>R20__coassemble_1051_pt1 | contig 17160 bp, 17 predicted proteins | sample R20__metabat2_low_PE_030 | metagenome-assembled genome bin R20 | reverse complement strand
TTTAGAAACGAATTTGAATAATATGAATAATTTCCCATAAATCCTCATAATTATTTTTGTTAGTATATAATATTATTCATATTATTCACATTCGTTTCACTCTAAGGCCGCAAAGCGGCACATTTGCTGAACTGTCACGAAGGGCAGTATGAAAGTGATATGAAAGTGAAAAATTCACTTTCATATACTTTATAGGCTGATATACTGCATGTTAACTGCCAATTTATGAAAGTGAAAGTGATTTTGCTTTTTTTTCGTTTCTGCGTCAATTTGGGTGGCGAATTCACGGCCTCGGAGAGGCCATAAGTAACACCACCCAAATTGACGCAGAACCATTATATAATGGGTGATTTTAACATCTCCACAAACTCCATTAACTTTATCACGGATAGTCTTGGAAAGCTGATATAGCGCAGTGGATTAAAATGCCTGTCATTGCTCACGATGAATGTAGCGTTTGCTGCTATTGCGCAATCCACAAACTTGTTGTCGTCTCGGTCGTCTTTTATCAGGTCGAAATGGTAATAGGGGATTACAAATTCCACGAAATCGCTGTTGGTAATGTATTGTATCACGTTTTCCGCAATCTCTGGTGTTGTCTTTTGTCCTATCATTTCTTGGTATTCCATCAGTATTTCATTAGTGACACAAAGAATGTAATATCCCTCGTGGAGAGCACGCCACACGTTATAACTTCGGCTGGTACGCGACAGCGAGGCAATGAGACAGTTGGTGTCGAGAACAATACGTTTCATACATTTAATATATGTATGGAGTTCGCAGGTGTTCGTTCATTACTGCGTCGCTTTGCTCGCGCCCCCAAAGGCCTTGGCTTTCGAGCGTATCTATACCCTTCTCTACTTCATTGAAGTAGTATTCGGCGAGCACTTTCTTCAGCTTTTTCAGCTGATCCTCACTATTCATGTATGAAAACATCCTTAGCAAGTGTAATTGCATAGGATTGAGCGAGGTTCCATGTCTTTCTGTGATTCTTTCTTGCATTGTATGATGATTGTGTTTTGATGTTGGGCGCAAAGGTATGAAATCTTTGGAAAACAAGCAAACTTCAGCCTGTTTTTTTAGAAGAGGCAGCCCAGCGTGACACATGCGGAGGCGTTATCTTTTCTGCACAGTAACGCTGGTTATGATGTATCGTCGCCTTCGAAAAGGGGGCCATGTTTATACCATCCAGTTTATGCAATAAATACGCTGTACTGCATAAAATATGCACTTTTTTATGCAGTAGCTATTGCGTATTGAAGAAAAAGTGGTAATTTTGCAGCCGAAAGATAACAGGGCAAAACCATGAAGACTATCATTTTGAACCAACGAAAGGAGCGCGACGAGCTGCTGTCGCGTCCTTATCTGATGCGTCGGAGCAACCAGGATGCTGACATGCTGCTGGACAGCCATCTCATCAAGTTGATTACAGGTCCCCGGCGTGTGGGCAAATCCACACAGGCTCTGCTGATGCTGCGGAACAAGAACTTTGCCTATCTGAACTTTGACAACCAATCTCTGTTAAGCGCTTGGGATGCCAACCTTGTCATGCGGATGCTGGACGATGTCTATCCAGGCTACGAGTATCTTTTGCTCGACGAGGTGCAGAACCTGAATGCCTGGGATTTATGGGTCAGTGAGCTTTTCCGCCAGGGAAAGAACCTTGTCATAACAGGCAGCAATGCCAAGATGCTCAGTAGTGAGATGGCAACGGTGCTGACAGGCAAGTACCTGCAGGTGGAGATGCTGCCATTCAGCCTGGAGGAGTTTTTTGACTGGAACAAATTCGACCTGCATGGGTTGCGACAAGAACAGCAGAGGGATGCCTCGGTGCTGCTGGATGATTACCTGAGGAACGGCGGGTATCCCGAGTCGGTGGCTTCGCGTCGGCTCACGCGAAATTATCTTGACACGCTGTTTGACTCCATCGTCTGGAAAGATGTGGCCAAACGTCATCATGTACGCAACACAACAGACCTGAACGACCTGGCCATGTACCTGGTGTCTAATTTCTGCAACCCATTCAGTGCTAATGACCTGACAGCGGAACTGGGCTTTTCCAGTGTGAACACCACAAGGAAGTTTTTGGACTATCTGCATGAGCCATACCTCTTTTATTATCTGCCCCGCTATAATAACAAACTGAAGTTGATGAAAAAGGCGCCACGAAAGGTCTATGTGGTTGACAACGGCTTCGTGGCGGCCAAAGCGTTCTCTCTAAGCGAAAACCTTGGGCGAATGCTTGAGAATCAGGTGTTCGTGGAACTGATACGCCGGGGATACGATACAGACAAGACAATGTTCTACTATCGTTCCCGCAACGACAAGGAGGTGGATTTCGTTCTTCGCCGAGGCACCCACATAGAGCATCTGCTACAGGTATGCTATGATATGAGCAGCCCCAAGACAGAGAAACGCGAGGTGGACAGCCTCACGGAATGTGCCGAGGAACTGAAGTGCAAAAACCTCACCATCATCACTAACAGCGAAGAGCGAACCATAGAGAAAGACGGCTACACCATCGAGGTAATCCCTTGTTTGAAGTGGTAATTTCCAAGAGACTTTTTTTGTTACAGTGTAACACTTTTCGTCTGCAAAGGTAGTGTGAAACATGCAGAGTCGTTATCTTTTTTGCATTGTTGTGCAGGTTTCGATGGATAGGTGGGTACTTTATGGAACGCTGGAAAGTTTAAAGTATCTTAAAAGTGTTGCGTCATTCACGAATTTTTTGCAACTTTGCAGCCAGTTAGCTTTAACGATAATACATGGAACAGCTGAAAGGAAAAATCTCACAGATTATAGGACCTGTGGTGGACGTGCACTTTGCTGCCGAAAAGCTGCCAAGGATACACGATGCACTGACTGTGCAACGCACGGATGCGGCGCGCCTGGTGATTGAAGTGCAGCAACATCTGGGCGAGAACACGGTGCGCTGTGTGGCGATGGAGAGTACTGACGGACTGCGGCGCGGCATGGAGGTGGTGGCCCTGGGCCACCCCATCACGATGCCCATTGGCGAACAGGTGAAGGGACGACTGATGAACGTGAGCGGCGACCCGATTGACGGTATGGAATCGCTGTCGCGTGAAGGCGCTCTGCCCATCCACCGACCGGCTCCCAAGTTCGACGAACTGTCGCCGGCACAGGAGGTGCTCTATACGGGCATCAAGGTGATAGACCTGATTGAACCATACGCCAAGGGTGGTAAGATTGGCCTGTTTGGCGGTGCCGGCGTTGGCAAGACGGTACTCATTCAGGAACTTATCAACAATGTGGCCAAGCGCGGCAACGGCTATTCTATATTTACAGGAGTAGGTGAGCGCACGCGTGAGGGTAACGACCTGCTGAGGGAAATGATAGAAAGCGGTGTCATCCGCTATGGCGAGAAGTTCAAGGAAGCGATGGACGAAGGCAAATGGGACCTTTCGCTCATCGACAAGGAAGAACTGAAGAAGAGTCAGGTGTCATTAGTGTTCGGACAGATGAACGAGCCGCCCGGTGCACGTGCCAGTGTAGCCCTGAGTGGTCTGACCATTGCCGAGTCGTTCCGCGACGGCGGCAAGGCCACAGGCGAGAAGCGAGACATCCTGCTGTTCATTGACAATATCTTCCGTTTCACACAGGCAGGTTCGGAGGTGAGTGCCCTGCTGGGACGTATGCCGTCGGCTGTAGGTTATCAGCCTACGCTGGCCAGCGAGATGGGACAGATGCAGGAACGCATCACCTCGACGAAGAACGGTTCCATCACTTCGGTGCAGGCCGTGTATGTGCCGGCTGACGACCTGACCGACCCGGCTCCGGCCACGACGTTCTCACACCTGGATGCCACGACGGTGCTCAACCGCAAGATTGCCGAATTGGGCATCTATCCAGCTGTTGACCCGTTGGACTCCACGAGCCGCATTCTTGATCCCAACGTGGTGGGTGAAGAACATTACCAGACGGCACAGCGCGTGAAACAGATCCTGCAACGGCAGAAGGAACTGCAAGACATCATCGCCATCCTCGGCATGGAGGAACTCAGCGACGAGGACAAGCTGACGGTGCAGCGCGCCCGCAAGGTGCAGCGATTCCTCAGCCAGCCCTTTGCTGTGGCCCAGCAGTTCACGGGCGTGCCGGGCGTGATGGTCAGCATCGAAGACACTATCCGGGGCTTCAAGATGATACTCGACGGCGCGTGCGACGACATGCCGGAACAGGCCTTCCTGAACGTGGGCACCATCGAGGAGGCCATCGAGAAGGCCAAGAAGATTAAAGCACAGGTAGCATAATGAATCTGCAAATCATAACACCACAAGGCATGAAGCACGACGGCGAGGTGCACAGGGTGCAGTTCCGTTCAGCCACAGGACTGATGGAGGTGCTGGACGACCATGCGCCGATGGTGGCGGAACTGCGCGCCTGCCAGGTCACGACCGATGCCGGCGAATTCCCTTGTGGAAATGGGGTAGTGAAAGTGGAGAACAACGAAGTGAAGGTAGTATGCGAGTGAAACTGCAATTCATAGCAACGGCCATTACGGTGCTGGGCATCCTGATAGGCGTGGTATGCAAGAAAATGCTGCCAGAATACTGGACGGATGGCTATGTGCTGGTGCTGGCGTTCTACTGGATTGTTGAAATGATACTCTCGTTTGTGCTGGAACACTATCAACGGACTTCGACCGACAGCGGAAAGTTCATGCATATCTATATGGCGGCCAAAGGCGTGAAGTTCATGCTGGCCATTGCGTTCATCGCTGTGGGCATCACGTTGATAGGCATGGAGAAGGAAACTGAATCGATGGTGTTTGCTGGCTCGGCAGTGGCATTCTACCTGCTGCATTTGGCTGGCGAAACGTATGTGGTGATGAAAAAGTGAGTGGCGGGAGGCGAGAAATGAAAGGCTTTACGATGATTCGACATTTATATATAATCTTATGGGCGTTGCTGACTTGTTCCTTGTCGGCAAGGGCTGCCGCTGACGAGGGCGAGGAACTGGATGTGTCGGCCATGATATTTGAGCATCTGGCCGATGCCTACGAATGGCACATCGCCGCTGGTGTGGCCTTGCCGTTGCCGTGCATCCTTGTGGGTGAGGACGGTGTGGATGTCTTCCTGTCGGACCGTCTGGAGCATGGTGCGGAATACCACGGCTACCATCTTGATGAGGCGAGCGGAAAGATTGTGAATGCGGCAGGGGGTCGTCCCTTTGACATCTCTATTACAAAGAATGTGCTGGAGATATTTTTCGTGTGCATCATTCTTTGTGCGGTTGTACTTTGCACGGCCCGCTGGTACCGGCGGCATGGCTTCCAGAAAGCCCCCGGCGGTTTTGTGGGGGCGATGGAGTATCTTGTGAAGTTTGTGGATGAAGACATCGGAAAGTCCAGCATCGGGCATGGCTATGAGCGGTTCTCGTCGTACCTGCTGACCATCTTCCTGTTTATCCTTACGTGCAACCTGTTGGGGCTGTTGCCCATATTCCCCGGAGGGGCAAATGTGACGGGCAATATTGCTGTGACCATGACGCTGGCCATCAGCGCCTTCATCGCCATCAACTGCTTTGCGCCGAAGGGTTATTACAAGAGCATCTTCTGGCCCGACGTGCCGATGTTCCTGAAGGCCCCCCTTCCGTTGATGCCGCTGATAGAGTTTATCGGTGTGTTCACCAAGCCGTTCTCGCTGACCATCCGTCTTTTTGCCAATATATTTGCAGGACATACGATTATCCTGGCGCTGACAAGCCTTATCTTCATTACCGTGAAAATGGGTACTGCCGTCAATACAGGCATGACGGTGGTGAGCGTGCTGTTCGGCATCTTCATGAACTGCATGGAACTGCTGGTAGCCTTTGTGCAAGCCTATGTGTTCACGATGCTCACCGCCGTCTTCATTGGCATGGCACACGATGAATAGAAAAACTCATAAACTCAATAACTCATAAACTCAATAACTCATAAACTCAATAACTATGCTTAACATGATTCTTCTTCAGGCAGCAGGTGCAAGCCTTGCTCCCGTGGGTGCCGCCATCGGCGCAGCCATTGCAGTGATTGGTGCTGCCATCGGTATTGGTAACATTGGCCGTGCTTCGGTCGAGAGTATTGCACGTCAGCCCAGTGCTTCGGGCGACATATTCAAGTCGATGTTGCTCACCGCTGCATTCGTGGAGGGTGTGGCACTCTTCGCTGTGGTTGTTTGTTTCATGGCTGTTAGTAAATAGGCGCAATGAACATCTTGTCACCAGACCCAGGATTGCTCTTCTGGATGGTGCTGTCGTTTGTTGTTGTCTTCGTTGTGTTGGCCAAGTTTGGCTTCCCTGTCATTGTGAAGGCCATCAGAGAACGTCAGCAGTTCATTGAGCAATCGTTGCTTTCGGCTCGTCAGGCCAACGAAAGGTTGGCTGGCATCCAAGCCGAGAGCGAACGCCTGTTGCAGGAGGCGCAGAAGCGGCAGCAGGAAATCGTGGCCGAGGCAATGGCTGAAAAGCAGAAAATTGTCAGCGCGGCTCAGCAGGAGGCCGCTACCGAGGCACACCGCATTGCCGAGGAGGCCGCCAAGAGCATTGAGGCTGCCAAGCAGGAGGCGCTGAAGGACGTGCGCCACGAGGTGGCCAGTCTGGCTTTGCAGATAGCCGAACAGGTGACCCGTGAACGGATGCAAGACGACCAGCAGCAACTGAAGGCTGTGGAGCGAATATTGGATAGCCTATGAATACCGGAAGTATAGCTTTGCGATATTGTCGTGCCCTCTTTGAGGAGGCGCGCCTGGCGGCTATAGATGCAGAAATCTATGGCGCGTTTGGCGTGCTGCACCAGAACATGCAGACGGCTCCCGATTTGCAGAGCGTACTCATCAGTCCGCGCATCTCCAAGGAAAAGAAGTTGGCCCTGATGAAGACGGCGAGTCAGTGTACCGTGCCGCTGTGGTTGCGCTTCCTTACATTGGTGCTGGAGCATGGGCGCGAGAATTTGCTGCGCCTGATGGTGTTCTCTTTCCGTGACCTCTACCGGGCGTACTACGGCATCGACCGGGTGGTGCTGCAGACAGCCGTGCCCATGAATGTGCGGGTGCTTAACCGCGTGACGGAGAAGGTGAAGGCGGAGACGGGGCGTGAGGTGGAACTGGTGACTGAAGTTCGCCCCGACCTGATAGGCGGCTTCTGCCTGCGTATAGGCGATGTACTTTATGATTATAGCTATCGCACAAAGCTACAAAACATTAGAAGACAGTTATGGAACAGATAAAAGTGAGTGAAGTGACAGCCATGTTGCGCCAGCAGTTGGCCGACATTGAAAAGGATGATGCGCTGGGCAGCGAGGCCGAAGTGGGCACCGTGTTGCAGGTGGGCGACGGCGTGGTGCGTGCCTATGGACTGCGCAATGCCGAGGCCGGCGAGTTGCTGGAATTTGATAACGGGATGCAGGCCATTGTGATGAATCTGGAAGAGGACAATGTGGGTGCCGTGCTTCTCGGACCGACAGACAGCATCGAGGAGGGCGACATCGTGAAGCGCACAGGACGTATTGCCTCTATCCCTGTGGGTGAAGGCCTTATCGGGCGTGTGGTGAACACGTTGGGACAGCCCATTGACAGCCCGGCACCCATCGGCGGCCAGCTTATTGACATGCCCATTGAACGTAAGGCCCCAGGGGTTATCTTCCGCCAGCCCGTGAACGAACCTTTGCAAACTGGTCTGAAGGCCGTGGATGCCATGATACCCATCGGGCGTGGTCAGCGAGAGCTCATCATCGGTGACCGCCAGACGGGCAAGACGGCCATCGCCATCGACACCATCATCAACCAGCGCAGTAACTATGAGGCAGGGAAGCCTGTCTATTGCATCTATGTGGCAGTGGGGCAGAAGGGGAGTACGGTGGCCACCATCGTAAACACACTTCGCCAGAAGGGTGCGATGGACTACACGGTGGTGGTGAGTGCTACGGCCAGCGACCCGGCAGCCATGCAGTATTTTGCGCCGTTTGCGGGTGCCGCCATCGGTGAATATTTCCGCGACACAGGCCGCCATGCCCTTGTGGTGTATGATGACCTGTCGAAACAGGCGGTGGCCTACCGTGAAGTGTCGCTCATTCTGAAACGTCCGTCAGGACGTGAAGCTTACCCTGGCGACGTATTCTATCTGCACAGCCGTCTGCTGGAGCGTGCGGCCAAAATCATTGACCAGCAGGAAGTGGCCGAACAGATGAACGATTTGCCCGCCACGCTGAAGGGCAAGGTGAAGGGTGGCGGTTCGCTGACGGCATTGCCCATCATTGAAACCCAGGCCGGTGACGTTTCGGCCTATATCCCCACAAACGTTATTTCCATCACCGACGGCCAGATCTTCCTGGAGACTGACCTCTTCAACCAGGGTGTGCGCCCGGCCATCAACGTGGGCATTTCCGTCTCGCGTGTAGGCGGCAACGCCCAACTCAAGGCCATGAAGAAAGTGGCTGGAACGCTGAAAATTGACCAGGCGCAATACCGTGAGCTGGAGGCTTTCAGCAAGTTCGGCGGTGACATGGACCCCGTGACGGCCTTCACCATTGACAAGGGACGTAAAAATTCCAAGCTGCTGATACAGAAACAATATGCTCCAATGCCCGTGGCAGAACAGATTGCGATTCTTTACATCGGTACGCACGGACTTCTGCGCGACATTCCTCTTGAGCATGTGCAAGAGTTCGAGTACAAATATCTTGACCTTCTGCGCACAACCCATAGGGACGATGTGCTTCTGCCCCTCAGTCAGGGCCGCATCGATGATACTATCACGGGTGTCCTTGAACAGACTGCTGCCAGCATCAAATTGTAAAACCGCACAATGGAAAATTGTAAATCCCGATGGCATCTCTAAAGGAAATAAAAGGCCGTATTGCCTCTGTCCGTAATACGCAGAAGATAACCAGTGCCATGCGTATGGTGAGCAGTGCCAAGTTGCACCGCACACAGAACGTGGCGCAAAACTTCATGCGCTATGCTGACGAACTCCATGCCGTGCTGAACGACCTGAATGTACAACCACCCGTGGAAGAAAAGACGGTGAAGGTTGTGGCTCTCATCCCTATATCCTCCAGCAGCGGACTCTGTGGCGCTTTCAACTCCAATCTGATCAAGGCCACATTGAAACGAATCGACGAGTATGCGGCCCAAGGCATTAAGGTCTGCCTGTTTCCCGTCGGGAAAAAGATTGCAGCAGAATTGAAGAAGAATGCAGACTTGCAGCAGAATACGGACTATGCCACCATGAACGAGCGGGTGGAGAAAGGGGATGCCTTCAGTCAGGTTCAGCATCTGATGACCTATTTGACACAACAATACCATGCAGGTGAAATCCATCAGGTCGAGATGATTTATCACCACTTTAAGAGCATGGGGCAACAGCTTATTCAAAACAAGCGTTTGGCCATGGCTCCACCCATTGCCGGCGATGTCCCTATGGAAAGAAGAAAATACCTGACAGAGCCATCGCCCCAAGAACTGGCAAATTCCCTGCATCCCAATGTGCTTAATGCGGAATTCTATGCCGCCCTGCTTGATTCCCTTACCAGCGAACATGCTGCCAGGATGCTGGCCATGCAGACGGCAGATGACAACGCTAACGAACTCCTTCACGAACTCACCTTGCTCTACAACAAGACCCGTCAGCAAGCCATCACCAACGAACTGATTGACATTATGGGCGGAAAGATTGTGAACTAACCCCTGGTGTTATCTTAATTGTGTATGAAACTCAGACCTATTTTGGCGCTTGTGTTGCAGGTGGCGGCATTGTCACTTTCAGCTCAGCAAACGACTTATTCCGAGCAGTCGGAGCCATCGACGATTACTACCTTGCAGCCAAAGAAGAAAAAGTCGTTTGGCCAGAAGCTTTTGACTCCGATTAAATGGATAGGCAGGAACTGGAGTGCCTACGACCCGCACTACTCCGTGCCCTCGTTCTACAACTGGGCCGTGCAGCTGCAAAACACCTCGTCGATGGAGTGGCTGCACCTGCAGAACGACGAGATGAACGTGCACATGCGTTCCCGCATGAGCAACAAGTTCGGCCCCTACTTCGGCTACCAATGGCTCTTCTACGGTTTTACCATAGACCTGAACACCATCGGCAAGCCCAAGAGCCAGAACCGCAGCGAATTCATGCTCTCCATCAACTCAAACCTGCTCAACCTCGACATCATACGCCGCCGTACGGGCGGCGACTTCCTCGTGACCGACATTTCGGTTGCGGACGGCACGGGCGGCACGGTTGACATGAAGGACTTTGCCACCGAATACGGGGCAGGCGAACTGATACAGAACAAGCTGACAGGATTCAACCTCAACATCTTTACCAACCACAAGAAATACAGCAACCCGGCAGCCTTCACCAACGGCGCCATCCAGATTCGCTCGGCAGGTTCGCCCATCGTGGGCCTGGGCTACACACGGCAGAGCATCGAGAGCGACCTGGACGGCCTGCTCTACACAACGGCCCTGGCCAATGCCCTCCTGAGCGGTGTGATTCCCGAGGAAAAGGTGGACATGTTTCTGGAGTATGCAGACAGGGACGACATAGGGGATGAGGAGACGAAAAGCGTCATGCGCGACCTGATTGACGTGTGCTGGCCCTTCCTGCGCGGCCAGAGCTACGCCTCACGCTTCTCCCGCTCGCTGGTCTTCAACCGCATACCTACCCACACGACCATCGACGACTGGCACCTCCAGCTGGGCTATGCCTACAACCTGGTATTCTCGCGCCGCCTGCTGCTCGGCCTCTCGCTCGTCGCCTCCCCCGGACTGAAACGCGTGCGCTACAACAACCAGGATAACCTCGGCTACGAAATGGCCGACGACCTCAGCCGTATCATCCAAAAGCACGAGGGCATCTACATCGACCCCGACCGCTTCCGCCTCGACTATGACGGCACCAACTTCAACCTGAACATCTTTGCACGTGCCAGCCTCACCTTCAACCACAACCGCTGGCGTGCCGGCCTGCTGGCCACCTGGAACCGCCACTACTACAGACATCAGGGCACCACCATCACCAACAACTATGGCAACCTCGCGGCATACGTAGGCTACTGCTTCGGGCGCAAGAAGGAGTACCGCTACAACGGAGCCAAGCGCGAGGACTACATAACGGCTGCACTCACCAGGAAACAGATAGAGGAAATGAGGGACACCATGCCGCAAGGCAACCTGGGGCGAGGGGAAAACCATGCCGGCACAAGGGGAAAGACACAAAACTACCACACCGACATCTTCGACATCGACATCTTCGGCTGCGACCTCGTGGCCGGCCCCGACGGACGCTATGGCTGGTATGAGATTGAGGACGGATTCGTGACTGAAGGAGAAGACACCGAGAGCCGACTCTTCCCGGGTAAAGTGCTGGAGGTTGACAAGGACGGCCAGTTCGAATGCGAGGCCGGCCACAACGGCAGCTTCCGTGCCGGCAATTGGTGGAAGTCGCAACTGGCCATCAACCAGATTCCCAACCACTGGTATCCGGAGATGCTCCACTATGCCCTCTGCGGGAAGCTGACACTCTACCTGCGCGGCCGCATCTTCGGCACCAAAAAACCCGTGAAGCTGCAGATTGAGGACTTCTGCATCAATCACGGCCGCGAAACGAAAAACTTCTTCCAACTGGGCATCAAGTCATTCCACTCACGCTCAGCCTACAGCATTGAGGGACACACCAACATCAACGGAAAGCCCTGCCGCATCTACATTGAACAGAAACAGAGTGGAAAACTGACCAACATGTATGTGTCGCGCATCTACGAGGCCAACTCCAACTGGATGGCACAGATAGACGACCACCGCCCCATCAGCACCATCTCGATGCCCGGAACGCACGACGCCGGCACATCGACCATACCCGAACAGCCGGCCGCCCTCTTCCGGGCCGCCCACACACAGAATTTCTCAGTCCCCTCGCAACTGGCCGACGGCATACGCGCCTTCGACATCCGCCTGAAAAAGAACCTGAGGTATGGCCACACGATGACCTGCCGCGACAGCTTCGACTCGACCCTCGTGGCATGGGATAAGTTCCTTGCCGAACATCCGTCAGAATTTATTGTCGCGATGATAGGCAGTGATGAAGGTGGTAAATGGGAAGAGGAATTGACGGAGAATTACCGTAAACTGATAGCTCGTTATCCTCACCGCTTTGTGGAGGACTTCTCGCCCGAAATGCCAATCCGCGATGTGCGTGGCAAAATCCTTGTTATTCGTCGTCAGGAAGGTTGTCCTTTTGGCAAGTTGCTCAAGTTCTCAGATAATGCTGTCTTCAACTACGACTGCTTCTGTGTGGAGGATGTCTATAAGGAGCATAAGACCTACAGAAAAATCAAGATTGTGGAGCAGCACATCCGTGATGCCTACGAGAACGACGACCCAGGCAAATGGTACATTACGTTCAACAGCATTGCCTGGTCGCCCCGTCGCCACAACCCTTACAGCTATGCTTGGGGTGGGCAGGCCAAGAACATCCGCAAGCCCATGAACAAGAGCCTGCGTGAGTTCATTGAACTGAAAGACTATACCGACTTCGGCATCGTCTTCCTCGATTTCTACAACGACCACGGCGATAACCCCCAGATTGTGGAAACTATCATCGATTCCAACTTCCATCGCGATGATGAGTAGCAAAAGCAAACGAGGTAGCATCTTTTGCGGATGCTACCTCGTTTCTTTTCATCCTATAGCCTCTGTGGGCTATGCGATGTCGATTGTTCTTGTGACTTTGACCTCTTCTTTCTTGGTCTTCGGGAGGACAATGGTGAGGACACCGTGCTCAACCTTGGCCGAAATCTGATCCTTGTCAACATCGTCTGGCAATGTGTAGGCCTGCTGGTAGTTGGTGTAAGAGAACTCGCGACGCAGATAGTGTTGCTTCTTGTCTTCCTCTTTGTGCTCCAACTTGTTCTCGATGGCGATGCAGAGATTACCGTCATCGTTGATGTTTACGCGGCAGAACTCTTTTCTGATGCCAGGAGCGGCTACTTCCATTGTATATGCTTTTTCGTCTTCCTTCACGTTGACGGCTGGTGCTGTGGTGTTGGTGCGAGGCATAAAGTCGCTGCTCAAAAAGTCGTCGAATACTGTTGGGAACCAACTGTTTTTAAACATAACTGGTAACATAATCATACCTCCTAATTTTGTTTTTTTTGTGCCCTTCTTCCGAAAGCATCTGTTGGGGTTGCCTGGGTGGAAGGGCTGTGGTTGTTAATTATTTGTTGTTTGTTATTTTCTGTTTGTTTGCTTCCACTTTCGTTTCAGCGTTTGCCCCTTTATAAGGCAACCCCTGTGCCACCCCAAAAGAGAATGCCAATTTGTCCTTTTGCTTGACAAATTGGCATTTTTTATTGACAATATTTCCGCAAAACCGCACAACGCTACTCCACGTTGAACGTCACCTCTACGTTGATGGCTTTATTCTTCAGACGGTACTGCATGGTGACGGTGTGAGTGTCGCCGTACCAGCAATTGTAGGGATGACAGCCGTAAGACCAGCTGTAAAGCTCGTTTGATTCGATATAGACATGGCCCGAAGCCCAGGCATTGGTGTTCCCTTCCTCGTCGAACCATGCGCCGTAGGTGCCGGCTGCGGTGTTATTGCCCTCGGTGCCATCAGCGTTGAGCGGGACAAGAGCCGTGGGCGTGCCGCCAAAGATTGCTTTTATTTCGTTTTGATTGATGCTGATTTTTCCCGACTGGCTGTAGCCGCTGTAGAAGTTGATAGTCTGTGCTTTTGTAATGGTTGTCAACACGGTAAACTCGGTATCGACGAGGTCGTCATTGCCGTCGGGGTAGCCTTCAATCACTTCGTCGAGGTATTTCTTGCGGGCTGATAGCCAGTGGGCCATATTCTCAAGTTCTGTTTCCGGCTCGTATGTCTTTGAGTGGTAAACCAGTGGCCATGCCTTGCAGTCGCGGTCGTAGGCGCCTTCTGCTTGGAGCGCGGCAGCATACTTCTGGGTCTCGGCCCAGTTGCGTGTGACGATGGAGTCGCTCATTGCTGCCCATGTCTCTTTGTACTGTTTTACGAACTCTGCGTTGCCGAAAAGGTCGCGCCAGAACATGTTGATGTTGTAATTGGCACCAGTGGCCTTCAGGGGGTCTCTGCCATAAATGAGTTCGCGGTAGTTGGAGAAGTAGGTATGGTTCTCTGTCCAATCGCCCCACTCGAAGTCGTATGCTGCATCCCAGTCCCATACTGGCCCAAAAGTGTATTTGCCATCTTTCGGCTTAAACATATACAGACTTCGAGGAGCATCGATTTCCACATTGTAAAGAAATTCATGCAGCTGCAGGATGCCGATGAACGACGGTATATCCATGAGTGAGTCAACCAGCGCATAGTTGTGTGTCTTCACGGCTGTTTCCACTTTCGCGAAATCCTCCTTGATGCTGTCTATTTGTGCCGTGGTCAAATCCTCCGGCTCTTTCACGCACATCGGTAGCTGATAGACTTTCGACCAGAAGTTGTCGCTGTTGTCTGGCGATAGGCTGGGGCCGTCGTCCAGGTCGAAGCTAAGCAGCGTGCTGCCCGCATCGGGAATGTCGATGCGGTTCTGCTTGATTTCTATCTTCTCGGTCAGTTGATAGAGGCCGGCATATTCCCCGTTGAGGAACACTTCCACAAAGCGGCTGTGATTGGTGTAGGGCATCCCCATCCAGCGGGCTGTTTCGAAGGCAAACACGTTCATCATGTCGGTCACGTCGCGGTAATTGGAAAGCAGATTCCAGTTCTTGGCCTTGTCCAGCCCCAGCAACTTGCTCTTCGTGTCGAGCTTAAACTTGTACGGCTTCTTCTTGTAGTAAAGCCAGCTGGAATTGCCGCGTCCTCGAATACGCCCCATGCCGCTGTAGCTGGAGTATTCGCCTTTACCGTCAATGGCGATGTGACACTTAATCCACTGCTCTTTCTCCACAATGTCCTGCTCGTCCAGTGTCGTGATGTACATGGCAAAGGGGCGGTAACGGTTGTGTCCTTTTTCCGCATCACTCAACGCTGCGGAAAACAGGATGCTGTCCAGCACCTCGATGCTATAGGGCACCTCAAACGTCGCCGTGTCTGCCTGGTTGATGATGGGTACCAGCCGCCCGCCCTTGTCATCTACCTTCACTTCCGTGAAACTCTCAATGCGGACTGGCATCATCCAGTCCACACCCTCATACGTGTGGTGCAGCTGCATCCACTCCTGTGCCACAGCCATGCTGCTTAGGTACACCAGTGTTAATGTCAGTAGATATTTCTTCATGACTTTCAGTTAGGTTTTGGGTGCAAATATACATCTTTCTGATTAATCGGCCAAGCATCTTGCCTGTTTAGCACAAAAAGTGTGGGTGATATGGTGGATTTATGTCAAGGAAGGCATATAATAAAAACACAGCGAACCAAAGTCCGCTGTGCTGTGTGTTCGTGTTTTATTTTGAGGGGGTATAAATCTCTGTTTATACAATTCCCTGAGCCATCATAGCCTTGGCAACTTTCATGAAGCCGGCCACGTTGGCACCCTTCACGTAGTTGACATAGCCGTCGGCCTCGGTGCCGTACTTCACGCAGTTCTCGTGGATGTTCTCCATGATCCAGAGCAGTTTGGCGTCAACCTCTTCGGCGGTCCAGCTGAGACGCTCTGAGTTCTGAGACATTTCGAGACCTGATACCGATACACCACCGGCGTTGCTGGCCTTGCCTGGAGAGTAGAGAATCTTTGCCTCCTGGAAGACGCGGATGGCACCTGGAGTGGATGGCATGTTGGCACCTTCAGCCACAGCGATGACACCGTTGGCAACCAGAGCCTTGGCAGCCTCTTCGTTCAGTTCGTTCTGCGTAGCACATGGCAGGGCAATCTGTGCGCCCTTCTCAAACCAAGGCTTTGCACCATCACCTACATACTTGGCGGTTGGGTACTTGTCAACATATTCCTTGATACGGCCACGGTAAACGTTCTTCAGCTCCATGATGTAGTCGAGCTTTTCGCGTGTGATACCGTCCGGGTCGTAGATGTAACCGTTTGAATCAGACATGGTCATTGGGATGCCACCCAGCTGGAGCACCTTCTCTGCAGCATACTGAGCCACGTTGCCAGCACCAGAGATGAGCACCTTCTTGCCCTTCACTTCGTCGCCCTTGGTCTTCAGCATAGCGCGGAGGAAGTAAACAGTACCATAACCAGTAGCCTCAGGACGGATGAGTGAACCGCCAAATTCAAGGCCTTTGCCTGTGAGTACACCTGAATATTCGCGAGTGAGCTTCTTGTACATGCCGAACATGTAGCCTACTTCACGACCACCTACACCGATGTCGCCGGCTGGTACATCAACGTCTGGACCGATGTGACGGCCAAGCTCAAGCATGAAAGCCTGGCAGAAACGCATTACTTCGGCGTTGCTCTTGCCGCGTGGAGAGAAGTCTGAACCGCCCTTGCCACCACCCATTGGCAGTGTGGTGAGTGAGTTCTTGAAGGTCTGCTCGAAGGCGAGGAACTTCAGGATGCCAAGGTTCACGGAGCTGTGGAAGCGGATACCACCCTTGTACGGGCCAATGGCATTATTGTGCTGGATGCGGTAACCCATGTTGGTCTGAATCTGCCCCTTGTCGTCCATCCAAGTGACGCGGAACTGATATACGCGATCTGGAATGCACAGGCGCTCGATAAGGTTCACCTTGTCGAACTCAGGGTGCTTGTTGTACTCTTCCTCGATGGTACCGAGAACTTCTTCTACTGCCTGATGATACTCTGGCTCGTTGGGGAAACGGCGCTTCAGGTCTTCCAATACTTTTTTTGCGTCCATGTTTTAAGTTTTTTGTTTTGTGAACTATTATTATATTAAAATATGTGTTGTTTTCTGTGTGGATTTGTTCTGCCAGAACTGCGGACATTGGGCATTAGACGATATGCCTCTCCTCAAATCCGCCGCAAAGTTAGGCGTTTCATTTTAATCGTGCAAACAAAAGTGTAAAAAAAATAGCCAAACAGCCAAAAAAGTTTCATTTTTTTAGGTTTTCCGTTAAAACGGCGGCTTTTTTCTTGCTTTTTGTAGTTTTGTTAGCAATTTGATAGAAATCAATTACGCCTTTGTTGGCGATAACATGTGGCTGGCACAGTCTTTAGTTTTTTATGGACCTTAATTCCGCAACACTACAATTTAACTTTATTTATAAGTTCCTGAGCAA
>R20__coassemble_1021_pt1 | contig 17598 bp, 14 predicted proteins | sample R20__metabat2_low_PE_030 | metagenome-assembled genome bin R20 | reverse complement strand
GCTGCGCCGCCTAGAATCCGCCCTCTACACGCTGGAACTGCCCCAGCCCGCCCCGGCAGCAGCAAAGAAAGAATAACCCCTGGTCTCGCAGTTTTGCTGCGAGACCACGGCAAAGCCCCGTCAACGAATCAATAACAACAACCAATCCCAACATGATACGCATAGGAATCACCCACGGAGACATCAACGGCATTGGCTACGAGCTTATCCTCAAAACGTTTGAGACCGAAGAGATGCTCAGCCTCTGCACCCCCGTCATCTACGGTTCGCCAAAGGTGGCGACCTACCACCGCAAGGCCATCAGCAGCCAGACCAACTTCAACGTCCGCGCATCCATTGACGAAGTGCAGGACAAGACGGTGAACATGGTGAACTGCTTCGGTGAAGAGGAACTCAAGATAGAATACGGCAAGGCCACTCCCGAAGCGGAGACCGCCGCCCTGACCGCCATCGACCGTGCGCTGGAAGACCTCCAGGCCGGCAAGCTCGACGTGCTGGTCACCGCCCCATTCAGCCTCTCGGCACCCACAGCCCAAGGTGCCGCCACCCAGGCAGAGTACATCCGGCAGAAAGTGGCAGCCGACAAGAAGTCGCTCACCATGATGATGGCCGAGCCGCTGCGCATTGCCCTGGCCACAGAGAACCTGCCCATCAGCAACGTGGCACCTGCCATCACACGCGATACCATCATTGAAAAGATGGTGACACTGCAGAACACGCTCAAGCGCGACCTGTACATTGACAACCCGCGCATCGCCGTTCTGGCCCTGAACCCCAAGAACGAAAGCGGCGAGTTCGCCGGCACGGAGGAAACAGAAATCATCACGCCCGCCCTGGAAGAGCTTTTCAGCCACGGCGTGCGCTGCTTCGGCCCATACGCCGCAGACTACATCTTCAGCGACGAGAACTACAAGCACTTCGACGCCATCCTGGCCATGTACCACGACCAAGGCTTCACGCCCTTCAAGGCACTGGCCCAGGACCAGGGCATCATCTACACAGCCGGCCTGCCCATCGTGACCACAGCCCCCGCACAAGGCACAGCCTACGAACTGGCTGGCAAGGGCGAATCCTCCGAAGCAGCCTTCCGCAACGCCATCTACGCTGCCATCGACGCTGTGCGCAACCGTCGCCGCTACGACGCTTCACACGCCCATCCGCTCCGCCGCCAATACTACGAGAAGCGCGACGACAGCGACAAGCTGAAACTGGACCAGGCCAAAGAGGACACCACCCTGTAGGAACTGAGAATTGAAAATTGAGAATTGAAAATTGAAAATTGAGAATTGAGAATTGACCACCAGAAAGCCGCCACTTTGAGACCGAACATCATAGCCCAGTTCCTCGAAGCCCAGATGTCGTCGCTCATCAGCACGTTTGTGGACTTTACCCTGACCGCCTTCCTCGTGAAGTTTGCGGGCTGGTGGTACGTCTATGCCACCTTCCTCGGCTCCGTGGCCGGTGGCACCACCAACTGCATCATCAACTACAACTGGACTTTCAAAGGCAGCGAACACCGCAAGCGCACCATCATGCTGCGCTACATTCTGGTGTGGACCGGCAGCCTCATTCTGAACACGGCAGGAACGGCTCTCGTGGCAAACATCCTTTCGCACGACGGCACAGCCAAGGCCTTTGGCATCGTCATGGAAGCCAAAACGCTCGTGGCCGTCCTCGTGGCCATCTTCTGGAACTTCACCATGCAGAAGAAGTTCGTCTATAAAAAGTAAAACCTCAGCAACGTACTAACGTCAAAACGTCATAACGACACCATTCAAATGATAACCTTTCAGCAATTCCGTGACGGCATACAGCACGCCGTCTATTTCCTTATAGACAAGCCCGTGCGCCTGATGGTCAAGCTGGGCATTACCCCCAACATGATGACCACCGTAGGGCTGCTGGGCAATATCCTGGCAGCAGCCCTCTTCGTCTATTCCGCCCTCTACGTGCCAGCCGACGACTTCACGCTGGTGGGCTACGCCGGTCTGGTCTGCATCCTGTTCAGCATCTTCGACATGGTCGATGGCTACATGGCTCGCACCGCCAACCTGTGCTCCACCTTCGGAGCCTTCTACGACTCGGTGCTCGACCGCTACTGCGAACTGTTCGTCCTTTCGGGCATGGCCTTCTACTTCGTGCAGCATGGCTACGCGCTGGCCGCCGTCGTCACCTTCCTTTCGCTCATTGGCTCCATCATGGTAAGTTATGTACGCGCACGAGCCGAGGGTCTGGGACTCGAGTGCAAGGTGGGCCTGATGCAACGCCCCGAGCGCGTGGTGCTCACCAGCCTTGGAGCCATGCTTTGCGGCTGGCTGGCGCCTTGTGTCGAGGACAGCTTCAACCCCATGTGGATACTGCTCGTGCCCCAGATTCTCATTGCGGTGCTGGCCAACTACACGGCCTTCGTCCGCATCCATCACGTCTATAAACTTCTGAACAAATAATGGCTGTAATCCGCTATGCCAAGGAGGCACTGCGCTTCATCGCCGCAATGTCTCCCTTTATCCTCTTTGCATTGATATACAACTCAATGCGCTACTATCCCAACTACCTGGTGAACGACATCGACACCGAGGGCGTCTATACGCTGGAGAAGCAGCTGTTCGGCATCTGGAGCGAGGGCGTGCGCCTGACACCCTGCGAATATTTCAGCCTGCACCACTGGGCCGTGGCCGACGTGCTTTCGGGGCTGTTCTACCTCTGCTGGGTGCCGCTGCCCGTCATCTACAACTTCTGCCTCTACTTCACGGGCCACCGCCGGCTCAGCCTCCGCTTCTCGTCAGCCTTCCTGTTCGTCAATCTCATCGGCTTCTGCGGCTACTACATCTATCCCGCCTCGCCGCCATGGTACGTCATGCAGTATGGCTTCACGCCGGTGCTCGACACGCCCGGGAACGTGGCAGGGTTTGTCCACTTCGACAGCCTTGTGGGCTTTCCCCTCTTCCACTCCATCTATTCGGGGAACGCCAACGTTTTCGCCGCCATTCCATCGCTGCACGCCGCCTACTGCCCCATCGCCCTGTTCTATGCGCTCAAGGTGAAGCACAACACGGCCTGGACACTGGCGCTCTCCGTCGTGTCTGTCGGCATCTGGTGGGCTGCCGTCTATAGCGGCCACCACTACATTATCGATGTTTTACTGGGAATCCTGACGACCATCATCGGGCTGTCCATCTTCGAGGGCATCATCGTGAAACGCTTTCCCCGCCGCTGGCTGAACTGGCTGCGTGGCTAATCCCACTTCATGCTCTTGGCCGGCTTGGAGATGCTCACCAGGTAGGAAGAGCCAAAGATGACCAGCGAGGTGACCAGCAGCGTACCGAGGTTGACCAGCAGGATGTGCAGGAAGTTCAGCTCGACGGGCACGTAGGAAAGATAATAAATGCTGGCATCCAGCTTCACAAGGTGGAAGAAGTGCTGCACGTAGCACAGCAGCAGTCCTGCCACATTGCCGATGAGCAGTCCTTTGCCCACCAGCATGACGGCAAAGTTCATAAAGACCTTGCGGACGCTGAAGTTCGTGGCACCCAACGCCTTGAGGATGCCAATCATGTTGATGCGTTCCAGCATGATGATGAGCAGGCCCGAAACGACCGTGAACACGCTGACGCATATCATCAGCACAATAATCATCACCACGTTCATGTCGAGCACATCCAGCCACGAAAAGGTGTGGGGTGCCAGTTCCTTGATGCTGAACACGCCGTAGGTGGCTCCCTGGCGGTCGTGCCCCTTGTTGATTTTTGCCGCCATCTGGAACGTCACGTCGCGCACACGGCTGAAGTCGCGGATGGTGATCTCGTAGCCGCTCGACATGTCCTCGTCCCAATTGTTCAGGCGGCGCACGGTGTGGATGTCCGTCATGGCATACGAATTGTCGTACTCCGACATGTTCGTCTCGAAAATGCCGCAGACCTTGAACCGACGGGCACGCATCGACTCCTTCGACACGAAATAGGCAAACACCTTGCTCCCCACGTGCAGGTGCAGCGTGCGGGCCGTCTTGCGCGAAATCAGCAGTTCGCCAGCCGAGGCATCACCGTCCAGCGCGGGCATTCGCCCCTCCAGAAGCGAGGCGTGCAGGAAGGCCGTGTCGTAGTTCTGCTCCAGTCCCTTGAAGGTGATGCCGCAGAAGTCCTCGTCCGTCTTCAGGATGCCCATCTTCGTGGCATAGGCCTGGATGTGTTCAACGTCCTTGAACTGCTTCACAATCTGCAAGAGGCTGTCGTTTGTCAGCACAGGCAGCATCTCCCTTTCGTAGGTCTGCGTGAGGGAGAGCACCTGCACGTGTGAGCCAAAGCCCACGACCTTGCCGGCCACCTCGCGCTTGAAGCCATAGACCACCGACAGCGAAATAATCATCACCGCAATGCCGATGGCGATGCCGGCCAGGGCTATGCGAACAGCAGGGCGAGAAAACCGTTTCTCGCCCTCGCTGTTGTCGGAGTATATCCTTCTTGCTATGAAAAGTTCAAAGTTCACAGATGAAAAGTTGAGCGTTTTGCGTTGAACGTTAATCCACTCTGCCCGGGTAGGCCTCCAGCGCCTTGCGCAGGACAAAGAGCGCACGAATGAGGTCTTCCTTCTTCAGCACGTAGGCGATGCGCACCTCGTTCTTGCCGGCTCCGGGGGTCGTGTAGAAGCCCGACGCCGGGGCCATCATCACGGTTTCGCCCTCGTAGTCGAAACTCTCCAAGCACCAGGCGCAGAACTTCTCGCAGTCATCCACCGGCAGCTTGGCCACCGTGTAGAACGCGCCCATCGGTATGGGTGAATACACGCCGGGGATGCGGTTCAGTCCGTCAATCAGGCACTTCCTGCGCTCCACGTATTCGTCATAGACCTCGCGAGAATACTCTTCGGGCGCGTCCAGGCTGGCCTCTGCGGCAATCTGGCCTATGAGTGGAGGCGAGAGGCGGGCCTGGCAGAACTTCATCACCGCCTTGCGGATTTCGGCGTTCTTCGTGATGAGCGCGCCGATGCGGATGCCGCACTCCGAGTAGCGCTTGCTCACGGAGTCGATGAGCACCACGTTCTGCTCGATGCCCTCCAGGTGGCATGCCGAAATGTAGGGCGAGCCCGTGTAGATGAACTCGCGATAGACTTCGTCGCTGAAGAGGTACAGGTCGTACTTCTTCACGAGGTCGCGGATCTGGTTCATTTCGCGGCGCGTGTAGAGATAGCCCGTCGGGTTGTTGGGATTGCAGATGAGGATGGCGCGGGTGCGCTCGTTGATAAGCTCCTCGAACTTCTCCACCTTCGGCAGCGAAAAGCCCTCGTCAATCGTGGTGGCAATGGTGCGGATGACGGCACCCGCCGAGATGGCGAAGGCCATGTAGTTGGCGTAGGCCGGTTCGGGCACGATGATTTCGTCGCCCGGGTTCAGGCAGGCCAGGAAGGAGAAGAGCACGGCCTCCGAACCGCCGCTGGTGATGATGATGTCGTCGGCTGTCAAGTGGATGTCGTACTTGGCATAGTAGCCCACCAGCTTCTCGCGATAGGAGCGGTAGCCCTGCGAGGGGCTGTACTCCAGTATCTTGCGGTCGATGTTCTTGATGGCGTCCAGTGCCACCTGCGGCGTGGGCAGGTCGGGCTGACCAATATTCAGATGATACACGTGGACACCGCGCTTCTTGGCAGCTTCGGCCAGAGGGGCAAGCTTACGGATGGGCGAGCTGGGCATTTCGGTGCCACGGATAGAGATTTTCGGCATATTCCTTAGAAATTTTGTGCAAAGTTAAGAATTATTCTGCTCGCAGGGGGCATCTTTGAAAAAAAACTTTTAATTTTGCGCAAAAATTGCGTATGAAAGTCGGAATTATACAGATAAGCTGCACCCAGAGCGTAGAAAGCAACAAGCAGAAACTGGCCGGCAGGATAGCGGAGGCCGCCCGCCAGGGAGCCGAGCTCGTGGTCTTGCAGGAACTGCACAACAGCCTCTATTTCTGTCAGACGGAGGATGTCGGCCTCTTCGACCTGGCCGAACCCGTCCCCGGCCCGTCCACCAGCTTCTATGGCGCCCTGGCCAGGCAGCTGGGCATCGTGCTCGTCAGCAGCCTCTTCGAGCGGCGTGCGCCCGGACTGTACCACAACACAGCCGTGGTGCTGGAGCGCGACGGCAGCATCGCCGGCTGCTACCGCAAGATGCACATACCCGACGACCCGGCCTACTACGAGAAGTTCTACTTCACGCCCGGCGACCTCGGTTTCCGTCCCGTCAAGACCAGCGTGGGCACACTGGGCGTGCAGGTCTGCTGGGACCAGTGGTACCCCGAGGGGGCACGCCTCATGGCCCTGCAAGGGGCCCAGCTGCTCATCTACCCCACGGCCATCGGCTACGAATCGACCGACACGCCCGAGGAGCAGCAGCGGCAGCGTGAGGCCTGGACCACCGTGCAGCGCGGCCATGCCGTGGCCAACGGACTGCCCGTCGTGGCCGTGAACCGCACGGGCTACGAACCCGACCCGTCGGGCCAGACCGGCGGCATACAGTTCTGGGGCAGCAGCTTCGTCTGCGGACCGCAGGGCGAAATGCTCTTCCGTGCCCCAATAGATGAGGAATGTGTGGCCATCGTGGACATTGACATGAAGCGCAGCGAAAACGTGCGCCGCTGGTGGCCCTTCCTGCGCGACCGCCGCATCGAGGCGTTTGGAGGATTGCAGAAACGGTTTATCGACTAAGTCTTTTTTCTGCAGCACCACGGTGGCACTCTCGCAGCACCGTGGTGTCGCTCTCTCAGCACCACGGTGCTGCTGAAGTAACACCCCGGTGTCGCTCCGGCAGCACACCAGCGCTACTTCGGTAAGACACCTGTGCTACTCCGGCAGCACACCAGCGCTACAAAAGCAACGCACCTGTGCTACTCGGGCAGCACAGGTGCGTTGTTTTCTCAGGTTTCCGCTGTAATGACGTTGCAGAAAAGCGGCAGACTACTTCAGGTCGAACACGGGGATGTTGTCCTTGTCGTTGTAGTAGAGGTTCTCGCCCGCCATGCCCCAGATGAAGGTGTAGTAGTAGGTGCCGGCAGCAGCGTGGATGCTCCATTCGGGCGACATGATGGCCTGTTCGTTGTGCAGCCATACAACGCGGCTCTCCTGGGGCTGACCCATCACGTGGGCAATGGTCTGGTCCTGCGGGAGGTTGAAGTAGTAGTATGCCTCAATGCGGCGACCGTGGAGGTGAGGCGGCATGGTGTTCCACACGGCACCCGGATTGAGCTGGGTCAGTCCGAGCTGCAACTGGCAGGGGCCCTCCTCCAGCACGTCGTTCACGATGAGCTTATACACGGTGCGGTTGTTGGCCTCCTCGGTGGTGCCCACAGGCCCCCAGACGGCTGCCTTCAGCGAACCCTTGCGCCCGTCGAGCGTAATCCACTGGGTCTTGTAGTGCTGGTGAGCCGTGGCCGAGTTCAGGTAGAACTTGGCCGGCTTCGAAGCGTCCTTCGAGCGGAACTCCACGTTCTTGTTCACGTCCTTGCCCTTGCCGATGTGGCCGCGACCGATGTAGAGCGCCTCCTTGGGCGAGAGTGCATACTCCTTGCCATCGACGATGACCACGCCGTCGCCCTGTCCGCAGTTCACAATGCCCAGTTCGCGGTTGTAGAGGAAGTACTTCTCCTTGATGGTGGGGTCAACGTCGAGCCCCAGTTCCAGAAATTCTTCCAGCTTCAGCGTCTTCGTCACGGGCATGGCGCCGCCGAAGATGAAACGGTCGTAGTGTGAGTAGGTCAGGTTTATTTCGTCGGGCACCATCACCTTTTCCATGACGAAGCGCTCGCGCAGGGTCTTGGTGTCGTAGTGCTTCACGTCGGAAGGATGACAGGCTGTCTGGAAGTTCACCTTCTGCTGGGCAGAGGAAACTAATGCTACTGTAAGCAGTGCAATAGAAAGGAATGTTCTTTTGTTCATCTTGTTGTCAGTTTAAGTTTTATTTAGTTAAGAAACGAATTTCCATAATTGTTCATAATCCGTTCTAATGGAGGGAAACTTGCGCATGTCCGCTACCAATCGTTTTTCTGCTATTCCGTAATGTAATGACGGTAATTCTCTTGGTTCAAGAGAACAAAATCGTCAAACATTGGCAAATAGAGGTACCGTTCCGAATGAAGGCTTTCTTCTCCAAAATTAAAAAGGATGCCTCTTTGCTGTTTTGTGATGCGAAGATAGTTGAACAGTTGCGCACGATGGTCGGGAGTGAGTTCCTGCACTGATTTAAGCTCTATGACAATCCCTTTATAAAAGAAGTCTGCGAAATAAGTCTTCGTCAACGCTTCTCCCTTATAGTACATGCAAAGTTCTTTTTCACGTTCAACATCCAAACCGCGCCGATGAAATTCCTTGGCAAGAGACTCTTGGTAGATGGCTTCAGCCATGCCACACCCTAAGACGTTGTACACTTCCATAGCCGCACCTACTACGTCGTATATATCCATGTACTCTTGCTTGGTCATACAGCTTTGCAGAAAAATTATGGTAAATTACGGTAATTCGTTTCCCGAAAAAACATTTATTTGTTTATTCTGATGCGGTTCCACACCAGCATACCCACGGCGATGGCGGTGAGGATGGCGGCACCTATCCACGAGAAGACGTACTTCATGCAGGCGTAGATAAGGAAGGCGATGGGCGAGGAAGCAAAGTCCAGGCTGCCGGCCTTGAAGCCTTCGGGCACACGTACAGCGGCATCGTCGGGATGGGCCGCGCTGACCGTGGCGGCGGCACTGGTGAAGTTGTCGGCCATCAGCGTGACGAAGTAAAGCCCGATGGCCATGACGATGAGGCCGATGATGAAGGACTTCACCACGTTGCCCTTGGTGTAGGGCAATACCATCACAAACACGTAGAACATGCCGGCAAGGCTGGCCAGGGGCAGGAACTGGTTGCCGGGCAGGGCCACAGCCAGTACCAACGTGACGGGAATGAGCAACAGGGAGACAATCAGCGTCGTGGGGTGGCCGATGACCAGGGCTGGCGACATGCCGATGTAGAACTCCTTGTTCTCGCCGAACTTCCTTGCGATCAGCTCGCGTGTAGCTTCGCTGATGGGCTTGAGGCCCTCGATGAAGAGCGACGTAATGCGCGGAATCAGCTCCATCACGGCACCCATCTTCACGCCAAGGCCCAAGATGGCGGGAATGCTGTCGATGAGCTCCTGCGAGTCCTTGCAGGCCAGGCAGCCAATGGCAATGCCTATGATGACACCAAGGAAGAGCGGCTCGCCAAAGAGCCCGAACTTCTTCTTCATGCCCTCGGCATCGATGTTGAGCTTGTCGAAGCCCGGAATCAGGTCGAGCGCCTTGCCAATGACGATGGCAAAGGGCGTAAAGCCCTGGCAGAACGGCTGCGGAATGCTGATGCCCTCCATGCCGTCGTAGAAAGTCTGGAACTTTTTGGCTGTCAAGTCGGCAAGTACCAGCGTAATGACGTAGCAAATGATGGCGGCAAAGAAGCCCCAGGCAATGCTGTCCATGAGGAAATAGACCACAGCACCGATAAAGGCGAAGTGCCAGTAGTTCCACAGGTCGATGTTCACCGTGCGCGTGCAGCCCAAGAGCAGCAGCACAAGGTTGACGCCCAGGCAGACGGGGATGATGAACGCCCCGACAGACGTGTTGTAGGCCACGCTGGCCGCTGCGGGCCAACCCATGTCGAAGACATTCAGCTCCAGGCCGTAGATTTCCACCACCTTGTTGAGCACGGGGCCAAGGCTGCTGGTGAGCAGGCCGGTGATGACGCCCAGGCCGACAAAGCCCACGCCGACGTAGAGGCCGCTCTTGAGTGCCTTTGAAAACTTGATGCCGATGCACACACCCAGGATGGTGAAGATGATGGGCATCATCACCGCCGCACCCAAGGCGATGATGTACGAGAAGAATTGTTCTACAAATTCCATACGTTAATGATTAGTTAGTGATTGATTGTTTATTTCGTCAGTTCCACGTCCAGAGTGCCCACAAAGCGGGCGTTCTTGCCCATCTGGTTGCAGAGCACGGGCTGGCCGTCAAGGTTGTTCACGTAGCGCGGCTCGGTGAAATAGGTATGCGTGTGGCCACCCAGCACAAGGTCGATGTTGCGCGTGCCGGCAATGAGCACCTGGTCGTTGATGGTTTCTGCGTTCCAGCCCAAATGCGACAGGCAGACCACCAGGTCGCATCGTTTTTCCGTCTTCAGCATGGCTGCTATGCGATTGGCCTCTGCGATGGGGTCGAGATACTTGGTCGCGCCAAAACATTCGGTCGCCACCAGTCCGACAAGTGGCGGACAAACGCCCAGCACGCCTATCCTGATGCCGCCCCGTTCTATAATATAATAAGGTGTAACGGTCCCCTCCACAGGCGTGCCCGTAAAGTCGTAGTTGCAGCAGACGACAGGGAACTTGGCCATGCGGAAAAGGCGTGCCATGTTCTCCAGTCCGTTGTCAAACTCGTGGTTGCCAATGGTGGCGGCATCGTAGCCCATCAGGTTCATCAGCCCCACCTCCACGTCGCCACGGAAGAGGCTATAGTATGGCGAACCTTGGCTGAAGTCGCCCGAGTCGAACAGCAACATATCATCGGGATGCTGACGGCGCAAATCTTCCACCAAGGCATAGCGGCGGATGTAGCCCGCCTTGTTGGCCTGTGCCGTGTCGCTAAAGTTCGGATTGATGGGATAGATGCAGCTGTGGGTGTCATTCGTGTGCGCAATGAAGAGCCGCTTCACTTCGGGCTTCCTGACGGCTTCCTCCGTCGGCAGAATCACCGAGCGCCCCTCGAGGCTGGCGGTCAGTTGCTTTCCCTGCTTGGCCTGCTCACGGATGAAGTCCATGTAGATGTCGCGCACCAGCATGTTCGACTTCTGGCAGCTCACGGCATTCAAGAACGCCTTCATGTTGTCGTTGCCCTCGGTCAGATAGTCCAGCGTGGCAATGCGATAAGTGCGTTTCGGGTCGATGTCCTTGCCGTTCAGCTTCGCGCTCTGCAGTTTGCCTTCAGCACTATAGACGATCTGCACGCCGTGGCTCACGGCCTCGCCGCCAAAAATGGAGAACTGCTGGAAAAGCTCCAGCACCTTGTCGCCCGACAGCGTGACAATGGCCAGGCGGTTGTTGAAGGGTGAAATCTCCATCACGTCGCCTATGGTCACGTCGCCCTTGGGCATGGAGTTGCGCAGTCCACCCACGTTCACCACGGCAAAGTCGGCCTGTTTCTGCTTCTTGCCATCTACACGCTTAGATGCCGCCAGCAGCACGTCGGCACTCCAGTTGCCGAGCAGGCTCTCTGGGCGGTCAGCGTTCATGTAGATGCCGCTCTGTCCCAGCACGGGACCAATGAGGCTATCGACCTTCACCTTGTAGGGGGCGACAAAATCACGGGCCACTTGCGTGGCGGGGTCAGCATCCAATGACTTGGTTATTTCTATCCGTTTGCCCGCCACGCTTTTCAGCTTGAACGACTGGGCAAACACCGTGTCGCACATCAGCAACACCGCACCAAAAATAAAGATTTTTTTCATTGAGAATCGTTTTTCAGCCCAAAATTACTTCAAAATCCACAAAGAACAAAGCCAAAGCCAAAGTTTTTTGCTTTTTTCTTCGGTATTCTGAGAAAAAGGCGTACATTTGCGCCGCTAAAAGCGACTTCAAATAAAAACACATACAAAGAAATGGCAAAAAAACAAATCAAGAAAGAAGAAGAAGCAATTGCACTTGACGTGCAGCTTACCAAGGCTGAGGCGTTCATCGAAAAGAACCTCAAGAAAATTCTCTGCGGCATTGCAGTCGTAGTCGTTGTCGTTGTGGCAGGATTCGCCTGGAACCACTACATGAGCGGCAAGGAAGCCGAGGCACAGAAAGCCATAGCCAAGAGCCAGCAGGCTTTCACCCAGCAGAAGTACGACCAGGCCCTCAACGGCGACGGAGCCGTAAGCAAGGGTTTCCTCAACATCATCAAGGAATACAGCGGCACCAAGACTGCCAACCTGGCCAAGCTCTATGCCGCCATCTGCTACGCCAAGACCGAGAAATACGACGAGGCCATCCAGATGTTTGAAGACTACAGCGTGAAGGACGACGAGATGGTTTCTCCTGCAGCGCTTGCCGCACTGGGCAACTGCTACATCCAGAAAGGCGACAACCAGAAAGGTGCCGACATGCTGCTGAAGGCAGCCAAGGAGGCCGACAACGACGCCATATCGCCCATCTGCCTGCTGCAGGCAGCCGAGGTGTATGAGGCCGAAGGCAAGAACGAAGAAGCCGTAGCTCTCTACAAGCAGATCAAAGAGAAGTATTTCCGCAACCCGCTGTCTGCCGAAATGGACAAGTACATCGAGCGCGCAACAAAATAACAATCATCAAGACAGAAGATTATGGCCACCAAGAACCATAACCTTTCCGACTACGATACCAACTCCATGCCTTCAGCCGAAGGAATGAAAGTTGGTATCGTCGTTAGTGAATGGAACAGCAACATAACGGGCGCTCTGCTGCAGGGTGCACACGACACCCTGGTCAGGAACGGGGTCAAGGACGAAGACATCACCGTGCTCACCGTGCCAGGCAGCTTCGAGCTGATTCACGGCGCACAGCAGCTGACCCGCCTGCCGCTCGACGCCATCATCGCCATCGGCTGCGTCATCCGTGGCGACACCCCACACTTCGACTACATCTGCGAGGGCACCACCTACGGACTGGCCCGCCTCAACGCCACACAGCCCATCCCCGTCATCTACGGCCTCATCACCACCAACGACATGCAGCAGGCCCTCGACCGCTGCGGCGGCAAGCTGGGCAACAAGGGCGACGAGTGCGCCGTCACCGCCATCAAGATGGCCGACTTCGACCGCAAGGTGCTCGACGCCATCACCTTCTAATAACCCCCAAAAGCAGAAGCCCCATCAAGCACATCAAGCGAATACTGCGTTGGGTCGTCTTTGGCCTGATAGCCATCTACGCTTCCCTCATCCTGCTATTCAGTCTGCCCGCCGTGCAACGTCAGATGGCAAACTGGGTAGCAGATGCCTTGTCCCACACGCTGCAATGCCAAGTGCAGATCGGCAGCGTCAACATGGGCTTCCTCAACCGCATCATCCTCAACGACATTGCCCTCTGCGACCAGCAGGGCGTGAGGATGCTGAAGGTGTCGCGCCTCTCCGCCGCCTTCAACTACATGGAACTGGCACAGGGCAACATCGTCATCCCCACGGCGCAGCTCTTCTCCCCCACGGCCATCCTCTACCGCGACAGCCTCGGGGCAACGCCCAACTACCAGTTCCTCATCGATGCCCTCTCGTCGGACAGCACCCAGGAGGAAACACCGCTCAACCTGCGCATCAACTCGTTCATCCTGCGCCACGCCAACATCAGCTACGACGTGAAGGACCTGCCCCACAGCGACTCCGTCGCCACCCTCCCCGGGAAAGGCATCACCTACCGCTTCGACCCCAACCACCTGCAGCTGAAAGACGCGGGCATGAACGTTTCAATCAAAGCTTTAACGAATGACTCGCTCAACCTGGTTGTCAAACGCTTGACTGCCACAGAACTGAACACGGGGCTATCCGTCCAGGACTTGGGCTTTGCCCTGGAAGCCAACAAGCAGGCGGCCCGTCTTGCGCACTTCAGCTTCAACATGCCGGGCAGCCGGTTCTCGGTTGACTCCCTGCACGTACACTACCGCGACTACGACCGCGACGGCACCTTCAGCTTCGACAGCACCACCCTGACAGCCATCCTCACGCCCGCCGACTTCAAGTGTCTGCTGCCAACCTTGAGGGGGGCCTACTCCACCTTCTTCCTGGTGACCACCCTGCAGGGCAACAGCCAGCAGATAGACATGACCCGCTTCCACCTGCAGAACACCCTGGGCACCCTCCAGCTCAACGCCACGGCCACAGCCACGCTCGACACAGGCAAAATCTGTTCAGCCACGGCATACATCGCCGACCTGCACGTCGCCACCGAGGGCATACGTCAAGTGTGCCGCGACTTCGGGCTGGACGAAGAGCAGCTGAAGCCCCTGCTGGCCATCGGCGACATCGACTACACCGGCAGCATCGGCTACACGCCCCGCCTCACCGCCTCCGACGGCCAGCTGCTCACCCAGGCCGGTCGCCTGAACTACGAGGCTTCCATCGCCAACGACAGCCACATCGAGGCCCACCTGCTGGGGCAGGAGCTGAACCTCGGCACCGTCCTCGACAATCCGGCCTACGGCATTGCCAACCTCGACATCAACGCCCAGGGCACGCCCGGCGAACTGCTCTCCGCCACAGGACAGATTTCGGCACAGAGCGAGGCCATCGACGCCCTGACCGAACTGGAATACCACCACCGGCAGGGACAGCACCAGCTGTCGCTCACGCTCGATGCCGACAGGCTTGTGCCCCACGCCCTGGGTCTGCCCATCGGCCACCAGGGCGAACAATACAAGTTCCGTCTGGAAACACAACTGAGCGGCAGCACCATCGACGACGCACTGGGCTTTGCCCACCTGCGTGACGTGGAAATGCACACCGACAGCACCCAGCTTTCGCTCCAGGCCTTCGACGTGGATATTGAGCCTATCTCGTCCACCAAGACCCGCTATGCCATCGCAAGCGACTTTCTCACCGCCGACATCCGCGGACAGGTCTGCCCCTCCCGTCTGCCCCGCTGCATCCTGTCCATGCTCCACGCCCATCTGCCCACACTCGTCAGGCTGCCACAGGCGCCCGCCCTGCCCGGGCGCGACATCAACTTCACCTACATGGCCACGCTCACCGACAACGCCCTGGCCCGCCACCTGCTTGGCGTGGATGCACACATCGAGCACCCGCTGAACCTCTCGGGCTACATCGATGCTGCCCAGCAGCAGATGGCACTCCGCCTGGAAGGCGACCTGCTGGAGTATGCCGGCAGCAAATACCAGAACCTGATACTGACGGCCAGCGGCAGTCCCGAGGAACTCTCGGCACAGCTCTCGGGCATCACCCTGCGCGAAGAGTCTGCGGCCAAGCTCGACTTCTATGCCACGACGGCCGGCAGCCGCATCAACAGCAACGTCAACCTGCAAATCCGTGGCAACACCAAGATGGACATGAACCTGAACACGGCGGTCAGCTTTGCCGACACCCTGGGCCTGATGAAGACCAGCATCGACGTGGGCCAGTCCTCGCTCTCCATCAACGACACGCTCTGGCAGATCTCGCCAGCCCACCTCTCCCTGGCCGGGCAGGAAATTATATGCCGCAACCTCCGCGTGTCCAATGCCGACAGCTACATCATCATCGACGGACAGGCATCGCCACAGGCTGGCGACAGCATCACCATCGACCTGCGCCACATGCCCGTGGCCTACATCCTCGATGCCGTGAACTTCACCTCCGTCCGCTTCGCCGGCCTGGCCTCGGGCCGAGCCGTTGTCGATGACCTGCTGTCCGACGACCCCACCCTGAAGGCCAGCCTGCAGGTGCAGAACCTCACCTACGAAACAGGCGTCATGGGCAATGCCGACATCGCGGCCCACTGGGACAGCGGGCGCAAGGCCATCATGCTCGACGCCGACATCCAGAAGGCATTCAGCCAGACCCTTGTCCACGGCTACGTCTCGCCCGCCAACGACGACATCCGGCTCGACATCACCGCCCGCCAGACACCAGCCGAGTTCCTGAACGGCTACCTCGACGGCGTGTTCAACCCCATCACGGGCACCATCACGGGCGCTGTGAGCGTTGTAGGCCCGCTGAGTCAGGTGGACCTCGTGGGCGAGGCCGATGCCACCCTCAACCTGAGCCTGCTGGCCACCGACGTGCCCTACCAGCTCAGCAACCAGCACATCAGCCTGCAGCGCGGACTGATGAGCTTCAAGGACATCATCCTGACCGACCGCGACGGCCACCAGGGCATCGTCAACGGTACGGTCAGCCACCGCTACCTCAGCAACTTCCAGTACAACTTCGACGTCACCTTCGACCACCTGCTGGCCTACGAGGAGCGCACCTTCAACATCGACAAGTTCCTGGCCACCGTCTATGCCACGGGCGACCTCAACCTGCACGGGCGCGACGGCCACCCCATCTACATGACGGCCAACGTCACCCCCACCCGTGGCTCCGTCTTCGCCTACGATGCAGCCTCGCCCGACGCCATCGTCTCAGCCGGATTCCTTGAGTTCCGCGACCAGACGCCACGCGACACCCTCAGCAGCAGCCTGCCCCACTACGGGCGCACCGGCCTCTTCGCCACCAACGACGGCACCCTCGACCACTTCCTGCAGAGCCAGCAGCAGGCGGCCAGCCAGGCGGCTGCCGACGCCGCCACCTACCGGGGCGACCTCTACATGGACTTCAACATCAACCTGAACGAGGACTGCGAAATCAAGCTGCGCATGGACAACACCGCCGACGGCTACATCACCACCCGGGGCAACGGCCAGTTGGCGGCAAAATACTACAACAAGGGCACGCTGGAGCTCTTCGGCACCTACAACATCACGCAGGGCAGCTACCGCCTCTACCTGCAGAACCTCATCTTCCGCGACCTGGCCATGCAGCCCGGCAGCAGCGTGGAGTTCAACGGAGCGCCTTTCGACGCGAACATCCACCTCATCTGCCACCACGTCATCCCCTCCGTGCCGCTGTCCGACCTCACCTCCACCAACACCCTCACCCAGACGGGCAAGGCACGTGTGAACTGCATCCTCGACATCACGGGCAACCTGGCCGGCATGGCCTTCAAGTTCGACTTCGACCTGCTGGGCACCAACGAGGAGGTGAAGCAGCTGGTGCGCTCCATGATCAACAGCGAGGAGGAGATGAACACCCAGATGATCTACCTGCTCGGCCTGGGCCGCTTCTACCCCACCAGCATGGCGCGAGCCAATGCCGACGACACCAGCTCGTCTGCCGTCAACTCGCTCGTCAGCAGCACCATATCAGGACAAATCAACAACATGATTAGCAACCTCGTGGGGCGCAACTCCAACTGGAACTTCGGCACGGGCATATCCACAGGCGAGCGCGGTTGGGAAGACCTCGACGTGGAAGGTACACTCTCGGGGCGCCTTTTCAACGACCGTCTGCTCATCAATGGCAACTTCGGCTACCGCGACAATGCCTTCACCAACCAGGGCAACTTCATCGGTGACTTCGAGGTGAAATGGCAGATCCGCCCGGGCGGCAGCATGTACCTGAAGGCTTACAACCAGACCAACGAGCGCTACTTCACGAAGGCGGCCCTCAACACCCAGGGCATCGGCCTGAGCTATCAGCACGATTTCGAGTCGTGGCGGCACATGTTCCGCAAGTCCAGCGCAGTCACAACTCCAGCCCCCACCCCCGCCGTCCTCTACATCGATAGCATCAGGTAACGCACCGCTTTCATAAATAAAGTTAAATATCGAATTAGACTAACGCAACCTAACCGAAAGGGTATTGCGTATGTCAGGAAAAATTTTAAAGAGGGAAGCCGCTTTTATGGCACTTTTGCGGAGAAATTCTGCAATCACGTCATTTTTTCCGGCAGAGTGTAGAAAGTGTAGCTGCTCCGCAACCTTTCTCCACTCTGCATTTCCGTCAAAAAAACTAACTCCAATGGAAAAAAAACTCACGCGTCTTTAATGGAAATGCAAAGTGGAGAAA
>R20__coassemble_1019_pt1 | contig 17662 bp, 12 predicted proteins | sample R20__metabat2_low_PE_030 | metagenome-assembled genome bin R20 | reverse complement strand
ACAGGTGCGCTGCGGCAGTAGCGATGCTTCGTCAGAGCCGTCGCCATGCATCGTCACAGCCGTCACCAAACATCGTCACACTCGTCGCCATGCACCGTCGCGACTGTGGCCATGCATCGTCACGGCTCTGGCCATGCATCGTCACAGAGTTTGGTTTTAATGGAACGCCCGATATGAAAGTGAATGAAAGTGAAAAATTCACTTTCATAGTGCTTGTTGTCTGATATTTAGTCAGATAAGTGGCATTTTATGAAAGTGAAAGTGATTTTGCTTTTTTGTAATTCTGCGCCTGCTTGTAACTGTTCAGTTCCTCTGCTTTCATCAAGACTGTCCCGCAGTCACGACCTCTCCGAGGTCTGGGTGATTCCCCTATGAATGCTCGACTGAGCCCGTTTTAACATCACCCCTCGGTTTAAATAAAAAAGAAAAGTCCTTTGTGCTGTGAAAATCAGAGAATTTTTGTACCTTCGCGGCTAAATTGATAGCCAATGATGAAACAAGTTTTTTTCTGCATAACTACAAACGCACTACGACACGACTACATATCCCCGTTTAATGAAACACAAAAAAAAGACCTTCAGAAAGGCCTTAAAAACATCCCCACCAAAAACGACCGTTTTTGATGGTCAGATTTCACGCTGAAGTATATATTTGGGCGCAAATATCAACATTTTTATTCATTTGACAAAACAAAAATACATTTTTTTATATTTTTTATGTGTTAAAATACCGATTTGTGCTCAAAAAAGTGCTGAAAACGGGGATTCTCTGTGTTATAGAGGTCTAAAAAACAAATTATGGAGGATGATTGTTATGTACTGGGGATATATAAGAGTTAGTTCTGACAAACAGACAGTAGAGAATCAGAGGTATGAAATAAACAAATTCTGCCAGCAGCGGCAGATTGTCATTGACAGATGGATTGAAGAAACCATCAGCGGCACCGTGGGCATCAATCAACGCCGTGTGGGAAACCTGCTTCGGCGCATGAAAAAGGGTGACACCCTGATTTGTGCAGAACTGTCGCGTTTGGGCCGCAATCTGTTTATGATTATGGAGATATTGAGCCGTTGCATGAAGAATGGCTGTCAGGTATGGGCCATCAAGGACAATTACCAGCTGGGCGACAACATCCAGAGCAAGGTCTTGGCTTTCGCCTTCGGCCTCTCTGCTGAAATCGAGCGTAACCTGATTTCGATGCGGACCAAAGAAGCGCTGGCACGGAAAAAAGCCGAGGGTGTTCGTTTGGGCAGACCTAAGGGGCGCAAGGCCCAGAGCGCGCTGAAGCTATACTCCAAACACGAATACATTGTTCAGCAGCTGGCCGAGAAAGTGCCGAAAGCGAAAATTGCCCGTGACCTGGACGTGAACTACAAGACAATGACGAAATACATAAATGAATACATACAGGGGAATGATAACGCCCTAGAGGGCGGACAGTAAAAAGCTGCCAGCCGCCACCTTGTGTTCAGGGGGGGACTCCATGTAAAGATATCACGCCTTGTTGCTCCCCCCGAAACGTCAGAACATACTATTATTCAAATCCCCCCGAAAACCACTTGCTACACATTCGTGTTTTCATGTTTTCCCCCACGGATCTGACCATCAAAAACGGTCGTTTTCGTGGGATAGATTTGGGTATGTAGTTCTATATACAACGCCAATTGCTGAAAAAAAAGTATCTGATTTGATATTTAGAGTGAATTATTAACGTCCAGTAACACCCCCAGGGTAAAGATGGTAAACATCCCAAAAAGAAGGGGAAACGTGATGCCCCCCTGCATGAAAAACTCTTATAATATATAAATATGTGTAGCCTGAAACCAACCTGCCCGGCAGACGCCGGCAGATGGATATAAGTAAAAAAAGCATATAGCAGAAAGAAGTATTAAAAAACAAATAGTATTAACAATTAAAAAACAAACAAACATGAGAACAGAATTTGTTTACTCATTCATGGCCCTCGGCACAATACCCGTCATGGTAAATGCTGCCGACGTGCAAACAATCAGTAGCGATGTGCTCGCCTCTACCGATGGTAGCAAGGTGACCTATCCTGTCGGGAAACTTGTTCCGGGCAGCTACAAGTTCACCGCAAAACTCACATCCAAAGTATATGGTGTAACCATCAACATTGGCGGACAGGAACTGAAATTCGCCGATGGCAATGCCAATGCACAGGACGTGAGCATCGAGTTCGCCCTGACGGCAGAAACCGACGTTGAACTCTCACTTGTAAGTACCGATCCAGGCGAGAGTGGTGCCGGCTTCACCGTTGCCGGTGCAGTGGTAAGTCTGGAGAACGTCAACTTTAGCTCTATCAAAGCAACTTTGGCTGGAAATGCCGAAACCCTCGCTGGCATCATCAGCAGTTACAACTACTCTGCTACAGCCAAGGAAGAAGACGTGAATGCAGCCAACGCTCTGAAGACGAAGGCCAATGGCGTTGCCGAGAGCTACGACGACTATAAGAAGTACAAGCTCTATGCAGAGAAATCTACCATTCAGGAAGAAATCGACGCACTGGCCGAATCAGCTGCCGGCAAAGAAGCTGCTTACCAGAACGAGCAGGCTTACAACCGCGTAAATGCTGCCATCACAGCCATCAAGAACCAGTACAACACCGCTGTGGCTGAACTGGAGGAGGTACTTGTTGATGCAGCTGATTATCTGCTCGATGGCGCCAAGGCTAAGCTGAACACGGACATCAACCAGAAGATTACCGCAGCGACATCTGCCAGCTACGCTTCCTATACAGGAAAAACTGCTGTGGCTGATGAGGCAACGAATATGGGCTTGGTTCCTACAGAAGATGATCTCAACAACATTGTAGAAGACTACAAGAATCAGGCAACCAGCAACAAGGAAGCTTATGCCGCGTTGACGAGTAGGGTGAACACCTTGCAGAACAGTCTCGATGCTGTGAAAGTGGTTGACGAATCATTGACCGCGACATTTGCCGAGGAGAAGGCTGCAGCCCAGACTGCCATCACTAACATTAAGACCACAGTAGAAGGTGTTTACAATAAAGCTGGCCAGCTGGCACTCGACATCGATGCTGCGGAAGCCGCAGCACAAGGCAAAATCAACACGCTCTCTGTCAAGGTAACTACTGCCAACGCAGAGTTCAATGCCAACAAGGCCACTACCGAAGCTATCGCTGCCGTTCAGAAGAAGCTGGACGATGCCAAGACAGCCGTGAATGGCAAGGTTTCTGCCGATGGCAATTACAAGGCCGCAGACTACTATGCCGCTTACGTCACCACCGTACAGGGTAAGATTGACGCGCTCACCACCGCTGCTGCCGCCGCTTATAAGGTTGACGGCACAGGTACGGCTCAAGCCTACAACGCTGCCCTGAACACGACGGGCATTGAGGATGAGATTACGGCTTACCAGACCAATGCCGCCGGGGCCGTTGCGAAGTACGATGCCCTGCAGACCGCTATGGCAAGCTACACGAAAGACCTTGCCGACGCACGTGCCAAGGTGGAAGGCCTTGCTGTCTATACAGCTGAAGGTTACGATTATGTGACCTCATTCGACCTTATCCAAAAGCGCATCAACGACATCAATAAAGCCATTACTGCCGCAAAGGGGAAGGTTGGTGAAGAGCACTGGGATGCAATGCTCGACATCGATGCTGATGCTGCCATCACTACAGACATCGCCAACCTGCTCTCTCAGGTACAGGCCGACCAAAACCAGTATGACATCAATTACATGAACGATGGCATTGATGGGCTTAACACAAAAATTAACGCTTTCAAGACTAAGGCCGCAGACGACACGAAACTTGGTGACGACTTTGCAAAATTCCTCGAATTAGAAAGTGCTGTTGAATCGGGTGTCGATGATGTTGAAGCAGCTAAGGGCTTAATTGCTGCTGACTATGCTTCCGTGAACTTAACTGCAGAAGTGGGACAGGCGGCTTCGGATTGGGTACAAGGTGCTATTGCACATAGTGGAGCTGCTGCTCGCACCACGACAAAAGATGGTATTACTTTTGTAGAACAGTGGTCGGCATCGGCTAATGCAAATACAGGCACATTGGTCACCCAGACAGTAAAAGGCCTGCCTAACGGACAGTATACTGTAGAACTCTACGCCTTTGCCTCTGGTGGTTCCAACGGTGCTACTGACAAAGTAAGTGTATATGCCAATGGTCAAAAAACTCCAGTCACAGTGGGTGCTACCAACTATGCGTACACCATAAATAATGTGATTGTCTCTGACGGCACACTCACCATGAGCATCAACAAGGAAGCGGGTAACAACACAACCAACTGGCATGGTATCCAGATTAAGTCATTGACGGGTGAAGGTGATGCCACCAACAACTATATCCAAGGCTTGGGTGCTGATATTACCGACCTCGACGCTCAGCAGGCTGACCTCGAGACTTTGGCTGCTGAAATTGAAGCCAAGGTAACAGCTAATAGCACTGCCAAGACTGCAAATGCTGGCAACATCGACGGTCTGCAGGCTAAGATTGCTACTTTCAAGACCACCTACAAGATTGGTGAGGACGACTCTACACTGGGTAACCGTGGTAAGGCTGATGGCAGCATCACCAAGGAGGTAGGCGAAATTGAGGCAGCTCTTGGTACGCTGGAAAGCAATAACAACGCTATTGATGTGACAGCAGTCACCAAGGTGGATGACACAGCCAATGTCGGAACAACTGCCGATGACTGGAAACTGGCCGACTTCACACATGGCGGTGGCAATCGTAATAAAGAACTGAAAGGGCTGACATTGGCTGAACAGTGGAGAAGTTCAGGCGATGCTACCTACAATCAGGCAGGTAAGGTGCTCTATCAGCAATTGACAGACCTTCCCAATGGCATATACGATATTGTCCTGTACGCATTGGCGGTTGACCAGGCATCAAATTATCCTAACAAAGGCAAGACAGATGTTGCATACGTATATGCAAATGACGTCCAGAAGCAAGTAACAGTCCAGGGAGATGCAGAAGCAAACATTGTTGCACAGGAATACACCCTCAACAATGTAGTTGTCAGCGACGGAACTCTGGAGATGGGTCTCGCAAAGGCCAAGGGCGGCACCAACTGGCACGCCATCCAGATTAAGTCTCTGACCTACCACGAGAACACCAATGCCAATCTGGCCAAATACAACGAAGACTATGTTGCACTGGCAGAGCGCAAGAACGCACTCGACGCGGCTGCTCCCGGCATCAAGACCGCAGTGGAAAACAATGCAGCTGCCAAAACTGCTGCCGATGCCGCATTGACCGCTCTGGGCACATACGAACTGGACAACCTGAAGAGCCTCGCTGATGTTTCAAAAGCAGATGCTACTTACAACGGAAAGAAAGGCAATGCTGTCAGAACAGAAGACGCAACTGGATGGGAAGACTTCTATGTTTACCAGAGTGGCCTTGATGCAGACAAGAGCTATTCGGCAAAGAAGCAGGCAATCGATGACAACATTGCAGCCCTGACTACCGCCATCAGCGATGCCTTTGCTGCAGAGACACTGCCTTATCCTTGGGCTGACGAAATCACCGTCGTCGTTGAAGATGACCCTGCAACTGCTGATGTAGATGAATCGTCAAGCACAACCTACAAGATTTCTGACATCAAGGCCGCTGTTGATGCCGTTAAGGCTGAAGCTGCAGCAGAAAGTACCAACTACTGGGCATATCGAAATATTTATAGTGGCAAGAACAGTGTCACCCCAGCCTACAGCAGTGCTTTGACAGCAGCCAAGACTGACCTGGAAACTGTAACAGGTGCTGGTGCTCTCGATTACTACAATGGCGTTATTGAGGGATACGAAACCGAGTTCGCCAACATAGAAAAGGCAATGAGGGCAAGTCTTTATGCCAGGACATGCAGTGATGATGCAACAGCACACAAAGACAACATTAAGGCTTTGACTAACAACCTCAAGGCTGTACAAACAAATGCCAAAGCCAACCTGGACAAGTACACTGAGCAGAAGACAGCCTACACAGAGACCCAGAACCTGTGGAACAGCACATACACTGAGATTGCTGCTACCGACCACAGCTCGAAGGTTCAGGATTACCTCGACGAACTGGATGCTATCCAGGTAACTCTCACAGCTGCCACCAACGCTGTTGAAGACAACTACAAGAATGGCAAGTCTGTGGCTGAGGCTCAGGACTTCGCCGCCATCAAGGCTGCCATCAACGACGTGAAGGCCCGCCAGGCTGAATCTTACAGCGAGTTTGTGACTGCCGACAACAAGGCTGCTCACGAGAGCTTCATGGGCAACGACGAGACGAAGGGTACCATCCAGCTGGCTACCGAGGCTTACCAGAAGGCCGTTCAGGAGCGTGCCCAGTACAGCTCATCCAATGCCGAGCTTGAGGCCGCCATTACTGCTGCCGCCGGAGCACTCGACGAGGCCCTCTTCAACTGTCCAACCGAAATTCTGGATTTGACAGAAGCAGAGAATAAGGCTTATACCGAAACCGTCAGCCCGACAATCTTCAACGTAAGTCAGTTCAATGCTGATGCTACCGCTATTGAGCAAAACATCACTGCCGAACTGGGTGCCTTCAAGGCTGCTGTGAAGACCGCCATTGGGGACTTCTGGACGCCTAACAAGACGGACTATGAAGCAAAGGTTGCTGCTGCCGAGAATGATATCGCAGCCTATAGCGATGATGCCAAGCAGGATGCCTTCAAGGATGTGAAAGACCTGATTGCCGATGGTGATGCCGCTGTAGCCGCCATCAACCTTAGCGGGGTTGAAGATGCCATTGCAGGTCTGGAGAGTATCGACGACATGCTGGATGCCGACAAGGATGCTGCTGCCAACAAGGATCTCACGCCACAGATTGCAGCTGCCGACAAGAAGTACAGCGATGTTAAGACTTATATCACAGGTGTGACTAACGAGATTCCTGCCAAGGCTGAACAGCTGGCTAAGCTTGAAACAGAATATCTGTCTGTTTCAGGTTCTGAAGAAGCAGGAATTGTCGGTGCAAAGCAGTTGGACAAGACGTTTGCAAACCATGACAACATCAAGGATGTCCTCGATACATTCGTTGCTGCTGCCGACGGCTGCAAGACTGCTGTTGAGAATGCCGTTACTGCTGACAATGCCAACACTGCTGCTTACAACGAGGTGGCTGCTGCCATCGCTCCTGTTGAAGCCAAGTTGGCCGAAGCTAAGGAAAAGGCAGCTCAGTATAAATATGAAACATCTTTCGCTGATGATGATGAGATGCTCATAGAAGCCAAGGACTGGGCCAAGGATGCCAAGAACAATGGATATGCTGTCAATGACAAGGCTGCCCTTCTGGATCGTGTCACCATTATTGACGGAGAGATTGATGCTACGCTGACCCTTGCCTACGGTACCGAGAAGGCCGGTCTGGCTTCCGACATCACGGAGCTGAAGAACCAGTTCAACGCTTACGTGGCTGCTAACGGTCTTGACGAGACTGCCATTGCCTTCAAGAAGGATATCGAGGAACTTGAAAAGGCTGTCAACGACGCCGCTATTGTTGACCTTGACGATCCTGCTGATGATATTCAGTATGACGAAATCCTCGCCGCTACCGATGCGCTCATCAAACTCCAGGGCGACATCGCAGACAAGGGGACAGAGCTGCTTGCCGCTAATGCAAGTGGTGCTAATGCTGAAGTGCTTGCAGACTTTACGGCCCAGCTCGACGCTCTGGATGCTACGGCTTCGCTCGACGAGTATGACGAATGGGTGGGCCAGCAGACGCTGAATGGCAAGACGCTGGACGAGCAAATTACTGCCCTGAAGGCTCAGATTGCCGACACTCGCGCTGCCATCGAGGCCGAGGCCAACATCTCGTTCTACAAGGACAACTATCAGAAGCAGCTTGATGGCATCAAGGAGGCCCTCGATCCTGTTGCCGAAGCAATTACTGCCAAGGATGCTCAGTTCAAGGCCAATGCCGCTGCTTACGAGCGATTGACTGCTGAAATCAATGAGCTGCAAGGCAAGATTGATGCTGCCAAGGAGAAGGTTGGTGCATACGAGTATGCTGCAGAGACATACATCACTTATATTGAGCAATATAACATCAGGACGGGTGAACTCCGTGGTGGTGCTCAGTATCTTCTCAATATTGCCAAGGCAGACATTGAGGCAGATAACGCAAACAAGGCTTTGACAGAAAACTCTGTTGTGGCTCGAAAAGCCAACATAGAGTTACGGGTTCAGAATTATCTTGATTACTCGGCAAATGCAGAACTCGATCAGCAGAGAAGTAATCTCTCAACCCTTCTCACATACGCCATTGATGTTAAGTACGAAACTAATAAGTACTCTAATGCACTGTGGAATAGATTGGTTAATGAGAAGTCTGGCATCAACGATGAGATTAGCGCTCTTGAGAGAGCTATCAATTACTCTTATGATACTAATGAATGGGATGAGAACGGCAATTGGATTGAAATGTACGATGAAGATAATAACTTCATTGGTTATCAATCCAAGGCTCGCACCAGCGATGCCGACTTTGCCGGCCAGATGGAGACCGTCGCTGCCATCAAGGCAGAGATTGAAACTCTCGCTACCGCTGTTGACAACTTGGCTCTGCTGGGCGATGCCAACGAAGACGGCAAGGTGAACGTGCTCGATTACCAGAAGGTGGCCAACATGATTCTTGACCCGACTATCCAGCCAGAGGAAGGTACCGACCTCTTCACCAACATCGACATCAACCAAAGCGAGGTTATCGAAGTAGGCGACCTGACGGCCATCGTGAACTACATCTTGAATGGTGACTGGCAGGGCTATGCCGCTGCACGTGCACGCTTGGGTGCCGAGAGCGAGAGCCTGACCATGAACGTCCTCTCGGCAGAGAACGGCAGACAGCGCATTGCTGTGAACCTGCAGAACGCTAACGACTACACCGCTTTCCAACTGGATGTGGTATTGCCAAACGGCATGAAGCTGGTAGGTGCAGAGCTTACCGACCGCGCCGGCGACAGCCATAAGCTGATGAGCCGCGCACAGCTCGACGGCAGCATCCGTATGTTGGCATCCTCTGTGAAGGGTGAATCGTTCAAGGGCAGCGAAGGCGCAGTGCTCTACATCGACGTGGAGGGCGCAGATGCAGCCAACGTGGAACTGCTGAACATTCTCTTCTCCGACCTGCAGGCTGGCACGCGTGCCTTCAGCCTCACCGGCGAGAACGCTACTGCCATCAGCAGCGTGAGCACCTTCGAATCACTCAAGCAGAAGGTCTATGACCTCAGCGGACGTGTGATGAACGGACTGAAGAAGGGTGTCAACATCATCCGCCGCGCCGACGGTTCGACGCAGAAGCTGGTGAAGTAAGCCCGAAGGACTCGTATCCATGTTTTCTATTGCAGGGTGGCAACCTAACGCCGCTCGGCGGAAAGGGCCACCCTGCATATTTCACAGACAAGTAACTTTAAGAAAAGAGAATATGATTAGTATTGCGAATATTAGTAAACGGATGACGATGGGCTGTCTGCTGCTGACGCTCTTCTTGGCACAGTCGCTTCGGTCGTCCGCCGAGGTGAAACTCTATATGGAGGATTTCACCATAGCAAATGGCGAAACCAAGGAGGTGTCGCTTATCCTCGACAATGACCAGGATGCTACTGTGCTCCAGGCCACGCTTGAACTTCCGGCAGGACTGGAGTATGTTGATGGTTCCGTAGCCAAGACAAGCCGCGTGAAAGGGCGTGGTGCCACAGTGCAGGCTTCCACCACAACGGGCAAGCTGGTGATTGTAGAGACCGACGGTACCATCGCAGCAGGCGAAGGGGCAGTCATCACTTTTCAGGTGGAGCGCCAGGGCGGTTTGCAGGATGGTGACTACGAGATGGTTATCTCTGATATCGTTGTTTCTGATGCTGCCGCCAATCAGCTGAACGCGATTCAGGTCATCACAGTAAACGTGAAGGCTCTGGGCATTAACGACTGCTCGTTTGCCGCTGCTGTGGAATCGCTGGAACTGAATGTGGGCGACGAGTACCAGGTTGACATCACGCTGACCAACGAGGGCGTGACGAACCTCTCTGCCCTTCAGGGCAAGCTGACACTGCCAGAGGGCTTGGAGATTATTCCGGGAGAGTACGGCAAGTTCATCTACACAGACCGCACGCCGTCACCACTTGAATTCAAGTTCCAGGAGTTTGATGGCTACATGACGTTCCTGCTGAGCTCGTCGCAGAACACGCTCATCGAGGGTACCGACGGCGTTATTTTCTCCTTCGTGGTGAAGGCCACCGTTCCTGTAAAGCCATCAGCCATCAAGCTGGAAGACCTGCGCATCGCAGCCACCACCGGCACATCAGCCGAGCTTGACGATGTTGTCATTGGCATCACGGTGAATGGGGCTGAAGGCGACGTGAACTACGACGGCGAGGTGAATGTGGCCGACATTCAGGCTGTCATCACAGCCATGAAGAGCGGTAGCACTGAACCTGTCTTTGACGTGAACGGCGACGGCGAAATCAATGTGGCCGATATTCAGAAAATCATCACTATTATGAAACAATAATATGCTCTAATTATGAATAAGTTCAAAATTCTACTTTCCAGCCTCTTGTTCCTGCTTTTGGGAACTGGCGTGAATGCACAAGGCGTCATTGCTGTAGAGGATTTCTCTGTGCCTCAGGGCGAGACGCAGACTGTCAGCATCAACCTGACAGAAGACTATGCAGGTCTATACACCGGCCTGAGCTTTTATGTGACGCTGCCGAAAGGACTTACCTTTGTGAAAGGTGAAGCTGGCGAAATGGTGGACGACCACGTGATTGATGCCAGCCTGACCAGCGACGGCACAAAAGTGCTGGTTGTACTCTACAGCATGAGTTCAGCTGTGCTGGGCGATGCCGGTGAAATTGCCACACTGACATTCCAGGCTGCAGAAGATGTTCAGCCCGAAAGTGAGGAGGAAATCACTTTCTCCACCATCCGTGCTACGAATGCAGCTTCTGAAGCTACGGCATTTGAGGACTTCACCGTGAAAGTGACCTACACAGAAAGTGTCCCAGTGGCCAAGGATGTTATTGACTACACCATCCAGGGCTACGAGAATGCCCAGGAGATTACGGATGTGGCCGTTTCTTCTGGTGACGTGACTGCCGTTGTGGCATTGGGCGAAGGCAAGACTACGCCTAAGTATTATAATACTGGCACTGCCATTCGCATCTATGGCGGCAACACGCTGACCATTTCTTCGGCGAAGACTATCGAGAAGATTGTCTTCAACTACTCAAGCAACGCGCCTACGGCAGACAATTCTACTGTATCTGTGGGCGAACTTAACTATGCCACGCAGACCTGGACAGGCTCTGCCAAGGAGGTTGTCCTGACCAACACCGCTACTTCTGGCCATTTCCGTCTGCAGAGCTTCACGGTTTACTATGCAGCGGAGGCTGAACCTGTTTATATTGAAACCGACCTGACTGCCCAGTTCTCTTCACTGACAGAGGCCAGCAATTGGACAACAGGCGCTGGCGGAAAGGCAGGTTTCACAGCTACACAGTTCTGCCCGGCAGTTCCCGTGAACGGTCTTGGCAACAAGCAGGTGTGTGAGTTCTACGAGGCTTCTTGCGAGCGCACTGGTGATATGCTCTACCAGACGGTTTCTGGTCTGGCTCCCGGCACCTACAAGATTGAGCTTTATGGTGCTACTGCCTACACATTCGGTCGCGGCTTCAGTTCTACCGCCTTCGCTGAGGGCGAATGGAACGCTGGCGACAAGATTGAGCCAAGTGAAGAGGTAAGCACAGGTGTCACGCTTTATGCCGAAACTTCTGAAGGTGCATATGGCGGAGAAATTCCTATCTACTATGCTACTTCGTTCCCCGACGGTGCTGCCACAGTTGTGCTTGACGGCGTTGTGGTTGGCGAAAACGGTGAGGTGAAGATTGGCATGAGCAAGACAAGCACTTCCACCAACTGGCACGTGATTCAGCTGAAGGGTGTGACGGCTACCGTATTAGCTACTGACGCGCTCGCTGCTGCTGTGGCAACTGCCGAGGCCATCGAGGAAGGCTCTGTGCCCGCTACCCTCTATGAAGAAATCGAGGGTGTGGTGGCCGAGAACAACAAGGAGTATGATACGGCTGAAGAGTATGTGGCTGCCATCGAGGCTATCAATGCGGCGGTGGAAAAGGCTGTTCCGTTCACGGTGGCTGCTCCTGTGCTTGCTGCCATGAAGGCTGTGGTCGAGGCCACCAATATCTATACGGCAGAGGCTTACGAGGCTTACTACGGTCAGTGGGCTGCCAAGTTTGATGCTGGCACCCTGACCGAGGAAGAGGCTCGCGCCCTGCAGAATCCTTCTCTCACGACTGGCTGGCACGCTGACATCACTGTTGACGACTTCCTGCTTTCTGCCTGGGACGCTGAAGCTGGTGCCTGGAGCGGATATTACATCAACACTTGGAGCACAGAGGGCGACAGCGATGGTTCAGAGTTCCGCGTTCCGTTCTTCGAGTATTGGACTGGTGACGCCAATTCACTGGGCGAGAAGACGCTGACCGCCACCATGAACGAACTGCCGGAAGGCGTTTACGATGTGACGGCTTGGGTGCGTGTTCGCGTGAAGAACGGCGTTGAGGTTTCCGAAGAGAATCCTGCAATGGGCATCACCCTGAGTGTCAACGAGGGAGAACCTGTTGACGTGGCTGCTGGTGTACAGGTTGAGGGCACCCAGTTCTACCTTGACACTTTCACTGCTGCTGGCGCGGTTGGTGAAGACGGCGTGCTGAAGATTCAGTTCAACATTGCTGCGGAGAATAACATCAGCTGGCTGTCGTTCAAGAACGTGAAGCTCGCGAAGAACGAGGAAAAGACTGTGGGCATTGCCACGGTTGTTCGCTCTGCTGCCACAGCAGAAGGCATCTACTCTGTAAGTGGTGCTCGCCGGGCCGGTCTGCAGAAGGGCTTGAACATCGTGAAGTATGCTGACGGCAGCGTAAAGAAAGTTCTCGTAAAATAAGCGTCTTTTAAGAATAGCTCGTGAAGAGGCTGTCTTGCTGTCTATCGAGGCAGCCTCTTCTCTTTTATTATAATCATTCTTTTTCGTTGGAATGATAAGGTTCCGGGCTGTGAAGTTCGGCGGTTAATAATAAATTATTTAATTAGTGTTTTTTTTCGTTCCTCTGGGCTGTGAAGTTCGGAGGAATTTTTGTACCTTCGCGGCTAAATTGATAGCCAATGATGAAACAAGTTTTGCTGCATTGCTGCTGTGCGCCGTGTGCGAGTGCCATCATCGAGTGGATGTTGAACAATGGCGTAAGGCCGACGCTGTTCTATTGCAATCCCAATATTTATCCCGAGGAAGAGTACTTGATTCGGAAGAATGAGTGCACTCGGTATGCGGCCAAATTAGGGCTGGACATCATCGACGATGACTACAACCACGAGGCCTGGCTGGACTGGGTGCGCGGGTTGGAGGGTGAGCCGGAACGGGGTGCCCGCTGCCTGCTGTGCTTTAAATACCGTCTGCTGCGTGCTGCACGTAAATGCAAGGCGTTGGGATTCGATGAGTTTACGACGACACTGGCCAGCAGCCGGTGGAAATCGATAGAACAAATCAATGCCGCCGGTCAGTGGGCTGTGGAGCAGACTGGCGGTGGCATCAGGTTTGATGGCCGTAATTGGCGCAAAGGTGGCCTTCAGGGGCGGCGCAATGAATTGCTGAAGGAAAACGGGTTTTACAACCAACAGTATTGCGGTTGCGAGTTTAGTTATACGGCAATAAGTTCTTGTCCAACCGCACGTATTGTATCGTAAATCATGGACAGGCATTTTTCACTGGTCTGTTTCTCTCCGCTGATATATTGGGTCATCAGGCTTTGGGGAATGCCCATCCGCTGTGCAATAGCGGAAACATTTAGCTCGGGGTGGCTCATAAAAAGCACGTAGAGTGGGGTTGTGGGTTGTCTGTTGAAGAAATTCTCGAAGCATAGGTCTTCATCCAATGCATTCCAGTGAATCCCAAACTCGTCGGTCTGATAATCCGTCAGTTGTTCTTTTGTGGCGTATTTCAGTCTTGGATAGTCGGCAAAAACCTCATGTGCCTCCTTTCCGTCGTCGGTCTGAATCCATACGGCTGTATCGGTTAGCCAAATTTTTTTGACTTTCATGGCTCTGTCCTCCTTCATGTTTATTTATTGTTATTGAAAAACATGTTCCAGTGTTTGGCAATCGTTTCCACGTTTTCTTCGATGATTGCTTCTATCAGTTTCAGCTCCTGTTTCTTGAATCCGTGATTTTCCACCAATTCTACAGGGAAGATATTGTACTTTGCTTTTGCCTCATTCTTTATGACATGAACATGAATAGGGGTGTGGTCATTGGCATAAAACAAGAATCTGTAACCGAAGAGTGTAAATATCGTTGGCATAGTTTCTTTTTATTGTTATTCATGGGTTCGTCTTGTGTGGGCTGATTCGTTTTACTGCAGTCGGAACGTTACTGGCACGGTGTAGCGGGTTCGGACGGGCTGTCCCTTTTGTGTGCCTGGCTGCCAGTTGGGCATGGCGCTAATCACTCTGACGGCTTCGTCCGTCAGTGCCTCGTATGCTTTCAGAATCCTTGCCGTCTGCTTTTTGTTCGGCTTCTTCTTGAGTGTCTGGATATACTTCTCGGCCAGTTCCTGTGCGGTCTTGACGGTTTTCACGTTGGTGATGCTGCCGTCTTTATCTACGACGAACAGCACGAGGATTCTGTCTCCGATGCCATTGTCCAAGGCTTCGTAAGGGTAGCGCATGTTCTTGGCTATGAATTTCATCATGGCAGTCTGGCCGCCTGGAAAAACGGGCTGGACGTCAACGGTTGATGTGGAATCGGTCTGTACGCAGATGAAAGTGCTGGTTTCTGCCCATGCATAGGAAACAGCAGCGGGCGTGGCAAAGGCTCCCAATGCGAACAGCATTGCGGAGTTGACTGCGATAAAAAGCTTGTTGTTGGTTGTCATAATGATAGAATGTTAGATAAATGATTTGTTAATCAAACGCCCCCCGCCAGATACGTTCTGAAGTCTCGGTGGTGGATAAATCTTATGTGGGGGAAAGCACTACTCTGCTTGTTTAGCCTGCTCCTTATCATCCATTCTTGTATCCCAGAACGCAGCAATATTGATGGTTTCGTTCTCGATATAATACACCATTTTGTTCAAGCCGTTGATAATAACGCTACGACAGGTGAAAGGTATATCATTGAAAAGCGGATCAATCCGCCCGATGTTGGGGCTGAGCATAAGCAACTCAATTGTTTGGTCAACCTCCTGCTTGAATTTTAGCTCGCGCTTGACTCCGAACTCCTTGCGAATATAGCGACCTACTTGCCGCATAGATATCTTAGCTTGTGAATGCCATTTTATTTTCATACTGCCTCAGCCAATTCATACTGTTCCTGTTCCTCGTGTTTCAACTCCTCTTCCCATTCATGCATAACCTCTTCATTGGGGATTCCCAACCCGGCATCGAAATCTCGCTTCGCTTGGAGGAGCTGGGCTTTCATTTCCTCCAGGGTGTAGCGCTTCAATGGTGGTTCCTCTAACTGCTTAGCATATTCTGCCAGTTGTGTGCTCAGCCAAATCATATTACTTGGCGACAGCGTGCTATACAGATAGTCACGCAGTCCTTCTAACGTTGCTGTACTCATGTCAAGTCCTTTCTTTTTACGCTTTCTGCGCTGCAAATGTAGATATAATTTTTGAATTATAGGCCAGCCGAATAAAGAAAATTTATTTTTCTTTAGAGGAAAGAGCGATTTAACAAGCATTTTCTATTGTCCCCCACGCATTTCTTGGCCCGAATATTTGCAGGAGTCGGCAGAAAGTTGTATATTTGCAGCGTTTTCATGAATGTTTAACCCTATTAAAACCCCTTAGTCGCTATGGAAAAGAAAGAAGCAACTATGGAACAGGTAACCATTACCTCTGTAAAGAATGGGCGCGAAGCGCTCAAGTGTTTAACCATCAAGGACTTCCACGAAGCCATTAGGCGCGAGGAATACCTGCCGCTGTTACGTCCCATGCGAGGCTACTACCCCTCGTTAGTGGGACAGCTGCATCCCAACCTGGCGCTGGTCGAGGCGGTCGAGCGCGACGTGCCGCAGGTCTGCTTCGACTCGCAGCTGCTGAAACAGCAGGGACAGCTGAAGCAGAAGACCTTCAACGCGCTGGTCACCCTCGAAGTCGATAACCTGCCCGGACTGGACGAGGCCGTCCGTCTGCGCCGCATGGCTGCCCAGCTGCCCTACACGCGGCTGGCCTTCGTCTCGGCCACAGGGCGCGGCATCGTCATCGTCTGCAAGGTGGGGTGGGGCGACCATGTGAAAGCCGAGACGAAAGAGCAGATGGAGCACATCCTGCTCGCGGCCTACGCACGCCTGCACTACCTCTATTCGGCCCAGCTCGCCCTGACGCTCGACAACCAGCAGCCCCAGCTGGCCCAGTTCCGCTTCGTGTCGGCAGACAGCGAGGCGTACTACAATCCCTGCAGCGAGCCTTTCTTTGTGGGTAGCCTGGAAATGCCGGAACTCCCGCAAAGGCCCGAATACCCGGGATGCCCCGCCGATGCGACCCTCCTGCCCGGCTACACCGCCCGGGAGACGCAGCACGAGGTGTTCGAGTGGTGTCTGCACGATGCCATGGAGAAGGCGCGGCTGCAGACGGCCCAGGGCGACGATGCCGGCCTGAACGCGCTCTCGCTGCTGGCCGCCTACTGTGCCGAGTCGGGTCTGCCCATGGACTTCGCCGTGCGCCGCCTGCAGTGGAAACCGCAGTTCGGCTACCCGGCCCAGCTCATTGAGCGCACCTTCCAGAATGCCTACGACAAGCAGACGGCCCGCACCCAGCCCTTTGCGCACATCAACAAGAACGCCCTGCTGGTCTATCAGACCGAGGCTTTCCTCCACACCCATTACGAACTGCGCCGCAACGTGATGACGGGCGTGGTGCAGTTCCGCCAGCGCGACGGCTACCGCTACGACTTCCAGGACCTGACGGATGCCACCCTCAACACCATGACCAACCGTGCCCTGAAGGCCGGACTGGGTTCGTGGGACAAGGATGTGCGCCGTCTGCTTGACAGCAACGACGTGCCCCTCTACGAACCCCTGGCCGACTACCTCTACCAGCTGCCCCGGTGGGACGGCAAGGACCACGTCGGCGCCCTCGTCCGCCGCATCCCCACCGGCTGGACCGAGGCGGGCCATTACCTCCACCTCTGGCTGCTCAGCACCGTGGCCCACTGGCTGGGCAAATGTGACGGCCACGGCAACGCCATCGTGCCCCTGCTCATCGGCGACCAGGGCTGCGGCAAGACCTCCTTCGCCGCCCAGCTGCTGCCGCCCGAACTGCAGGACTACTACAACGACCGCGTGGATTTCAAGAACGACACCGCCCTCATGCTGGGCCTCACGTCGTTTGCCCTCATCAACATCGACGAGTTCGACGCCGTGAAGCGCACGCAGCAGCCCGTGCTGAAATACCTGCTCTCCAAGAGTGACGTGAAGATGCGTCCGCCCTACGGCAAGAGCTATGTGCAGCGCCGCCGCTTTGCCAGCTTCCTGGCCACCACCAACCATCTGCACCCCATTACGTACCCCACGGGCAGCCGACTCTTCGTCTGCATCCACATCACCCCCGGCCAGCAGATCGATTTCCTGACCCCCATCG
>R20__coassemble_991_pt1 | contig 18247 bp, 13 predicted proteins | sample R20__metabat2_low_PE_030 | metagenome-assembled genome bin R20 | reverse complement strand
CCTTTGCAGCGAAAAAAGAAAAATAGAGTAAAAAAACTCTTTTTAGTTTTTATATTATTAACTTTTTAAAAACAAATTAGATTATGAAGAAGATTATTCTTACTGCTCTCGTAGCAGTTGCTTCACTCAGTGCAAGTGCACAGGTTTACCTTGGTGGTGCTCTTGGTTTCAAGTCAACTAAGGCTAACAGCGATGCTAAGGCTGCATCTGTATTCACTTTGGCTCCAGAAGTAGGTTATACTTTTAACGAAAACTGGGAAGCTGGTATCGCTTTGGATATGGCATTCAAGAACAACAAGGGTGGCAACACTATTGGCGGTGAAATCTATGGCCGTTACAACTATTGGAAGACTGGCATTGCTTCTCTTTTCGTTGAGCTTGGTGCTAAGGTAGCTTCTGAGAAGGGCGCAGGTGAAGGTGCTGAGAGTGGTACAATTTTCAGCTTCGGTTTCCGTCCAGGTGTAAAGGTTGCTCTTTCTGAAAAGGTTAGCCTCGTTGCTAAGACTGGTCTGATTGGTGCTTCTTTCGCCAACGAGAAGGCTCAGGCTCTCGGATATAACAAGAGCGCTTTCGAAATCGGTGTTGATAACACAAATGTTTCATTCGGTGTTTACTACAGCTTCTAAACCGAAGAATCAATTACTGAAAATAGGGCATCCAGCATTTTGCTGGATGCTTTTCTTGTACTTATACAAAACAAAATAATTACAATCTAATAAAAAAGATTTTTATGAAACGTACCGCTTTTGCAGCTTTTACAATGGCTGCACTTACTTGTGCCAACTTGTTCATGGCATCAACAATGACCAGCTGTTCTGGCAAAACATCTTCTGCCAACGATGCTGATTCTGTAGCTATTGATTCTGATTCAATTGCAGCCGTTTGTGAGAAAACGGCTTGTGACTCTCTTGTTTGTGATTCTGCAACAAAGATTGATGTTCCTGCATCAGCTGCGTCCAGCACAGTTGACACAAAGCCCAACTTTACTCCTGTTACCCCCGACCTCACCGGCAAGGACTTGGATGTGGACCTCGGCTATGCCATTTATCATGGTGATATGAAGAACGGTCTGCCAGACGGCCAAGGTCGTCTGACCTTTAAGCGTAGTCACAAGATTATGCAGGAAAAGGACTATGTTGCTGCAAAGGGCGACGTGGTGGAAGGCGTGTTCCGCAACGGCAAAGTGATGACGACTACATGGAAGAAAGCTGCCGGTGGCAGTCAGACCATTAGCAAATAATCAGGCAGGAAATTCTTTTGGCCAAAAAGAACAACAAGGCATCCGGCTATGCAGGGTGCCTTTTTCTTATATCATCTAAGTTTTTGGCGAAAAATCTTTGTTTAATATTCAAATAGTCATTATCTTTGCATCGGATTATCACCAAAAAACATATTTAGCAATGATTGATGAATCTAAAAAAATAGTGCCAGACTTTGGTTTTGTTGCTTTTGTAGGGAAACGTCCAGAAGAATTGCCCAAACCTAAAGTTGTGAAGAGTGGTACCAAGAACAGAAATTATGCTGCGATTAAAGTTAACCGCCCCATACGAGCAGGTGTACGTCTTTATCAGCCTGGAGAATCCATTGACTGGGGAAAAGCGTACAATTGACGCGAAAATCGATACAGGTGCTGCGGTCACCATTGTTCCTAAAGCTGTTGTAGAAGGATTGGGACTTCAATCTTTGGGTTGCTGGAATTTTTCAATGGTTGATGGTACGCCCCTTTCAACAGAGGCTTTCATGTGCCGGTTATCTTTCTCTGATGAAGATTGTGTTGACGTGCCTATTTATACTTGTGATACCGACTATGCAATTATTCCCAATGGCATGAATGGTCAGATGAAGGGCACTCTGTTTTCTTTGAAATGGAGCTTTTAGGAGAAGAAGCAATGTTTTAAAAACTTGAGAATCATCGCCGCAATATCTCAATGATGGCGTAACTGCTCCAAGGGCAACGTTCCATCAACGCAGGAGGGCCGTCCATGTTTAGACGGCCCTCCTGCGTTGATGGAAAAAAGAGTTATTCGTCAGCTGGTGCCTGGTCAATCAGGTCCATGAACTGGTCGAGCTGCGGCGTGATGATGATTTGTGTGCGGCGGTTCTTGGCGCGGCCAGCTTCGGTGTCGTTGTCAGCTACGGGGTTGTATTCGCCACGGCCACCGGCGGTGAGACGGCTTGGGTTTACACCGTACTTGTTCTGGAGCTCCTGAACAACGCTGGAAGCACGCAGGGCAGAGAGGTCCCAGTTGTTGCGGATGTTTGTCTTCGAGATAGGCACATTGTCGGTGTTACCTTCAATGAGCACCTCGTAGTCCTTGTAGTCCGTGATGATTTTAGCTATTTTCTGGAGGGTGGCAGCTGCTGCGTCGCTGATTTCGTATGAACCAGACTTGTAGAGCATGTTGTCGTTCAGCGAAATATAGACAACGCCCTTCAGCACCTGTACGTCCACGTCTTTCAGTTCTTCTTTTGAAAGCGAGCGAGTCAGTTTGTTGCTTAGAGCCAGATTCAGAGAGTCGCTCTTCGACTTGGCTTCCACCAGTTGCTTGATGTATTTGTTGCTGGCATTGATTTCGTCAACAAGCTTCGAGATATTGGCTCCGCCCTGATTGATGCTTTCGTTCAGCGTCTTTTGCAGACTCTTGTTGGCCGTCTTCTGGTCAGCCAGTTCCGACTGTGCTTCAGCCAAGCGGGTGTTCAGGCTGGTCACGTTGGTCTGGGCCTCTTTCAGTTCCAGCGATTGTGCAGCGAATTTATCTTGCAGCGTCTTGAAATCGTTTTGGCAGTTTACAAGATCTTTCTTCATTGCGCAGCTCGTCGTGAGCAATGCGGCAGCCACGAGTGACATGGCAGTAAGATTTCTGTAATTCATAATCTATTCGGTTTTAGAGTTAATAATTTGTTTTTACTTTTAAGACTGTGCCTAATCCTTAATTAAATAGTATGACTATCGTGTAGCGGAAAGGTTTATTTGTGCAATGTAAAACATAAGAGCCTACAATTTGCGCCGCAAAGGTAATACAAAAAGGTTGAAGCACAAAGCGGAACACGTTTTTTTTCAGAAATGCTAATGTTTTTTACGATTCTTTGCTTCGTCTGTTTGCCTAAACAGGACTTTAATGTGGGCTTTTCAGCTTGTTTTTGTTCCCAAGAAACGTTTTAACCATGTTTCTTTGCCCGTTTTCCATTAAAAAGTCGTAAGTTTGCAGCCAATACTAATCAAACAAGCTAACCAAACATGATTATGAGGCACTTGACGAATATATCTACAGACTTCGTGCAGAAGCTGTTGCTGGGTGCAGCGCTTTTGTGTGGAAGCGTATGCAATGCACAGGAATGGATAGATGTGACAGAAACATACGTGAACAATCCGAACTATGACGGCAACAATTTGGGCGGTTGGTCGGGCACATCATTAGGTGCCTACAATCCCCGAGAAAATGCCGAGCATTACGAGAAAAACTATGACACCTACCAGACGTTGACAGGCTTACAGGCTGGCACCTACCGTGTCAGCTTGAATGCATTCTACAGGATGGGTTCGTCAGGCAATGACTACTCGCTATACAGCAGTGGCAATTACCAGTCAAGCCAGTATGCCCAACTATATGCCACTTCCTCTGAAGGCGATTTCTACACACTGATAGCTCCGGCCAGCAGTGCGGCACTATCCTCTTCGCTTGGTGGTGCCACTTCACAGGTGGGCGATTGGAATAGGCGATACTATATCCCCAACAACATGGAGGCTGCCTACTACTGGTTCGGGGCAGGCTATTATCAGAATAGCGTAGAGTGCCAGGTGGGCAGCGACGGTGTGCTGACCATCGGCATCCGCAAAAGCACAACGCTGAGTGGCGACTGGACCTGTATCGACAACTGGAAGCTGGAGTTCTGGGGCGAACTGGTAGAGGTGGAAGGAATTGTCCTTTCCGACAGCAATCTGGAACTGGTTATGGGCGAAACATTCCAGCTGACAGCTACGGTGCTGCCCGAAGATGCTACTTATCAGAAAGTCATGTGGACATCGAAGAACGAATCTGTGGCCACAGTAGATGCAAACGGTCTGATTACCGCAGTTTCAAAAGGTAGCACAGTGATTACCGCCTACGACTATGAATGGAACGCCTTGGCGTATTGCCAGGTGGAAGTGATTCGCAACGACCCCTCGTCGGCCAATGTCATCATCAACGAGATTATGCCGTCAAATGTAGATGTATATCTCGACCCCTCACAGAACTACGGCTCCTGGGTGGAGCTATATAACCCTACGGACAGAGGTGTAACACTGGGCGGACTTTACATTACAGACGACCCTGCAAACCTGAAGAAGCACCGCCTGATTGATACCTACGGCGCCATCCCTGCCCAGGGCTACGCTTTGCTTAATTTCGACCACTACGAGCCATTCACACAGGCCAGCTACCGCCAGATAGACGACAAGCTCAACGCCGAAGGCGGCACCATCATCATTTCTGACGGCACAACTGTCATAGCCCAGCAGACTTATCCGCAGATGCCGGGGCGTATCAGCTATGCCCGCACAAAAGACGGCGGAGCAACGTGGGGAATGACAGGTACACCCACGCCGGGAGCAAGCAACATAGCGAGCAGTTTTGCCACCGTGCAGTTGGCTGCCCCTGTGGTTGACTTGCCTGCTCAATTGTTCTCAAACAAAATTTATGTCAACGTAACTATTCCTACAGGGGCAACCTTGCGTTACACCACCGATGGCACGGCACCAACCCTCACCAACGGTTCTCGTTCTGCATCTGGCGTATTTTCCACAGAAGAGACCACCTGCTACCGTTTCCGCCTGTTCCAGGATGGCATGCTGCCCAGCCCTGTTGTTACCCGAACTTATATTAAAGATAATGGCAACGAGCCATTCCCCATTATTTCTGTCGTGACCGACCCCGCCAATATCTATTCTGAAGAACGCGGTGTTTTTTCGCAAGGCCCCAATGGCCGTCCAGGCAACGGACAGACATCAAACTGCAACTGGAACATGGGATGGGACCGCCCCGTCAACTTTGAATACATCACGACGGAGGGCGAATGTGTGGTTAGTCAAGAGTGCGACCTTTCGGTGTGCGGTGGCTGGAGCCGTGCATGGTCGCCACGCTCGTTCAAGCTGAAGGCCAGCAAGCAGTACGACCTGCAAAACTTCTTCAGCTACCAGTTCTTCGAAGGGAAACCTTTCCTGAAGCACAAGACCTTGCAGATTCGCAATGGCGGTAACGACACAGGGCCCCGCATCAAGGACGGTGCTGTTCAGGGCATTGTGGAGACTAGCGGCATGAATGTGGATTACCAGAGCTGGCAGCCCGTGCATGTTTATATTAACGGCAATTCGTATGCTGTGCTCAATATGCGCGAGCCCAACAACAAGCATTTTGCATACGCCAACTACGGCATCGACACCGACCTGATGGACCAGTTCGAAATGTCGCCCGATTCAGGCTACGTGCAGATGGCCGGCACAGAAGAAAGCTTCCTCCATCTGGTGGAACTGAGCGTAAATGCTACCGATGCTGCCACATACGCGGAAATCGGTCAGTTGATAGATGTTGACGAGTACATCAACTATATGGCCATTCAGCTTTACGTTGGTAACTGGGACTGGCCGCAGAACAACGTCAAAGGTTTCCGCAGCCAGCAGGACGGTAAGTTCCGCTTTGTGCTTTTCGACATGGACGGTTCGCTCTCCACCGACACGCCGTTCAATACGTTCTTTGGCAAGCAGAACTACAATTTTGATACCCTGCACGGCTACGACTATTCGCAGAACCGCAGCATAGAAGGCGAGCACCGCTACCTGGAAATCAAGTTTGTCACGCTGTTCAACAATCTGCTGAAAAATGAGACATTCAAGAAGAAGTTCTTCGATGCCTTCTGTCTGGTAGCAGGCTCGGTCTTCACTCCAGAGCAGGTTAATCAGGTGGTTAACGAGCGTGCCAACTATCTGTCTTCCGGCAACTATGTTAACCCTTGGAACACAGCCAATAGCTTGATAAATGGCTTTTCGGGCCGTCAGTCCACAATGATAAACCACCTGCAAAGCTACTTCGGCCTGAGCGGCAGCCAGAAGCTGACTGCCACCCTCTCGTCCAATGTGGACGAAGCACAGCTGCTGCTGAATGGGCAGGAAGTGCCGACAGGCAAGTTCAGCGGTTCGCTTTTTGCCCCCGTCACGCTGAAGGCCGTTGCCCCGGCTGGCTACAAGTTTGTGGGCTGGCTGAACGAGTCGGATGTGACTACTACTACCAAGGAAATCTTCTCGGAAGGCAGCAATTGGTCCTATTACGACCAGGGCAGTCTGGACAACACAAACTGGAAGACCAGCAGCTATTCCACCAACAGCTGGGCTTCGGGCCAAACACCTATCGGCTACGACTACAACAGCCAGCACCCCGAAATAGTGACGGAGACAGCAGGCAATCTACCTACGTATTATTTTCGCAAGAGTTTCTATATCAATACGCCTGTAAGCGATGCAGACTTTGCCCTCAACTGGATAGCAGACGATGGCTTCATTGTTTATGTGAATGGCAAGGAGGCTGGCCGCTACCAGATGTCTTCGGGCGAAGCAACCTACAGCCAGTATGCCACAACCTGGGCACACAACAATCCCGACACAGGCACAATGACGTTGGACGCCTCGCTCTTCAAGCAGGGCACCAACCTGATAGCTGTTGAGTTGCACAACAACTCGGGCACATCCACCGACATCCTCTGGAACGCATCCCTCTCCATGCTTACCTACGAAATGCAAGATGCCACCTACGTTGCCACCACGCCGGAATACACCCTGCCTACCTCTGGTACTGTGACACTGAAGGCCGTCTGGGAACCTCTCCCTGCCGACCTGCAGATAGCCCAAGGAGTAACGCCGCTGAAGGTAAACGAACTGAGTGCCGCCAACGACATCTATGTGAACGACCTCTTCAAGCGTGACGACTGGGTGGAACTCTACAATACCACAGGTGATGCTGTTGACTTGGCGGGCATGTACCTTTCTGACGATACCGACACCCCACAGAAGTTCCAAATCTCCGAAAGCGATGATGTCAACACCGTGATTGAGCCTAAAGGCCACATCGTGGTGTGGGCCAGCAAACGCAACGGCCTGTCGCAGCTTCATGCTCCCTTCAAACTGGGCATGGGCAGCGGTGAAGCCGTCCTGCTGACTAGCGAAGACGGAACCTGGGCCGACACCCTGATTTACACCTGGCACGAAGGTTGCCAGTCGGTAGGACTCTATCCCGATGGCAGTCAGAGCGTCTATGTGATGGACCTTCCCAGCATTGGCAAAAAGAACACCTGCAACTCATACGCCCAACTGATAGCCACCAAGCCATACAACACAGGCCAGCCCCTGGCCACCTTCACATTGAACCTGAGCGAAGGCTGGAACTGGATTTCCCATCCGCTGCAGAACGCCTTGCCGCTCTCGGCCATCAACGTCAACGCCGAGCGTTTCGTCAGCCAGACTCAGCAGAGCATCTACGACACCAAATTAGGCTGGACAGGCAGCCTCACCAGCCTCTCCCCGGCCGTAGGTTACAAAGTGAAGATGCAATCCGACATGAGCTACACGTATGGTGCACCCTTCTACAATGCCGCAACCAATGCCATCACACTGAAGAGCGGCTGGAACTGGATAGGCTATCCCCTGCTGTCCTCCCAGACCGTCAGCACGGCCCTCGAAGGGCTGACAGCCGCCGAGGGCGACATCATCGTAGGCCAGAACGGCATCGCCACCTACGAAGGCGGAGCCTGGGGCGGTTCGCTCCAGATGCTGCAGCCGGGAGCCGCATACCTGTATAAGTCTGTCGAGGCAAAAGCCTTCCGCTACCATGAGCTGACCGCAGCAGAAGGCGCAAAACGGGCAAAGGCGCAGTTCTTCACTCAGCCACGCTCCCCCTGGACGGTTGACATGGGGGCATACCCCGACGTCATGAACATCATTGCCAAAGTCACCGCCGATGGCACAGAAACCACAGACTACAGCATTGGTGCCTTTACCGAGGACGGCGAGTGCCGTGGCATCGGGCAATACGTAGGCGACATCCTCTACCTCACCGTCTATGGCGAAGGCCTGGAGAACATCTACCTGAAAGCTGCCAATCCGCAGACGGGGCTTGTTTCCGACGTGAACGAAACATTCTTCTTCAATGCCAACGTCGTGGGTAACCGCACACGGCCTGTCACCCTCACCGTAGGCAACGCCTCCGGCATCACTTCCGTCAAGTATGCCTCTGCCTTGGCCGATGCCACCTACTACACGCTCGACGGTCTGGCCGTCGGCAGCAGCAAGGCCGCCCTCCGCACAGGCGTGTATATTGCGAAGTACCGCTTGACCGACGGCACGACATTCACCAAGAAACTTGTTATCAAATAACGCTACTGCAATCTTTATGAGCAACATCAGTATCCGCTGCAAAAACACAGGCAAGGTGGTCGAGGTTCCCCTCGGCAGCACCTTGTCTGAGGTTTACGCCCTCTGTGGCCTCCACATGGAATACGGCCCGGTCAGCGCACGCATCAACAACAAGGTGCAAGGACTGAACTACCGATTCTACAACGACAAGGACGTGGAGTTTCTCGACCTGCATTCCCACTCGGGGATGCGGGTTTATTCGCGCACCCTGTTCTTCATCCTGGCCAAAGCCGTGGAAGACCTCTATGCCGACGGTCAGCTCTTCATCGAGGCTGGAGTCAGCCGTGGCTACTACTGCCACCTGGCCATCGGCCGTCCCGTCACCGAAGCCGACGTGAGCGACCTCAAGAACCGTATGCAGCAGATTATCGATGCCGACATGCGCATCCACCGCATCCAGTGCCCCATCGAGCAGGCCATCAGCCTGTTCCGCAACCGTGGAATGGAGAGCAAGGCACAGCTGCTGGAGAGCCAAACCAACCTCTACGCCTACTACTACAAACTGGGCGACACCGTCGATTACTTCTACAGCTGCCTGCTCAACAGTACAGGCAAAATCCACCTCTTCGACCTCATCCTGCTCGACGAAGGGCTTCTGCTTCGTATTCCCTCCGAAGACGACCCCGCCCAGCTCTGCGACATGCCCCAGCAGAGCAAAATGCTCGATGCCATCCGTGAATCACACCGCTGGCAGCGCATCCTCGATGTGCGTACCGCAGGTCAAGTCAACGCTGCCATTCAGGGCGGACGCGCCACCGAACTCATCAACATCAGCGAAGCCCTGCAGGAACGTAAGATTTCCAAGATAGCCGATGACATCGTGGAGCGAGGTGCCAAAATCGTGCTGATAGCAGGTCCCAGTTCCTCGGGTAAGACCACCACATCGAAGCGTCTGGCCATCCAGATGCAGGCACTCGGCCTCCATCCCCACATCATCTCTACCGACGACTACTTTGTCAACCGCGTCGATACCCCGCTTGATGCCAACGGCGAATACGACTTCGAGTGTATCGGAGCCGTTGACACCACGCTCTTCAACCTGCAGATGAACCAGCTGCTCCGTGGCGAGGAAGTCGATTTGCCACGCTACGACTTCCAGACTGGTGAGCGTGTCTATGAGGGGCGCAAACTCAAGATCGGGCCCGAGGACGTCATCATCCTGGAAGGCAACCACGCCCTCAACCCCATCATGTCGCACCAGATTGAAGAAAAAGACAAATACCGGGTCTATGTCTCGGCCCTCACCACCATCTCGCTCGACAACCACAACTACGTGCCCACAGCCGACATCCGCCTGCTGCGTCGCATCCTGCGCGACTACAACTACCGGAGGTTCACGGCACGCGAAACCATCCACCGCTGCCCCTCCGTCAATGCCGGTGAAGAAAAATGGATAACCCCCTACCAGGAAAACGCCGATGCCACCTTCAACTCAGCCCTCCTCTACGAGCTGGGCGTGATGCGTAACCAAATTCTACCCATCCTTGAACAGGTGAACGAGCGCGACCCCGAATATGCCGAAGCCAGCCGCCTCCGCAAGTTCCTCCGCTACTTCACCTCCGTGCCGGCCGACCAGATACCGCCCACATCCCTCCTGCGCGAGTTCGCCGGCGGCAGCTCGTTCAGCTATTAGATTCTTTCTTCTTACTAAAAAAGTGTAGGATGTAGGAGAAAATGAAAACTTTTTGGGAAGTTGGCTCTTTGTGTGTGCTCCCAAAGTGCTTCCGATGCCCCGTGGCCTCGTCATTGTCGATGAAGACGGGGAGGCAATTTATTTGCGGAAGATCTTTTCTGTCTGAATGCTGCCGTCGGTGTAGGTGTTCCTGCGGATGGTGATGCCTGTGGTGGGAGTGGTCACTCTGGTTCCGTCAAGTGTGTAGTATTCCGTCTGGCGGATGGTCTTCTCAGCTGTGACGCTGGCGATGCTGTTCGGAATGGTTGGCACGATTTCGCTGAAGGTGACGGTGCCGGGGGTGCCGCTTTTCACGACAACTTTCCAGCTTTCGGCGTTGCCGTAGGTGGCATGCATCGGATAGCGCTTGCCGTCGGCGGTCTTCATCTCAACACGCATGGTGTGTTCACCTACGGGGATGAAGTTGTTGAGGTAGGGGGTGTACATCTGGAACTTGATGCTGCTGGTACCTACGGTGAAGTTGTCGTATGAATCGAATTTTTCGGCTTCCAGCTTGCCGTTGGTGGCGTAGATGGCTACGCCGATCTCTCCCTTGAACTTGGGGTCGTCATTGATGATGTTGTGGCAGTTGACAATGGCATAAGTGCTTCGGTTGACTGTGGTCTGTTCCATGCTGAAGGTCTGGGCGCTGATGGCGGGTGCATATTCATAGGCGAGTTCAGTGGGCTGGATGCCGACGATGGCCGACTGGCAGTAGCTGTAGTCGCCCATGCCGTAGCCGATGCCTGCCCCGGGGGTGAGGGCAGAGAGGGCATAGTAGCCATTGTACTGGCCTTGCCATCCCCAGTTGATGTGGTAGTTGTCGGTGCTGGCCTGGTAGCCGTCGATGATGAAGAAGTGCCCCGTGCGTGCACCGCTGGTGGATGAGTAGCCGCCGTAGGGAACCGGGCGCCCGGCCTGCAGTTCGCTGTGGAGCAGTCGGCGGAGTGTACCCGGACTGATAGGGTCGCGTTGCTGAACGTAGGCGTATTTGTTGTAGCCGAAGTAGTTGATGAGGGCGGAGAGGGCTTTGCCGTTGGGGGCGGATGACCCGCCGACGCGGTCGCTGTTCCAGACCATGTCAACGGCTACGCCGGCGTGGTAGCAGAGTTTGGCCACTTCCTGGGCTTGTTCATCGGTGTAGTCGGCTTGGCGGTAGTTGGCGTAGCTCTGAGGGTCGCCGTCGCCACCTATGTAGAGGCCGTAGTCATCTTGAATGAGGTCCCAGTCGTAGGTCTGTTGGCTGTAGTTGACGCTGATGATGGTGTCCTTGCCGTCGGTGCCTTTATTGCTGGTGTTTTTGTGTGTGCCGCCTTGCCCCTTGGAGGGGTATTTCCAGTAGTTCATCACTTGCCCCATGCCCAGTGCCACACAGCCAGTGGAGGCGTGGCCCTGGTATTGCTCGTTCATCTGCTGGTAGGGCGATGTGTATGCTATGGGCACTTGTGCGTTGAATGGATATGACTGCACCCAGTGCGACTGGAGCAGCGGCTCGACATCGGTCAGCGCGGTGCTGGCTACGGCCTGGGGGTCGGCCATGGGGACGGCAGTCTGGGCTGCGGCCATTTCTTCGCTGAGGAACTGCAGCCAGTAGCTGAGGCCGTCGGGCAGGGTGGCCGTGTCGAAAGTGCCTTCGGGGCTGTAGCCGAGGATGGCCTTGAACTGGTCGTCGCTGCTCACGATGACGTAGCCGCCCGTCTTGATGTTGAGCACGTGGTAGGCTGGCTGGCTGGCGATGCCGTTTCTGTCTTTGGCTTCGGGTGTCGTGGCAAACGTCAAGGCTGGTGTCGTACCTTTGAAGACCTGTTGGCTGCGGACGAAGTTCATGGCTATTTGCCTGACTTGCTCCAGGGAGCGTGGCCCGGCAAAGGTGCTGAGTGTGCAGAGCAGGAGAAGGAAAAGTGCTGCACAGAAGTTTCTATTTGTGCCCATAGTGTTCGTGGATTGTTTTTAACGTTCAATGGTTTGTTCTCTGTCGGGGCCTACGCTGACGATGGTGATGGGAGTCTCCAGCTCCTTTTCCAGGAATGCGATGTAGTCGGAGAATGCTTTGGGGAATTGGGCTTCGCTGGTGACCTGGGTGAGTGGCGTCTGCCAGCCTGGCATTTCTGTATAGACGGGGGTGACGGTGCCGTCGCTGATGTCGTAGGGGAAGTCACGAGTGGTGGTGCCGTCGGCCAGCTTGTAGGCGGTGCAGGCTTTGATGGTGGGGAAATCGTCAAGCACGTCGCTTTTCATCATAATGAGTTTGGTGACACCGCTTACCATGATGGCGTAGCGGAGGGCGACGAGGTCGATCCAGCCGCAGCGGCGTTCACGTCCTGTCACGGCACCGTATTCATGGCCGATGGCACGAATCTTGGCGCCTGTCTCGTCGAAAAGTTCTGTGGGGAAGGGACCTGCGCCGACTCGTGTGCAGTAGGCTTTGATAATGCCGAAGACGTCGCCGATTTTGCCCGGGCCAATGCCCAGGCCGGTGCAGGCTCCGGCACAGATGGTGTTGGACGAGGTGACGAAGGGGTAGGAGCCAAAGTCGATGTCGAGCATGGTGCCTTGTGCTCCTTCGCAGAGTATGCTTTTGCCTGCCTTGAGCAGACGGCTGATTTCGTGTTCGGTATCGACCAGGGGGAATTGCTTGAGGTATTCGATGCCTTCCATCCATTTCTTTTCCACCTCGGTGATGTCGTAGTCGGTGTAGTTCAGGGCACGGAGCATTTCTTCGTGGCGTGCCTTGTGGGCAGCGTATTTCTCTTCAAAGTTACAGAGGATGTCGCCAACGCGGAGTCCGTTGCGGCTGGTTTTGTCGCTGTAGGTGGGACCTATGCCTTTGCCTGTGGTGCCTACCTTGTTTTTGCCTTTGGCAGCTTCGTAGGCGGCATCGAGGATGCGGTGAGTGGGCATGATGAGGTGGGCCTTCTTGGAGATGTGAAGGCGACTGTGCAGCTGGTGTCCGCTTTTCTCCAGCTCCTTGGCTTCGTCCATGAAGAGGTCGGGAGCAAGCACGACACCGTTGCCGATGATGTTGAGCTTGTCGCCCTGGAATATGCCGGAGGGAATGGAACGCAGGACATACTTCTGCCCTTCAAACTCAAGGGTGTGGCCTGCGTTGGGGCCTCCCTGGAAACGAGCTACTACGTCGTAGCGTGGCGTGAGTACGTCCACGACTTTTCCTTTGCCTTCGTCTCCCCACTGGAGACCTAAAAGAACATCTACTTTTTTCATGTTATTGTCTGGATTTTTCTGTTTTACGTTTTTGTGTGGTGGCCTGTTTCTGCGGAGCTGCTGCTGCCTTGAACCACAGGGCTGCTTCGGCCAGTTCGGCATCAATGCGTGCAAAGCGCTTTTCTTCACGTGTCATGTTGGCTTGCCGCAGTTTCTCCTGTTTCTTGCGGAGGCGGTAGATGCGGGCGTAGCATACATCGCAGATGCCGTAAATATAGACGGAGCACCGCATTTTCCGGAAACGTGGCGTGCGGCAGGTGGAGGCAGCCTGTTCCACGTTTGTGTTCTGGAAGTCCCAGATGCGCCCGCAGCCTTTGCAGATGTAGTGATGGTGGGGCGCTGTGCCGAAAGCACGCTCGTAGAGTGTCTTTCCGTGCACCTGGTGACTGAACACAAGCCCTGCTTCATTGAGCAGATTCAGTGTGCTATAGACAGTGGCGCGGCTGATGGGAAACTTCTCGGGCATCATGGCGTAGATTTCGTCTGCACTATGATGCCCTTCGGTGCTCAGCACAATGTCCATGACGACATAGCGTTCTGGTGTCTTCCGCTTGTTTTGCTCCTCAATGTATTCGTCGAGGATGTCTTTAGCTTCAGTATGTTTTACAGTTCCTTCCATGCCGTCACACACACATGAGGCTGCAAATTTATGTTATTTTTGGGGGCGGAACAAATAATCGGTCACCTTTTTGGCTTTTTGGGCGTTAATCTCATGGAGGGATGAGAATATTTGCAGCGTTTTGAGGGCGGCGTTTTGCAATGGGTAGTGCTTGCTTTGCAGGTCGCAACCGATGTGGTCGAGCAGTTCTTCTGCGGAACGCTCGTTCATCTCTCCCTTCCTGAGTACGTGGCACATGGTGAAATAGCCCAGCACTTGCAGCATCAACTGGTCACATGCAATCCACTCAAAAGCTTTTTGGCTGGCGTATGGCAGACGGCGCATGAGGTTCAAGGCAAAGATTTGGGCCAGTTCCACGGTGTGGATGTCTTCTGCCCACACGGTGCAGAGTTCTTCGTCGAAGCGGGACGTTGGCATCAGGATAGTGGCGAGGATCCGACATTCCCTGACAGACTCTTTCCAAAGGGCTTGAGCCAGCTCGTGGTCTGGCTCAAACTCTGTGGAAATGCTGTGTAGGCGGGGAAGTTCCACTCCGAAGTTGACGCGGTAGTCCTCAGTTTGCCGCATGGCTGCCGAAGCCACTCCGTTCATGCTGGAGCGAAGTTCCTTTTTGATGTCGATGATAATCTGTTCTTTATTCATTCACTAAGGGCAGAATGGAGTAGTCTTTTGAGTAGCGCAACATTTGTTCGGCATAGCCTTCGGTGTAGTCTATCTTTACATCGGTGATGTTGCCTTTGCTGTCTTTGACGGCTGTATAGACAGGGTTGATAAAACCTTTGTAAGGTGCAATGTTCAGTTTCTGGTAGCGCTCAAGTACCTCTTTGTGCAAGGCTGGGTCAATCTTCACGCCGTAGTTCTCGACCAGATTCTGTGCAGCCTTGAAGTCACCGGTTGACTTGATGCGTTGGATTTCGGCCAGCAGTTCGCCAAAGATGGTGCGCAGCTTCTCGTAATCGTTGATTTTGAGGAAGGTCTTTCCGTCGCGTTTCACGATTTCACACACATTGTCTGCCTTGCCACGCTCAAACGACCAGCGGGCAATGAGGGCACGGTTGCGCATGTGGGCTTCTTCTATCTCTTTGCCTGGCTGGATGCGTACCAGTTGGGTCATCATGCCGTTCATCATCTGTACGTAGTAGCTTGACTTGTAGGCATCACGGTTGGGCGTGAGTCCCAGGTCAACCAATTTCTGGTCAGGCAGATAGTAGAGGGCAAAGAGGTCGGCGCGTGCCTCCTCGATGGTACTGCCGTATGCCTTAAGCGAATCGCCGTCAACGCCTTCAAGCAGTTTACCGCTGCCATGACCAAGACATTCGTGAAGGTCGGTGTGCAGGTCGTCGCAGAGGTCACCGTATTTGTCAATCAAGTCTTTTTCTTCCTGTGAATAGACGAACTCGTCGGTGAAGCCATTGCCTTTGGCGGCCTTGTTGTAGGCATCGGTCAGGTTACCAATAGTGACGGACTTTGAGCCGTGGTCCTTGCGCACCCAGTCTGAGTTGGGCAGGTTGATGCCGATGGCGGTGGATGGATAGAGGTCGCCAGCCAAGATGGCTGCATTGATGACCTTGGCCGTGATGCCCTTCACCTTATCTTTCTTGAAGGCTGCATCCACAGGACTGTGGTCTTCAAACCACTGTGCATTCTGGCTGAGTGTCTCGGTACGCTTGGTGGCTTCCATGTCCTTGAAGTTCACGATGCTTTCCCACGAGCATTTCAGTCCGAGCGGATCGCCGTAACACTCAATGAATCCGTTGACGAAATCCACCAGTGGTTCGGTGTTTTCTACCCAGGCAATGCTGTACTGGTCGAAGGTGTTGAGGTCGCCAGTCTCGTAGTAGCTCACCAGTTTGTCAATCACCTCCTGCTGTTTGGCGTCTTCTGCAAACGGGCGAGCCAGCTTCAGGTTCTCCACGACTTTTTGCAGGGCTTTCCCATAAAGGCCGTTGGTGGTCCAGCGTTTCTCGTAAATCTGTCCGTTGGCATCTTTTACCAAACGTGAGTTCATGCCGTACATCACGGGGTGAAGGGTGTCGCCTTCTGCTTTCTGTTTGGCATAGAACGTTTCAGCTTCTTCCTGGCTGACACCTTCGTAATAGTTTGAAGCTGAAGTCTTGATAAGGTCCACACCTTCTGCCAGGTTTACACGCTTTTGCAGGATGTCGGGGTTAAAAATAACGTTGCACAGTTCATCCAAATCCTCACATTGGATGTTGTATTTCTGAACAACCTCCTTAAACCACGCTTCGCTAAACTCGGGCACGAACTTCTCGCTACCGTAATGGTGGTGGATGCCGTTGCTGAACCATGTACGCTTGAGGTAAGTCTCGAAGCCTAAATAGTCCTTGTCCTGTTTGTCTCCGTCGTATTGCAGATAGATGTCTTCCAATACTTTACGGATGCGCAGGTTGTACTTCCCGTTCTGATCCCACAGGATGTCACGTCCCCACAGGGCAGCTTCCTGCAAATAATAAATAAACGTTTTTTGTTTGAGACTGAGATTCTCAAAACCTTCCACTTTATAGCGTAGCATCTGCAGGTCAGCAAAACGCTCGTCGCTATACTTGAAATCCTCCTGTGCTTGTTTTTCGCTTACACAGCTGCCAGCTACTAATGCCGTAATCATCATTACTTTAATCTTCATGTTTTTTATTAAATATTATGCATTATGAATTGTGCATTATTCTGAATTTCTCCGGTGTCGTTCCTGTCACTTTCTTGAATGCGCTGAAGAACGACTGCCGATTTCTGAATCCTACCAACATCCCGATGTCATCAACGGTATAATCCTGTTTCCGAGGGTTCTTCAGTTGCCTGATGGCATCCTTGATACGGTATTTGTGGACGATGTCGGTGTATGTCATGCCAAAGACTTTCCGCAGGATTTTCGACAAGGTATATGTGCTGATTCCCAAATCTGTGGCCAGTTTGGCTTGGCTATAATCACCGTCGCGGTATTTCTTTTGTTGGATGAGCAGGTGAAGGATTCTCTCTTTCATTTTACCAACTTCGAAATGTCAAGGATGTTTCCTCCCGATCCCATGACAGTGGGGAATTTCCCGTCCCACTTCTCTATGAAATCCTCTTGCACAATCATCGGCGACAACGAGGCTGCAATGGTCCTGTTGTAATATGCTTCAGCATCAGCCTTCACCTTCATGGCTCTTGCAGCACCTTCTGCTTCTGCCACTTTTATCTTGGCGTTAGCCTCTGCTTCCTTGATTTTGTTTTCTGCCTTCAAGGCCGACTGAATGGCTGCATTCTTTTCGTCGATAATCTGTGAAAGGGATATCGGTGGAGTAATCTGGGAGGTAAATTCTGTCACGATAAATCCTTCGGCCATCAAGGTCTTTTCCAGTCGGGCACGGACATCGGCCTCAAAGTTTGCCCGGTTCGACATCAGCGAGTCGCTGGCATAGCGATTCGCACAGGTCCTGTATGCCTCATAGATACAGGTTCTTATGTAACCATCTTCCAGTTCGCGTACGGGCTTGCGGTATTTCACGAAAATGTCGCACACCTTGTCAGGATTGATATGGTAGGCCAGCATGGGCTTCATCTCAAAGATGGATGCGTCCTTGGCGTTTACGTTAAAGGCTTCATATTCTTTTCTTTGCGTATAAGCGGGGTAGGTGAAGACTGACTCAAACCACGGCCAGCAGAACACCCATCCCTTAACGGTGCCTTCCACGCCGCCATATTTGTCTTGATTGGTGGACCATTTATGGAATTTGATGCCCAGTTCTGCCGAGTCAACGACATACCATGACTTTCCGATAAAGATTAACAGGAAAATGATTGCAGCTCCAATGGAAGCCCATTTGCCGACACTCTGCATGGTGACGGATGACATCTGCCCGTCATTGAAGGATTGGTTCTTTTTCATATTAGAGTAGAATTAAAATGGTTACAATCGTCTTTTCTTCCCCAGACAGGAATGTAAACGCAAATTCAAAGGTATGCACTTTCCAGTACACCACAAAATGTTTGTCGCTTTTTTTCTGCTAACAGGGTCAATTTTGCCACAAAACAGAAAATGTCCATTGCTTTTTTGCTTGCTTTATGTCCTTTCCCTGCCTTTCTGCTGTTAAAGACCTGCATCACCATTGGCGCACAAGGGGCAAGTTTTATCTACAGTTGCCTCTGACGTAAAAGCACGCCCTCTTCACTCTCACTACATGATTTTTTGGAGTGAAGGTTCATTTCATGCTTAAATAGTTTGTAATCATAGGCTTAAGGCCAAAAAAGGTTCATAAAAGCTTCATAAAAGGTTCATAAAAGGTTCATATTTGAC
>R20__coassemble_972_pt1 | contig 18440 bp, 17 predicted proteins | sample R20__metabat2_low_PE_030 | metagenome-assembled genome bin R20 | reverse complement strand
TGCGAAAGAAGTTGCAGAAGCGAAAAGCAGGGTGAGCGGTAAGAAATGTCTTTTAATCACATTATTTGGATTCAACATGTTTTTAGGTGTTTTAGCCTCATTTGTCTGCAAAATTAGTCAAATTCAAATATAATTCCTTAATGAAAAGCCATAGAACCGCAAGATTTGCAAATTCTGCAACACTTTTTGCAAATTTTGAAACTCCAACCACTGATGTTTGTCCCCAAATCGCCGTCGTGAGCACGGTTTGGTTGAAGCACAAAAACCGCCGAGTCCATCTTTCGGCGGTTTTTGTTTTCGATGAGATAAAGGCTTTCTTCCCGGTTTCGGTAGAGTCAGGACAGACTCTTACTTTTATCTGTTTCGTGTGTCCACGCCGTCACAGTCTGTCCCATGCGCTGCTTGAAGGCATTGCCAAAGGTGCTGTAACTGCGGAAGCCGCTCTCGTGGACCAGTTGCTGGGCTGTGAAGGTGCGCTGCGAACTGGCAGCCTCGCGATAGAGACTGATGAAATGGTCAATGCGCAGATTGTTGATATAGGCATTGTAAGTCATGCCCTGACGGGAGAAATACTGGCTGAGGTAGAATCGGTTGGTACCAATAACCCGGGCCAGTTGGGAAAGGGTCAGGTCATGCTGCAGGTAAAGCTGCGTGCCCACGCAACGCTCTGCCAGCAGTTGCTCGATATTGGAGGGAATGATCAACGGCTGTTGTGCCTGTGTCGGAAGCTCTGGTTCTTGGGCTGTCTCAGGAGCAGGTGGGCTATACGCCTGTTCTACTGATACGTTTTCCAGTTGCGGTAGTGTTTCCACTCGCCACAGCAAGAGGCCGGTAAGAATGAGTCCATTGACTTGCACAACATAGCTGACGGTCAGGTTGCCGTCATCGAAGCCTTCGCTGATGATGAGGATTAGGATGATGATGGCCAGCACATGGCTCACCCACACTTCCTTGTGCTCCAGGTCAGCATAGTTGTCGCGCAGCCAACGCCCGTATTGTCTGACGGCATGTATCATGTATATGGTAAAGAGCGCGTAGAACAGCAGGATGTATGCGATGGCTATGTTGATGTAATGGCTTTCGGGATAGGCCAAATTCAGCACCATGAATGCCGCATAGGGTGCCGTGCCTATGACGAAGGGCCAGACGGGGCGCTTGCGGTCTTGGAGCATGGCAAGCAGCGTGCCCGCAATGGTGGTGAACAGCGACACGCAGTCGGGCACGGCCACCATTACGCAGTACACGGAATGGGTGTTGCCGGAATGGACGTAGAAGAGGTACCACCACACATGGCTTAGGAATGCTGCGGCAAAGAGTGCCGCAGCCCAGCGGCGCAATGGCAGGGTGGCGTGGTGTCGGGGGCAAAAGCGTTGCCACGACGCAGGAGCAGATAGCAGCAGGCTATCAGGTTGAGTGCGGCCACCCCTGCATAGAACATGCAAAACGGGATGTTTTCCTGGATTTGTTGCTCGTTCATGGTTTTGAAGGGTTATTTGATGACGAGTGCGCGGTCGATGGTGTCTTTCAGGGCAACGGCATGAGCTGTGGTGGCATTGGCCAGCTGGCGTTGCAGCTGCTTGAGAGTTTGCAAGACGTAGGGGCGAATCTTTTCTGTATTCAGTCGCCCGGTAAGGCCTTCCACATAGCTGGTCTGCAGTGTCTGGCGATAGCGGCTAAGGCCATGTTGCCCAGCGTCCTTCATAATCAGACGGTTCAAGTCGGCCAGGTATTCATCGGCCTTGTACAGGTCGTTGAGGGAGAGGGCACGCCCAATGAGCCGCGCCACGCCATTCTGAGCAATGAAGCGGGTCAGGCTGTTGGGGTCGTCGGTCAGTCGCTTGACGTATGGCATATCGCGAAGCCATGTGGGTTCGGTCAGGATGTTGCGCTCCACATACTTCAGGGCTTTCAGCTGCTTCTCGCGTGGCTGCGGACGATAGACATCGCCTTGTTCCTTGTTGGTCTTGAAGTTCTCCAACTGGCCGCCGATGTTGTTAATCACGTGCCCGTTGTAGCGCATGAACTGGTTGCGTATCTGGTAGTACATGGACTCAAGGTTCTCGTCGTAGATGTCATCCTCTGCATAGGTCCACTCCGGCAGGCTCTTGAGTTCACGCTTCAGGTTCAATATCCCATATTCGCTGGCTTTGACAGCGTCGTCGCCCAGGTCTTCGGTCTGGCGGCGCGGGTCGTCGTTATAGGTTTCGCCATCACCCCACCACAGGCGGGGATTGCCGGCTACGCCCTCCTTCACGAACAAAGTCTGTAGGGCATGATAATCCTCATTTTCATCCTTGGCATCAAACATGGGGGTGTAGCCCCACTGGATGGCCCAGATGTCGTAGTCGTTGATGCGCGGGAATATGCCGTTTTGCGTCAGACCGTCTTCGGGCTGTGCCACGTAGTTGAATCGGGCGTAGTCCATGATGCTGGGCGTGTGGCCGTGCAGCTCGACCCAAGCTTTGTCGCGCAATTTCTCCACGGGCACCGAACTGGAGGCTCCGAAGTTGTGGCGCAGACCCAGCGTGTGTCCCACCTCGTGGGAGGAAACGAAGCGGATGAGCTGTCCCATGAGTTCCTCGTCGTAGTGCATCTTGCGGGCGGCCTGGTCGATGGATGACGCCTGCACCATGTACCAGTCGTGCACGAGTGACATCACATTGTGATACCAGCAGATGTGGCTCTCAAGGATTTCGCCTGTGCGGGGGTCGCTAACGTGAGGTCCGTAGGCGTTGGCGATGGGTGATGCCAGGTAGCGGATGACCGAGTAGCGTGCATCCTCCATAGACATGATGCTGTCCTCCCCCTCTGGCCATTCCAGGGCATAAATGGCATTCTTGAAGCCAGCCTTCTCGAAGGCTTTCTGCCAGTCGTTCACGCCTGCTATCAGGTATTTGCGCCATTGCTTCGGGGTGGCAGGGTCGATGTAATAGACGATGGGCTTGATGGGTTCCACCAGTTCGCCACGGCGCATTTTCTCCACGTCTTCGGGACGAGGCTCCAGGCGCCAGCGACTGATAAAGGTCTTTGACTTTACACGCTGTTGCCCGTCGGTATAGTTGTTGAAGCCATGGGTGAAGTAGCCGACACGGGGGTCGAAGTAGCGTGGTTTCATGGGGACGGACGGGAGCAGCACGAATGAGAGGTTGATGCCGAAGGTGGCTTTGCCTGTGCTGCGGGCAGACGCGAGGTTGCCTGTGGAGTTGTAGGTCTTCACCATGCGCACCTCGGTATTCAGCGGAAAGGTCTTGATGTCTTCGATGTAGGACAATCCGCCAACCAGTCCCGAAAGCGAGAAGCTGTTCTTCACGGAACGGGGCAGGGCTGTGGTGGGATTGTCTTCGCCCAGGAAGTCGCTGACCTTGATTCTGTAGAGGCTGTCTTTGTGTGATTCAATCTTGAACGAGGCGATGATGGGGTTTTCGTTTGAAACCGTAATGGCTTTGTTGATGGCCTGTGTGGAGTCGCTTGCGTCGACAAGGAGGCGCACACGCAGGAGCAATTGATTGTTGACGCCTGGCTGAAAATAGACTGTCTGCTGCCCCAGCATTTCGCCTCCAAACTTGCCGCTGCCGGCTGGCGTGGAGATGTAGCGTGTGGTTGTGAGGAAGTCGCGTCCGATGAGCGAGTCAGGGATTCCGAAGAACCAGTCGTTCTCCACCTTCTGCACATGGAACAGCCCCTTGCGGGTGTTCTTTTTCGATGCGGCATCTGATTCCGTCTTTTTGGCAAGTTCCAGGGCCTCTTTGGGATCGAATTTTCCTGCCGATTCTATACACCAACGGTTGCCATCGTCAGCTGTGTTCCAACTGTCAATGACTATATTTTTTGCATCGTTCATGTTCATATACTTGGGCTTCCCGCTGCCGCCCTGCGTAGATAACATATATTTGTATTTGCCGTTGGCATGGCTTTTGTCAAAGGTGAAGGCGCAGCCCAGGTTGCTGTCGAAACGCCCGTCTGATTGCAGGAATTTCTTGGCTGTGGGACTGTAAAGGTACAGCTTGTCGTTGTAGGTGATGATGGCAAAGTGCTTGTCACCCTTGGGTGCATCAGTACGGATTTGTGCTGCTGTCAGTCCTGTCCCATTGGCGTTCATCACTAAGGAACCACGTTTGCACGTCAGTGTGTAGAGTTTGTTATTGCTGAAGAGGCCAGACTTTTTGGACTTTTTTGTTTGTTCAGTCTTCGACTTGTCCGGATCTTTCTTCTTTGCTGCGCTGGTCGTTGGTATTGCCAACGCAAGGACCAGCATGATGGTAATCAGTTTGTTCATTGTTTTAGTGGTTATTAGAATTGTGTATGTGTCTTGTGATTCTGAGGGTTAGATATGAGTCTTAACTGATAGCTCCCCAATTGGTGTCGCTTTCTCTAAGCTCGTTGAGGCGTTGCCAGGCAATGGTGTGTTGGGGCAGGTTTTCTTCAGGGTCGCTGTCGATGAGGCGTTGGGCGGCAGCACGGGCGTAAGTGAGGATTTGGCCGTCGCGGGCAAGGTTGGCAATCTTCAGGTCGAAGGCCATGCCTGACTGCTGGGTGCCTTCGAGGTCGCCGGGACCACGGAGCTTGAGGTCTTCTTCGGCGATTTCAAAGCCGTCGGTGCTGTCAACCATGATTTGGAGACGGCATCGGGTCGTGTCGGATATCTTGTGGTTGGTAACAAGGACGCAATACGACTGTTCGGCTCCGCGCCCCACGCGTCCTCTCAACTGGTGAAGCTGGGAGAGGCCGAAACGCTCGGCGTTCATGATGACCATGACGGAGGCGTTGGGCACGTTCACGCCTACTTCAATGACGGTAGTAGCCACAAGTATCTGCGTCTTTCCGCTGGCAAAGGCTTCCATCTCGCGGTCTTTCTCTGCGGGCTTCAGCTTGCCGTGCACACGGCTGACATGATACTCAGGGAAGGTGTCGCAGATTTCGGCATAGCCCCTCTCCAGATCTTGCAGGTCGAGCTTCTCGGTCTCCTCGATGAGCGGATAGACGACATAGATTTGGTGTCCCTTCCGTAGTTCTGTGCGCATGGCCGAATGGATGCGGTCGAGGTGTGCCATGAACTGGTGGATGGTCTTGATGGGTTTGCGCCCGGGGGGCAGTTCGTCGATGACCGATACGTCCAGGTCGCCATAGAGCGTCATGGCCAGTGTGCGCGGAATGGGCGTGGCGGTCATGACAAGAACGTGGGGGGGAAAGGCACCCTTGTTCCATAGCTTTGCCCGTTGAGCTACGCCGAACCGATGTTGCTCGTCAATGACGGCAAAGCCGAGGATATGGAATTGGACATTATCTTCGATGACAGCATGGGTGCCAACCAGAATGTGGATGCTGCCGTCGGCCAATGCTTCAAGTATCTCTCGGCGGCGCTTCCCCTTGACAGAGCCGGTCAGCAGTTCTACCCGAATGGGCATATCGCCCAGGAAGTTCCGCAGTGTTTCCACGTGCTGCTCGGCCAAGATTTCGGTCGGGGCCATGATGACGGTCTGGTAGCCGTTGTCAATGGCGATGAGTGCACAGAGCAGGGCAACGAGGGTTTTGCCTGAGCCTACATCCCCCTGCAACAGGCGGTTCATCTGGCGGCCAGAACGCATGTCCTGACGGATTTCCTTGACGACACGCTTTTGTGCGCCTGTCAGTTCAAAAGGCAGGTGCTGATGGTAGAAGGTGTTGAAAGCCTCGCCCACGGTGCTGAAGATAAAACCGTTGGTCTTCAATCGACGGTTTTTGGCGTATCGCAGGATGTTCAGCTGAACGTAGAAGAGTTCTTCAAATTTCAGCCGGGCCTGTGCGCGACGCAGTGCATCGCTGCTGGTGGGAAAATGCACATTGTGAATGGCCTCATCGTATGACATCAGGTGATACTCGCTCACAATGGACTGCGGCAATGTCTCGGGCAGTGGCTCAGTGATGAGGTTGAACAGGTTGGACATTAACCTGGCCACAGCTGTTGAGGTCAGGAAATGTTTCTTCATGCGTTCAGTAGTATGATAATGAGGACGAAAGGTTTGTGCTGCCAGCGTCGGCTGTGATGGGGTAAATCCTTCTGCTTTAGCAAACAGCGTGTTGATTGCAGAAGCATTTTGCTGTCTGATGGCATTGTAAAGGTCTTCGGGTGCATCTTCAATGTCGGGATGGTTGATCTGCAGACGGCCACTGAATATGGTGGGTTTCCCGAAGATGATATAGGGCGTCCGCACCTTGTATGCCTTGCTGACGAACTTGAGTCCCTGAAACCAGACCAGTTCGATGAAGCCGGTGCCGTCAGTGAAGCGTCCGACGATGCGTTTCTGGCGGCCCTCTCCAAACTCCTCCATGATGGTGATTTGTCCGCAGAGCTGCACGTGGGGCATATTGCCGTCAATCTCGCAGATGCGGTAAATTTTGCTCCTGTCCACATATCGGTAGGGATAGTAGCAGAGCATGTCACCCATGGTCTTGATGCCAATTTCTTTTTCTAAGAGTTCGGCACGCCCAGGGCCTACGCCTTGCAGGAATTTGATGTCGGTGGAAGATTGAAACATGGCCATTAGTTGATGAGTATGCGGTCGCCAAGACGCTTGGCCAGTTGTCGCTGAATATCGCTGAGCTGCATGTATTTCTGCATGGCTTCGGTGCAGAGCAGGGGGTCGTTCATCTGTGCCTGGCAATTTTTCATTTCATCGTCAATGACGAGAAATTTGTAGTCAAGCATCAGGTGTGTGATGTAGTCGGGCATCAGCTCCTGTTCCGTCTGCATCTGTTGTCCTTTGGAGAGCTGATAGCGGTCGGTCAGCAGGTTGGCAGCTTCACGGCTGATGTCCAGGTTGGCATTGTTCATGAAGTAACGGCTTGCCACGAATCCGTCGCTGTACAGGTGTTCGGCAGCCTCGGCAAGCATCTGGGCGTAGAGTGGGGTGCGGAATGACAGTTCGTCGGCGGCTAGGTCGTCGCAGACATAGTTGATTAGTGGAATCTGCAGGGGCTGTCCGTCAGCATCTTCACACGTGATGTTCTGTTCGCCATATCGGACAATAAGTGCCATAATCATGCGCTCAATGCCGTGAAACCGGGCATCGGGCTTGCTGATTTCTATGGCGGGTACTGGTGGTGCAGTCTGCTGTTCCTGCTCGGCAATGGAGTCTGCCAGCTGGGCGTAGTAATCATCATCGTTGGGCAGCTGAGTGGCGGGGACTGTCTGCCCGGCTTCGCTCGTATTGGTGGCTTCAGGCTGCTCTTCTTGCTGGGCAGTCAGGCGCTGCTGCCGCTCTTTCTCGATGGTCTGCTGCTTGCGCAGTTGTTCCAGGGCTGCTTGCTTGTTTTTGGCAACCTCCCTGAGCAGCATGGCCTCGTCCTGTTGTAGCAGTTCGGCACATTCATGCACGTAGGCAGCACGGACAATCTCTTCGGGGATGACCGAAATGCTATACACAATGCTCTGTGTGAGCTGGGCACGTTTCAAGGGGTCACGCCCTGCGTCTTTCAGCAGCAGGTTGGTCTTGAAGATGATGAAGTCCGTCTGGTATGCCTCTACGTACTGCTTGAATTCGGCGGCATTGTGCTTCCGGGCAAAGCTGTCGGGGTCGTCGCCGTCGGGTAGCAGCAGAATCTTTACGTTCATGCCTTCAGCCAGCAGCATGTCGGTGCCTCGCAGGGCAGCATGGATGCCAGCCTCGTCGCCGTCGTATAGCAGCGTGATGTTATTGGTATATCGGTGCAGCAGCCGTATCTGTGGTTCGGTGAGCGCCGTACCCGAGTTGGCCACAACATTCTCCACGCCGCACTGATGCATGGAAATGACATCGGTGTAGCCCTCCACCATATATACCTTGTCTTCCTTGGCTATCTGTTTCTTGGCCTGGAAGATGCCATACAGTTCGCGGCCTTTGTTGTAGATGTCCGACTCCGGGGAGTTGATGTATTTCTGGCTGACACCCTTGGTACGGGCATCAAGTACACGACCACCAAAAGCCACCACTTTGCCGCTGATGTTGAACCAGGGGAACATGACACGTCCACGGTAACGATCGGTCACCCTGCCGTCATCCTTTTTGAAGCAAAGTCCTGTCTTGACAAGGTACTCCTCCTTGTACCCCTTCTTTTTGCACTCCTTGGCAAGGGCATCCCACTGGTCCAGGGCGTAGCCAAGGCGGAACTTCTCGATGATGTCGTCACGAAAGCCTCTGCTGCGGAAATAGGCCAGTCCGATGGTGCGCCCGTCAATGCTGTTCTTCAGCGTGTCGTGATAGTAATTGCTGGCCCATTCGTTCACGTTGAACATGGCCTCACGCTCGTTCAGCTGTTGCCGCTGTTCGGGGGTGATTTCCTTGTCTTCTACTTCAATGCCGTATTTCTTTCCGAGGAATTTCAGGGCCTCGATGTAGGACAGCTGTTCTATCTTCATGATGAAATGCACGGCATTTCCGCCCTCGCCGCAGGCAAAGCACTTGCAGATGCCTTTGGCAGGGGAAACATGGAATGATGGCGTTTTGTCGTCGTGGAAAGGGCATAGACCTTTATAGTTTGCACCGGCGCGGCGCAACGTAACGTATTCAGACACAACGTCAACAATGTTGGCAGCGTCAATGATGCGGTCTATGGTCGTTTGGTCAAGCAATGTTTATGTTCTTACTTTTCCATTTTGATTAAGTTCAGAAACTCTTGGCGAAGCGTGGCATCTTCGGCAAAGACACCTGTGTATTCCCTGGTGATGGTGTATGCTCCTTGCTTTTCCACACCACGCATTTGCATACACAGATGTTGGGCCTCCAGTATGACGATGACGCCTTTGGGTTCCAGCGAATCTTGAATACAATCACAAATCTCTTTTGTCAACCGTTCTTGCACCTGAAGCCTGTGCGAAAAGATGTTGACCACACGCGGTATCTTGCTCAGCCCCGTGATGTAGCCGTTGGGGATATACCCCACATGGGCTTTGCCAAAGAATGGCAGAATGTGATGTTCACAAAGCGAGTAGAACTCGATGTCCTTCACGACAATCATCTTGTTGCATCGCTCTGCAAATTTAGCCGAGTTCAGCACGGCTGCAGGGTCTTCCCCGTAACCGCTGGTCAGTGCCAGCATGGCTTTGGCCACACGCCTCGGTGTCTTGAGCAGTCCTTCCCGCCCGATGTCTTCTCCAATGGCGGTCAGATTCGTTCTTACTGCTTGCTCAATAGCAATAAACTGTTCTTCTTGTGTCATTTCTTATTTTTTTTGAAAGGGGTGATAGAACCCTTGTGTTTAAGTTGGGAATGCGTGTGCACAGGGTGTGCCTACTGATAGATGTAAATCTCGGATGGAACAATCATGGCATCAGTAACGACACCGGCCTCGCGCAGCTTCTGCAAGGCTTCCCATGCCTTGTGTCGGTTGGTGAAATCTCCTACGCGGCATCGCCAGTGCGGAGACTCGAAAGAGGTATAGACAGGGATGTCAGGAAACAGCGTCGCCACTTTCTCCGCAGCCTGCTGGGCCTTGGTCTGGTGAATGCGCTGACTGCCTCCCCAGTATATCTGGATGCGAAACCCCTTCACCTTGGTCTTCTTGCCTGTGGCAGTGCCCGGGGTAAGCTCGTCCTCGTCGTCTTCGGCAACGTTTTGCTGCTCTTTCTCCTTGTTACCATCAGTGGAGGGGACAGCCTGTCTGCCCACTCCATTGATGATGTCAGTTAGACGTTTGTCTTGGGTGATTGTCACGATGCCCTGTCCCTCGACTTTCCTGGTCAGATTGTCGATGAAATTCATTTGTGCACTTGCACTGATGGCAAGCGCACAAACGATGATGATACAGATTAGTTTACGCATAATGACAGTTTCTGTTCCGTGGTTGTGTGATTACTTCCAGGCATCGATAATGCCCTTGAAGTCAGCTACTTTCAGCGAAGCGCCGCCAATGAGGCCACCGTCGATGTCGGGCTTTGCAAACAGTTCGGGGGCGTTGCTTGCCTTGCAAGAACCACCGTACAGGATTGATGTGTTTGCTGCTACTTCTGCACCATACTGCTTGGCGATGCATGAACGGATGAAGGCGTGGATTTCCTCTGCCTGCTCAGCAGTGGCAGTCTTGCCAGTTCCGATAGCCCAGATGGGTTCGTAAGCAATCACGATGTTTGCAAACTGCTCGGCGCTCAAGTGGAATACGCTGCCTTCCAGCTCAGCCTTGCACACAGCCTCCTGCTCGTTGGCCTCGCGCTGCTGCAGCGATTCGCCGATGCAGAAGATAACCTTCAGGCCGTTGGCCAGAGCCAGGTCAACCTTCTCCTTCAGGATTTCCGGCGTTTCGTTGTAGTATTCGCGACGCTCCGAGTGACCCAGGATGACGTACTCGGCACCTGTTGACTTCACCATCTCAGCCGACACCTCACCCGTGTAAGCACCCGAAGCCTTGTCGGCGCAGTTCTCGGCACCCAGACCGATAACGTTGTGGTCAATGATTTCAGAGACCTTTGCCAGGTGAATGAATGGTGTGCAGATGACAACGCCGCAGTTTGGCTTGTCGGCAGCCAGTGCCTCGTTCAGACCCTTTGCAAGTTCAATACCTTCCTGGAGATTCTTGTTCATCTTCCAGTTGCCAGCAACAATTTTCTTTGCCATAGTTTTTTGTTTTTAGTGAATGTTAATACTATTATGTAATGGGTTGTTTGCTCCTGTTCTAATGGGCTGTTTTGCTTCGTTGAAGCGCATTAACACCCTGCCACACAGCCCCCCCCTGTGTTGCACAGGTCATAAATGACGTGGCAAAGTTACACAGAATATCTGAGATACACACGCCTTTCAACGGATTTTTTCACGCGACGGGTAAAATTGGCCCTCTTTTGTCTGAACAAGTCTCTTCTTCGTCGTTTTCTTTCAGAAGGTGTTTCGATTTGCGCTTCCAGTGGCGGTACATGACGAAGCCGGAACCGATGCGGTCGATGAGGACAAAGGCCAGGAGGGGCAGGATGAAGTACGTGAGGATGTTCAGCACCTTCTGGTGCGTTTCCGCTTCGGCCAGTTGGCCTATCTCCAGGTTTTCAAGGCGGTCGGTCAGGATGTACTCGTCGGGCAGCTGGTAGTTGCTCCATTTGTTAATGATGACGCCGTCTTTCAGCAGAAGCAGTCCTGGCGAAGCCCGGACAACAGTCTTGAGTTCCTGTTCGTCGCTCAGGCTGTATTTGTATTCAGCCCCCGTGTGGTCACTCCAGTATTCCCAGTCTTCAGGGTCGGCAGAACCTGTCAGGCAGTAGAATGCGTAGCCGTTGTCGGCGGCATATTCGTAGGCCTCGTTCACCAGGTCGATGCAACCCTCGTCGGCGTGTCGCAGGTTGGGGATGACGAGCAGGAAGGTATAACCTCGGTGGAACACGATGCTGTCGGTGATGTCGTCGTCAGTTCGGGCATCGGTGACATAGAAATTGGCGGTCTTCAGGTCGTGGGCCTTCAGGTCGGTGCCGATTTTATAGGGACTCATGTCCAGTACCGGCAGCGCATAGATGCAGAAGATGCTGTAGGCCACGATGTAGATGGAGCAGAAAGTGGTGACGAGCCACTGCGTGTTGTTGCCTACAATCTTGATGTAGAGGTGATGGTAACGCTGGTTGATGATGGCTGCGGCGAGCAGGACAATGTTTTTCAGGAACGTCTGCCCGTTGCTCAGCACCAGCACGTCGCCGAAGCAGCCGCAGTCGCTCACGGGGTTGAAGGCGAAGATGTAAGCTGTCAGCAGGGTCATTATGCCCATGAAAAGCACGGTGATTCGGGCGATGGCTCCACGGCTCATGCCGAAGAGCAGGTGTATGCCCAGCGAAAACTCCAGGAAGGCCAGTCCCACGGCGGCAATGACGAGCGTGAAGAAGGGTAGGCCCATTAGGCCGAAGGCATGTACATAGTCTTGCAGCTTGAACACAGTGCCAAAGGGGTCGTTGGCCTTCACGAACCCCGAGAAAATAAAGACGCAGGCAAGCAGAAAGCGGCTCACGTTCACCAGTGTCTTCAGGATGCCCTGCTGCGTCTGTTCTTTCATGCCTTGTCTCCCTCTGCAGCCTCTCCCAGCTTGATGAGGCCAAACACGGCGTAGTTAATCATGTCGAGGTAGTTGGCGTCGATGCCTTCCGAAATGAGCGTCTTGCCGCCGTTCCCCTCTATTTGCTTGGTTCTGTTCAGCTTCATCAGGATGAGGTCGGTGTAGGAGCTGATGCGCATGGAACGCCATGCCTCGTCGTAGTCGTGGTTTTTCTTCAGCATCAGTTCCAGGGCTGTGGTGGCATAGTGGTCGTAGAGGGCGATGGCCCGGGCGGCATCGATGTCCTCCTTTTCTGCATAGCCCAATTCCAGTTGAATCAGTCCCACGATGCCGTAGTTGACGATGGCCTGAAACTCCGGGTAGATGCCTTCGCCCACCCACGATTCACCCTTCACCTCAAGGCTGCGGATGCGGTTGGCCTTGATGAATATCTGGTCGGTGACACTTGATGGACGCATGATTCGCCAGGCGGCTCCATAGTCGTGGAGCTTCTTGGAGAACACGTCGCGGCACCCTGCCATTGCTTGCTTGAATTGCTCTTCTGTATTCATTTTAATGTGTGATAGAGGGTGCAAAGTTAGCGGAAATCGGTTGTATCAGCAAAAAATAAAGCTCAAAAGATACTGAATGTGCGTTTTTTTTGTTAAGTTTGCAGCGAATTCACAAAACAATGGCCTATCAGAAACTGCATCAACTCATTCTTGACGGTAATTGGGAGCAACTGAACGCTGCGTTTGCTGCCATGACGCACACGGAATTTCGGCGAGCGAGCATGTATTTGCGTACCAGCGTGTTGCCTTTCCTGGAGAACAATGTCTGCTGGGAGGCCATCTTCCATCTTGTACAGTATCGGCGACAGGCATTCCTCAGCTGTGTGCTGGCTCTGCAGCCGCTTGCCTTGTCGGGCAGGCTTGACTTTAGCTGTCAGGGCGCACAGGCCTTTGCTGCCTATTTGTTGCAGGAAGTGCCAGAGGCTGTGCCGAAGGTGGTGAATATGGTGTTGCCTTTTTTGCAGACAGACGGGCAGGTGGATGTCTTCTTCCATACGTTTCGTGTGGAAGACAAGAAGCAGCAGGTTCTGGCCTTGCTGAAGGTGGAGTCGCCATTGGCCTACTATCTGCTCTTCACTCGATTGCGTCATTTGCCCGACTGCCGTAAGTTTGCACTGGATTGCTGCCGTTACATCATGCGCCGCGACAACGATATGGCTTACAATATGGTGGCCATCATGCAAGCCTATTTCGGGCTGTATGAGCTGCGCGGACAGTTTTCGTTGCGCATTGCGCCTTACGAACTGTCGCTGCTCGACCGTGATGCGCAGTCGTTCTATCATGTGTTAAACGGAAAACGCCCCCAGCTATGAACCACTTGACACTTCTTGAACTGAACGGGCTGGTTCGCCAGGCGGTCAACCACTGCTTCCCGACGGAATACTGGCTGCAGGCCGAACTGAGCGAGGTCAGGGAGAGCCGTGGCCATTGCTACCTGGAATTTGTGCAGAAAGATGAACGTGCAGGCAACCTCGTGGCCAAGGCAAGAGGACAGATATGGGCCAATCAGTGGGCCTACATCCGACCCTATTTCATCAAGACGACAGGCCAGATGCTTTCTGCTGGTATGCAGGTGCTTGTGCAGGTTCAGATTACCTTCCATGAGCTGTACGGCTACTCGCTGAATGTGCAGGATGTTGATCCTACCTATACCTTGGGCGACATTGCCCGTCGCCGCAGGGAAATCCTGCAAACGCTGCATGACGAAGGGGTGGACACCATGAATAGGGACCTGCCCCTGCCTTTGCTGCTGCAACGCATTGCTGTCGTGTCGTCGCCCACGGCGGCGGGGTATGAAGACTTCTGCAAGCAGCTGGATTCCAACAGGCGGCATCTGGCATTCTGCCACAAGCTATTCCCGGCCGTGATGCAGGGCGACGGCGTGGAACAGAGTGTTATCCAGGCACTTAACGCCATTGCCGAGGATGCGGACAGGTGGGATGTGGTTGTCATCATTCGGGGTGGGGGAGCCACGTCCGACCTGTCGGGCTTCGACTCGTTGGCACTTGCCGAGAATGTGGCGCAGTTCCCTTTGCCCGTCATTACGGGGATAGGACATGAACGCGACGAAACGGTGATTGACATGATTGCCCATACCCGTGTGAAGACCCCCACGGCAGCTGCTGAATTTCTAATTCACCATCAGGAGGAACTGCTGAACGTGATAGACGACTACTCAGAGCGTGTCAATGCCGCAGTGGGCAATGCGCTGACTCAGGAAAGGAACCGCTTGGCCTTGCTGGGCGGCAAGTTGCCGGCTCTTGTCTCAGCGATGGAGAATCGTGAAAAGCTGCGCATATTCCATTTGAGCAGTGCAGTGCGAAATGCAGCCGAAGAGCAGATTGCCAGGCAGAAAAGCCTTGTTGAAGTGCTGCAGCACCGCCTGACGACATCTGCCGACTCTTTCCTTTTGCGCCAGAAAAATGCCATCATGTTGGCCCAGGCCCAGATAGAGGCTGCCGACCCCATCCGCCTGTTGCGGCTCGGGTTTAGCGTCACCCGGGTGAATGGCCATGCCGTGAGGAGCCTGGAAATGATAGCGCCGGGCAGTGTGATAGAAACCACACTGTCGGACGGTACGGTGGAATCAAAAGTGATAAAAACAAAAATAAATAACGAACCATGAACGAAAAAATGACTTATCGTGGGGCGCTTGACCGCCTGCAGACTATCGTCTCGAAAATCGAAAGCGGCGAGATGGATGTTGACGCTTTGGCCGACAACCTGAAAGAGGCCAAACAGTTACTTTCTTTCTGCAGGAATAAGCTACTGAAGGTTGAAACTGACGTTAAAAAAGTGCTTGAAGAGTAAAAAAACAGGCCGATATTGTGAAAAAACTTTAACTTCGCGGGCGTGCGCTTGTTTCTCTTTTATTAAAATTGTACCTTTGCGCCTGATTTGTGCCTTTTGCTTCCAGGCAAGCCTTGGATTTCCGCCAGGAAGCAGGGGAAAGCGCAAACCGCAAACCGTAAAACCACAACAATGGAGAAAACACTCGTAATCTTAAAACCAGGCGCAGTGCAGCGTGCACTTGTTGGTGAAGTAACCGCTCGTTTCGAGCGCAAAGGTCTGCGTCTTGCAGGTATGAAAATGATGCAGCTCACAGATGAACTGCTCAACGAACACTATGCACACCTCGCTGGCAAACCCTTCTTCCAGCGCATCAAGAACTCAATGATGGCCTCGCCCGTTGTTTGTTGCTGCTACGAAGGTGTGGATGCCGTTGAAACTGTCCGCAGCATGACTGGTTCAACCAACTCACGCAAGGCAGCTCCAGGTACCATCCGTGGGGATTACGGTATGTCGTTCCAAGAGAACATCATTCACACATCCGACTCTCCGGAGAACGCCATTGTCGAACTCAACCGCTTTTTCCGCCCAGAGGAAATCTTCGACTATGTGCCAGGTGTGTTCCAGTATCTCTATGCCAACGACGAATACTAAATATTTAATGCATAATTCTTAACGCATGATTCGTGTACGACTTGTGATTGTGCGTTCCAAACCAATACTAATGAAAACCTTTTTAATAGCTATCCTATCTACTTTCACCCTTAGCGGTGCGGCTCAAGACCTCATTGCCAACCAGGCACCTTCCGACAGAAAACTTCAAGATGTCCGTGCTGTTCAGTTGAACCGCACCATCAATGCCGACCTCTCCGACCCGGCCAGTGACATTTATACTAACTGGACACGCAAAATCAGGACCGAAGAGGGGCATGTGCCAGCCAATTTCAAGATTGACCTGCGTGGCTTTGTGATGCCTACTCCCAGCCGCCAAATCAATTCCAATTATGGCCGTCGTTGGGGCAAGCAGCACGAAGGACTTGACATCAAGGTCTATACAGGCGACACCATCCGCTCGGCATTCGACGGAAAGGTGCGCATCGTGGCCTTCAACCGCCGTGGCTATGGCTACTACGTGGTGATTCGTCACCCCAACGGACTCGAAACGCTCTACGGTCACCTTTCCCGTCAACTTGTGAAAGAAGACCAGATTGTGCGTGCCGGTGAAGTCATCGGCCTGGGCGGCAGCACAGGCAAGTCTTCTGGTTCACACCTCCACTTCGAGACACGTCTGCTTGGGCAGCCCATCGACCCCGCCTTGCTTTTCGACTTTCCCAACCAGGACGTGACAGGCGACTTCTACACCTTCCGGGGTCATGCCATCACCAAGGGCAACCTTGCAGAGGCAGACGTAAAGGTCATGGAGGAGCAAGTCAAAATGCGCGACGGTGCGGTGCTTGTATCTACAGGCGCTCCCGAAGTAGCCCTTGAGAGTACGGCAGAAGAAGGCGAAGTGCAGGATGCCGCAGTCTGCCCACAGCCAGCCTCCAAGAAATCTTCACGCCGCTCCCAGCGTTCAGCCACCTACCGCGTGAAAAACGGCGACAATCTCTACAACATTGCCAAGCGTCACGGCACTACCGTTGCCAAGCTTTGCAAGCTGAACGGCATTAAAGAGAATGCCATCCTCCGCAAGGGACAGGTGCTCAAGTGTTCATGATTCAGATTCATTCTTGTCCAGAGTTGATTGACTATATCCAGCAGGTTGGCTTTCTGCCCCTGCTGGATAGTGGTATTCGGGGGTATTCAGCCGAAGAACTCGTAGATGAGGACTGTCGCTACGTCGTCTTTCCCGACGGCGGATGGGACTGGCCCCTGTGGAAATGGAAAGGCCCTGTGGTGACAGAGGGTGACTGCGTCTATGGCAAATTCTTTGCAGGGAAGGCCGGCTTCATCAGCCGCAGCTGGTGGCCCGACTTCTGCAACTATCGCCGCAGCGTTCACCCCGTTCCAGACGTTGACACCATCGAGGATGTCATTCTGCAGACCCTCCGCCAGCATGGCAGCCTGATTACCCGTGAGCTTCGTGCCGCCTGTGGCTTCACAGGCCCCAACATGCGCAGCCGTTTCGATGGCTACATCACACGCCTCCAGATGGCCTGCCGCATCATCACCGAAGACTTTGTCTATCCACGCGACCGCCACAACCGCGAATACGGCTGGGGCTGGTCGCTGCTCACCACCCCCGAACAACTCCTTGGGCGTGAATCCATGCAATGCCCCCGCTCTCCCCAGGAGTCACAGCACCGCCTGTTAACTCATTTCAAGAGGATTCTGCCCGAAGCCTCCGAGCGTCAAATCAGGAAACTCATAGGATAGCCCCCCTTTGCTCGAACATGAAATACTTCAACTTCATCATAAGAAGACCAACCGGGAAACGGTGTTTGTGGTTCTTCTTCCTGCTCCTGCAGATGGCGCTCTCCCCTTGCCATGCCGAGGGGCAAGCCCCGTCCATCTTCGGTGCATGGATGATGGTGAGCGAAACAGCTCCCGACGGCAAGGAAACAGCGCAAATCTATACGCAATACACACGCTGCAAGATTTACGATGCCGACAGCACCTACTACACCGTGCAGCTCCATGCCGTAGGCAACGAGATGATGATAATCGCGCACGAGATGGGACGGTACCGCCTGAACGATTCTGTCTATACAGAGAACGGACGGACAATGCCTTTCGAGTGGGTGAACGATTCGACATTCATCACCATCTTCAAAGGTTACAAGGAGCGGATGGTGCGCTCGCAGACCATGACGGAGGAGCGCAAGGAGGAAATCCGCCAACTGGTCAGGCAATACCCCAACGAAGGCGATGCCCCCGTCAAGCACTTTGTGCTTTCTACCACGGAACGGAAGTTGAAGGAGAAGAACACGCTGCTCCTATATATAATAATAGGTATGGGCATGGTGGCTGCCGGCGTGGTGGTATATGTCTATCTGCTGAGGAAACGCAAACGTGAGGTGGAGCGCAAGTTGGCGGAAATCGAGGAGGAGCGTACCTTGCGCCCCGAGGTGGTGGCCGATGCCATGAAGCAAGTGGAAAGCGAGTTCTTCCAGTCGGACTACTACACGACGCTGCGTCATCGCATCGAGGCTGGTGCGAACATCAAGCCAGATGAATGGAAAGAGCTGGACGGGCGGCTGAAGGCGGTCTATCCACGTTTCAGCAGCAGCCTCTATGGTCTCTACAACCTTACGCCGATAGAGTACAAGATGTGTATGCTCCTGAAGATTCGTACCGCTCCCGTTGAGATAGCCACGGTGCTGAATAAGGACAAGAGCAGCGTCAGTTCCATGCGCCGCCGCCTCTACCGCAAGGTATTTGGCAAAGACGGCAGCGGAAAGGACTGGGACGAATTCATCTTGTCGTTATAAAAGCATTCCTCCCTTACAATGAGCTAATTAGGTCGAGTTTGCAAACTGTTTGCAGACTCTTTTTTATGTCCCCTGTACAAAAGCCAAAGAGATTCTTACAAATTTACCTTCTTGGTAAAGCTTGGCTAATCAAGAAAAAATGGTTCTGCGTCAATTTGGGTGGTAAAGTTTGTTTGCCAACAAGACTTCTTGTTAC
>R20__coassemble_964_pt1 | contig 18551 bp, 15 predicted proteins | sample R20__metabat2_low_PE_030 | metagenome-assembled genome bin R20 | reverse complement strand
TGCATCGTCAGAGCCGTCGCCATGCTTCGTCGCAACCGTCACCAAACATCGTCACGACTGTGGCCAAACATCGTCACGGCTCTGGCCGTGCATCGTCGCGACTGTGGCCATGCATCGTCACGACTGTGGCCATGCATCGTCACGGCTCTGGCCGTACATCGTCACAAGGTCTGGTTTTAATGGAACGTCCGATATGAAAGTGAATGAAAGTGAAAAATTCACTTTCATAGTGCTTATTGTTTGATATTTAACAGGATAAGTGGCATTTTATGAAAGTGAAAGTGATTTTGCTTTTTTTTCGTTTCTGTGCCAGCTTGTAACTGTTCTGTTCTCCACGGGAGCGTTCCTGCTCCCCAACAAAAGAGGGAATTACATATTTGTAATATAGAAGCGAATCGCCTTCAGCTCGGCGTAGCCAAAAAATAATTAGAAGTGAAAACTTGGTTTCGCTGTGCAGCGGCCGCTATTTTACGTAGTGCTGTCAGGATATGTCAGCGTGGCGCGTGAATGGATTTTACCATCCCCCACATTATCGCTGCATCGGTAGCGATACTTAAAAGCCATCACGATATGGCAGACATAAAAGAGGTGACAGGCAAACACTTCATCGCTACCTACGTGGCGATGAAGTGTTGCGAAATTTTCAAGTAGTCGGATTTTTGGTGACACGCCAGCGTTACAAACTGTCGGTAGGCTGTGCGTCTGGCGTTATCACGGCAGTTGTGTCGGCGACGAAGCAGGTGTCTGTGTCCAGATAGTCCTCTGCGTCGTCATACTGGTCGTACTGGATGGCTGAGTCGTCATTCGTGTCCATGAAGTGGGCGAAGCGTGTGCCGTTGTTGATCAGCGTCAGCACCAGCATGATGAGCGAAAGAATCCAGACGATGGCGACTGTGACCTTGGTGCCCCGCGACAGGTTGCTGTCCTTCACGAAGAGCTGCCGCACGATGGCAAAGATGGGGATGCCGATGGCCAGGATGCCGAAGAAGATGCAGAGCCAGATGTTGGTGGAGTTGGCCTGAATGAACTCGGGGATGCGTGCATACTCATTGTCGAACACGCCGAAGGGTAGCAGATGGCCCACAAAGCCCCCGAAGACGCTGACCGCCAGAATGATGAAGAGGAGCAGGAAGAGCAGCAGCCCCCCGAAGGGCAGCAGGAGCACGGCCAGCAGCACCCCGAAGAGCACCTTCAGCGGCGTGTTTCCACTGGAAGGCTGGACGTTGTACTGCTGCGAGGAAGCGTTGGCCGAGTCGCGCAGAATCTGTTCGTTCAGGTTCTGGGGGTTCACGTCGCGTCCCTCCATGCGCAGACGGTCTTCTGCCGTATGCGCTTCGGGCACGATGATCCAGAAGGCCGTGTAGAGGATGACGGGCAGCAGCCCGAAAATGTCGAAGTACCACATGAGGAGCGTGAGCCCAAGGAAACCGAGCCGCCACCACAGTGGGTCGCCCGTGCCGAAGTAGTTGGCCCAGCCCGAGAGCACACCGCCCAGCAGCTTGTTCTGCGGGTCGCGGTAGAGATGGCGGTTTCTGATGCGGGCCTTCAGGCGGTCGTAATAGTTATTACGCTCGTCATACTCCACCTTCTCACCTTTGAAGTTGTAGCGGAAACCGCCCATCCTGAAGCGGAGATTATCCCATCCAAGGGGTTTCTCGCTCTCGGTCTGTGGCGCTTCGTCCGTAGCTGCCTGGTCAGCGGCCTCATCGCCCGCAATCTCGGCAGGATTGCCAATCTTGGCAATGATGTTCCTGACCATGTCGATGTTCACAGCCTCCATGCCCTGCTGCTTCTGCTGCCACAGCAGTTCGGCCACGCGGTGCTCGATGTCGTCGGCTATTTCCTCGCCGCCCTGCTGACGGGCAAAGTAGCTCTTCATGCTGCCCAGGTACTGCTCCAGGAGCGCGTAAGCGTCCTCGTCGATGGCGTAGAGCGTACCAAAAAGATTGATGCTAATGTTCTTTTTCATAATAGTAAAGACCCTCTCCGCCCTTACGGGCACCTCCCCCATCATGGGGAGAACTGAAGTTACAGGCGTAAAGGGGTATCGTTAAATGTTAATAATTATATTTTTCTATAAGTTATTAGTGCGCAGCCTCTCCTCCCCATGATGGAGGAGGTGCCCGTAAGGGCGGAGAGGGTCACTATATCTCTGCCTCGCCAGCAGGTCGGCCCGTCTTCAGTATCGCCACAGTCCTGGAGAGTTGCTTCCAGCTCTCGTCCAGCTGGCGGAGGGCTTCCTCGCCGTCCAGGGTGAGGGCATAGTATTTGCGCGGTGGGCCTTGCGTGCTCTCGCGCCATTCATACTTCAGGAGTTTGTCGTTCTTCAGCCGGGTCAGCAAGGGGTAGAGCGTGCCCTCCACCACAATCATCTCCGCCTCCTTCAGTTGCGTGATGATGTCGTTGGCATAGCTCGGCTCGCGGTGAATCAGTAAGAGAATGCAGTATTCCAACATTCCCTTCCGCATTTGGGATTTGTTGTTGTCGATGTTCATTTCAGCCTCCTTTCTTTAACGTGGTACTGTTTTTCGCTGCAAATCTATGTATTATTTTATTACCATGCAATACATAGTAGTGTTTTAACACAGTTTTAACACTACTTTGATGCTATGCGGGCAGAAAGGGGGTATAGTTTCCCCTGATTTAGAACTGGAAATAGATGAAAGGCTGAACGTCGGCGGACTTGACCTGAATGACTATCCAGATGACAAGGACAACCAGCAAAGCCTGGACGGGAAGGGGCAGACGGGTGACTATGCCTTGGGTCCGCTTGCTCCAGGACTGGGGCAGGAAATGGAGCGCATAGCCTAAGAACATCAGGAAGGCCACACCCGCGTAGGAGCCAAGCCATTGCGTGAACACGCCAGCATGGAAGTTGGTGAATATCTGCACAAAGACATCACGGGCAATCTGAAAGTCTTGTGCCCGGAAAAGCACCCAACAGGCAGCAACGAGGTGAAAGGTGAAGAGGGTATGTACAATGTACGATGTACGATGTACGATGTACGATGGTTCCGTGCCAACCGAGGTTTCCTTATGAAGATAGCGCAGCGAGCTATAACCGGGACACAAGCTGTACCAGATTTTGTCCAAAGCCAGAAGTACGCCATGAATGCCTCCCCAGAGGATGAAGTTGAGGGATGCACCGTGCCAGAGTCCACCGAGAAGCATGGTGATGAGCAGGTTGAGATACTGACGGAACTTGCCGTGGCGGTTGCCGCCAAGACTGATGTAGAGGTAGTCTTTCAGCCAGGAAGAGAGACTGATGTGCCAACGCCGCCAGAACTCTGTGATGCTGGTGGATTTGTAAGGGGCATTGAAGTTCTGCGGAAAACGGAAGCCCAGCAGCAGGGCAATGCCGATGGCCATGTCGGAGTAGCCCGAAAAGTCGCAATAGATTTGGAGCGTATAGCCATAGACCCCAAGCAGGTTCTCCAGACCTGAGTATAATGTGGGCTGGTCGAAGATACGTTCCAAAAAATTGACTGAGATATAGTCGCTGATGACGGCTTTCTTGAAAAGACCGGAAAGTATCAGGAAGATGCCTTCGCCGAACATCTGATTGGTCAGCACCAAGGGCTGGTGAATCTGGGGCAGGAAGTCACGGGCACGGACAATGGGGCCCGCAACGAGCTGCGGAAAGAAACTGACGTAGAAGGCGTAGTCCAGCAGTCGGTTGAGTGGCCGTATGTTGCCACGATAGACATCGATGGTATAGCTCAAACTCTGGAACGTGAAGAAGCTGACTCCCACGGGCAGAAAGATGTCAAGGTGCTTCCAGTCCGCCCAAAGCAGTCCGCCAAGGAAATTGGTGTATTTGAAGTAACCCAGCAGACTGAGGTCGATGAGCAGCGAGAGAGCCACGAGGATGCGGGCTGCAAGGCTTTTCGCCTCGCATTGGGAGATGGCCCGAGCCAGATAGAAGTCGGTGAACGTGACCACGGCCAGCAGTCCGAAATAGAAGCCGCTGCTTTTATAATAGAAATAGTAACTGAAGAGGGTGACGAACAGAATGCGTGGCGTGTCGCCTCGGCCTCTGCTCAGCAGCCAATAGACAAAAGTGAACCCAAGGAAGAGCCAAAGGAAGAGTCCCGTGGAAAATATCATGGGATTGGCCGGCTCGTATGTGAAAACGCTTAGGAGGCGTGAAAAGTCGATGTCGAACACGGGGAAAAGGGAAATTGAAAATTGGGTATTGTCAAATTTAAATTAAAAGCCCTGCAGGGAGGCATTGGGACGCTGCTCCTGTGGAGTTGGCGGTTGCATCATGCGTGTCTGGGAGCCTTTCGGGGCTACGGTTTCGTATGCCCGGATGATGGCTTCGGCAAGGAGTGTGCCTTGCAATTGATAGCCTTGGGCAAGGTAGTGAACGCCGTCGGCCTGCATCAACCCTGCATCTCGCCAATTACTGGGGCTGTAGGTGGGGCCGCCGGCAATGGTGAAGAGATCCCAGACGGCTATGTGGTGGGCATTGCCGTAATTCACAATGTTCCGTGCCACACGCTCTGTCCGCTCGTTGCGCACTTTGGTAGTGGCATAGCGAGTTCGGCGTCTGCGGCCACGGCCTGTGGTGTATCTGCCGCCTGTGCGCACACTGATGTAACTGCCCGGAGGGGTCGTCAGCAAGAAAAGAACGCCCGGACAGCGGTCGCTAATGCACTGGGTCAATAGGTCGAGTGTGCTCGTATGGGCGCTTTCCTGAAAGTCGCCATGCGCCTCGTTGGTTCCGAAACTTATGATGACAAGGTGGGGACGCTCGGCAGACACGCGCTGAATCATGTCCTGTTCGTAGAAACGGCGTGCCCAGGCACCATTGATGCCGTAGTAGGCAAACTCCACGTTTTGGAAACGGGCCTTCAGCGTTGCTTCCACACTGCGCGGATAGATGTTGCCGCGTGTATGGCTGTCACCTATCAGCATCACCTTCACGGGCTTGCCCTCGCGTATGCGCTGAAACACACTGTGGAGTGCCGCAGGATTTTGCAACTCGTTGGTGCGGGTATTTTTAAACGAGAAGGGGAAGGGCGTGGAGAGGGACTGCGAGAAGCATGGGATGCCCACCGCACACATAATATATAATATGAGAAGCAGTCTGTGCAAGGGACGTCTATGGATTGGTGCGTTTGTCGTAATTCTCTTTACCGTTCATCAGCACATCGAACAGCAGGGCGGCCAGATGACGCCCGCCGGCAAAGTTGATGTGCGTATAGTCGAGGTTGGCCTGACGCTTTTCCACCATAGCAGACAGCGAACCGTCGCCGCCCATGGCTTCGTAGAGATTCCAGAAAGCAACGTGGCTGTCAGCAGCCATCTTGCGCTGGTACTTTGTCAGTTCACGGATGCCGCGCATGGTGTGGAACTGTCCGTCATCGCCCTTCTCGTCGCGGTCGCCCACCGACACCACAAGGATGCTGGTGTGGGGGAAGGCCGCTTTCAGGTGCTCAATGCTTTGCTTCATTCGGTGTACATACCAGCTGTAATCTACTTGCTTGTTGTTGGCCACGTTGAGACCATACTGCAAGACTATCAGGTCGTAGGGACGCTGCTGCTGGAATGCCTTCAGCGTTTCCTGCGGAATGTCTGCCAGCTTCCAGCCGTTTGAGGCACGCATACTGTAGTTGTCCAGTGCGATGCCGGCCTTGGCATCGAGTGCCACACCGTAGAAACGGCTGCTCTCACCTGAAGAAACAGACAGTTTGAAGCGGCTGATATTGCCGTGAAGCGTCTTGTGCACAATGCTGCCCTGTTCCTGTTCGCCTGTCTGCACGATGACTTCGCGCTCCGTATAGATCGTGTCCAGCGTATAAACGCCTGTAGGGTTCAGCGAGTCGGGCAGAACAGTGTAGAGCGTGTCGATGCGCATATCTTCCACCGTATGCACTTCCTCCGTCACATCGGGTGTACCACTTTGGGATGCCAAGGGCTGAAGTTCTTCTCCATTGATGGCGGCAAGCAGTTGCATACCGTCGCCAGCCGTGTAATAGACCGTGGCCACTTCGGCCTTGCCTAAGCGTGCCCCCATCTTGCCTGGCGTACAGCGCAGCTCCATTGTTGCAGGACCTGAGGGGATGTAGTAACGGCCATTGATGCCCTGCAACGCATCCTTGAAGCCCCGGCTGCGCTCATCATTGGCGTTATGGGCAATCCAACCCTTTGCCTTGGCACCCACAGTCGTGCGGAAACCAGCCGTCTCGCTGTCGATATCGACAAAACCCACGCCACAGCCACCAAAGACGGCTTGCAGCTTGTCGCGCAGATGGGCTGTGAGGATGTCGCCCTCGATATAGCTGTCGCCAAAATAAGCGATGCGCACCAGACGGGTATCTGTTTCGGACAGGGCTGCATAGAAATGGTCCATCATGCGCACGTCCGTGTCGTCACCGAAATCCTCAATGGCAGTCATGCCTTCAGGCACAGAGTCCACGTAGGCCACAGACTTAACTTCCACTGCCGCCGAATCGAACTGTTGCGTCACGACCCCATCGACAGAGTCGGCATAGAGTTCTGCCAGTGTACGGCCATCCGCTCCAACGCGCTGAACGTCGGAGAGCAAATTGACACGCCGCATTTCGTGGCCGAACCAGCTAAAGCGAGGCACATAAAAAAGTGCCAGCAATGCTGCGACAACAAGCAATGTCAGCACAAAAGGTTTCCATGTATTATGGCGCATTTACAATCTTTTTACTTTGTATTTTCTGCGGCGGCCTGCAGTTCGGGATAGCTGATGCGCGTATGATAGATGGTTTTCAGCTTCTCCTTGAGCACCGTCTTGGCCGTGTCAATATCCTTGAACGTGATGGCACAGTTGCGGAAGAATCCGTCGGCCACCTGGCTGTCGATAATTCTATCCACCAGCGACGAGATGCTGTCTTCAGTGTATTCCGACAACGAGCGTGAAGCGGCCTCCACCGAGTCAACCATCATCAGGATGGCTTCTTCCTTACTCTCAGGATTGGGGCCCGGGTAGGTAAACTTCGACACATCCACCTCTTCGTCGGGATGTTCATTCTTGTAGGTTACATAGAAATACTTGGCCACGCCCGTTCCATGGTGAGTGGCAATGAAACGCTTGATGCTGTCGGGCAGGTTGTTCTTGCTGGCCAGAGCAAGACCGTTGGCCACGTGCGCAATGATGACCTCTGCCGACTTCTGCGGCGTCAGGTGCTTGTGCGGCGAAATGCCGTTCTGGTTCTCCGTAAAGAACACAGGGCGCTCCATCTTGCCAATGTCGTGATAGAGCGCACCAGTACGCACCAGCTGTGCCTTGGCACCAATCTTGCGAGCCACCTCGCTGGCCAGGTTTGCCACCTGCATGGAGTGCTGGAACGTGCCAGGGGCAATCTCCGTCATGCGCTGCAGCAGCGGGTTGTTGATGTTGGAAAGTTCCACCAGCGTCACATCCGAGATGAAGCCAAAGCCTTTCTCCAAAAGATAAAGCAAGGGGTAGGTGAAGAGCAACAGTACGCCGTTGGCAAAAAAGTATGCATAGCAGGAGGTGTCTATTTTCGTATAGTCATCCTCAATTATCAACTCGTAAGCCGTGAAAAAGAGCATATATGAAAGAGAGATGAAAGCCGCCGTGCGAATAATCTGCGACCGTTGCGACAACTCACGCAGACTCTGGATGGAAATCATGCCCGTCACCAGCTGCAACAGGATGAACTCGTAAGGAAATTCCAACGTCAGGGAGATGATGGCAATGGTGGCACAGTGGAACATGAAAGCGGTACGGCTATCCATAAACACACGGATGATAATCGGCACCATGCAACAGGGCAACATGAACACGTGCATGAACTTGTGGGAGACCATCCAGCTGGCCACCATGCAGAAGAACACAAGCAGCGCAAACAGGAGGATGCATGAACGCATGTTATCGAAGTAGTCGGCACGGAACATCTGTATGTAGCTAACCAGCGTGATAAGCAGGAAGCAGACAAAGATGCTTTGTCCAATGATGGTGTAAGGCACATAGCGTTCCATGGTCGAATGTTTTGACACCTCACGCTCGTAGGACCTCAGAATGTTGTACGTCTCTTTCGTCACAATCTCACCACGATCTATTATCTTCTGCCCGCTTTGCACCATACCTCTGGCCGCAGAGACGCCACTCAACAATTCTGCTTTTGCAGACTCCGATTTTTCCGCATCATATTGCAGATTGGCCGCCAGCAATTCATACAGTCTCAGTTCCTGCATCACGTTCCGAGCATACCTGATGGTATCGGCGTGCATCATGTACTCGTAGGCCGAGCGCATCGTAAACAGGCGGTAAGGTGGCACCGTGAAGGCTTCGTTCCCTTTCACCACACGGATGCCCGCCGGATATTCATCCTTCACCTTGGCATATTCTTCTGTCGAGAGCACGCCACGGCTGTATATGGTGTCCAGCAGCGTGGCAATATGGCGGACATATTGAGTGGCATTCGCGAACTTCCATTCCTCCAGCTTCGTGCTGTACAAGGTGCGGAGCATCGACTTTTCCACTTCTTCGTCGTAGTTGTAGTACGGCTGGAACTTACGCAACACGCTGTCCTGCTCGTGACGGACAACCGCCTCGTCCTTGTAGATGGGGAACTTAAACGTTGCTATCAACTGACCATAGCGCCAAGGCTTATCCTCTGAGTAGTCGTAGGAAAACTTGTCGCCACGGGGCATGAAGTACACGACCATCAGGGTTGACACCACCACAAGTGTAACCTTAATGAACAACCTGTTCAGCGAGTCACGTTTTTGTTGCTTGGTTAATTTCACCTTTCAATCCACAATTTATAGTTTGTGTAACGTCTCTCAACGATAAACTCTCAACGTTATGCGTTCATCAGGAACGCCTTGAACGAATCAAAGTCTTTCGTCATGGGTACACTCTGCTTCTTCCCCTTCATAAAGGCTTGCAGCTTGGCTGGGATAGCAATGTCATCGCCCAGAATCCTATCCACCGTGTCCTTGAACTTGGCCGGATGGGCTGTCTCAAGGAACACACCCACCTCGCCAGGCTTCAGACCTTCGGCCAAAGCGCGGTAGCCACAGGCACCGTGCGGGTCGCAGACATAACCTGTCTGTGCCTTCACCTCCTTGATGGTCTGGGCAATCTGCTCATCCGTATAGGTAGCACCGCTGATGTCGGCACAGATGGCGGCGTGGTCTTTGCCATAAAGGTCATAGACACGGGCAAAATTGCTGGGGTCGCCCACATCCATCGCATTGGCAATGGTCTGCACCGATGGCTTGGGCTCATACTTGCCTGTCTGCAGATACTTATAGAAGATGTCGTTGGCATTGTTGGCTGCAATGAAACGCTTGACGGGCAGTCCCATCTTCTTGCCGAACAAGGCTGAACAGATGTTGCCGAAATTGCCGGAAGGCACACAAACCACCAGTTCATCAGCCTTGCCCAGCCGTTTCATCTGGGCGTATGCATAGAAGTAGTAGAATGACTGCGGCAGGAAACGTGCCACATTGATGGAATTGGCACTGGTGAGCGCCATGTGCGCGTTCAGCTCGGCATCCATGAAGGCATTCTTCACCAAAGCCTGACAGTCGTCGAACACACCATCCACTTCAATGGCTGTGATGTTCTGGCCCAATGTCGTGAACTGACACTCCTGAATGGGCGACACCTTTCCCTTGGGATAAAGCACATACACATGAATGCCCTCTACGCCGAGGAAACCGTTGGCCACCGCACTGCCTGTATCGCCACTGGTGGCTACCAGCACATTTATAGAAGACCCTCTCTGTCCTTTGGACATCTCCCCCTCTATGGGGAGAAAGCCATCCGGATGGTCTCCCTCCCCATAGAGGGGGAGGGCTGGGGAGAGAGTCCACTGCAACAGACGCGCCATGAACCTTGCCCCCACATCCTTGAAGGCCAACGTTGGTCCGTGGAAGAGTTCCAGTGAATAGATCGTGTCGGTTACTTTCACACATGGACAGTCGAATGCCAGCGTGTCATACACAATCTTTTTCAGCGATGCTGCATCCACGTCCTCACCAAAGAAGGCATCGGCCACGATGTAGGCAATCTCCTGGAACGAAAGGTTTTCTATGTTGTCGAAGAACGACTGAGGCAGTGGCTTGATGCGTTCCGGCATGTAAAGTCCCTTGTCCTCAGCCAGTCCTTTCACCACAGCCTTCTGTAGTGTTGCAATGGGTGCTTGCCCATTAGTAGAATAGTATTTCATTTGACTATTTTGACAATTTACGATTTGACAATTACTTGACGGCCATGAAAGCCTTGATGAAGCCATCCTTTTCCAGTTGCCCATAAACACCATGCTGACAAGACACTTCGTCAAAAGTATCCACACCGTCAGCCTCCATGCCGGGTGCATAGATAAGGAATGGTATTGGCTCGTTGGTATGGGTACGATAGGCCACTGGCGTAGGATGGTCGGGCAGCACGGCAATAGCTACGGGCTTGTCCTTCACGGCCTCATAGACTGGCCCCACGATGCGGCTATCCAGATACTCTATCGTCTTCAGCTTCAAGTCCAAATCGCCGTCATGGCCGGCTTCGTCCGAAGCCTCCACATGCACATAGACAAAGTCGTCCGTTTCCAGTGCCTTGATGGCTGCCTGTGCCTTCCCTTCGTAGTTGGTGTCGTAAAGTCCTGTTGCTCCCGGCACATCAATCACCCGAAGTCCAGCCAGCGTGCCAATGCCGCGAATCAAATCGACCGCCGTGATCACAGCCCCCCGCTTGATTTGCGGGAAAGTCGTTGTCAACGGCACCATGTGCGGCCGGTAGCCTCCGGCCCAAGGCCAAATGCTGTTGGCCGGGTCTTTGCCCTCAGCCACGCGCTGCTGATTCAGCGGATGCTCTGCCAGCAAAGCCTGCGACTTCACAATCAGCGCATTCAACAGGTCTGCCGTCTCTTGTGCAGAAAGTTTCGTCCGCCGTCCGCTCCGTGCCTCTGCCTCCAAGTCGGGCTGTACCAGCAGGGGGCGCCACGGCTTCAGGGGAACATCGTGCGGCGGCGTACACTTCACATATTTGCTACCGCCATGAATCACCAGCAAATGCCTGTATTGCACACCCGTATAGAAATGCACCACCCTGCCGTACTTAGCCACGATGTCGGCATCACCGGCCAGACGCTCTTGCAAATAGCGGATGAGCACATCGCCCTCCTCCGTTTCCAACCGACCGCAAGAGTGGTTCTTGATGTGGTCTCCTTCAATGCAGATGATGTTACAGCGGATGGCCATGTCGTCTGGCGCCAAATCCACGCCGATGCTGGCAGCCTCCAAAGGTCCGCGCCCTTCATATACTTCGTTCTGGTCATAACCCAGAATGGCACTATTGGCCACCTCGCTGCCTGGATGGAACCCGTCCTGCACCGTCTTCAGCATACCCGTGCGCCCCATCTTGGCCAGCAGGTCCATGTAGGGCGTATGGGCATATTGCAGCAGCGTCTTGTTTCCAAGGGTTTCCACAGGCCAGTCGGCCATGCCGTCTCCTAATATGATAATGTGTTTCATTTAAATATTCGCAATGCTCATGATGTCGGCAAAGACTCCGGCAGCCGTTACCGAGGCGCCGGCACCATAACCCTGAATCAGCATGGGGTACTGATTGTATCGCTCCGTCGTAATCAGGATGATGTTGTTCGAACCCTCCAAGTCGTAGAGTGGATGGTGCTCGTCCACGCGGCGCAAGGCCACACTACCCTTCCCATTCTCCAGTCGGGCCACGAAGCGCCAACGCTGATGGGCTGCCTCCACTTCCTTGCGCTCAGCCTCGAACTGGGCATCCAGCGAGGGCAGATTCTTCCAGAAGTCCTCCAGCGAACCGTCGAAGAACGACTGCGGAATGAACAACTGCTTCTCCACATCCTCCTGACTCAGCTTGTAGCCAGCTTCACGCGAAAGGATAACCAATTTGCGGATGACATCCTTGCCCGACAGGTCAATGCGCGGGTCTGGCTCGGCATAACCTTCTTCCTTTGCCAGACGCACCGTCTCGCTGAAGGGCACTTTTGCCGAAATCGTGTTGAATATATAGTTGAGCGTACCCGAAAGCACAGCCTCCAGTTTCAGTATCTTGTCACCCGAATTGCACAGGTCGTTGATGGTATTGATGATGGGCAGACCGGCACCCACATTCGTCTCGAACAGGAACTTCACGCCGCGCTTGCGGGCCGTTTCCTTCAGCAGCTTGTAGTTGTCGTAGTCGCCCGAAGCAGCTACCTTGTTGGCAGCCACCACGCTGATGTTGTTGTTCAGAAAGTCATGGTAAAGCGTCGGCACATCATTCGAGGCCGTACAATCCACAAACACCGAGTTGAAGATGTTCATGCCAATCACCTCGTCTTTCAGACGTTGCAGGTTTGAAGGTGTGGCTTCCTTCAATTTGCGGCGCAGCTCCTGGATAGAGAACACACCATCGATGGCAAACTGCATCAGGTCGATGCCTTCACGGTCAAACACCGCATTATGCCCCGAGGCTATGCCCACCACATTAATCTTCAGGTTGCGCTCAGCCATCAGCTTCTTCTGCTGACCAGCTATCTGCTCCAGCAGGCTGCCGCCCACCGTACCTATGCCGCAGAGAAACACATTCAGCACCTGATACTCACTGAGGAAGAACGAATCGTGAATCACGTTCATGCTCTTGCGCAGATACTTGCTCTCCACCACAAACGAGATGTTCGTCTCCGAAGCACCCTGTGCACAGGCAATCACACTGATACCGTTCCGGCCCAGCGTGCCGAACAGCTTACCGGCAATACCCGGCGTGTGCTTCATGTTCTCACCCACAATGGCAATGGTGGCCAAGTCGCGCTCCAGCTTCATCTTGTACATCGCGCCCATCTCAATCTCCTTGGCAAATTCACGATTCAACACCTCGCACGCAGCATCGGCATCCTCATTGCGCACACCGATGGAAGTGGAGTTTTCCGACGAAGCCTGACTCACCATGAACACGCTGATGCCCTCGGCTGCCAAGGTCGAGAAGATGCGTTGGTTCACACCAATCACACCCACCATCGACAGACCGCTCACCGTGATAAGCGACGTATTGTTGATGGACGAAATACCCTTGATGGCCCGTGCCGAGTCGCCACAGTCCTCCGTGATGATGGTGCCCGGGTCTTCCGGCCTGAATGTATTCTTGACCAATATGGGAATATTCTTGATGCAGACAGGATAGATGGTCGGCGGATAAACCACCTTCGCACCGAAGTTGCACAACTCCGTAGCCTCCACGTATGACAGTTTGTCTATGGGGTAAGCCGTATTGATGACACGTGGGTCTGCCGTCATGAATCCCGACACGTCCGTCCAAATCTCCAGCACCCTTGCATCCAGCGTAGCTGCCAGGATGGCTGCCGTGTAGTCGCTGCCGCCACGTCCCAAGTTCGTGATTTCGCCAGTCTGTGCATCGGTCGAGATAAAGCCGCCGGCCAGACAAACCTTGTGGTCTGCCTTTCCGCTAAGGAAATCGCTGAAAGTGGCTTTAATCAGCGGTGAGGAAAGCGTACTCGAAAACAGGTTCTTGCCATGCTTCCGCTTGGTTTTAATAAAGTCCAACGAGTTATACCACTGCGCATCCTGTACGAGTGTGGCTACCACCAGACTCGAAATGCGCTCGCCATACGAAACAATGGCACAACTCGTCTTCTCCGACAGGTCCTTAATCAAAAAAACGCCCTGAAAAATACTCTTCAGTTCACCCAACAGCCCATCCACTTTCGTCAGCAGCTCAGTCTTTTGCTCACCATTGGGAATCACAGCCTCAATCATCTGGTGATGCCTTTCCACCATCTCCTCGTATGAAGCAAGATAGGCAGCATCGCCGGCAACAGCCAGCTTCGACGTGTTGATCAGCTTATCCGTAATACCACCGAGTGCCGAAACAACCACAATCACAGGCTCCTGGCACGCCTCCACTATTTTCTTCAGGCTGAGAATGCTCTCAACGGAACCCACTGATGTTCCGCCAAACTTTAAAACCTTCATTCTTTTTGCGTTTGTATAGTAAAAAACGTCGCAAAGGTACTGCAAAATCCCGATTTGTCCAAATTTATCATTCTGTTTCGCAATTCTTTCGGCGTTTTAAGACATTCCACGTCATATAACATTGCCACAGCAAAGCCACGAAGAACAGTAACATGTAGAGCATTCCGAAGCCCTTCAGATAAAGCCATACACTCGCGCCAAAGCAAATGGCAATGGCAACGAGTGAAAACACCATGAATATCGTCTTCAGCTTTTCCATGTCACTTGTTCAGTTTCCAGCTGAAACCGTCCTTCGTGTCTTTGACTTCAAAGCCCAGGGCGGCCAGGTTGTCGCGAATCAGGTCACTGGTGGCCCAGTCCTTGTTCTGCTTGGCCTTCATGCGCTGTTCCAGCAGCATATCCACCACCTTGCCGAAAGCCTCTTCGCGTGCCTCATTGCTATTGCCACCAGCATTGGCAACTTTCAGGCCGAGCAAATCAAACACCCACAGCGAAAAGAACTTGCGGAGTGCCTCCAACGCCTCAGCGCTGATGGTTTCCTTCCTGTCGGCTATACTGTTGATGATACGGCTTGCCTCGAACAGGTTGCTGATGACAATCGGCGTATTGAAGTCATCGCACATGGCATCGTAGCACTTCTGTTCCAACTCTTTCACCGTTTCCACCGTCACCATAGGAACTTCCTTCCCATTAGTGACGGGGAGTGAGGAAAGGGTCTTCCAGGCGTCCATCAACCGTTCCAGTCCCTTCTCGGCTGCCTGCAAGGCTTCATTCGAGAAATCGACGGTGGAGCGGTAGTGTGCCTGAAGAATGAAGAAGCGGATGGTCATCGGACTGTAAGCCCGCTCCAACTGCGGATGGTCGCCGCTGAAGAACTGCGGCAGGGTGATGAAGTTGCCCAGCGACTTGCCCATCTTCTGCCCGTTGATGGTAATCATGTTATTGTGAATCCAGTATTTCACCATCTGGTCGCCCTGACTGGCCACAGCCTGGGCAATCTCACATTCGTGGTGGGGAAAGACGAGGTCCATGCCGCCGCCGTGAATATCGAAATGGCTGCCCAGATACTTCCGGCCCATGGCCGTACACTCGCAGTGCCAGCCAGGGAAGCCGTCGCTCCACGGACTGGGCCAGCGCATGATGTGCTCCGGCTGGGCGGCCTTCCACAGGGCAAAGTCGGCCTGATTCTTCTTCTCGCCCACACCGGCCAGTTCGCGGCTGGCATCCTTCGTGTTCTCCAATGAACGACCAGACAGGATGCCGTATTTATGCTTCTTGTCGTATGCTTCCACATCGAAATAGATGGAGCCATTGCTTTCGTAGGCATAGCCGTTGGTCAGAATCTCCTTCACCAGCTGAATCTGCTCAATGATATGCCCCGTGGCGTGCGGTTCGATGCTGGGCGGCAGACAGCCCAGTGCAGCCATCGCGTCGTGGAAGCGGTTCGTGTAATACTGTGCCACCTCCATCGGCTCCAGCTCTTCCAAGCGAGCCTTCTTGGCAATCTTGTCCTCGCCCTCGTCTGCATCGTGCTCCAGATGACCCACGTCGGTGATGTTGCGCACGTAGCGTACCTTGTAGCCCAAATGCTTCAGGAAACGGAAAATAATGTCGAAGGTAATGGCCGGACGGGCATGTCCCAAGTGCGCGTCACCATATACCGTAGGGCCACACACATACATCCCCACATGGGGTGCGTGCAGCGGTTTGAACACTTCCTTCTGTCGTGTCAGTGTGTTGTAAACGTAAAGTGCCTGTTCCATAATGTGCAATAAAGAAATAGGCCGCAAAATTACGCAATATTCGCGAGGTCTGCAATTTTTTTCACATCTTTGCGCCGTTTTTTTCGCAACCAGCCTAAAAAATGCACCTTTTCTACACGCTATGTACAGGCGGAAGGCGCCCTTTTTTATGATTAGACTTCCCTTTCATATTCGCTTCGATATTGAATTCGCTACTCATTCCGCTCTCTCCTTCCGACCGAGACCAAACGGACGCCGCCGGGACTCCTGCGTGGAGCCTCGGCGGCGGATATTTTCTTCTGGGGATGCTGCGGCTACCAGCCGAAAAGGTCGGCGTGGGTGCCAGTCTCGAAGAACAGCAGCGTCAGTTCCCTGTCGTGCTGCTCCCACGTCATCAGCCAGTTGGGCTGAATGTGGCACTCCCATTGCCCTTTGTGGTCGCCCTTCAGCGGGTGGGGCGATATTCGGCGGGCAGCTTGCCGGTGGCTTTGAGCAAGTCCATCGCGTCAGTAATGAGCTTCATGTCCAGCCCGCGCTTGATGCAACGTCGGAAGTCTTTCTTGAACTGGTTCGAGATGATGACCGTGTACTCCATAGCCTACAATCCCATTTCCTTGTAGAAATCCTCCAGCGACGCGTATGTTGTCACGCGCCCATTCTTCACGTCATCCATGGCTTCCTTATAATGGGCCGTCTTGGTGATGTCATGCTCCTTGGGCTTCTGCACCTTGACCGATGCCACGCCCATCAGCATCTTGCAGGCCTGCTTCACTTTCGTGACCAGGCTCTCGTCGGGAATTTGTAATACTAATGTTGCCATATCTTCGTTGTTTTTATCGTTTCACGCTGCAAAGTTACAACTTTTTTCCCATACCGCGCACGATTTCCCCAAGAAAAATAATATCCGTCTGTGTCAGTCTGTCAAAGAACGCCTGTCTATCTACCCGTTTCGAGCCGTTTCCGCAGGCGGAGGGCGCGAGTCTTTATGGTGACACTTTCCGTTCATATCTCTCTCGGTCTTTTAGTTGCTGTTCATGCGCGTCCAGCCGTCGGGGATGCCGCTGGCGCCGGTCGTCCAGCTGGTGCCGCTCGGCGTGGTGAAGGTGCCCGTGGCGGCGACACCGTAGAGCCAGCTGCTTGTGGGGGTCGTGGCACTGATATTGGTGGCCAGGCAGGTCAAGGCGTTGAGTTTCGTGCAGCCGTAGAACATCTGTTGGTAGCAACAGGTGGTCAGCGTAGTGGCAGGCAGAACGGGGGCTGAAGTCAGTGCGGTACAGCCTTGGAACATTTGCTGGTAACAGTGGTATGTCAGCGTGGTGGCGGGAAGAGCGGGGGCCACAGTCAGTCAGGTACAGCCTTGAAACATACACAAATAGAAGTACTCTACAAGCGACGTGGCGGACAATGCGGGGGCAGCCGTCAATGATGTGCAGCCTTGAAACATTTGCTCGTAACAGTGGTCGCTCAGCGTCGTGGCGGATAGTGCTAGCACCACCGTCAGACTGGTACAGCCGTAGAACATACCGGTGTAGCAGTAGTTAACCAGCGTAGTGGCGGGCAATGCGGGGGCCGACGTCAGGCTGGTGCAGTCGCGGAACATCAAGTTGTAGCAGGAGAAGGCCAGCGTAGTGGCGGGCAGTGCGGGGGCCGCCGTCAGGCTGGTGCATCCTTTGAACATTTGGTAGTAGCAGTATTCGGCCAGCGCCATGGCGGGCAGTTCGGGAGCCGCCGACAGGCTGGTACAGCCGTTGAACATAAGGCAGTAGCAGTGGTCGGCCAGCGTCTGGGCGGGCAACTCAGGGGCCGACTTAAGTGCTGTGCAGTTGGAGAACATGTAGTGGTAGCAGGAGGAGGCCAGCGTAGTGGCGGGCAGTGCGGGGGCCGCCGTCAGTGCGGTGCAGCCGTTGAACATATTTCGGTAGCAGTAGGCACTCATCGTCGTAGCGGGCAGCAGCAGGCCGCTCGCGTCGGTCAGGTGGGTATTTTGATAGAAAAGGCTGGTGAACGCATAGTTGCTGCTCAGCGTGGTGGCCGTCGCAAAGCCTGTCTCGTCAACGAGGCTCATGATGTTGCCGTAGGCCTTCACCTGCGCCGTACCGCCAATCCTGGTGCTTGAACTGGCAGAACTGGCGCCATAGGCGGTGATGCTGGTGCCGTTGCCATAGAAGGCCACCTTGTCGCCAGTCGTGACGCTGATGGCGTCCGAGGTCACAGCGGTCTTGGCGCCGCCGTTCTTTGAGTACTGCATGCCGCTCTTCGGGTTGGTCACCGCGATGGTGCCGGCCGTGAGTGCCTCCATCGTAAACGGGATGGCTTTCGTCATCTTCACCGTAATCTCGTAGTACTTGCCGTTGGTGAAGGTGATGTCCGACTTCGAGTAGCCGTAAGTGTCAGTGCCTACAGTGGCGGCGAGGCTGACGGTCTTTTTGCTGAAGCCGGGCAGGGCGACGTAAATCTCGCTGGTGCCCGAAGCGGGGGTGACAGTGTAGCAGTTGGTGCCGTTGCTGACAATGAGCTGCGTGGCGCTGAGGGGCGTTGTGCCGTCGGCCTTGTCGATGAGCGTGAACTTCACGATGGCCTGCTGGTTGGTGAAGGTGGTTGTGGCGGCTTTCGGGTTGATGTTGCCCGTGGGCGACACGCTTTCCACTTCGACCGTAGCCGTGGCGTAGTCGTACTTGGCGGCGATGTCGGCCAGTGTGCCCACCTGCCCCGTGTAGTCGCGGGCGCCGCTGCGGGGGAACTGTAGGGTCAGCTCGTCGTCGGCCGCGATGCTGAGGCCGGAGAGCGTGGCCTTCAGCGTGGCGCTCGCGCCGTCAGACTGCGGCTGTAAGGAACCCGTGGCCC
>R20__coassemble_959_pt1 | contig 18654 bp, 13 predicted proteins | sample R20__metabat2_low_PE_030 | metagenome-assembled genome bin R20 | reverse complement strand
CGACACCCCATCGCTGGCGGAGTAGCACAGGTGTGTCGCCGGAGTAGCACAGGTGCGCTACTCAAGTAGCACAGGTGCGCCACAAGCGTAGCACAGGTGCACTACTAGGGCGGCACAGGTGTGCCGCGGCAGTAGCACAGAAATGGTGTGTGTGTTGCTCTTGTCGCACGAAAAAGAAAATGTTTTATAAAAAAATGCGGTTAACGGTTAGTTACTTCATTTTTAATTCGTACCTTTGCAGCTCGAATGTGTTTGAGGAAGCGTTTTGGGCTTTCGTTTTGACAGATGTGAAATGTAAAAAAGTAAATGTAAGAATGGCAGATAAGAAGCAGATTAAGACCGCGCTGATTTCGGTTTTTCATAAAGATGGCCTGGAGGAACTGCTGGCCGAGCTGAACAAGCTGGGCGTGAAGTTCCTTTCGACAGGCGGTACACAGAGTTTTATTGAAGGATTAGGGTATGAATGCCAGAAGGTGGAAGACCTGACGACTTATCCCAGCATCCTGGGCGGACGTGTGAAGACATTGCACCCCAAGGTGTTTGGTGGCATCCTGGGTCGTCGCGAGCTGGAGAGCGACCAGCAGGAGATGGACAAATACGAGATTCCTGAGATTGACCTTGTGGTGGTTGACCTTTACCCGTTTGAAGAGACGGTGGCCAACACGAATGACGAGCCTACGATTATTGAGAAAATAGACATTGGCGGCATCAGCCTGATTCGGGCGGCTGCCAAGAATTTCAACGATGTGGTGATTGTGCCCAGCAAGGCTGAGTACCAGATGCTGACCGACCTGCTGAAAGCGCAGGGGGCCGAGACGACAAAGGCGCAGCGCAAGCAGTTTGCCGAGCGTGCTTTCGGTGTGAGCAGCCACTATGACAAGGCGATACACGAGTACTTTTTATAAGACCCTCCCCTCCCTGAAGGGAGGGCCTAAAAACTCAAAAACTCATCATGGGATTTTTTTCTTTGACACAAGATATAGCGATGGACCTCGGCACGGCCAACACCATTATTACGGTGAATGGCAAGATTGTGGTTGATGAACCATCGGTGGTTGCCTTAGACAAGAACAGCAACAAGATGATTGCTGTGGGCAACAAGGCAAAGATGATGTACGAGAAGACGCACGACAACATCCGCACGTGTCGCCCTTTGCGCGACGGCGTGATTGCCGATTTCTTTGCCTGTGAGCAGATGATGCGCGGACTGATAAAGATGGCCAATTCGGGGCGCCATCTGTTTTCGCAGTCGTTGCGCATGGTGATTGGTGTGCCGTCGGGTTCGACCGAAGTGGAGCTGCGTGCCGTGCGCGACAGCGCCGAACACTCGGGCGGGCGCGATGTGTATCTGATTTTTGAACCGATGGCTGCAGCCATTGGTTGCGGCATCGACGTGGAGGCTCCCGAGGGCAACATGGTGGTTGACATTGGTGGCGGAAGCACCGAGATTGCTGTGATTTCGCTGGGCGGCATCGTCTGCAACAACTCCATCCGTGTGGCCGGCGACGATTTCACCGCCGACATCCAGGAGTACATGAACCGTCAGCACAATGTGAAGGTGAGCGAGCGCATGGCCGAGCGCATCAAGATTCAGGTGGGTTCTGCCCTGACAGACCTGGGCAACGATGCGCCGGAGGACTATCTGGTGCACGGACCAAACCGCATTACGGCGTTGCCGATGGAGATTAGTGTGTGCTACCAGGAGATAGCCCATTGCATTGACAAGAGCCTGGCCAAGATTGAGACGGCTGTGCTGCAGGCCCTGGAGGCCACGCCGCCAGAGCTGTATGCCGACATCGTGAAGAACGGCATCTGGCTGACGGGCGGCGGCGCGCTGATTCGTGGCTTGGACAAGCGTCTGACCGACAAGATTAAGATTCCGTTCCATGTGGATGAAGATCCGCTGCACTCTGTGGCCAAGGGCACGGGCATTGCGCTGAAGAACGTACATAACTTCCAGTTCCTGATGCGATAAATGCAGAATCTGGTTGACTTCTTCGTCCGCTATAAACACTGGTTATTGTTCTTGCTGCTCGAAGCGTTCAGCCTGTTGGGGCTGTTCAGCTATGACGGCTATCAGAAGAGTGTTTATTTCACAACTGCTAATGGCATTGTAGGTTCCATCTACTCCGCTGTTAGCAGTGTGACATCTTATCTGCACCTACAGACGGAGAACCGCCGGCTGGAGGAGGACAACGAGCGGATGCGGAAACGGATTCTCGCTCTGGAGGGGCAACTGAGGGCGGTGAAGGCCGACACGCTGCGTAACCACGGACTGCCCACACGCTACCAGGTGGTCAGCGCCCAGGTGGTTGGTGCCACCTTGCACCGCAGCAACAATTTCATCACCATCAACCGTGGCACGGCAGACGGCGTGCAGCCAGAGATGGGCGTGGTGTGCAGCCGTGGCGTTGTGGGGGTGGTCTATCTGGCTTCGGCTCATTACGCCATTGTCATGCCGCTGCTCAACGTGAACAGCAAGATTAGCTGCCGCCTGCGACGCTCGGAATATTTTGGCACGCTGGAGTGGCAGCGTGGCCGTTCGGACATCACGTGGGCTACGGGCATTCCGCGCCACGCCCGGGTGAGGAAGGGCGAGGTGGTGGAAACCAACGGCTACAGCGACATCTTCCCTGCCGGCCTCCCGATTGGCTACGTCATGAAGATTGGCGACTCAGCCGACGGCATGTCGTATCTGCTGAAGGTAGGGCTTTTTGCCAACTTCGAGACCCTGCGCGAGGTCAGCGTGATTACGAACTACAGTCAGCCCGAAAGGCGTCTGCTGGAGGAAAAGGCAGACTCTTTGGACACTAAATATTGAAGCGAAGGATGACCGAGGAAAACTTGAAAAGGGGGGGGCGAATGTTGCTGCTGCTGGCCGTTCAGATTCTCGTCCTTAATCACATACATATAGCAGGCTACATCACGCCACTGCTCATTGGCTATATGTTGCTTTGTTTCCGGCACGACTCGTCGCGTGTGGGGCTGCTTCTGTGGGGCTTCCTGACGGGCTTCCTGTTCGATGTGTTCAGCAACACGGCGGGCATGGCCTCTGCGGCCTGCACGTTGCTTGCCATGATGCAGCCGAAGTTGCTCGACCTGTTTACAACGCGTGACTCCTCGGAAGGCTTTATTCCGACGATGCGTGGCATGGGACCGGGCAAGTATTTCCTGTATGCCTTGCTCTCCATGTCGGTTCTCCACACGGTGTTTTATGCCCTCGATGCCTTTACGCTCCGCAACGGCTGGCTGACGCTGCTGTCCATTGTGGGCAGTACGCTGGTGGCAACCGCGCTTTCGGTCTGTCTGGAAATGCTGATCAGGCGGAAGCCTTAGGTTAACTCAAAAAGCATGAAGAATCATCAGTATGAAAACCGGAAATATGTGTTGGGTGGCATTGTGCTGGTCATTGTCGTGGCCTATATTGTCCGCCTGGCATTCCTGCAGCTGATGAGCGAGGACTACAAGGCACACGCAGAGTCGAATGCCTTCCTGAACAATGTGGTGTTTCCGGCCCGTGGCGTCATGTATGACCGCAACGGCAAACTGCTGGTCTATAACCAGCCGGCGTATGACCTCATGGTGGTCATGCGGGAAGTGCAAGACCTGGACACGCTGGACTTCTGCCATGCCTTGGGCATTACAAGGCAGGAGTTCGACCAGCGCATGGAGACCATCAAGGACCTGAACAAGAACCCCGGCTATTCATCCTACACTCAGCAGCTGTTCATGGGGCAGATTCCGGCCCGTGGCTTTTCGGTGTTTCAGGAAAAAATGTTCCGCTTTCGTGGTTTCTACATCAGGGAGCGCACCATCCGCCGCTATGCCTATTCCAATGCAGCCCATGTGTTGGGCGATGTGGCGGAAGTGTCGCCCAAGGACATTGAGCGCGATGCGTACTACGAATCGGGCGATTACATCGGCAAGCAGGGCGTGGAGCGCAGCTACGAGAAAGACCTTCGTGGCGAGAAGGGCGTAGAGGTGTTGCTGCGCGATGCCCACGGACGCATTCAGGGGCACTACAAGGGCGGAGCATACGACCGGAAGCCCGTGCCTGGCCGGAACCTTACGCTCTGCATCGACCTGAAATTGCAGCAGCTGGGTGAACGTCTGATGGAAGGGAAGATGGGCGCCATTGTGGCCATCGAGCCCAAGACGGGCGAAGTGCTGGCCATGGTCAGCGCCCCGAACTATGACGCCCATCTGATGGAAGGAAAGGAGCGTGGACGCAAGATGGTGGAGATGCAGAGCAATCCCCTGAAGCCGATGCTCAACCGCGCCATCCTGGGCACCTATCCGCCAGGCTCTACTTTCAAGACATCGCAAGCGCTGACGTTCTTGCAGGAGGGCATCATCACCGAAAGCACCCAGTATCCCTGCAGTGGCGGTTTCCGCTTCGGGCGCCTGAAGGTGGGCTGCCATAGCCACAGTGCACCGCTGGCTCTGGAACCAGCCATCGCCACCTCGTGCAATGGCTACTTCTGCTGGGGACTGTATTATATGCTGGCTAACAGAAAGAAATACCCCACTGTGCAGCAGGCCATGACCACATGGAAGGACTACATGGTTTCAATGGGATTCGGCTACAAGTTGGGTATTGATATGCCCAGCGAGGCACGTGGCATGATTCCCAACGCACCATATTACGACAAGGCATACGGAAATTCGTGGTCGGGCTTGACCATCATATCCATTGCCATTGGGCAGGGTGAGGTGACGCTTACGCCCTTGCAGATTGCCAACCTGGGTGCCACCATTGCCAATCGGGGCTATTACGTCACACCGCATGTGGTCAAGAAGATTGAAGGCGGACATTTGGCGGACTCGCTTCGGCAAAAGCATAAGACATTGGTCGATCCCAAGTATTACGAAATGGTGGTGGCAGGAATGCGCCGCTCCGTTTTGGGTGGAACCTGTCATGCGGCCAACAATCCGTGGTATGAGGTGTGTGGCAAGACGGGAACGGCCCAGAACCGTGGACACGACCACTCGGTCTTCATGGGCTTTGCACCACGCGAAAAGCCGAAAATCGCCATTGCTGTCTATGTGGAGAATGGCGGCTGGGGTGCCACCTACGGCGTTCCCATTGGCGCGCTGATGATGGAGCAGTACATTCGCGGCGAGCTCAGCGAGGCTTCCGAGGCCAAGGCCCAGCAGATACAGGAACGCCATATCACGTATGGCCCCAGATAGTTCTCATAACTCCTATCCTTCCCATAACTCCCATTCGTCCCATTGTATGCAAGAACGCAAATCCATATTTCTCTCCATCGACTGGTTCACCATCACGCTCTATGTCGTGTTGGTCACATGGGGCTGGTTTTCTGTCTGCGGAGCCTGTTACGACTTTTCCCATCCCGACCTGTTTAGCTGGAGCACCAATTCGGGCAAGCAGTTGGTGTGGGCTGGCACTTCATTGGGGCTGGCCACGATGCTGATGCTGGTGGAGAGGCGATTCTACGACACGGCAGCATACGTCATTTATGCAGGGATGATACTGCTGTTGCTGGTCACCATTTTTATTGCCCCCGACACCAAGGGGTCGCGCTCGTGGATTCCGCTTGGCCCCGTGAAGCTGCAGCCGGCAGAGTTCGCCAAGTTTGCCGTGGCACTTGCCTTGGGCAAATACATGGGGCAATATGGTTTTGACCTGAACAAGACGAAAAACTTTGCTGTGGTCGTCTGCCTGATTGTACTGCCTATGCTGCTCATTATTGGGCAGAAAGAGACGGGTTCAGCCCTGGTCTATATGGCCTTTTTCCTGGTGCTCTACAGGGAGGGCATGACGGGCTCGCTTTTGTTTGCGGGCTTTGCTGCGGTTACATATTTCGTGGTGGGAATGCGCTACTCCGACGAAATGATGTCCTATCTTCCGGTGAGCATTGGTGAATTTACGGTGTTGCTTTTGTCTATGCTGTTCACGATGGGGATGACGTGGATTTATACGCACAATCAGATGGCACTGAAGATTATGGCAGGAAGTGGATTGGGGGTCACGGTGCTGTTGCTGCTATTCTCCTTCTACGTCATTCCGTTTAATTTCTGCCCCGTCATGCTTGTCATCAATGTGGTGTTTGTGTGCTACCTGATGGGGCTGGCGGTCTATCACCAGCTTTATAAATACGCACTGATTGCGGCCTTCTGTGCGTTCAGTTCTGGTTTCTACTACATCTGCGACACACTTTTTGAGCATCTGGCCGACCACCAGCGCATTCGCATCGAGGTGCTTTTGGGCATGAAAGACGACCCGCGTGGTGCCGGTTACAACGTGAACCAGGCAAAGATTGCCATCGGCTCGGGCGGTATCACTGGTAAGGGTTTTCTGAATGGCACACAGACAAAACTGAAATATGTGCCTGAACAACACACCGACTTCATCTTCTGTACCGTAGGCGAAGAGGAAGGTTTCGTGGGCAGTGCCGGTGTGCTGCTGGTCTATCTGCTGTTCATTTGGCGGCTGATTGCATTGGCTGAACGACAGCCCGACACGTTGGGGCGCGTTTATGGCTACTCCGTGGTCAGCATTTTCATGTTCCACTTGTTTATCAACGTGGGAATGGTGCTGGGCATGACCCCAGTCATAGGCATCCCCTTGCCCTTTTTCTCTTACGGCGGCTCCAGTCTGTGGGGCTTCACCCTTCTGCTTTTTATTTTTCTGAGGATGGATGCTGAGCGCTGGTCGAAAAGCAACTGACCTCCGTAATGCCTTGCACCGGATTCTGGCGCATCAGGTGCGTGATGCGAACCTTGTACGGCCCTTTGCCTTTCAAGGCCTTTAGTTTGATGGCTGGCTGCATGGCATCGTGATAGCCCAGGCCGCGCCCCACCACATGCCCGTTGGGGTCGAATAGGTTGAAGTGCACGGTATCGCGGGCAATGGTGGCTTTCTCGTCCTGTATTTCCACCAGCAGAGAAATCTTTTTGTAGCGGTAGGCATCCGTGTAGCGCACGCCCACCATGAGTGCTCCACCGTTGGGCGAAACATTTTCGTCCATCCATTCGCCGTTCATGGAGATGACCGCGGTGTCCTCCCTGTACCAAGCCTCCCTGTCTACATGGCTATATCCAGAAAGAAGAGGACTGCCTTGGCATGAATACAGCAACATGCCAAGCAGTCCCACTATGATATAGCGTACAGACATCATCATTTCTTGGGTGACTCTCCACCCTTGTTTTGCGAACCTTTCTCCCGTCGGTGCCGTCCGCTGTCACGCTTTGCCCCCTTGCCCGTTTTCTTCTTGTCGAAGCGGTCAATGTTGTCTTGGTTAAGCAAATCTGGAGAAACAGGACTTGGGGCTTCATTGCTTTCAAGCAACGAATCGGGCTTTTGTCCGTCTCGGTTCATGTTGATGATGTCAAAAGCACGCCGCGCTGTAATGGTCTTGTCGCCAGCCAGCACGTGCTTGTCGGTGGAGTAGGTAATCAGATGGTTCAGAATGTCTGCCTTGAAGAAGTAGTAGTCACTGTCCTGCGTGTGCAGCACAATCTCGCGTGAAGGCAGACGTTTCAGAGATTCCACATACTGATCTACTTCGTAGTTGATGCAGCATTTCAGCTTGGCACACTGACCAGCCAGTTTCTGGGGGTTGAGCGAGACATCCTGGAAACGCGCTGCACTGGTCGATACGCTCACAAATTGTGTCAGCCACGTGGCGCAGCACAGTTCACGGCCACAGGGTCCGATGCCGCCAATGCGTCCGGCTTCCTGGCGTGCACCAATCTGCTTCATCTCAATACGCACATGGAAACGCTCGGCCAACACCTTGATGAGCTGGCGGAAATCGACACGCTCGTCGGCAATGTAATAGAAGATGGCCTTGCAACCATCGCCCTGATACTCCACGTCGCCAATCTTCATCTTCAGCCCCAGGTCCTTGGCTATCTGGCGCGACTCAATCATGGTTTCGTGCTCACGGGCTTTCGCCTCGGCAAACTTGTCCATATCCACCTGGCGGGCCTTGCGGTAGATTTTCTTCAGTTCGGTGCCGGGCTTCAGGTTGGCTTTCTTCAGCTGGATGGGCACAAGGCGGCCAGTCATTGTCACGGTGCCGATGTCGTGACCGGGATTTCCTTCCACGGCCACAATGTCGCCTTTCACGAGTTCCAGATTGTTGGCATTGATGAAGAAGCCTTTCCTTGGTGGCTTGAACTGCACCTCCACGATGTTCGAGGCCGCAGCATTGTCTGGCAGGTCAGCCAGCCAGTCGTAAGTGTTCAGTTTATCTGCACGCTTGCTGCATCCTTTTGCGCAGATGCCGCCAGTGCAGTTTCCGCATTTATAGTCACACATTTTGTTATTTACTATTTGACGATTTACTATTTACTATTTACTATTCTTAATCAACACAATCATCTTCAGTGCAAAGTCAAAGAAGACAATCTTGGCATTTGCATTGGCTTCGATGTCGCGCCCGGCCAAACCAAGTTCTTCCATGATGCCCAGGACGTTGTGCTCATTGATGAAAGGGGCAAACTTCACGGCAAACTGGGCCTCTTCGTCCGTCATGCTGTTCAGTTCCGTTGGGCGATGGAAGTTGTAGATGAAGTTCTCGCGCAGCATTTGTTGGGCATATAGCAGGAAATGCTTTTGCCGCTCTCGGCCCAGAGTGGCCATCCGGTCGGCCCACTGCTTCATTTCTTTCACCTTGCGTGCATAACTTAGGCGCATCAGCAGAACAAAAAGGTCGAAGAAGAGGGGCGTGTCGGCATGTTGGATGGTGCGCTGCTGCAATGGCGGAAGTTCGATGATTTGTGTGCGGCTGCGAATCGTTTGCAACACCTTCCCTGGCTGTTCGCTCACCAGCAGAAACACCGTCTGCGCTGGTGGCTCTTCCAGCAGCTTCAGCAGTTTGTTGGCACACGTATCGTTCATTTTCTCTGCCAACCAGATGACCACGACCTTGTAGCCACCTTGGCTCGACTTCATCGACAGTTTCCGAGTGATGGCATCGCTTTCATCGCCATAGATAACCAGCTGCTGATTCTCTGCTCCACAAGCCGCCATCCATTCATCCATGCCGAAATAGGGCTGCGACAAGCACAGTTCACGCCATTCGTTGGCAAAGTCATCACAGTAGGTCGGTTTGGCCGAACCATATTTCTTGTAAATGGGGAAAGCAAAGTGCAGGTCGGGATGCCGCAGCCCCTCTGCCATCACATTGCCGCCCAACAACTTTTGAGCAAAGGCAATGGCCAAAGGCAATGCACCGCATCCCTCTGGCCCAGTCAGCATCAGCGCATGGGGCACTTTCCCCTGCTCCAGCTCGGTTAGCAACCGCTGTTTTGCTGCCTCCTGTCCAATAATTTGGTCAAAAGTCATCCTTCCGTTTGATGTCTATTTATACAGAACGGCGCAAAGATACGGCTTTTTTCCGAATAAACGTGTTTGTTGGCGTGAAAAAATGAAAAAGGACTTCCTGAGTGGAGTCCTTTCTTTCTTTTGCGTGGAGCTGGAGGGGATTGAACCCTCGTCCAAACGAGGAAGCCATACGCTTTCTACATGCTTATCTTGGCCTACGTTTTTCGTGCAGTCGCCAGAACCCAAGCCATCCACGGCTGCCTTAGCCTCTAAAAGTTCGCTCTATGCCCGAGACAAGCAAGGGGCTATCCCCGATTTTCCTGCACCGCTGGTCTGGACGCTTCGGAGCAACAGCTTCCAGGGCGATGTCCCGTCCCCCTGCCTGGCAAGGGGATTAAGCTCTGATCTACTAAGCTTCAATCAAGCAGCGAGAGCGTAAGAAGTTTCGCCAATTAATTGTTCGCAGACTGAGATTTAAGTGAGGGCCAGCGACTCACTGCATGCTTACGTACCACTCCGACCCGCTGTCAAATCCAGTCAGCCCCGGGGGTATTTACTATGTACCATTTACCATGTACCATGTACAATTTGTGATTGTACTGTTTGTAATGGGGTGGCAAAGGTAAGGATTATTTACCGTTTGCCATGCATGATTTGTGATTTTTCTTTAGGCGGAGCCTGCATTTTTAACAAATTGTATATAGACATAGTACATAGTACATGGTAAATTGTACATGGTTCTTACAGCCTGATGTTGATGCCGCCCATGAAGGTGGCGTGAGGCATGGGGTAGCCCAAGTTGATTTCGTAGTCTTGTGCCAGCAGGTTTTCGCCGCGTACCCAAAGGCCGATGTTCTTGCAGAGGTTGTAGTTGACGGTGGCGTTCAACAGGAGGAATTTCTCCTTGGTCTCCTTCTCTCCGACTTCGGTGTAGAGGCCGTTAATGTATTGCAGACCCGTAATGACCGTCCATTTGCCGTAGTTGCACTGAACACCGGCATAGCCCTTGTGGTTAGGTGCAGCCACCACGGGATTCTTCATGTGCAGGTAGCTATAGTTGGCGTTGATCTTCCAGTGCCGGTTCAGATGGTAAGCAATATCCAGTTCGGCACCGCAGTTTTCCACTTCTCCTGTGTTTACATTGCGTGGTTTTCCGCCAACAGGTTTGGTCTGAATCAGGTTGTCGCCTTTCAGATAGAATACGTTGATGCCGTAGGTGAAGTCTTCTATACGATGCTTCCAGGCCAGTTCATAGTTCCAGATGCGCTCGGGCAGCAAATCTTCGTTGGATGGTGGGTAGAGGTACATTTCGCGCATGGTGGGATTGCGGAAGCCTTTGCTGACTGTGGCCTTGATTTCTCCACTGTGCATCGGACGTGCCACGATGCCGAATTGCGGAATCCATTCTGTGCCGCTGATGTCGTGGTGGTCGAAGCGTACACCGGCATCCAGCGTGAGCCACCGGGCTATGTCCTGACGGATGTCCACGTAGGCTGCAATTTCGTTGCGGTGCGACTGGCCGCTCTGTTTGTTGGGCGTGTCAAGTGTTTCGCCTGTTTGCTTCGAGGTGTAGTAAGCATTACCGTAGATATGCTGATAGTCAACACCTAAGGTTATGCGATTGCCCTCGAAGAACTGTGCACTCTGATACCAGGATATGCCCGTCAAAGCATCGTTCGAGCGGAAGTAGCGCTGGGTGGGTTTGGCTGGATTGCCTGTGCCGTCGTCTATTTTGTGACGTCCAAAGTTGGTGTAGGCACTCAGTGCACCGCTGGTCTTGTCGTAATGGTTCTCCACGGCAGCAGTGACTACGCCTCGCGTAATCCACTGGTCTGCATCGTAGAGCGGGCTTTCGGTTGAGCCTGGCTGACTGGCGTTGAAGTGGGTGATGTCAGCATCTACGTAGGCGTTCCAGTGTGGGGTGAAGTCATAGCCCAGCTTCACGTAGCCGCCATACTGCTCAAAGCCCATACGGGGGCGGTGGTTATCGGTGCGGTTATACTGGGCCGCTACAGTCGAGGAGAACTTGCCCAGACGCACCTGGTTGCCGGCTTCGGTCTGGATGGTTCCCCAGCTGCCTGCACCCAGGTTGATGTTTGTTGCAATCGTATCGCAACTTACGGAGCGGGTGACAATATTGAGCACGCCGCCCATGGCATTTGAACCATAAAGCACCGAGGCAGGACCACGCAGCACCTCCACGCGGTCGGCCATCAGCGTCTGGTAGCTGTCGGCAATGGGGTGGCCATAGATGCCCTGATACTGCGGGTGGCCGTCGATGAGAACCAGCAGCTGACCTGCTCCGCCACTGATACCGCGCAGGTTGATGCCGCCAGCTGCTCCGCAACTCACGCCATAGCCCATCATGCCACGGCTGGTGACGAAAAGGCCTGGCACCTGCTGCATCACGGTGGGCAGGATGGACGGCTGTTGCTGTTCGGTCAGTTCGTTGCGGTTGATGACCGTTACGGTTGCGGGCAAGTGGCGTACATCCACAGCATTACGTGTACCTGTCACGACGACTTCGTCCAGTCTGACAGTATCTTGCTGGGCGTATGCAGTCATGCTGGCAACCCAGGCTAAAAGCAAAAGTCTGTGTTTCATTTTGCGCTTTGACTTTTTATTGGTTTATATACTGTTCAATGAGTCGTGTAATGTTGTCGAGAGTAATGGCTGAGCCAGAAGCGAAGTAGTTGCCTATCAGCATAGTGATGTCGCCAATGCTGATAGGTTGCTTCTCAATGACAATGTTATCAAAACCAATGATTTTCTCACTACCAGTCGAGGTGTGGATGGCCGCCAGTTGGATGATGGTGCTGGCCTGGCCGTCGCTCTCGAAGTCGAGCGTAAGTTTTTGCCACTCCGTCTTGTTCTCCAGTGTGTGGCTTTTCACTGTGGCACCCCCCTCGGTAGTGATGCTCACAATGGCGTCTCCACCCAGTCCGCTCTTCCACAGGTTCATTGTGAGCGTGTATTTCCCTTCGGACAAACGTATCTCCTGCGAAAGTGTCAGAGTGGGTGTGCCCCAGTTCTGACGAATCCAGTAAGTTTGCTTGCTGTCGCTGCTGGGCTTGGCCAGCGAACCGAAGAAGCGGTCGAAGTAGAGGTCGCCACTCTTCAATGCAGTGAGGTCGTTTTCGTTGGGATTGGCACGGTCAACAGTCCAGCCTTCAGGTACGTAGATGGCTCGGTCATCGGTCACGCCGCTGCCAGCCTGTACGCTATAGCTGCCTTCGAAATCGCCATTGATGAGTGCGGTCGGCAACGGCTTTTCTTCAAAAGGGAGGTTCTGCAACTGGCAGATTTCCTGTCTGGTCAGGCAAAGGTCGTAAAGGCGGAAGCCGTCAATGGTCCCTTGGAAATCGACATTGTCGCCTTTATACTGAGTGTCCCACCACTGGGTGCGACCGATGTAGTTGCGTGTGTCCTTGGCCAGTTCGTAGAGCTGGTAGGCTTCCACCTGATTGGCTGTGCCGCTGGCGGCTTCCTCGCCGTTGACGAAGATGGTTGTGGTGTGGGTGGCTGCATCATAGCTGACGGCCAACTTGTATTCGGTGTCCGTCTGCAGGGTGGTAGTGCTGGTGACCATTGTGGTGGTACCGCCGTTGTATTTCACGCCGGCAGAGAGCGGGTTGGCGCGGAGGAAGAGGCTGTTGCCGCTGGCTGAGCCAAAATCGTAGAACCTTGGTGCCTTCTCCAGACTCTTGGCGTTGGCGGTAAGCAGGAAGGTGAAAGAGCGCAGACCGCAGAGCAAGCCTTCGGGAGCCACTTCGTATCGGTTCGTGTCGAAACCAGCCGCTGTGTTGCCTGTTAGGTTCAGACCGTCCTTCTCATATAATAAATTATGTGTGATGTCGCGAGCTAAAGCTTTCACCGTGAAGGTGCGGCTCTGTGTACCGATGGTGGCGGTCAGTGTCACGTTGATGTCAGCCTTTAGCGGCATGAGCACGCCGTCGGCAGTGATAGCTTTGGGGGTGGAGGATGCCCATGTCACGGCTTGGTTCAATACCGTCTGTGGCAGCACCAGATCGGTGTGCGTCTCGGCGGGCAGCGTGATGCTCTGGATGGCAGCCTGTTGCAAATGAGACTGAATGTTCTGTTCGGCAGATTTTACCAGTGTCTGCACGGTCAGTGGAGAGGCACAGGCATAGTAGTCGGTCAGTTGCAGACAGGTGTGGGGGTAGGGCCTTATCGTGCCATCGCCGTCGGCTTCGCCGTAAGTGTTGATGGTTCCGCCGGTGAATCCTTCCATTTCTACCACTTGGTCAACCAGCCCGTTGCGATAGAATGTCATGGTCTTTCCGTCATAGGTGACAGTCAGTACCCAAGTATTGAGTTTCGTGGGGTGGTTGTCGCCGCTGGTGCCTGTGCTCTTTGTGGCCCAGTCGTCGCTGGTGAGCAGACGGTTCTGGCTCTTGTAAGTTTTGTCGCCAATGGTCACTTCGGGACGCTGGTCTAAGGCGTTGAGGCTGTAGGTCAGGGCATCTCCCTCACCATTGCCGTCGATGGAGAAGAGAGTGCCTTCATACTTGCTGCTGTTCATGGCAAAGGCCATCGTGACGGTCTTGCCTGCATAGAGGCAGATGCAATCTGTGCGCGGGTCGTCGTTCTCTGGTGTCAGCGTCTCTGTCCATTCGTAGTTGCAATGGAGGGCAGTGGGGTAGCCCAGCGGATAGCCCTGCTTCACAATCCAGTAATAGTAGTCGCCGTTTATCCAGCCCAAACGCATGGGGCTGTTCTTCGAGCCAGGTATTACATACGGGCGGGCATTGTTCTTTGTCGAGCCCTGTGTAATCTGTTCCTGACCAGCCACCTTGCCGTCGTCGTCAATGGTGTATTTCCAGATTTCATACACGCCGTCTTTATTGAACTGCCCATCAGTTGTTGGGATGCTGAGGTAGAGGTCGTTGATGTTGTCAGGGTCAATCGACATGCCGCCGCTGTAGCAGCGCTCCGTCTGATTCCAGTTCTGGTGGAAAGCATGTCCGCCATCAGCTACCCGCGTGTTGCGCCAGGCCGACCCCGTCCAACGGGCATACCAATAGACGTGTGTGGTCTTGACATCGTCGATGTGCGGATAGGCTATGACGGGGTTCTCGTCCTTGTCCAGCGTGATTTGCCATACCCAGTTGCGGATGTTGGCCGTCTTATCGACAATGGTAGCGGGATAGCTGCTGGCATACGAGTCGGTCTTGCTCACGTTGAACACGCCGTTCTGGATGACACTAAGCTGCTTGCCCTTCAGGTCGCGCAGGATAGGGCCGTTCCCCTTGTTGATGTCTATCACGTTGAAGTAGAGCCAGTCGGGCATTTCGTTGTCGGGATGACCTGTGGTGTAGCTCACGTAAATCTTGTCCTTCCCGTTGCTCTGGTATTTGGCGTATGGACGTGCTCCCGTGCTCTGCACAATCTGTTTGGGACCAAAGTCAAACTGGCAGTTGTCCTCTGCATCGGGCATGGTGAGGCGGGCAATGGTGGGATGCCAGTTGATGCCGCGCCAGCACAGGTAGATGTGCTCGGGGTCGTCGCTCAGGATGAAAGGCGAGGGGTAGGTGGTGTTATTGGCTGTAGCCAGATACTTCTCCTCGCCCAGTGCGGTGATGTCGCCTGGCCGCCGGGAGATGCGATACCAAATCTTAGGTTCGTCCGTGTGGCGGGTATAGAACATCATAATACGCTCGTCGGGCAGTACCACGAAGGTGGGATTATTGTGGTCGTCGGGCTGGAAATAGCTGCGAATCAGCACGTCCGTCTTGCGCCGTTTCAGCCAGTCGTATTGCGTGGCCTTCACATTGCCGTGCACGTCGATGTAGCCGATGTAGGTGGCATTGATGGTGCCGTCGGCATTCTCGTAATGCAAAGCCCTGGGGTCGGCAAACCAGCACCACGCGCCTTCGTCGGCCACAATGTTGCTGCTGAAAGTTTCTTGTGCTGCCAACTTGCACCAGGCTGCTAATGTCAGCACCAAAGTCAGAATAAACAGTTTCTTCATAAAAGCATAAGGGTTGGTTAGATGAATGTTGGCTGCAAAGATAGCACTTTTCCTTCAATCCCCAAGCATAGATGCAGTGAAATACAAGCCTATGTCTTATGTTTTTAAGGTTTTCTGTGCTTTCCTTGCTCCAAAAAAACGGTCATTCTTCATGCAGAGTTAATTATTTGTGGTAACTTTGCCGCAGAAAAAGAAAAACCGATCTAATCATCAAAAAGCAAAATGGAAGTTATTCAGAGTTTCACCATCGACCACACCCGTCTGAAACCGGGCATCTATGTGTCGCGTGAGGACAAGGGTTTTACGACTTTCGACCTGCGCATCACAGAACCCAACGTGGAGCCTGCCGTGGCTCCGGCAGCGATGCACAGCCTGGAGCACCTGATGGCCACCTGGTTCCGCAACTCAGCGGTGAAGGACGACGTGGTGTATGTCGGCCCCATGGGATGCCTCACGGGGATGTATATCATTATGACGGGGACATACACTGTGGAGGACATGCGCCGTCTGACCATCGAGTGCCTTAAGTGGATTCTCACCCAGACGGAGGTGCCTGCCACGCGCCCCGAAGCTTGTGGCAACTATCTGCTTCACGACCTGCCGATGTGCCAGTGGGAAAGCAGGCGCTATCTGGACCGTCTTGAACATGATTTCCACAGCGAATATGCCAAGCTCCAGATTACCCTCGACGACGGCAAGGTGTTTGCCGACGCATAAAATAACAGCCTAATCTTTATAACTTTAAATTAAAAGCACGATGAAAGCACTGTTCCACTTGTTATTATTTCTTGCCTTTTTGTTCCAGCCCATTGGTGTCACAGCCAGGGGAGCTACCGCGACGGATTCTGTGAAAACAATCAGCGATTCGTTGCGTGCAGTTACGCCTGGTGCTCCGTTAGTGGTGGATGGCGACACATTGCTCACCCTCTATGCCCGCAAGGGTGGCATTTTGCCAGCAGCACGTGTGGAGGATACGCGGGAGAAGATTTTGGAGCTGGGCAAGCGCCTGTCGTATTTCTCCGATTCGGTCTATGTGTTTGAGGGTGATATCACCACCGACGTGATGGTTGGCGACGAACTGGTACTCAGCGTAACAGACGTGGATGCCATGTGGGAGGAAACCACGCGGCAGCAGTTGGCTGAACAGTATCGTGTGGTTATTCAGCAGAAGTTGGAGGAACTGCACGACGATTACGGGCTGCAGCAGAAGCTCTGGGGCCTGCTGTTGGCCGTGGTGGTCATCGTGGTGCTGGTAGTGCTCATCCGTCTGATATTCTGGTTCCATCGCCGTTGGCGGCTGCGCTTGGTGCGGCGGTTGATGAAGGTGCTGAAGCCGCTGGTCATCAAGGATTACGAGGTGATGAACGTCCACCGCATGGGCTTCCTGTTTCTGGCCACGTTCCGCTTGCTGCGCTTTGCGCTGGTATTTGTCTTGCTGGTAATCAGTGTTCCGCTGATTTTCTCGGCTTTCCCCGAAACGAAGACGCTTGCCTACACCATCGTCAGCTATATCTGGAATCCCATCACGGACATCTTCTTTGCCGTTGTGGGCTTCCTGCCCAACCTGTTCAAGATTATTGTCATCATCCTGTGTTTCCGCTATTTGGTGAAGGGCTTCCGCTATCTGACCAATGAGATTGCCAACGGCAACCTGAAGATTAACGGTTTCTATCCCGACTGGGCCGAGCCCACATTCTATATCTTGCGGGTGCTCTGCTATTCCTTTATGATTGTGATGATATGGCCGCTGCTGCCCAGCAGCAACAGCGAGGTGTTCCAGGGTGTGTCCGTCTTCATCGGTCTCATTGTGTCGCTGGGTTCCACCTCCATCGTAGGCAACGTGATGGCCGGATTGGTGATGACTTATATGCGCCCGTTCCACATCGGTGACTTCATCCGCTATGGTGAGATTGAGGGCTATGTCATTGAAAAGACAATGCTGGTGACGCGCATCCGCACGCGCAAGAATGACATCATCACCATCCCTAACTCCAACCTGATGGGGTCGCAGACCAGCAACTTCACGAATGCAGCCAAGGAGTACGGCATCATCGTCCACACCAAGGTGACTATCGGCTACGACGAGCCTTGGCAGAAGATTCGCGACCTGCTCCTGGCGGCAGCCGAGGCCACTCCGAACATCCGTAAGACGCCAAAGCCCTTCGTCATTGTCACTTCGCTGGACGATTTCTACGTGGAGTACGAAGTTAATGCCTACACGCACAACTATGAAACGCTCCCCGTAATCTATTCCACGTTGCGTCAGAATATCCTCGACCAGTTCCATACCCACGGCGTGGAAATCATGTCGCCCCACATCTTTGCCCACCGCAACGACCTGCCACCACAGATACCTGAGGGACAGGCACCGAATTAGCAGCACACCGACTTTTGTTCGTCTGGGTCTTAGTCTAAGTGGTTTTTAAAGAGTGAAACGATTTTGTCGATGATAATTCTGCTGCAAATATACAGCGAAATATGAAATCATGCAAAAGCGAGTGGGTGTTTTCTTTTAATCTTCTGTGTTTGTTCCTTATTCCTGAAGCGTTTTTTGCGGAAAAGGGAAACGACTTTCGGGAGAAAGTTGTATCTTTGCGCCATGATTCTACAAAAACTCTATAGACTTATGATTACGATGAAAAAGATGCGTTGGTTTCTGGTGAGTGTTGTCTGTGTCGTCATGGCTGGTTGCGGCACCACCTCACAAGTGCCCATCACGGGGCGCAAGCAGCATCTGCTCGTCAGCGACGAACAGGTGCTCGGTCTGAGCAACCAGCAATACGCCGAATATATGAAGTCGGCCAAGGTCTCGACCAATGCCGCCAACACCGCCATGGTGAAGCGTGTGGGTCAGCGGCTGGCCACGGCTGTGGTGAACTACCTGAAGGCTAACGGACAAGCAGCCGAAGTGTCGAACTATCAGTGGGAGTTCAATCTGGTGCAGAACAATAGTGTCAATGCCTTCTGTATGCCTGGCGGCAAGATTGTGGTGTATGAAGGCATCCTGCCCGTTACGCAGGATGAGGCTTCGCTGGCCGTCGTGCTGGGGCATGAGATAGCCCATGCCGTGGCCAAACATTCGGCGGAGCGCATCAGTAATTCCTATCGGCAACAGTATGGAATGCAGATTCTTGGCACTGTGGCACAGGCATCTGGCGTCAATTCCGACCTGCAGCAGCTGGGGGCAAGCGTCATAGGCATTGGTGCACAAGCCTGGTCATCGGGTTTCTCGCGCAGTCAGGAAAGTGAAGCTGACCACATCGGACTAATCTTTGCCGCTATGGCTGGCTACGACCCGCAGGTGGCTGTTTCTTTCTGGCAGCGGATGGCCCAAGTCTCTGGGGGCAGCAGTTCCTCCATCTTC
>R20__coassemble_957_pt1 | contig 18671 bp, 7 predicted proteins | sample R20__metabat2_low_PE_030 | metagenome-assembled genome bin R20 | reverse complement strand
ACCAGGTTAGGAATAACAAACAAAACTGTCAACCAAAATCAGTACACAACACCCGATGGCATTCACGCTTCGCCGGGAAAACTTTCCCGGCGAAGCGTGAAAACTTTCCTGAACCATCGTGAAAACTTTCCTGAAGCTGCGTGAAAACTTTCCCGAACCATCGTGACTGCTTTGCCGAAGCATCGCGGCGATGCTTGCCCTGCAATTCTGGCTTGCAAGATTTTCATTTCCGCCACGCACAGTCCTCTGTGTGCGTATAACATTGTTAAAATCTGGCGCAACTTGAAAACTTTTTTCTGAAAATTTGTTTAGGTTAATAAATATTCGTTTCTTTGCACTCGGTTATGAAAGGGCTCTGCCGTGCCGATTTGCCCAAATGTTGACACCAGGAGACCATTCTTCCAGCTAATACTTTATTTTATTAACCCCGCGTAGCCCTTTCGAAGGGCGGCTTAACTAACTGTTTTTTTAGAAAAGTATTTAATTTTCTAATATTATGTTTTACAACTTTCAGAGGAAAAAACTATGCAGTCATCTCCTGATGGGAGGTGCCCTGATTGCTGCAGGGTTAGGAGTTCTCTCCTGTTCCGACAAGTATGACCTCGACAGCGACGACAACCAGCCGTCGAATCTGAACGACATCTACGATTACTTGGTAGAACAAGGAAACTACACTACCTATGTGCGGCTCATCCAAGATCTTGGCGAGGCCGAAGTGCTGTCCAAGACTGGTAGTAAAACCCTGTTTGTCGCAGACGATGCAGCGTTTGCCAAGTTCTTCACGTCCAACAGCTGGAACGTCGGGAGCTATGACGAGCTTTCTGTTGCGCAGAAGAAGCTCCTGCTCTATTCGTCCATGATTGACAACCCGTTCTCCACATCGATGTTGGCTACAGCCGACGGCCCCATCAAGGGCGAGGTGCTGCGGCGCACCGCATCCACCACTATCTACGACTCGGTGCTGGTGGTGCCAGCCAGCGACCCGGAAGGCATCCTGCCCGACAACGACAACTTCAACGAGATCAAGGCCAATCACCCCAACATAGTCCTGTTCACGTCGTTGCCAACGACCTACGTGGTGCACTTCACGCCCAAGTTCATGTCGTCCAACAAGGTCTTCACCACCGACGTGGATTTCCTCTACGGCAAATGGCTGGGCAAGGACAACCGTGCCGAGGAGGATGTGTATGTCAACAATGCCAAGGTGATTGATGCCAACGTGTTCTGCAAGAACGGTTTTGTGCACAAGATTGACGAGGTGCTCATGCCCCTCGACAACATGGCCGAGGCCATCCGCAAGTGTTCCCAAACCCAGCTCTACAGCAGCATCCTCGAGCGTTTTGCTACACCGATGTACATCTCTGGCAACACCGAGGCATACAATCAGAACAAGGGCACCGACTACGACTCTGTTTTCTATAAAGCCTATTTCTCCGACCGCACAGTGGGCTCAACACTGACCAGCAATGTCGTGCTGAACAGCGACAAGAACGGCAACCCATTCGATGCTTCTCTGAAGTACGACCCGGGATGGAGCGGCTACTTCCCCGAAATCCAGTCGAAAGGCTCCTTCCCGCAGATGGAGGAAATGGGTGTGATGCTTGTGCCGACCGATGCCGCACTGGACGCCTGGTGGAACGGCGAAGGCGGCGATGACATCCGCAAGTTCTATGCCAAAGCCGAGGATGACACCAGGACAGGTCTGCGCAAGACCCCTGTGTCTGTGCTGGGCGAACTGATTCGTGCTGGCCAATATACCTCGTTCTGCCAGACCATCCCCTCCAACTTCTCCAATGTGCTCGACGATGCCAACATGGTGATGGGCCTGACGGAGGCCGACATCGACAGCGTCATCATGGCCTGCAACGGTGCCATCTACCTCACCAACAAGGTGTTTGCCCCCACGTCCTATTCATCGGTGCTCAGCCCGTCGGTCATCGACACGACCAGCTACAGTACTATTTCCAATGCCATTAAGAACATGGACTATGGCGCATACCTCAACTCCATGGTGTCGCGTTACACCTTCCTGTTGCCCACCAACATTGCAATGCAGACCTACATCGACCCCGTTTCTTATGGACTTTATGACAACAACGGCAACTGGACACCGCAGGTGTGGCGGTTCAACTACGACGTTACCAAGGAACTGGCTGTGCGCATCACCGTGGATGTCTATAATGCCACGGTGGATGCCGACGGCAACATCACTGTGGAAGAGGGTGTCAAGCCTGTTGCTACGTTGACGGGCGGCACTGGCAATACCTATATAAAGGACCGCATGGAGGACATTCTCGACAACATCATCATCACGCAGCAATACGAGCCGGGCAAGCAGTTCTACAAGACGAAGGGCAACACCTTCGTGCGCATTGCGCCCCAGGGCGGTGACTACAATGTCTATGCTTCCTGGCAGCAGCAGTACGACAATCCTATTCATGTGCTGGGCGACTCGGTCTATACGAAGAAGAACGGCTACACCTACGTCGTGGGCGACATGCCGATGGGCGCATCCCGCTCCGTGGCCCAGACATTGGCCGCCAACCCCGACTTCTCCGAGTTCCTCTGGGTGCTCCAGAACAGCGGCGCGCTCAGCACCTCCAACTCCAAGGACAAGTGGATGGCCGGCGACCAGCTGTATGGCAACCTCTTCAACCTGAAGGACGGCGGCAGCATCGGTGCAGAGGGCACGACCTCCGGTTCGAAGAAAGCCACTTATCTGCTCAACAACTACCACTACACCCTCTATGCCCCCACCAACGATGCCATGCAGCTGGCCTACGATGCGGGTCTGCCCGACCCTGAAGACCTGGCTGCAGCCGAGGCCTACGACCTGAGCGTGGCCGACGACCCGGAGGCGACTGCCGACAGCGCGGCCAAGGTCCGCGAGGTGTTGCTCGACTTCGTGAAGTACCACATCCAGGACAACGCCATCTTCATGGACCAGGGCTTCAGCTCCGGCGACTATGAATCGGGCAAGACTGAGCTGAACCCCTCAGAGACTGTCATCGAAGCTTCTTCCGACCAGACCATTACCCTGCGCGAGGGGGATGTAACCCACATCGTCGTGACCGACAAGAACGGCAACGAAACGGTCTATGAAACACGTGACCAGAGCAAGTATCCCAATGTGCTCACATGGACCAATGGCGCCATCACGGCTGCCCAGTACTACACGGGCGAATATTCTCCGGCGCGTCCCTACAAGCTGACGGTGAACGTATCGGCCAGCGGCATGACGGTGACCGACGTGGAAGGCCATGTGCGCAACGTCAGCACCGACGACGACCTGCACAACCTGATGGCACGCGAATACTGGTTGGACGGCTCGGCCCGCATCACAAAGCCCTACACCACAACGCTCAACAACTCCTCGTTTGTGGCTATCCAGGCCATCGACGGACCGCTCTTCTTCGACTCCGCGAACCAGTTCGAATACAAGTACAAGAAGCTCCATGCAGAAACGAATGCTAAACGTCGCTAATAAATCACTATCATGAAAAAGATATTATCAACATTTATGCTATTGGCCTGCTTCTGCATCAGTGCAAGTGCGCAGGTGAAGGCTGGCGATATTATTAGCGGTCAGATTTGGGACGACCTCGAACCCCTGATGATGGTGAACGTCGTCGAAATCGACCACAACAATCGTATCGTGGCAGCGGGTGTTACCGACATCAACGGTAACTTCTCGTTCAAGATTGTCAGCCCCAAGAATAAGATTCGCATCTCCTACATCGGTTGCGAAACGAAAGTGCTCCCCATCAACAAGAAGGCGTTTGGCAAAATCGTCCTCACCAGCTCCACCACACTGAAGGAAGTCGTGGTGAAGGCCGTGAAGAAGACCCAGACCTCTGGTCTCCAGATTCCTGTCACCGAAATCTCCGTGGCACAGCAGACCATCGACATGAAGGAGTTCGAGGGCATTGCCATGACCAGTGTCGATGAAGCCCTGCAGGGCCGTATTTCCGGTCTCGACATTGTGGCCAATTCGGGTAACCTCGGTGCCGGTACGACCATGCGTCTGCGTGGTGTCAGCACCATCTACGGTAACGCCGACCCGCTCATCGTGGTCAACGGCAACGTCTGGACCAACGACGCCAACTCCGACTTCGACTTTGCCAATGCCAACGAAGAGAAGTTTGCCGAACTGCTGAACGTCAACCCCGAGGACATCGAGTCCATCTCGGTGCTGAAGGATGCCGCCGCCACGGCCATCTGGGGTTCGCAGGGTGCTAACGGTGTGATTGAAATCAAGACCAAGCGCGGTGCGCGTGGCAAGACCAAGGTGCAGTACTCCTATCGTTACACCAACACTTGGCAGCCCAAGGGCTACAACCTGCTGACGGGTGACGACTACACCATGTACATGAAGGAGGCTTACTTCAACACCACCCAGACCGACGGCTACGCCAATAACGCATCCTCGAACTACATCCCGGAAATCGGCTACAACCAGAACTTCTCTGAGTGGCGTATGTACGATGACAACACAGACTGGCGCAAGGCCGTTCAGCAGCACGGTCAGTTCCACCAACACTATGTGGCACTCTCAGGTGGTGGCGAAAAGGCCAACTTCCGCATCTCTGGCGGTTACGACCACCAGACGGGTACCGTCATCAAGCAGCAGCTCGACCGCTTCACCACACGTGTCGCTCTCGACTACTTCGTCAGCGACCGCATCAAGGTCAGCTCAAACTTCGACCTCACCTACACCAAGAACCAGAAGAACTACCGCTATGGCGGCGAAGACCTCTTGGCCATTGCCTACCGCAAGATGCCTAACCTCTCCATCTACGAAGAGGACGAGAACGGCAACGACATCGAAGGGCGTTTCTACACCATGAACCCCTATCTGTCTAGCGAACAGGCCGGCTATAATGCAGCTTCGGGTGAGTTTACTACACCGAGAAAGTATGAACCCAAGCTCCTGCAGGACCAGTACAACCTGCCCAACCCCGTGGCCATTGCTCACAATGCACGGAACAACGAGAAGACCATCAAGCTCTCGCCCGAGTTCATCCTGGGCTACGACATTCTGGGCACCGAGGCCGACCAGACTCGCCTGAAGTATGAAGGACAGATTATCTTCGACATCTACAACCTGAACGAAGACAGCTACTTCCCTGGTTCACTCATTGCAACCGACTGGTCTTCCACCGACAGCTACAATGCAGCCAGTGCATACACCTACAAGAGCCATGCGCTTTCCACTCGCCACACGCTGACGTTTGCGCCCTATTTCAGAAATGAGGCACACAAGCTGCAGTTTATGGCACGCTATCAGTACAACAAGGGTTCGTCTTCCAACCAGACCAATGCCACCAAGTGGCTCCCGTCCGTTAACGGCATCACTTCGCCGCTGGCTGGTGGTGTGAACACGGGTTTCTCTACAGGTGCCGGCGAATGGAAATCGCAGTTCATGCTCTTCCAGTTGCACTATGCCTATAAGGAACGCTACATCTTCGATGCCACTCTGCGTCGCGATGGCAGCACCAAGTTCGGCCCCTCGAAGCGTTGGGGTAATTTCCCTGGCCTCTCTGCCCGCTGGAACATCAGCTACGAGCCTTGGATGAAATGGGCAGAAAAGTGGCTCACCATGCTCTCCATCCGTCCAGGTTGGGGTATTGTGGGTCGTGCGCCGGATTCTGAATACCTGTTCTATTCCAAGTATGCAGGCGGAGCCAACTATCTTGGCAATAGCTCTGTTTATCCCTCTAACATCCGTATGACCTCGCTCAAGTGGGAGCAGAAAGAGACGTGGAACCTTGGTTTCGACCTGAGCCTCTTCGACGGCCTGATTGATGCCGACCTGTCCATCTATACGCAGAAGACCACCGACCTGCTGATGCGTGGCTTTGGCATACCCTCTTCTTCGGGTTTCTCATCATTGCCATACTACAATGCCGGTGCCATGCGTAACAATGGTTGGGAGTTCAACATCAACGGACACAAGATCGTCAAGGCTGGCAAGTTCTCCATGGACTTCAACATCACGTTTGCCAACAACCGCAACGAAATCATCGAAATGGATGAGACCATCCTGGAGAGCATGAATGCCGAGTTTGGCTACAACAATGGTTCCTACCTCTCTCGCGTTCAGCTGAACAATGCGTTGGGTTCCATCTATGGCTTCCGCAGCAAGGGCGTGTATGCCTACTCCAACCTGCCAAAGGTGCGCGACCGCCAGAGTGGTGAAGAGTTCTACGTGGATCAGAACATGAGCGACATCGACAAGTCCAAGTATATGATTATCGAGACGGGTGGTTCCAATGCCCCTGTTGTACGCACCGCCAACGGCGATGTGGTCTATAACGCTTCTGGCACGCCCAAGATGATGTACTTCGACTACAATAAGGGTACGAAGTATGAGTTCGTGGGTGGTGATGCCATCTATGAAGATGTCAACAACGACGGCTCCATCGATGAATTGGACATTGTCTATCTGGGCAGTTCCCTGCCAAAGCTTACTGGTGGTTTCGGCGTGAAGTTCAACTATGCTGGCTTTGCGCTCAACCTGCAGTTCAACTACCGCTATGGCAATAAGGTCATCAACTATGCTCGCATGAACATCGAGAACATGTCCACCAACTCCAACATGTCGCAGGCCATCAACTGGCGTTGGCACAACGAGGGCGACGAGGCGCAGCTGCCACGTGCAGCCACCAGCCAGACGGGTGTCAACACGTTCAACTACCTGGGCAGCGACCGCTTCGTGGAGGATGCTTCCTTCCTGCGTCTCAACTATGCGCAGCTTTCCTATTCGTTTGAGCCGAAGCTGCTCAAGCGGGCGGGTATCTCGTCGCTGCGTCTGAACCTTACGCTCAATAATTTGTTCTGTATCACCAAGTATTCAGGTGCCGACCCCGAAATTTCTCAGGCTGGCTTCACACCTGCAGGCGACTACTCACGCACACCGCGTGCCAAGTCGTTCACGCTCGGTGCATCCATTTCATTCTAAATAGCATAAAATAGTTATGAAGAACATCAAGAATAAAATAAAATTCATGGCAGCGGCTGCTGTTGTCGGCACTACATTTTCGGGTTGTTCGCTTGACATGCTTCCGCTGAACGAGGTCGTGCTCGAAAACTTCTGGACCGACAAGGCCGATGTGGAGAGTGTGGTCAACTCCTGCTATGTAGCCATGCAGGAGGGGGGATACATCACGAGCCTCATTGTCTGGGGTGAGGACCGCTCGGACAATACCAGCCCCAATACAGATGCCTCTAACGACCTGCGCTATCTGATGAAGGGCAATCTGAAAGTGACCAATAGCTACTGCAACTGGGCTGCATTCTACAATGTCATCAACCGCTGCAACACCGTGCTCTACTATGCAGCGCAGGTGGCACAGGAAGACCCGAACTACACGGAGTCAGACTATCGCATCACGCAGGCCGAGGTGAAGTTCATGCGTGCCTATAGCTACTTGACGCTCATCAAGACCTTCAAGGATGTGCCTTTCAGCCTTGAACCTACTATTGATGATAACATAGACTTCCGTTTGCCTCGCACGCCGTTTGCAACCATCATCAATGCGTTGATTGCAGATATTGATGGCTGCAAGGACTACGCGCCGATTCGCTATTCCACACCGCTCAACAATACAGCACGCGTCACACGCGACGCCATGTATTCGTTGTTGGCGGAATTGTATCTGTGGCGTGCCTCTGACTACACAGCTGACCTCTCGGCCAAGCAGAGTGACTACCGCGCTTGTATCGCTTGCTGCGACTATGTGCTTAACCACAAGCGGACGCAGTTTAACGAGAAAAGTTTCCTGACAGCAGAGAATCGTTCCATAAACCTGGACCAGGTTTGTGATGACAAGGTGATGACGAAGTATGGTTTGCCATTGCTGAAAGAAGAGAGTGGAGGCACAAACACGCGAGGCCCGTTGGCCACCCAGTCCATCTTCTGTGATGGTAACTCTTTCGAGTCTATCTTTGAAATTTCCTATACCAAGGGCTCTGATGACAAGAAGAATACCGATGTGTCTATCATGTACGGTGGTTATGAGAATAAGGATGCCACGGGCACGAAAACATTGGTGGTGGCCAACGATAACCTGATGAATGAGTCGCCCAAGGATGGTGCCTCTTACACCAATGAAGCCCTGTTCGTGGTACCTTCAGACTATCGCTCCATTGCATCCTTCCACTACACAGGTGGTGGAGGCACACAGGCCATTTACAAGTATGTGGTAGATGACAATTATGCAGGTAGCTCGTTGCTTGATGGATATGGCTCTGTCGGCACTAAGTTTGTTGCACCAGATACCAAAAAGACAATGAGCACGCGCAGATGGTTGACCCAGTATGAAGGTTGGATTCTCTACCGCATGACAGAAATTGCCCTCTTCCGTGCTGAAGCCGAGATAGAATTGGCCGGAATGTTGACCAAGAGCCCTGTAAAGACAGAGATTGATGCCGCCATGGCCAGTCTGACGGGCTACCATAATGGAAGTAGCTTGAGTTCAGCGGCAGAACTTTATGTCGATGCGTTTAATCTGATTTGCGCCGTATTCATGCGCTCAAACCCATACGTCAACGTAAGTAGTGCAGGGGCAAAAATGTTGCCGGCAAACACGAATTACACCTATGATGATTATGTGAAACTGCTGATGCTGGAACGTCGTCGCGAATTCCTTTTTGAAGGAAAACGTTATTACGACCTGGTGCGTCAGGCACGCCGCGAAGGCAACACCAACAAATTGCAGGAAGCCATCATCTCGAAATATGGCGAAGCACCAAAGTCTATTCTGATTAAGATGTCGAATCTCGACTTTATGTACATGCCAATCCTCAAGAGCCAGATCAAGGTGAATCCGAATCTTACGCAGAATCCTTGCTATGACGACGAGGAAGAATCCGTTAAAAACTAACACACTATGAAAATACTGAATTTTAAGTTTTTGGCTGCCGTCGCCATGGCGATAACAGCTGTTCAGTTCAGCTTTACCAGCTGTTCTGATGACCCGGGTGTCGAGAACTATTACACCAGTACTTCGGAGTATGCTTCAGACTACTTGCAGGGCAGGGACCAGTATAGCATGTACGTGCAGATTCTGCAGCGTGCCACAGGCGAGAAGGGCAATCTTCGCCTGATAGAGTTGCTGGCATCCTACGGGTCTTACACCGTGTTTGCACCAACCAACGAGGCTGTCAGCATGTTCCTGGCCAGCAAAGGCTTGTCTTCGGTGGATCAGCTTCCCAAGGAGGACTGCGATACCGTGGCACTGAACTCCATCATTGAAACGGCTTACTTTACAACAGACGTGAGCGATGGCACCTATCCACAGACCAACATGCTGGATCAGTACCTGACCATCCGCAGCGACAGTGACCTGGTGTCTAACCCCGGACAGGTTACACTGGCTATGTATGTGAATGATGCACGCCTTATCCAGACGGATGACTCCGTGTCGAATGGCGTTATCCACACGGTGAATCGCGTAGTGCTCACCAGCACACAGTTCATTTCAGAGTTTATCGAAGACGATGCACAGTGCTCGCTCTACCTGCAGGCTCTGAAGGCCACCCAGGTGGATAAACTCATGACACAGTACGAAGACGAGACTTATTCTGTGGGTAGCGATTCTATCGACTGGACAAACGATGCCCTGGTGATGCCAACGGCTACAGAATACGACAATGTGGCCTATATGGAGCATCGCTACTATAAGTACACCATGTTCATCTGCCCAGACTCTGTGCTGTCGGCCAAGTATGGCATCACATCATTGGACGACCTCCGTGCAAAGGCCCATGAACTCTATGACCCGGTTTATCCCGAAGATGCCAACATTACGGATGAAACCGATCGTCGCAATGCGCTCAACCGTTTCATCTCTTACCACATCCTGGATCGCTACGGATCCTATTACACATTGACTTGTGTGGATGGTCAGAACTCCACATTGGCCAAGAACTGGAATCGCCGCAAGTGGGATATTGCAGACTGGTATGAGACCATGATGCCTTATTCTATCCTCAAGTGTTCGTTCCCCAGCGGTACACAGCAAGGACTTTACATCAACCGTCGTGGCGTGCAGTCGCGTGCCGATGAGCGTGGTATCTTTGTGCGTGGTGCCAAGGTGACTCCGTTCTCTGACATGGGCCGTACAAAGAATACCTGTCTGAACGGTATCTATCATTTCATCGACGACATTATTGCCTACGACCAGAACACGCAGCAAGTGGTGCTTGATGAACGTCTCCGCATCGATGCTTCGACGCTCTCGCCAGACTTTATGACGAGTGAGGCGCGTGGTCACTATACGCGTTCAAATTATGAGAATGGTAAATATGGCACGTGGAACACTACTCCCAACCACACCAACCCGCAGACATGTCTTGGTTTCAAGGCTGGCTATGCCAAGAATTTCGAGTTCACGAACAATACACATCTGCATGTGCGTCCGCGTACACTTTCTTTCTGGTCCTATCAGGGTGATGAGGTGACGATTTTGGGTATCTTTGACTTCAAGGTGAAGATTCCTCCCGTACCAGCTGGTACCTATGAGGTTCGTCTCTTCACTTGCGTCGATTTCACTAACCGTGGTATCATCCAGGTCTATATCGACGACATACCACAGGGCATTCCATTCGATATGCGTCCAGGTGGTGTGACATTGTTTGGATGGAAATCAGATACAGCATTGGGTGATGAAGATGCCATTGCTTCGTTTGATAAGTCTATTCATAATCTGGGCTGGATGAAGGGGCCGAAGTCTTACTTCTCTGCCACCAGTGAATCGGGTGGAACACAGGGCACGTGCTTCCGTGATGCAGCTAACACAATCCGCAAGGTGCTTGGTCATTTCACCACAGACGGCAAGTCAGACCATTACCTGCGCTTCCAGCAGAAGATTGAATCCACGAAGAACGCGATGAACTTCGACTTCCTGGAGGTATGTCCAAGCTCTGTCTATAACAATGAGTATTATGCAGAGGATAGATGGTAAAACCTATAAAATAAATAAGTATGAACAATAAGATAAAAAACACATTCCGCACAGGAATCTGGGTTGCTGCCGGACTGGTAGCCATGTATTCCTGTTCAGATACGTGGGATGAGCACTACAATGGTACGGCTACGGTAGGCACAAAGTTTGAGGGCACAACCATGCAGGCCATTGAGCAGCAGGCCCCCGACTTTGCAGAAGTGGTTCGCGCTGCCGGGTTTGCTCGTGAGTTAAACTCGTCCAACACGTACACCGTCTGGGCACCTGTCTCTGGTTTTGACAAGGCCGCTCTGATAGCAAAGGCTCAAACGGATTCTGCATATATCGTTAAACGCTTTATCCAGAACCATATAGCACGTTATAATGTGTCGTTGGGCCTGGAACCACAGCAAGTTCAGCTGCTGAACACAAAGCAGCTGACCATGACAGGGAAGGAAGAGCACAAGATTGGTGAAGTGAACATTTCTCCAACCCAGAACAACATCAAGTGTGACAATGGTATCTTGCATATTGTGGATGGGCAGATTCCGTTTCAGAACAACATCTTTGAACTGATAGAGGAAGAATATGCCAATTCGGCCAATGCGACGAAAGCCGAAAGTTCGCTCTATGCCTTCTTGAAGATCTTTAACCAGGATTCATTGCTGGAGAACAAGTCGGTGAGCCGTGGTGTAGATGAAAATGGCGATAAGATTTGGGTGGATTCTGTTACCCTGCGCAACAACACCGTTTTGAAGAATGTGGATGCGCTGATTTATGAGGAAGACTCCAGCTACATTGCTATTATCCCTACCATAGAGGCTTTCCAGAAGCGTTACTCTGAAGCAAGGAACTACCTGACGTTTAATCCCAGTCTGGATGCAACGGAAGCAGAACTTGGTTATATTGTGACAGATTCTTTGCAGAACTATTATGCCAATATGTTCTCGATGAACGACCTTTTCTTCAACCGCAATGCCAATGAGCATTGGGAGGACTCGCTGAAATCCACTATCTATTCTGCATTGACATGGCCGAACAGCGTGTACTATCGCAAGGCACCGCGTGTAATGCCGCTTGATATGGAAGTAAACGACCTGCTGGAGAAGGTTGGTATTGCAGACTCTATCGATTGTTCCAACGGCATTGCATACCTTGTGGACGAATACCCGATGAGCATCTATGAGCAGTATTTCCATAAATTGACGGTGAAGGCAAACTCCAGTTCTTACGACAACGAGGAGACAAAGGGTGGCAATAGCTATCTGACCAAGAACGTGGGTACAGCTTCAGGATGGAATTTCACGCTGCCTGGCATTCCTGTGTTTACAATTGACGAAGTTGTGGAGGATAAGACAGAAGAGCAGGAAGCCGAACAGGAAAGTGAAGAGGAAGATGTTCCTCTGTACGAGGCCACAGTGGTTGATGAAATCACGAAAACGATGTATTTCTGGGACGTACTTCCTCAGTCGAATAGCGTGAACCCCAGCATTGCATTCAAGATTCCTAACAATTTGTCGGGCGAATATGATATTTACTTGGTGACAGTTCCGTATTGGGCTTGGAACGGCACATCTTTGGACAAGGGTTATCGTTTCAATGTCAATGTGTGGGAAAAGAATGACAAGGGTGAATACCCCAGCAAGGGCGAGGCGATGGTGAACCCAGCTGATGGCACCAAGGTGTATGAAACGCCGAAACTACATTATCAGGTTTATAAAGAGGCCGCCACAGAAGACGAAAAGACGACCTATACTTATGTGACGTCTGACACAACGCTTTTGGGCACCTATAACTTTAAATACGCATATTATGCTCAGGACAACCCTGGCGTGATTATTCAGCTGGTGACAACCATTTCATCAAAGCTGACTGCTGACTATTCTCGTGAAATGCTCATTTCGGGCTTCATCCTCAAACCACACAAGGAGTCTGCCGCTTCAGATGAGCAACCTGCAGCTGAAATAAAGATGCGTAATCGGCAGGCTATTATTAACAACATAAAAAAGACTAAGTATGCAGCACTTCAATAAAATCAGATTGACATCAGCTGGTTTCAAGTTGATGGCCTTGTTGTTCCTGATGGGAACAGCACTGCCTATGGGTGCACAAGAGGAGGCAGAAGACGCTGCTGAAGCAGTGGCTGCGCCCAAGAAGAAGACAAAAACAGTCAAGAAGTACCCCACCATTGAGGTGTCGGGTAAGGTTGTAGATGCTGCTACGGGCGAGCCGCTTGCGGGTGCTCAGATTCAGGCCTACAACAACAAGAACTATACAGCGATGACTGGCGAAGATGGTACATTTGTCATCAAGGTACCTAAATTCGTGACTTCTATCGCAGTGAATCTGGAAGGCTATAACCTTAACCGCACTGCTTTGAATGGACGTGTGTCAGGCGTGGAAGTGGCGTTACATTCCGATTTGTTCCTGAACGATTATAAGGCAAAGACTTCGGGTGCTCATTCTGTTGGCATGACAGACTTTGAAACATCTACGGCTTTAACGGTTGATGATGAAATTCAGAATCGTCTGAGTGCAGACATCCGCACCATACAGCGCTCCGCCAGTCGCGCCCAGGGCGCATCGATGTTTATCAATGGCTACAATTCGCTGAATGCAAATGCGCAGCCGCTGATTGTGCTGGATGGCGTCATTTACGACCAGATGTACGACACGGAAATGCTACATTCGGGCTACTTCAACAATCTGCTTCAGTCCATTAACATGGAAGATATAGAGAGTGTAGAAGTGCTGAAGAATGGAACGGCCATTTATGGTGCCAAGGCTGCCAATGGTGTGATTGTCATAAAGACCAAGCGTTGTCGGTCAATGGCTACGCGCATTGACGTGAACATCAGTGGCGGTGTGGAACTCCGCCCCAAGACGATGGACATGATGGATGCAGAGACCTACCGTCTATATACTTCCGAATTGCTGGGTACAACAGGAACGAAGGTTACGGACTTCAAGTTCCTGAATACCGATCCAAAGTACTATTACTACAATATGTATCATAATGATACAAACTGGAAAGACGAAGTGTATCGTAAGGCGGCATGGACGCAGAATTATGGTATCGCCATCCAGGGCGGTGACGATGTGGCTGCTTACAACCTCTCGGTTGGTTACATGAATTCACAATCCACGCTGAAGAAAAATGAAATGCAGCGTTTCAACATCCGTTTCAATACGGACATTAGCTTCAACAAGTGGTTCTCTACACAGTTTGATGCCAGCTATACCAATGTGACACGCAACCTGCGCGATGATGGCCTTGTTGCCGACTTTAATCTGTCGTCGCTGGCTGCTCCCTCGTTCCTGGCTTTGGCGAAGTCTCCATTCCTGGCACCATACGACTTTGCAACAGATGGTAGCATCACATCGTTCATCTCTGACGCTGATACTTATCTGGATGAAATTTTGGGCACAAAGGCTTCTGTGGCTAACCCAACGGCCATCCTGGAATATGGCGAGGCAAACAACAAGAACCATTCAGACTGTACCATGATTAACTTGGCAGTAGCCCCCAAATGGCAGCCCACCAAGAATTTCTTCCTGACCAACCGTTTCTCTTACACGATGCAGAGTTTCGATGAGGCTTACTATACACCTATCAAGGGTATGCCGACCTATCGGGCTGAAGGTAGTCAGGCGGCTACGCAGAACTCCAAGTATTCTCTCTATTCAAAGCACAATGCCGTGTTCAATGATTTGCGGGCTGATTGGGTTATCCTGCCTGATGGCGACCACCATCTGGATGTCTTTGGTGGCTTCCGCTTCATGAGCGACAGCTTCACTTCTTCTTACCTGATTGGTGACAACACAGGTAACGACAAGACACCAAACAACTCTTCATCGCAGAGCAACAAGGTGTCACGTGGTGATGACCTTTCGTGGAAATCTTTGGCTTACTATGCTAATGTTGACTATAACTATCAGGAGAAGTATTACTTGCAAGGACAAGTGGCCGTTGAGTCTTCCTCTCGCTTTGGCAAGGAGACAAAGGCCGGTGTCAAGCTCTTTGGTGTGCCTTGGGGCATCTTCCCTTCCATTCAGGGTGCATGGGTCATTTCCAATGAGAACTGGTTCCAGCCCACTAAGGGGGTGAACATGCTGAAAGTGAACGTAGGCTTTGAGTCTGTGGGCAACGACGGACTTGACAATAGTGCAACGTTGACCTATATGTCAACCGCCTCGATGCTGAACAACCAGGCCACTTCAATTGGCTTGACAAATATTGGTAGCCCTGAGCTTCGCTGGGAAACTACAAACCGCCTCAATGCTGGAATCGAAGCAAACTTCCTGAACAACAGGCTGAATGTGAAGTTCAACTATTTCTATGCAAAGACAAGCAACCTGATTGCATTGGGAACCTTGGCTTATGTAGCAGGCCTGACAGACTACACTTATTACACTAATGATGGTGCCTTGAAGAACCAGGGCTTCGACTTTGCCTTCAATGCAAAGATTGTTGACATGCCGAACTTCAAGTTTGATTTGGGGGCCAGCGTTGGGCATTATAAGAATAAGTTGACGCAACTGCCAGAAGGTAAAACTTCGTTTACGACAGATATGTATGGTGCAACCATCCTTTCTGAGGTGGGCCGTAGTGCTGGTATGTTCTATGGTTTGAAGACGGACGGCGTTTATGCAACGTCTGATGCCGCAGCTGCAGACGGTAAGTACATACTTGACAATGCAGGTAATCCTATTTATTACAAGGCTGGTGACATGAAGTTTGTGGACCAGGATGGCAATGGCGAAATCAATGTTGCTGATAAGGTGGTTATTGGTGACCCCAATCCGGATATCTACGGCAATATTTCGCTGAACTTCAACTTCAAGCAGCGTCTGAATTTATCTTTGGGCTTTAAGTATTCTTTGGGCAACGATGTTTACAACTATCAGCGAGCACTTCTTGAAGGCGGCTCCATGTTCATCAATCAAACAAATGCCGTGAAGCGTCGCTGGGCTGCAGAGGGACAGGTGACTGACATTCCACGTGTTACTTATGGTGACACGATGGGCAATAGCCAGTTCTCTGACCGTTGGATTGAAGACGGCTCATTCCTCAAGCTGAAGAACGTGACCGTTTCCTACAAGATTCCCATCCGCAATGAATATATCCAAGGTTTGACCGTATGGGCTGCTGCTAACAATTTGTTTACATTGACCAAATATCTGGGAGCAGACCCTGAAGTATCTTGTGGAAATGGCGTGCTGATGCAAGGCATTGATGCTGGTTATCTCTCTGCAGGTCGCAGTTTCCATCTTGGTGTTAAGATTAACCTCTAAAATACGTAAAACTCATGAAAATAAAATCTATTATAGCTTGTGGCTTGCTCCTGCTTGGTGTGGGAGCAGCTACAACCTCTTGCGAGGACATGCTGACTGCGGAGAACAATCTGGTCACGACAGACTTGGCACCACAAGACACGGTTTACCAGATGATGGGTATCTTGCAGCGTATGCAGAAATTGGCCGACCGCACCATACTCTTGGGTGAAGTTCGCGCTGATTTGGTGGAGGTTGACCCCATTCATGCCTCTTCCGACATTCAGGAACTGGCAAACAACACGATTTCTACGACAAATAAATACAATTCGCCTGTAGAATACTACTCTGTCATCAATACTTGCAATATCTATTTGGCATACGTGGATTCTCTCTATAAGATATATGGAGACTACTATTACGAAAAGGAAATCTGTGCCACGAAGTGCTTCCGCGCATGGTGCTATCTGGAACTGGCCAAGATATATGGTGAGATTCCTTTTGTAACGGAGCCTGTCCTCACACCTCAGGCAGCAGAGGACATTGTGGCCTCAAGCAACCGGGCAAATTTGCAGCAGGTGCTTGACTTTGCCATTAGCGACCTCGCCAAATACCCTTATATGCCGGAGAACAACGGCTTGCGTCCCAGCTATGGAACACAAAAGTGGAATGGCATCACTTGGAACAACTTCTTTATCCCTGTGCGTGCATTACTTGGTGAATTGTATCTTTGGCGAGGCATGACGAAAGGTCCTGGTGCTGGCAAGGAAGACTTCATCAATGCTATGCGTATGTACCATGATTATTTCTGCTATCAGGATGAAGAAATCACTACAAACTACCATAATGTATGTTGGATCGAAAAGGACAATGTTGATTTATGGAGTGATAGCTATTCTGTTAATGATTTTGATGTTTCTGCAAGTAACGCAGGTGTACTTCCTCTGGACTCTGTGGCTTATTATGGTAACGTTTCGGAATTACGTGCTATTTTCAATTCACAGTATAGTAACAACTATTATCCTGCCGTTTCGCCGTCACAGCGTATCAGGGATATTTCCAAGGCACAAATCTATTGTTACTATGATTTCCTTAATAATAAGGGAGATACAACATATGCTTCCAGGGATGTGAACGATTATGGCAATTCTATTTGGATGGGAGACCTTCGTTTGGCTTCGGTTTATAGAACTGTGAGCAACATTAGCGAAGCACGTTATGATGGCAATGTCAATGCTTTGAAGAGCAACATCCGAAAGTGGACTGATGGTAGTGCATCAATACTTTCTACGGATGTTCGCCAGGCTTATATCCCTTATTACCGAAACAATATTCTGTATCTGCATCTGGCGGAAGCACTCAACTTGGCCGGATTCCCCGAAACGGCCTTTGCTGTGTTGGCCTATGGTCTTACATATAAAGTGCTGCAAGACCGTAGCATTATTTCGCAAGACGAATTCGACCGCTTGTGTGAAATCAAATGTGATGGCCCCACGAAATCTGAGCCCAGATACAGTTCGAATGCAGCTATGCTTGGCAAAACATCCAAATCCTTTGTGATATGGCCTTCTACCGTCTTTGTGGAGATTGACCATTCTTCTGGAAAAGGTACAACGGGACGCTGGCCGCTTAGCACAACGACCACAGTTTCTGGCTCGACGACCGTGGTATCAACAGTACAGCCTCAGATGGGTATCCATTCTGTTGGCTCTGGTGATACAGAATATAATAAGTATTATTACCTGAAGACAGACTCTTCTGGTATTGTCGATGTTCCGGAGAAACCGACAGCACCTGCTATTGTTCCTGAACCATTTGAACTTTTGCTCGATTTCGAAACATGGTGTGCTGCTACGGGTAACGACCCCTCTAAATCGAGCTCAACGACTCGATACAATAAATATGTAACGCAACATAACGACTCTGTGGATGCCTATACTGCGTGGGAGGCAACCTATCCTGCCGATTTTGCCCAATACGAACAGGACTTGGCTGCATATAACACCGCAGTTCAGACCAATCTTGCATGGCTTGCTTCTGATGGTGTTCGCACCAAGCGTCAGGCATATGTGCGCCAGCTAATCCTTGAAGAGGAGGCGCTGGAAGGTATGTTTGAAGGCAACCGTTTCTACGACCTCATGCGTTATCAGATGTATGATGGTAAGATTAGTGGTGCTTCTTCCACTATTACGCTTCCTGCATACATTACTGAAAAGTACGGTGCTACTTCAACGATGGAAGGCAAACCTTGGTATCTGCCATTGCCCACCCGTTAAGAAGTACACATATATATCCCATGAAAGAGGTGCGTTTCCCAACCGGAAGCGCACCTCTTTGTGAAACCGAAGCCCCCATCGCTGTCAAAGTAGCACAGGTGCGCTGCAAGCGTGGCACAGTTTCGCCCCTCCTCCCCGTCCCGCCTTGAAGAGGAGGCGCTGGAAGGTATGTTTG
>R20__coassemble_948_pt1 | contig 18811 bp, 15 predicted proteins | sample R20__metabat2_low_PE_030 | metagenome-assembled genome bin R20 | reverse complement strand
GATGTACTATTTACTATTATCGATTTTTTATTTATTTTTTAAGATGTTTGATTTTTGATGTGCGATGTTGGATGATCGATGTACGATGTGTGATGTACGATGAACGATGTACGATGAACGATGTACGATGTGTGATGTACGATGTACGTTTTCGACTGCAAAGATAATTGAAAGGCGGCTAACTGGGCAAGTTTTTTTGCAAAATCTTACAAAATGGCAAGCATTTCTACAGATTGGCTAATGCTGCTTCTGCAAAATTGCCATACCTTTGCAGCGGAAAAGTTGAGCGCTGAGCGTTTATAGTTTAGAGACTTTACAGAAGATCTCTAAACTCTCAACACTAAAAGTAACGTTTATAAACGCTAAACTCTAAACGTTAAACTATTTATGAAGAAACTATTCCTATTTGCAATGCTGGCAGTGCTGACAACGGCAGCACAGGCCGGTGGTCTGATGACCAACACGAACTATCACATCGCTTTTGACCGGATGATGGCACGCGGCGCGACTTTTGACATCGATGCTGCCTACTCGAACCCCGCCGGACTGGCTTGGGGACATGACGGTTTTCAGTTGTCGCTAAACTTCCAGAAGCCCTGGCAGAATCGTGACATCACAACAACCGTGCCCAATTTTCTGGCCTATCCCAATGTCTATGAAGGTTACAAGGGACTTGTTGACAGAAAGTTCGAGGGCAAAGCCTCTGCTCCCATTGTTCCCGCATTGTTTGCTTCCTACAAGAAAGGCCGCTGGGCTGTTTCTACCATGATCGGTATTGTGGGTAGTGGCGGATTTGTCAAATACAGCGAAGGCATACCCATGTTCAACGTGATGACCATGGGCAAGATTTTTGAAAAGTCACTCGCAGCTAAAATGCAAGGGGCACAGACGCCCATCATCACCCCTGACATGTTTGACATCGACTCGGAGGTCAAGGGAAAACAGTATATTTACGGTGGACAGCTGAATTTTACCTATAAATTTCTGGACTGTCTGTCGGCAGCAGTAGGCATACGTGCCAACTATTACGACGGCTATAACCAGGGCTACGTAACAGCCACCACCTTGCCGGCATTGGGTAGCCAGCAACTCATGGACCTGCAGCTGGATGTCACCCAACGTGCATGGGGCTTTGCACCCATCATCAGCATCAACTTCCACAAAGGGCCGTTTACTCTGGCTGCCCGCTATGAATTCCGCACACGTCTGAATACCAAAAATGACACGAAAGCTTTGAGCGTCAACATGATGGGGCAGCAGACGGATATAAAGGCCCTGGCCAGTCAGCTTGGCAACGAGGTGACACTGGCAGGAATCGCCAACAGCATGGGCGAAGAAATGGCAGGAAAAATCAAAAACTACATGCCTGACGAAAAGGTGCGCTACGACATGCCGGCTCTCTTTGTGGCTGCCGTAGGCTATGAGTTCCTGCCTAATCTGCGGGCTACACTGGAGTATCACTTCTTCGATGACAAAAATGCCAAGATGGCCGACGACCGCCAAAAGGAGCTGAAACACGGAACGCATGAGATTCTGGCAGGCATCGAATGGGACATCAACAAGAAGTTCACTGTGAGTTGCGGTGCCCAGCGTACCGACTACGGTCTGAGCGACGGTTATCAGCAGAACACATCGTTTGCCTGCGACAGCTATTCCATCGGTTTGGGTGGCGCTTGGAACATAACAGAGAAGTTACGTCTCAACGCGGGCTATTTCATCACTTTGTATAGTGACTACACTCATGAGCAGAAGAACTATTTAGGGACACCGTATTCCGGCAAGGATGTCTATTCGCGAACCAACAATGTCATCGGTGTCGGCATTGATTACAAATTCTGAAAAAACGCAACGTTTGCTTTGTTATAACAAGGATAATGGTTAATTTTGCACCGCATTATTAACCATTATCTTTTTTTCATTAACCATGCAAAGCAATCCAGCCGAGTGCCTTTACTGCACCAACAATGAAACCCTGCACAGTCTTATGATTCTGATTGCGGAACTTCGTGTTTCGCGCGTGTTCCTATTCAAGGAGCAGACCTACCGTGGGCGTTGCCTCGTAGCCTACAACGGGCACGTTAACGACCTGAACGAACTCAGCGACGAAGAGCGCAACCTCTTCATGGCCGACGTGGTGCAGGTGACACGTGCCATGCAGCGTGCCTTCAATCCAGAGAAAATAAACTACGGTGCCTACAGCGACAAGATCAGCCACCTCCACTTCCACCTTGCCCCAAAATACGTGGATGGTCCCGACTATGGCGGCACGTTCCAGATGAACCCAGGCAAGGTCTATCTCACTGATGCTGAATACCAGCAACTCATCGATGCCGTGAAAGCCAATCTTTGATGCGCTTTCTTATGGACACAAAAAGAACCACAGGCTTCAGCGTGCCTGTGGTTCTTTTTGATCTGTTGCAGCTGTTGGCGTTACTTGTTCTTCTGGTAGTACTCCAACCCTGCCTTGACGTTCTGCTTGACAGCATCGCTGGTGAAGGTGGCGCCTGTGAGGCCGTCAACTTGCAGCTGGGCGGCGTCCTTGACTTTCTTTCCGTTCCATTTGTCGAGCAGTTCCTTCTTTACACGGGCCATGTACTTGGGGGTCTCCTGGTTCTTCAGGGCTTCAATCTTCACCACCTTGTCCTTCTTGATGTAGATTTTCAGTGGCGTGGCTCCTACGTAGCCAAGGATTTCCCGACCCAGGGTGGCCGTGTTGACCACGGTCATGCCATCTTCTTTGGTGATGACCTGTGGTTCATCGCTCTGCACGAAACTAAGCAAGGGCAGGGCGAGGATGGCGAGCAATGTTGTTTTCTTCATAATTCTTTTTTTGTGGTATATCTGTTATGACGCAGTTTCGCCATAAAGGTTTAATTTTATTTCATGTAAACTTTCTTTCCGTTTACGATGTAGAGGCCCTTGGTTGGGTTGGCAACACGGCGGCCCATCAGGTCGTAGATGCCCTGTACAGCCTTGGGCTGTGGAGTAGTTACGGTTGCGATGCCAACAGTGTTCTCATCAGCTTCGGCTGTGGTAACGCTGATGCTGTAGATGTAGCGTGTGCCAGTGAACGGGAATGATACTTGCGTGGCGTTACCGCTCCATGCTATAGTCTTTGCTTCAGTGAATTCACCAAATTCACCGTTGCTGGGTGTTGTACCAGCAGAAGAGCCAGCCTGGAAAGCGAAGCTGATGCCAGTCAGAGCACGGCCTTCAGCTGCAGTAACAGTAATGGAGTCTCCCCTGAACATGTTCAGGAGGTTGCCGCCTTTGCTTTCAATATAGAAATAGCGCGAGCTGGTTGCGGCTGTACCGTCGAAGCTGAGGGTCACTTCGCCTACGGTGACACTCTTGCCTTGCAGGTCGCCGGCGTTCAGGTTCTCAGCATTGCCAACAGGCAGGTCCATGTTGTTGTTCACGAAGTCGAAGAGGAATGTTGTTGATAGCTCTTCGATGGCATGGAAGTCGCTGTACTGACCGCCAGCCCATGTAATCCAGTCTTTGGCTTCTGTTTCCCAGGCATAGTTGCCATAGAAGTTGGTTGCGAGCGAGCTGACCTGAAGGAAAACGTCAGTCTTGCTGTCAAGTGTCACGGTGCAATTCTCGTTGCTGTTCTTCTCGAACCCCACCTTTGTGCCGTCGTTGACGAAGGCCAGACGTGTGCGGTTCTTGGTTGTTCCGGCATTGAGACCTGCAGTGCCAGCGTTGAGGGCATTGCCGTTGCTCATGGTCTGGTTATAGTACTGGGTGGTCAGCGTGAAGTCGTAGGTGCCGTCTTGTGCCATCAGGATGAGAGCAATGTCTTTACCTGTGACTATATTGACGGAATCTTTGGCAGCGCCATCAAAGTTTGTGTAGTTTACGTAGGCACCATTTTTAGCAGAGTACCCTGCGCTTACCTTCACGGCAATGACTTTCTCTGGAATGACGTAAGAGCTGGGAATGTGGTAGCCACGCAGCCCGTTTTCAATCTTGACAGAGAGTGCGCCTTCCACGGCGACGAGCGAGAAGTGTTCTGTTTCTGGCTCATAGCTGTCGGCATATTTGTTACCATTGCTTTCGTAGCTGCTTTGGGAGTTGTAGTAGTGCACAGTGGTGCCGTAGGTGAGGGCAATGAGTAGGTCTTTGGTGTTGGTAAGGTCTTCGAGGGCAAGTTGTCCGAGGATGGCCCAGCTGTAGGCTACGAAGTTTTCTTTCTCGTCGCCAAAGAGGGCTGCCAGATTCTTGACGCTCTTGCCTTCGGCATCTTCGGTATCGGCATTATCGGTGCTCTGTCCGTCTTCGCCAAGTCCCTTAAGGTCGGCCTTTACCCAGACGGTGTCACCCGAAGCAGCCAGCGCTTCCTTCTGAGCGTTCAGTTCAACCGGGGTGTAAGGTGAAGCCTTGGTGCCGTCGCCGGCCAGGGCGGTTGTCGTGGTCAGTGTCATGCTGGTCAGCAGGGCCAGCGTTTTCAGTTGAGTAGAAATGTTCATGATGTTTTTAATTAAAGAATAATTTGTTAATAGTCTGGTTATATCGCTTTTAGTTAAAAAGTCCGATGCTCACGCCAATGGTGGAGGTGTTGAGCGAATTGTTGGTGCGGAGGTAGTCGCCGTATGCACGTACAAACCATGTGGAGCGACTCTGCTTGATTCGGATGGGGAACTGATAAGTCAGCGAAAGGTGTCCACGCCAATAGTTTGCAGCATAGTAGGGCTGGTCGGGCAGTAGTACGCTCTGTGCATACTCTGTGGTTGGGTCGGCCAGTGAAAGGTCAGCAGTTGTGTTCAGGTGGAACGTGGCAGCGGCATCCAGCCAAAGCCGTTGTCCGAAGAATGGCAGACCGCCTTCAACCGTGAAGTTACTGCCGTTGTAGTGCAGTGAGGATGTGGGCAGCAGGTGGGTGTTCTTGGTGTTGTTATAAGTAATGTGTGCACCTACATAGCCGTTTACTTTGTTTTCACTGATAAAGTTGGCACGATAATGGATGTCCAGATTCAGCACCTTTACCTGATAGCGTTTCTTATAGATTAACACGTTGCTATAGGAATAGGATGTGAAGCCTGTTTGGGCTTCGTTCTCAACGTTCAGCTGCTGGCGATATTCATCGGCGTAGGCCTGCTCGAAGTCCACATGCAAATCCGCTTCATGCAGCAGCCTGTCAGTCTGAATGCGGTTGCGAAGGTCGAGGCCGTAGCGGTAGCTGATGTATTTCCCCGATTCGTATTTATACTGTCCGTAGGCATTTTCCGCGCCGCGCTCAATGAATGCAGAGGCATGGTGCTGGTTGCCTCCGTTTTTGTAGGCGTAGGTCAGTTCGCCGCCAAAGCGGTGATCCACCCATTCACGCCAGTAGCTGCTATAGCCGCCTACTGTGCCGTTGGCATGTTCCATGCCCGACATGAGATAATACTTCAGATTGGGATCTTTCTGCACCGTGGTCAGGCCAATGATTTTCTCTTTACGGCGATGATAGTTGCCACTCAGACCCAATGTGTGCTTTCCCTTGGTGTAGGTCACAGCAGGAGAGAGGCGGTAGTCGAGCAACTGAGAGCGGCTACGCGGGTCGCGCAGTCGGCTCAAGTCACCCACCTTGTAATCCAACCGAACACCGAAACGCCAATGGCCAAACTGGGTGGTGCCGAGTGCGGCTGTGAAGTCGAAGTCTTGGAAGTCGTAGTTGCCGCCAATGCTGCTGCCTGCGAAATAGGGGTTGGCATTGTAGGGGCGCATCACGTCGGCCCAGGCACGGTTCTTCAGGCGTCCGTAGTCGAAGTTAAAGCTTCCGTAGCCCTGCAGGTATTTGCCTATCTTTTGGTAGCGCTCGGTCTGGAAGCGCAGCTGGTTGCTGAGGTCGCCCTCCTGCACACGGCTGTAGTCACCCTCCGTGTGTTCGTAGTTGAACTGGGCATAGCCACGGTTGCGTGTGCTGTCAAGTCCCAGGGCTGCAGCATTGTTGGTCAGTCGCCATAGCTGTGTGGCATCGTCGTAGCGGTACTGGCTTTCGCCAGTCATTTCGTCTTGTGCCAGGGCACTGAGGTTGCACAGCAACAGCACCAGGCAGATATAGAGAAACTTATTCATTGTCATATTCGCGTGGTTTTATGGTGGTTGACACCTTGAAGTCGTTGGTACTGTTGTTGGTGTCCATCAGAATGGGGTGTCCTTTCTCAGAGATGCGGGCCGTGCGACGATAGACTACTTCACCTGTCCAACCATTGATGGAGTTGATGTTGATGTAGCCAGCATCAATCTCGGTGTAGAGTCGCTTGGTGCTGACATCAACGCCTGTCGGTTTGTTCTTCAGATAATCTACACCATCGAGAATTAATCGCTTGGGCACCAACAGGTAGCGCTGACCTGTAGTCTTGCCGTATGCATAGGTGCGCTCCCAGTCGCTAAACAGCTCGTCGGTGCGGAATATGATGATGCCGCAAGGACCGCCTTGTACCAGGTTCATGGTGGCACTGTTGCCCGAAGCAGTCCAGGCAGTGAGCAGTGCTGGCGTTTCGGGGTTGTTCACCGTGCTGCCGCTTGCGTCTTTTGCTTCAAAATCAGCGTCTCTCAGGTCTTGTTCGGTGGCGCTGACATCGCGGTGGTCAGTAGCGCTGTTGACCAACAGGACCGTGCCGCCAGGAGGCACCATGTAGGGCTGATCTGCAGGAATCTGGAATATCTGTTTCACAAGGACCACGCTGTCGGCATGGTCGTCATGAAGATTTTCCAGCGTGTAAGGTTGTGGATTGGTGCTGTCGAGCAGTCCAAGGAAAAGTCCGCTCACATCCACAGGGTCGTCGGACTGATTGTACAGTTCCAGGTATTTGCCAGCCATATAAGACCTGTTATTCTGGTCTTTCGAACCGGCACTGGCAATCTTGCTAATGACAATGTCGCGTTTTACGGCTACATTGGTAGGCAGCAGGATAGGGCTGATGGTTGACGCTTCAGAAATGAGCAGGTCGTTCAGGGCACCAGAGACAGTAGCACCCAACAGTTGTGTTGTGCCTGTCAGTGCAGAGTATGTGGCGTTGCTGATGTCCCATGCCGTGGAGAGGCTATAGACATCGGGTATCAAGCCTGTGAAGGTGGCTACTCCTTCAGCATTAGTCTGAGCCGTAAAATCTGTTCCGTTCAGGCTCAGTACAATATTGTGCCCTTCCAGGTCGGTGCCGTGCGTAAATTCTGCAGGCATTTGCAGTTGCACGTTCATGCCGACTTCGCTTGTCACGTCGTTGTAGTTCACGCAAGAAGCAAGCAGGAGTGGCATCAGGGCTATGAGTTTATAGTATTTCATGTTAGGAGTTGTTTTGGGGAGTTATGGGCTTGATGGGCTTACAGGTTCAAGTCCAGTTCGGCTCCGAAACTGAAGCCCGTGTTGCGCTGTGTGAGCGTATTTGTGTTGTTGCCGCGCAGGAAAGGCTCGTAGTAAAGTGCATTATTTACATAGAACGACAGGCTGCCCACATTGCCAAGCTCCTTGGTCAGACGCACCTGCAAATTCCAAGTAATAGGCGTTTTCGAGGGCTCATTGTCGCTGACGCGGATAAGCAAGTCGTTCAGGGCTACGCTGTTCTGACTGGTTGGCTTCTCTGCATAGTATTTGGCATCCATGCCAAGATAGCCGCCCAGCATGTCGGGCGTGATGTCGTGACGAATCAGTTTGGTGTCAATCCAGCCGATAGGGTCTTTGTCGGCAGTGTAGCTGTCTTTCCAGTCGTGCCAGATGGCCTGTGCCGTGATGGAGAATACCATGCGGAGTTCGGGGATGTGGGTCACCGTGCGCAGGGTGGTCACGAAGCGGCGATACTTTGAATAGTCCTCGCCCGAGGGGTAAATCACCTTGAACGGCGTAGTTTTCACAGACGAATAGCTGGTGGGCAGCAGAGCCGCCTGCACCGACTGACTGTTCTGGTCGGTGCTCCATGTCTTTGTTTCCTGCCAGGCTCCCGACAAGAAGAAGGAAGTGCGGAGGGGCTTTACGGTGCCAAAGTCGAAATCTGCCTCCACACCACGGTTCACGGTGGTGTTGGTGTTGCCAATCTCTCCTGTGGTCATATAGTAGGTGTTGGTGCTGGCCGGATTGCTGAAGTCAATCTGTGTGGCTGCACCCGGAGTGATGATGAGGCCTTTGTCCTTTGTGAACTGGCTCACTTCGTAGGTGAAGTAGTCAGTCACGGCTCCAAAGCCGTTAGGGGTCTTGTCGCGATAGGCCAGCAGGCTGAGTTTCTTTCCGCTGGGCAGCTTGAAGTCAAGTCCTACTTCCACCTTGGTGGTGGTGGCATTTTTCATGTTCTTGGAATATGCCACTTCATAAACCTGTGTGTGGTAGGCTAGAATCTGCCCCGTTGGGTCGTTCTGTGGCATATAGTTGGCTGCCACATGGTCGGCATACTTCTTGTCAGGGTAGAGGTAGCCAAGGCCGGGTGTCTTTGCATTCATGCCGATACCGCCACGCAGGTCGAGCCATTTGGTCAGCGAGAACGACAGGTTCAGACGGGGCGAAAGGGCCGTTGTAGCGACATTGCCGAAAGGCTGCAAAGCCGTGAAGCGCACACCTGCCGTGGCACGCAGACGGTTCACCTTGTTCAAATCCCAGGTGAACTGGTCTTCAGCGAATGCTGCAAACTGGTGCAGTCCCGGTATGTCGCTGAAGGCACGTGGGCGTCCGTCGCTGTTGGGGCGCAGAGGATAGCGTTCATCCACATTATAGTAACCTTTGCCGCTGTTCCAGTCGTAGTGGTACTCGGCACCCAACTTAAAGGTCTGGCGCGTTTTGCCAGTCTTCACATAGAACTGGTCGCTCACCTTGGCAAACACATTGCCGGGCCGTCCCTCGGTGATGCCTGTTGCCAGGTAGGAACGTGTCTCGAAGGGCACAATGTAGTAGCCCGTCTCCTGTGCTGTCAGGATGGGCAGCAGTCCCGAGCTCACGCTGGTGTAGCTGGTGGTGTGGGCATCGTTCTGCGTGAGGCTCAGGCCAACGGTATAAGATAATGTACGTGCGAGGAGCTTGTCCAGCTGTATTTTTCCGTTATGGGTGAGCGAGAACGTCTGGTTCTTGTTGTCGGTATAGGTGCCGTCCTGTTCTGCATCGGGGTCATTTCCCGTCCAGTCCTTGGCCTGCATGTAGCGCAGCTTGGTATTCGTGTGCCAGCTTGAGGTAATATCGTAGCCCCAGCCCACGGTGGCCGTGTAGCGGTGGAACGAGCGCGTCTTCATGCGCGGGTCTCCCCATGCCTGGGCGTAGTCGAGGCTGGCGTTCAGGATGCCGCCCCTGCCCAGGTTCAGACCCTTGCTCAACGAGTAGTTCATCAGGGCCGGATTGATTTTGCTCTTGAACTGCCACGGCGTGATGCCCACCTTGGAGTGCACCACCACCAGGCCACTGGTCAGGTCGCCATATTCGGCAGAAGGAATGCCCCGCACCACCTCCACCTGGTCAATGTCGTCTGCAGCAATCTGGCGCAGGTCGGTACCCGTAAAAGCTGTACTGGAAAATGGGCCCTGCGTCACATTGGCATTGTTCGACATGGGCACACCATCCACCACGATGCTGGCACCAAAAGCCGACGTGTTATTATTCACCAGCTGGCGCAGTTGCAAGTTGGAAGAAGCCGTCAGGTCGCCGTTGCCCATCAATTGTCCGGGCACCAGCTGCATGATGTCGGCCAGCGAGGTGGCTTGCAGGTGGTCGATGGCCTGGCGGCCGATGATGCTCGACGTGGAACTGCCCGATGCGTTCTGGCGCGCCGTCACGCTCACGTTCTTCAGCATCAGCGAGCTTTCTGCCAGTTCAATCTTCAGGTTCAGTTCCTTCTGGCCTACAACTACCTGAAGACTGTATGACTGGTAGCCAATATATCTGACATTCAGCGTGTAGCGGCCTTCTGGCACGTTCTTTACGGTGGCCTTTCCGTTCATGTCGGTGACAGCCCCAAGTCCGCTTGGCGCTAAGATGACCGTCCCCATGATGATGGGTTCCTTGGTCTTCTGGTCGGTCACAGTCACATGGATGTTCTGTGTGCCCTTCTGTGCCAGTCCCTGCGTTCCTCTTGCGCCCGCGAAGAATAAGGCCAACAGAAGGCAGAGCTTTAAAGGCAACGTTGCTGTTTCTTTCATTTTCTCTTTTTAGCTTTGATTCCTGCTGCCTTCAGGTCTTTCAGCAGCTGTTCTTCATTGGTCTCGGTATTGACATACGTAATGCCCAGCGAGCAGTTCTTCGGATTGATGGTCGCGTCGTCCACGCCCTTCAGGGCCAGCACCTGTTCCACATTCTCTTCCTTTGCAGCTTTGGCCGGAATCTTGAAATAGGCGAAGCTGATGATTTTGCTTGTGTAGTAGGTCGTGGGCGTAAAGCCAAGCGCCATCAATGCCTCTTTGATGTCAGCCTTGCAGGTCTTGTTGGCATCGTAGCGGATAAACATGTATCCCTTGTCGATATGCGCGGCCAGACTGTCAATGCCCACCATGTCTTTCAGCTTCTCCATAATGCGTCCTGCACACGCCTCGTTCTCCAGTTCACCCATCTGCAGGCCCATGCCTCGGCGAATCATCTCCTCTGGGTCGTAGCCGCTGGGCTTGTAGCGCCCCGTGGCAGCCAGACGCGAACAGATGGAGTCGCGGCAGGTTTGCGAGGGGTCATACTTCACGGTGACAGTTCTCCGTTCCAGATCGAAGTCCATCTCCTTCACGCCCTTGTCCTTACGGAGCGCGACAGTCACCTTGTGTGCACACTCTTCACAGCGCATCGCCTTGATGCGAACAATCAGCGTGTCAGATACACCTGTAGCCATTGCCGCTACTGACAAGATGGCAGCAAAAGCAAAAAACATCAGTCTCTTCATAAAATCAAATGTCTATAAATTTTTTGCAAAGATACGTTTTTTTTGCCGTTCCTGCATACTTTTTAAGAACGAAACACCTGCAAAAGGGGCGTTTTTTCTTCTTCCTGTAAACTTATGGAACAGAAAAAAGGAAGTGAACACACAAAAACGGCTGACATAAAGACCCCTCATGTCCGCCGTGCTTCGTGACCCGGAAGGGACTCAAACCCTTGACCTGCAGAACCGGAATCTGACGCTCTATTCAACTGAGCTACCGGGCCATTTCCCTGAAAAGCGCTGCAAAGGTAAGAATTATTTGCCATTTACCATTTATTGTTTACTGTTTTTTTTGGAATATGGGGGATTTTTTTGTGGGGCAGCGTAGCAAACTAACGTGAAATATTACCAACAATGAAAATATTAGAAACATTTGGCAACTGAAGGCTGCGGCCACCGATAGCGTAGGAAAGTCTGCTGTCAGCAGTTACGTGCGCCAGGATTTCCTCTAAAAAAATAAAAATTCTTTATCGGACTGTCTTATAATTCAAGAATTATATCTACATTTGTGGCTGATATGGAAGATGAGAAGGATTTTTTGCCACATGAGAAGGATTGCCGCACGCTGAAGGCTTTTCTTTTGATGACGATGTGTTTCTTTTGTGTTTCGCTGTCGGCGCAGGATGTTGCGCTGGCTGACAGCATCGTGAAGTATCAGCTGCCCTGTGGGGGGTGGCCGAAGAATCAGGACTGGCTGCGGGGAGCTGACCAGGCGTATATGGCGGAGTGCCGGCGGACAGGCATTGGGGGTACGATTGACAATGGAGCGACGACGGGTGAACTGAAGGTGCTGGCAGGGGTGATAGCTGCGTGCAAAACTCAAAAACTTGCAAAAACTTACCAAGCGGCTTTCCTGCATGGCATTCAGTATTTGCTTGACATGCAACATGAGAATGGGGGGTGGCCGCAGTTCTGGCCGAAGCGGTCGGCTACGTCCTATTCAAATCACATCACGTTCAACGACAATGCGATGGTGAATGTGATGCGCCTGCTGAAGGATGTGGCGGACGGCAAGTCGCCCTACGACAAGGTGAAGATGCCCAAGTCGTTGCGGGGGGCGTGTAAGCAAGCATTTTGGTGGGGCATTCAGTGCATACTCGACTGTCAGATTAAGGACGCTGATGGTAAGCTGACGGTGTGGTGTCAGCAGCACGACGAGGTGACGCTGGCTCCGGCCAGTGCCCGTAAATATGAATTGGCTGCCTACTGCGGACATGGCGAAACGGTGGGCATTCTTGAACTGCTGATGGACGTGGAGTCTGAGGCGGGGAGTATGAAAATACGTATTCAACAGGCTGTCGGCTGTGCTGTGGCGTGGCTGGAAACCCATGCTATTCACAACATGAAGCTGGAGTCGTTTGTGAATGAAGACGGTCTGAGCGACAAGCGGTTTGTGCCGGCGGAAGGTACTCCTGACATCTGGGCACGCTATTATGATTTGGAAAAGGGTGAGCCGCTGTATTCCGACCGTCATGGGTTGCCGCTGAAGGATTTCAATGCCATTGGCTATGAGCGCCGCAATGGTTACAGTTGGCTGGGCGATTCGCCACGGAGGGTGATTGAACGGTTTAAAGCGATAGAACCTCAAAAGAACTGAAATGAAACAGGAAGACATCTGGAATCAGCATATTGAAGAGATTACCACCTTTATGAGTACTCAGCACCGCCGTCCATCTAAGTATAACGCAGAGGAGCGTGCGATGCTTAACTGGCTGAAATATGCGAAGAAAAAGCAGACGAGAGGGTTGCTCTCGCCTGCGCAGAATGTGGAGCTGAACACACTTTTAGACTTTGCCCGTCTGGTTCAGCGTAAAAATCAATATCAGTATCAGCATCAACAGCTGATGGCTACAATCCCAGGTCTTTTTTGATGGCTTCGACCTTCTTCTTGGCTTCAGCAACGGCTCCGTCGTAGCACTTGGGACACTCCATTTCACCCTTGACTTCAACGTAGAACTTGATTTTGGGCTCGGTGCCTGATGGACGGACTGAGATTTTGGTGCCGTCGGCTGTGAACCACTGGAGCACGTTGCTGGTGGCCGGCATGTCGAGTGCTGACTCTACGCCGTCCTTCACCATCTTCAGGGTCTTGAAATCCTTGGCACAGACTACAGGACTGCCACCAAGCTGTGCTGGTGGTGTGTTGCGGAAGTCTTCCATCATCTGCTTGATTTCGTCGGCACCGCTCTTGCCTGGCTTCACAACGGAAATGGCATCCTGATAGGCAAAGCCGTAGTCGAGGTAGATCTTCATGAGCAGGTCATAGAGGGTCATGCCGTTGTCCTTAGCCCAGGCTGCGATTTCGCAGAGCAGGCAGATGGAGGCTGGACTGTCCTTGTCGCGTACCTTGTCGTATGGCAGGTAGCCGAAGGATTCCTCGCCGCCGCCGATGTATTTCTGCTGGCCTTCGGAAACCTTGATTTCACGGGCAATCCACTTGAAGCCTGTGTAGCAGTCGCGGATTTCCACGCCGTTGCGCTGGGCAATCTGGGCGATGGTTTCGGTAGTGACGATGGTCTTCACCATGAAGTCGCCCGGCTTGAGCTGCCCCAGCTTCTTCTTGTTCTCGATGATGTAGTAGGAGAGCATGAGGGCTGTCTGGTTACCGTTGAGGATGCACCATTCTCCCTTGGGGTCGCGGCAGACCACAGCGAGACGGTCGGCGTCGGGGTCGCTGGCCAGCACGAGGTCGGCGTTGAGCTTGGTGCCCAGTTTCATGCCAAGGGTCATGGCCTCGGAGTTCTCTGGGTTCGGGGAAACGACGGTAGGGAAGTTGCCGTCGATGACCATCTGCTCTTTCACCACGTTGATGTTCTGGAAGCCCCAAGTGCGCAGGGCGGCAGGGATGATGACGCGGCCTGTGCCGTGGAGCGGGGAATAGACGATGCAGAGGTCTTTCTGGCGGTTGATGACTTCCTGGTCAACTAATGCCTCATGCACGGCGTTTAGGTAGTCGATGTCCATTTCGCCACCGATAATCTTGATGAGGTCTTCGTTGGGGGTGAACTTCACTTGGTCGATAGTCACCTTGTTGACTTCGTCGATGATGCCTGTGTCGTGTGGAGAGAGCACTTGTGCGCCGTCGTCCCAATATGCCTTATAGCCATTATACTCCCGCGGGTTGTGGCTGGCCGTGATGTTGACACCAGCCTGAGCATGGAGCTGACGGATGGCGAAGGAGATTTCGGGTGTGGGACGGAGGCTTTCAAAGAGATACACCTTGATGCCGTTGGCAGAGAAGATGTCGGCCACGGTCTCGGCAAAGAGGCGAGAATTGTTGCGGCAGTCGTGTCCTACAACTACGCTGATGTCCTGCTTGCCGGCAAAGGCTTTGTTGATGTAGTTGGCAAAGCCCTGTGTGGCCATGCCGACGATGTACTTGTTCATGCGGTTGGTACCTGCTCCCATGATGCCACGGAGTCCGCCTGTACCAAATTCCAGGTTCTGATAGAATGCGTCGATGAGGGCGCTTTTGTCCTCTGCGTCGAGCATGGCTTTTACTTCTGCCTGTGTGTCGGCATCGAATGCTGGGCTGAGCCATTTCTGGGCTTCAGCTGCACATTGTTTGATGAGTTCTTGATCCATAATAGATTATTATTTAAAGGTTGTATTTGATTTTTGTGTTATCTGCCCATTCTGTCTGCAATGCCGTCAAGAAGTACAGCTATGAAGAAAAGAGTAAAAGTAATAATTCCTACCCAGACTAACAGGGTCGTATCATAGGACTCGTTTTTTAAGAGTGGAGTGATTATTCCACCACCAGCCACAATTTTGCAAACATCATAGATAAATTTAACGATGTTCTGCAGTTGCCCCTTTGTTAGAATTCCGTTGTTCATCAAGCTTTAGACCGTTTATTGACTGCACGAACTATTTGGTCTATAGTCACCAGCAACAATGCTAATGCTACACAGCTTAATGCAGGAAGGAAATAGTAAATATAGTTCATTGTTTGATCTATTAGACAGTTAATGCCGCAAATATAAAACAAATATTCGAAATAGACAGAATGTTTTTGGTGTTTTCTTTCTTTCTGTTTTAAAAATAGGGGCTTTTTTAAACTTTTTTGCTAAAAAGTGTATTTCTGGTCGAGATAGGCCATGCGTTGCTCAATCCATTGCAGGATGTATGCCTCTTCTGTGTCGAAATTCAGGCGGAGTCCATTCACGCCGTTCCAGCGTTGCTGTTCCCGCTCGGCGGCGCCTGTCTGGCGGAAGAGCTGGAAGTACCGGGTGAAATGTGTTTTGATGGAGTCTGTTTGCCAGTGACTTTGTCGCAGTTCGGCATAGCGTTGGCTTAGATTTATTTCTTTGGTAAGCAGGGCAGTGGTGAACAGCTTGTTGGTGTTTTCTGCTTTCAGGTCGGTGGTAGGGCTGACTTTTGCAGCCTTGTAATCGCGTCCCCATGTGGCATCCATGTCCCAGGGGGCTATGCCCATCACTTGTGACTGGGTGACATCGTAGAAATAGAAGTAGAGATTTTTCTGGATGTTGTCGTCGCCGTGCATCAGTTCGTTCAGGAGCAGTAGGTCTTGCAGCACGGGCAGGTCGATACGCTCGTGGAGATGTTCTGCTATGGTTTCGTTGTCCAGGGTGCTTAGAAAATGGATGATGCTGACAAAGGGGGTCCAGTCCAGTGGCTCGTCTTCTTCCGCTTTGGGGTATTTTGCATTCCATGCGAACCATCTGCCGGCTGTGTTGTCGGAGAAGAAGCGCCGCTCTTTGTCGCCTGTCATGTCGGAATTGTAATAGGACTTGACGAGCAGACCGCGCTGCCCTTGTTCGTTGTATTTTTTAAGTTTTAGTTGTTTGCGGTCGAGACATTCATTCAGGCAATATAATCCGTTGTACTCTCCATTCAGATAGACCTCCACAAATTTGCCGTCAATGCCGTTGCGGCTGTTGGGGTTGTAGTCCTTTATGTAGGACGGGTGGGAAAAGGCGTTCCATATATCCCACGACACACGGTTGCGGCAACGCCCCAAGTCGGAAGCCATGGCATCGAGCAGCCAGGAGTTGTCTTCTCTCATGCCCAACAGGCCAACATCCAGCTTGTTGTCGTCGCTGTCTTTCAGTTTCAGCTTCAGCGATTTCTTTTTGTACCTTGTGGCGGTCTGGCCGTGGATGTGCATATCTGCAAGGCAATCGAAAGTGTCTTTCCCGTTGATGAGCCGGAAGGTGCTGCAGATGTCCGTGTCCTGCCGGAGCGAGTCGGTGTATTGAAGATGTATCACGGGCAACTGCCCCCTGGCGGTCAAGCTCAGGAACAGAACAAAGAGGTATGTGATGCGACGAAACATGAGGGTGATGGTTAAAATGGCAGGCCGACGGCAAAGTGGAAGGCGAAGTCACGGCCAAAGTTGGGGTGATAGAGTGGGTAGCGGTCTCGGCCATTGTGGGCAGGGTTGATGGCTTTCATGCCAGCATCGAAACGTAGAATGAAGAAGTCAAGGTTCATGCGCAGGCCCAGGCCGTAGCTCATGGCGATTTGTTTGTAGAATTCCTCAAAGCGGAACTGTCCACCGGGCTGGTCGGGATAGTTGCGCAGGGTCCAGATGTTGCCTGCATCGACGAAGAATGCACCAGAGAGTTTCCAGAACAAATAGGCTCGGAACTCCAGCGAGAAGTCCAGCTTCAAGTCGCCTGACTGGTTGATGAAGTTGATGCCATGGTCAGCACCGTCGTAGCTGCCTGGACCTAAAGAGCGAATCGACCACCCACGCACGCTGTTGGCTCCCCCCGAGAAATATCGTTTTTCGAAAGGCAGGATGGAAGAATTGCCGTATGGATAGGCGATGCCGAAGTTGATGCGCCAAGCCAGCGAGTTGCCCGGGTCGAGGCGAAGGCTTTTCGTGTAGTCAAAGTCGAACTTGGCATATTGGGCGTATGCTATGCCGCAAAAGGTGTATTGTCCGTCGCTGTTCTGTTTTCCACGTGCAAGTTTTGTCAGTCCACGCAGGGCATTACCGGAAGTTTCAATATTGATTCTGAAGGTGTGGGCAGTTTTTCCGTATGTCTGTTGGGCAGCACCGAGGGAATTATAAGTATAGGTATAGCCCAGTTTTGTGATGAGCAGGTTTTCATAATTGTATTTCAGGATGGCATTGGTCTTGCCCAATTCATCGAGATACTGACTTTTGAAAGTGGTGGAAATCCGTGGCATGTAAACATAGTTTACTTCAAGCAGGTCGAAGCGGTGACCAATGTGCCTGTCTTTGCCAAACCAGCGGTAGCGCCATGTACCTGTGAGCACGCGCCGCTGAAATTCGGGACGGTCTTGCAGGTTATATTGCAGCGATATTTCTGTGCTGCTTCCCTGGCGAACAGCCCAACGCTTGTCAACAAAGGGTAACAGGAAGGCTGGAAGGGAGAGTTTGATTTCTGCGCCTAATTCAATATAATGGCTGCCATCATAGCCTTCCAGCTCGGTAATAGCTTCATAGGCGGCACGTAGTTTCAAAGATAGCGTTTCGCTTCCACGGAAAATGTTTCGCTGGCTCACGGTTCCAGAAATGGCAGCCCCCAGGTCGCCGGCAGAATTGGTGGCCTCGATGTCGTAGCCAATGGTGTGTGGCTTGCTGTGATTGACGCTCATCGACACATCCAGCGTGTCTCGGCCCGGGCGTTCAAGCATCTGTATGTTGGTGAACGAAACGCCGCTCAGTCGTTGCAGGTTTGCATAAGTCTGCTTCAGGTGTGTGTCGTTGTACAGCTCGCCAGGGATGATGAGCGTATTTGCAGAGTAAAATGAACGGCGAAAGTGATATTGCCCGTCGCTTTCAGGCTGATAATGGATATTGCCTATTGTGTAAGGACGGTGACATTCGGGCTCAGAACGCCCATTCTCCAAATGCAGCTTCAGGTGAAGTGTCAGGTCCACGTCGTTCCGTCCGCTGATGGTATCGATGGTGTAGTGAATGTCTTCTTTGGTGAATTTGTAGTAACCTGTATCACGCAGTTTGGTTGCGATGCGGTTTCGTTCTTGGTTGAGGATGTTGATGTCGAGGGGCATCCCGCTGTAAAGCAACGATTCCCCCTGGTCTATAGTTTGGAGCAGAGAGCCAATGCTGGGGTCTGCAAATTCCCTGTGGATGTTGCGCACATAATATCGCTGACCAACTGTTACCACGTATTCCAGTGACAGTTTCTTGTCTTTGATATGTTTCACTGTGTTGACGCTGGACTTGATATAACCAGCATTGGCCAGTACTTGATACATCTGCTCGCTGGAGTTTTGGGCTTTCAGACTGTCGAAGATGACAGGGTCTTCGCCCAGCTTGCGAAACATCTTGCACGTCCAGCGCGTTGTGTCGGTCCCCGACAGGGTGTAGATTTTCAGCGGAACTTTTGCACCAAACCATTTGCTGTTAGGCTGCTGCTGGTTGTACGATTTCAGGTCATACGCCAGGACGCCCTTCCCGCCGTCCACGTAGCTGACGCTCACATTCCTCAACAGGTATTTCCCCTCGGGTATATACTTGCTGACGGAGCAGGATGTGAGCAGCAACAGGGCGACTATATAGGCGGAGCTGTGTTTCATCTTTATCATTGCCGTTGCAAAGTTATTCTATTTTTCTCAAATGACAATGTGAAATCCCCAAAAAAGCCTTGTTTTTTGGTACTCGTGTTTGAAGTGTCTGGTTTTTTAAAGTCCGCGACTGCGGTACAAAGGCATACATTGCATTTTTGACACACCCTCGCCGAACAGTTACAAGCAGGCGCAGAATTACAAAAAAAGCAAAATCACTTTCACTTTCATAAAATGCCACTTATCCTGCTAAATATCAGATGATAAGCACTATGAAAGTGAATTTTTTACTTTCATGTCACTTTCATATCGGGCGTTCCATTAAAACCAGACTTTGTGACGATGCATGGCCAGAGCCGTGACGATGCACGGCCAGAGCCGTGACGATGTTTGGCCAGAGTCGTGACGATGCATGGCGACGAGTG
>R20__coassemble_944_pt1 | contig 18849 bp, 16 predicted proteins | sample R20__metabat2_low_PE_030 | metagenome-assembled genome bin R20 | reverse complement strand
GTGCTATTTCCTCAACACCCCAGTGCTACTTCGGCAGCGATGGGGTGCCAGCGAAGTAACGAAGCATCGATGCCAAAGTAACGATGCATGGCCAGCGCCGTGACGATGTTTGGCCGCAGTCGTGACGATGTTTGGCCAGAGCCGTGACGATGCATGGCGACGAGTGCGACGATGCATGGCGACGAGTGCGACGATGCATGGCCACTGTGCTGACGATGCATCGTCACTTAACTTCCTGGTACATAGGATTGTTATAGCGAAACATCGTCGTTGCACCAATGATGTTTTATAGTATGTGTAGATGGTCAGAACCGAAGCAGTTATGAAAGTGAATGAAAGTGAAAACTTCACTTTCATAATGCTTATTTACTGATGTTCTGCTTGTTAACCCCTATTTTATGAAAGTGAAAGTGATTTTACGTTTTTTCAAATTATGTTGATTTCCCCTTAGAACAGCCTTTAACTCCTTTTCTGTTACATTCGCAACAGAATGTCATGTCTCTTGTGAAACACGGCGCAAAATGAAAAAGATTGAGAATACGACCAGATTTGTGGAAAAGATATTTAAAAAGTTAGAAAATTTTCGTATTTTTGCGACGTGAAAACAGCGAAATTATGGAAAAAATTGGGATTTTCTGCGCATCGTCGAACAGGATGGATGCCGTATATTACGAGGAAGCAGCCAGGCTGGGCGCATGGATGGGCCAGAGTGGAAAGACGCTGGTGTATGGAGGTGCCAACTGTGGCCTGATGGAGGTGGTAGCACGTGCTGTACACGAGCATGGTGGGCGTGTACTGGGCGTTGTGCCCCAGATATTGTCTGAAAGGAATCGGGTCAGTACTTATATTGATATCATTGTACACACGGCGGACCTGAATGACCGCAAGCAACTGTTGATAGATAAATCAGACGTGATTGTGGCCCTGCCTGGCAGCGTGGGCACGTTGGACGAGGTCTTCACGGTGATGGCGGCCAACACTATCGGAATCCATCGGAAACGTGTGGTCTTTTGGAACATCAACCATTTCTGGGATGATCTTTTCCGCCTGTTTGATGGGCTGGAGCAGAAAAAAGTGCTAAACAAGCCTGCCGATGAGATGATGGTGCGTGTAGAGACGTTGGAGGAACTAATCGCCTGCATCTGTTAAGTGGCATAAATGCAAGTACCAATATTTCCTACTAAAAAAGGTGCATCCCCCTGAGTGTCTGTCTCAGAGGAATGCACTTTGTAATGATGGAGAAAAAAGACTTGTTACCTGCGACCGCCCGGGCCGCCTTCTGGCTGGTTGCCGCCACCACCCATGCCGCCGCTGACATTGCCGATGGTGGTTACCATGTTGCTGAGCGTGACGGAGGCGAGGGAGGTGCCAATGCTGCTGATGGTGCCGCCTGTCTGTAGACCGTGGAAGGTGGTTGTGCCGGAGAGGCTGCTGCCTGTGTGCATGTAGATGGTGCTGTCCGAGGCGAGCTGCGGACTGCTGACGAGCATGGTCAGCTGGTTGTAAGTGCGCGGAATGGTGTAGGACAGGATGTGGGTGCTGCTTCCGTCAACCAGGGTGACCAGCGTGCCGCTGGCAATGGTTCCGCCGTAGATGATGGAGGGCTGGGTGCAGCTGTTGGCCGTAGGCGTGCTGGTTGCGCCGCCCACGCCGATGACCACGCCGCCCGTGATGGCGAAGTTGCCCTGGTCACAGTCGATGCCCTCTTCCGGGGCGGTGGAGCCGGAGGCTACGACCACGCCGCCCGCGATGGCGATGCTGCCGTTGGAGTCCAGTCCGTCGTTGGTGGAGCTGTAGGCATAGACGTTGCCGCCGCTGATGGTCAGCGCGGAGGACGCATTTACGCAGTCGTCGTAGCAGCTGGCCTGCACGGTACCGCCGCTGATGCTGACTGCCGACTTGCTCTCGATGCCCTCGCTGCCCTCGCCGCCTGTGCAGCGCACGGCGATGTCGCCATCGGCAATGTAGATGTTCTTGTCACCCTTGATGCCCTTGGGCGATGTCCTGTTGGCCGAGGAGGATGAGCCGCCGCCAAACTGTGAGTTGCTTGATGAGCCATAGCGTGTGCCTGTCGTGATGACACGCAGGGTGCCGCCGTTCAGATAAATCTCCTGGTCGCTGCTGATGCCTTTGCCTCCCTGTCCTGTGCTCTTCAGCCAAAGTTCACCGGCATTCAGGCGGAAAATGCTGTCCGTCTTGATGCACGCACAGGCCGAAGCCTCGCCGTCTTCATACGTGCCGCCGCCCGTGGTGATGACCGTGGTGCGTCCGCCGTTCACCTCCATGTAGCCGTCGGTGGAAAGCCCCTTGCCCGCCGTGCTGCTCACGCTGATGTTCAGCACGCCGCCGTCAATCAGGATTGCGTCAACGCCACGGACGCCATTCTTCGTGGTAGCCGTGATGCTGACATTCGTGTTCTTGCGGAAACGGATGTAATCGCTGCTGTGCAGGGCGTTCTTGTCTGCGCCTACCGATTTGATATTCAGCGAGCCCGCGCCGTTCACCGTCAGCTTGCCTTTGGAATAGACCGTGGCCTTCTGCGTGTCGTCCGTATAAGTGGCACCGTCGCAGAGCGTGTTGGTGGTGCCTGCATCCACCGTCAGGAACATACGCTTGTCGGCCAGCTTCTGCAGGGCAGCCCCCGTGGGATTGGTCAGCGTCAGTCCGGCCAGTTCCACCCAGGCCTTCTTCTCCTCGCCGGTAATGGTCAACGAGCCGTTGGCGGAAGTTCCCTTCAAGGTGTAATGCGCCTTCTTCTGGGCTGTCACCGTCAGGTGCGCACCGTCTTTGGCAAAAGAGAAGTCGGTGTCGCTTTCGTCATAGCCCTCTATGGTCACGTCGTCGTCGGTGAATGTCAGCGTGAAATTGTTGTTCCACGCATCTTCGTTCTCCACGTAGTCCTCGTAGCTTTCGTCTGTGGCATCGGTGGGAATCGTCTCCGTCTCGGTCAAAGCCTCAGTGTTCAGCTCCACGGCGAAGGTCTCCAGGTCGTCGCCGCTGGTGTCGGTGGTCGTTACAGGGTCAATAATTAGTGTCGCGTCATCGTTGCCGTTGTCTGTAGTACAGGCCGCAAGGCCAAACAGCAAGCTTGATAAAAACAGCAGTTTCGTTTGCATAGAATGTCGGTTATTTATAGATAAAAACAGTTAGTGTTATATCCGAGGGCCATAAAGCCTTAGACATAACACTAAAACGAAAGTTTCATTCAGGCTATTGCCCTTTGAAAGTTAAAATTTAAGAATTAAAAGTTAAAAGATGAAAGTTCCTACAGTTCGATGTTCTCCACATTCTTCACCTCGCAGAACTTCTTCTTGTATTTGCCCACCTTCACGTTTTTGATGGTGACGTTCTTGGCCGGCAGCCGCTGGTCGCCCATCAGGGTGATGACCTTGTCGCAGGAATCCACTTGCACATCCTCGATATGCAGTCCGTCGATGCGCGTCAGGCGAGTCTCGTAGTCGGGGAAGTCCTTCCATTGATAGACCACGTCGGTGGCCAGCGCAATGACTTCCTGGCAGTAGTTCACCTTGGCCCCCTTCAACCAGATATTCTCCACAAAGCCGCCACGGCGGTGGTTGGTCTTCACGTAGTAGAGGCGCAGCACGTTGCCGTCCATCTTGCAGTTCGTCATATAGACATTGCGGATGCCGCCCGACAGTTCGGAGCCGATGCCCAGCAGGGTGTGGCCCTTGTGAATGGTGCAGTTGCGGATGACGATGTTCTCCGTGGGGCAGTTCAGTCGCCAGGCATCCTGATTGCGCCCGGCCTTGATGACCACCGCGTCGTCGCCTTGGTCAAACTGGCAGTTCTCCACCAGGAAGTTCTTCGTCATGTCGATGTCGATGCCGTCGTTGTTGTGGCCATGCGCATACACGTCCAGTCCACGGGCAATGCCGCCGTCGCACATATAGATGTGGATGGTCCAGAAAGGGCTTTCGCGGATGACGAAGTTCTCCAGCAGGACATTCTTGCAGCGGTTGAACTGAATCAGGTGCGGACGCATACGGCTCAGCGTGTCGGACACCTGCCGCACGTTCATGTCGGCATACTCCGAACACCAGGTGTAGAGCTTGCGTGTGGCTTCGACGTGCGACTTCGGACGGTTGAACCACGTCTTCCAGTATTTCATCCGTGGAGCCAACTTGCCCTTGCCCGAAATGGCTACGTTCTCACATTCGTAGGCAAACACCAGAGGGGAGTAGTTGTAACATTCCACGCCTTCCCATGTAGTATGCACAGCAGGCAGATAGTCCTTGGGATTGTCGGTAAATTCCACCACAGCCCCCTCCTCTAAGCGCAGGTTGCAGTTCGACTTGAAATGGATGGCTCCCGTCAGCCACTTGCCCTGTGGCACCACCACATAGCCGCCGCCCGCCTTGTTGCAAGCGGCCATCGCCTTCTGGAAAGCCTTGGTGCAGAGCGTTTTGCCGTCGCTCTTTGCGCCATACTTCGTGATGGGGAACTCCTTGTCGGGGAAGATGAACTCCTTGATGGGCTTCATGGGGAACGGTGCATCGGTAATGACCGTCTCTTTGTACTGCTGTGTCTGGGCGTGTGAAATACATACCGAACAAATCAGCAACAACGATAAGATTCTTTTCATAAAAAAATACAGGTTAATAGGTTAGGGTCAAATTGTGATTGGTTGACGTTTCAGAGAGACGTACGCCTGCGGCGGCTGTAGAAAAACAAAAGAAAACAAGAAAAAAACAAAAGAAAACAGAACCTTTTCAGCAAAGTATAAAAGAATATAGATTCATAAATGTTTTTTCTTGTTTTCTTTTGTTTTTTCTTGTTTTTCTACAGCCCGCAAAGCGGTATTACTTCACTTCTCCGAAATACTTCGTGTCGACCAGTTTCAGCAGGTACTGCCCATACTGATTCTTAATCATCGGCTGTGCCAGTTCGCGCAACTTCTCGGTCGTAATCCAGCCTTGGCGATAGGCAATGCCCTCCAGACAGGCAATCTTCAGGCCCGTGCGCTTCTCCAGCACCTCAATAAATGTGCTGGCCTCCGAAAGCGAGTCGTGCGTGCCGGTGTCCAACCAGGCGAAACCGCGTCCCAACAGCTGCACCTTCAGGTTCTTCTCCTTCAGGAACTCCTGGTTCACCGTTGTAATCTCCAGTTCGCCGCGTGGCGACGGCTTGATTTGCTTGGCCACTTCTACCACCTTGTTGGGGTAGAAGTAGAGGCCAACCACGGCATAGTTCGACTTTGGCTCTTTCGGCTTCTCCTCAATGCTGAGGCAGTTGCCTTCGCTGTCAAATTCAGCCACACCATAGCGCTCGGGATCCTGTACCCAGTAGCCGAATACGCTGGCCTTGCCTTTGGCGGCATCGGCCACACACTGCTTCAGCATCCCAGAGAAACCGCGTCCGTGGAAGATGTTGTCGCCCAGCACAAGGCAGACATCGTCTGTGCCCACAAACTTCTCGCCGATGATGAAGGCCTGTGCCAGTCCATCGGGCGAAGGCTGCTCGGCATACTCAAAGTGCACGCCATAGTCGCTGCCGTCACCCAGCAGACGCTTGAAGCCAGGCAAGTCGTACGGCGTGGAGATGATGAGGATGTCGCGGATGCCTGCCAGCATCAACACGCTCACGGGGTAGTAAACCATCGGTTTGTCAAAAATCGGGATGAGCTGCTTGCTCACACCCTTGGTGATAGGGTACAGGCGTGTACCCGAACCACCTGCTAATACAATTCCTTTCATGTCTATTTGTCGTATTTCAGAGTCAATATCTTCATGCTTACAACGCTATTTCTACTTTTTCTGCTGTTGCCATATCGTCCATATCGGACACATTCATATCCAGTCTTTCATTAAATTGTCTGCAAATATCTGAATTTATTTCCAACTGACAAAGAAAAAACCTAAGAGAATTGCAAATGTCGGCATTGTGGCGTACCTTTGCAAGCTGAAAATAAAGATTCGTAACCAAAGACATGGATTTTGTTTTAAATATCATTCTGTTCCTTGTGGGGCTGACGCTGATTGTGAAGGGGGCTGACTGGCTGACCGACGGTGCCGCCAGCATGGCCTATCGCCTGCACATCCCCACGCTGGTCATTGGCCTGACCATTGTGGCTGTGGGTACATCGGCCCCGGAGTTTGTGGTCAGCATGATGGGCGCCCTGCGCCACGACCCCGACATTGCCATCGGCAACGTGGTGGGTAGCAACATCTTCAATATCCTGGCCATCATCGGTTGCACAGCCCTGATTATGCCTCTGTCGATGACGCGTAGCAACGTGATGCGCGACTTGCCCATCATGGTGCTCTCGTCGGTGGCCCTCTTCGTGATGCTGATAGACACGATGCTCGACAGCGAGGCCACGTCGAACAGCCTGAGCCGGGGCGACGGACTGGTGCTGCTGTGTCTGTTCCTCATGTTCATGTACTACACCATGCACCTGGCCCGGAAGGGGCGCAAGCAGTCCGCCAACACTGACACGGGCGGTGAATATGCCGACAAGATGCCGGCATGGTTGCCCGGTGGCATCCGACAATATCCCCTCGCCGTCTATTCCGCGATGATTCTTGTGGGGTTGGCCAGCCTCGTTCTGGGCGGCAACTGGATGGTGGATGGTGCCAGCGGCATAGCCCGCGCATTGGGCGTAAGCGATGCCATCATTGCCCTGACCATTGTGAGCATCGGCACTTCGGCACCGGAACTGGCCACCAGCATCATGGCGGCGCGGAAGGGCGACAACGAAATGGCGGTTGGCAACATCGTGGGCAGTGTGGTGTTCAACACGTTGCTCATCCTTGGTGCGTCAGCCACGGTCTATCCGTTGCCGATGGTGGGCATTACGATGGTTGACCTCTACATCCTGCTGGCAGCATCGATGATGTTCTGGGCCTTCGGCAAGTTCGGACGGAAGCGGTACGTCATCACGCGAGGCGAGGGTCTGCTGATGGTTGCCTTGCAGGTGGCCTACTATGTCTATCTGGTCGTGGAGGAAATTAACTAAAAAAAGACCCACCCTGACCCTCCCAGAAAGGAGGGTCAGGGTGGGTCTCTAATTATAAATTATGTCAAGTATAAGTATTGAACTGAAAGGCCTGACGACGGGCTATAAAATAAAAAAGGGGGTGGCCGTGGTGTCGGAGCACCTGGATGCAGCCCTGCAAACGGGTGAACTCACTTGTCTGCTGGGACCTAACGGTGCCGGCAAATCGACTCTACTGCGCACGCTGTGTGCTTTTCAGCCCGCCCTGGGCGGCGACATCGAGGTGATGGGCCGCAGTCTGCACACCTATCGCCAGCAGGAGCTGGCACGCCTCATCAGCGTGGTGCTGACCGACAACAGCAACATCCAGGGCATGACGGCTTACGATGTTGTGGGCATTGGCCGCAGTCCCTACACAGGCTTCTGGGGCAAGTTGAAGGAGAAGGACAAGCTTGTCATTAACAAATGCTTTCAGTGGGTAGGCATTGAGCAGCTGAAGGAACGCAAGATGAACACGCTGAGCGACGGCGAATGTCAGAAGGTGATGATTGCCAAGGCGATTGCACAGGAGACACCCATCATCTTCTTGGATGAGCCAACGGCTTACCTGGACTATCCCAGCAAAATTCAGATGATGCTCCTGCTGCACCGCCTGGCCAAGACGCTCAAGAAGACAATCTTCCTGAGTACGCACGACCTGGAGCACGCCTTGCAGATTGCCGACCAGATTTGGCTGCTCGACAAGGAACATGGCCTATCGACAGGCGCACCGGAAGACCTGAATATCGAGGGCAAGATTGAACAGTACTTCAATCGTGACGGCATTTTATATGACAACGAACTGAGCACGTTCAACGTCCAGCACGAAACGGCACGCGAGGTGGAGTTTGTGGGCAACCCCGACACGCTGCAGTATAAATTGTGCTACAAAGCGCTGCTGCGCAATGGCATCCAGCCCGTTGAACATACAACCGAAAGTCCTATTGTGGTCAGCGTGCCAGGCGACGGCACCTACAGGCTGCTGGAGAACGGTGTAGAGACGTACAAGGTGCAACGTATAGAACACTTGCTGCGCACCATTGTGCCGGCCATCGTAAGGAACCAGATTGCTGCAGTCCGCCAGTCGGCCAACATGAATCAATACGAATGAACTCCGCGAAAGATATGTGTTTCAGACAACGAATGATACGAATTATACGAATTGTCCTGATTGCTATGGCTCTTGCTGTGCCGATGCTTCAGGCAGAGGCCATCCCAGCAAAGCGTGTCCCCTTCACCGTCACGAACAGTGATGGCACACAGCTTACAATCATGTTGTGTGGCGATGAAAATTACCATTTCTATGCGACACCAGATGGCGTGCCTGTAGTGCAGGAAGAGAACGGCGACTACCGTTTGGCTCCAGAACTGGTCGATTCCATCTCCACCAGCTGGACGGCCAGCAGCCGGAAGCGCACTGCCAGCCGTGCCAAGCGGACAGCCAAGATAAAGGCACGTCGTGCCTTTGGTTACCCTTCTTCCTACCAAGGAGAAAAGAAGGGCATTGTCATTCTCGTGAACTTCAAAGACTTGAGCATGAAGTCAACCAGCACACAGGCGACCTTCAGCAGGATGTTCAATGAGGAGGGCTACGCCGAGAACAACCACATTGGCTCCGTGCACGATTATTTCTACGACCAGTCATACGGCACGTTCAACCTCACGTTTGACGTGCTTGGACCTGTCACCGTCAGTCGCAACTACTCCTATTATGGACAGAACGACAAGGATGGGATGGACACTTATCCTGCCACAATGGTGGCAGAGGCCTGCCGTCTGGCCAACACCCAGTATGACATCGACTGGAGTGACTACGACTGGGATGGCGACGGAGAAGTGGACCAGGTCTTTGTCGTCTATGCCGGTTATGGCGAGAATGCAGGTGCGCCAGCTTCCACCCTTTGGCCGCACGAGTTCGACCTCGCCAGCGCGCAATACTACTACCATGACGGCTCCGGGAGCATCCTTCTGGATGGATGCTGGATAAATACATACGCCATAAGTTGTGAACTGGCCGGCACACGCGGCTCCACCCTCTGCGGCATTGGCACGGCGTGCCATGAGTTTAGCCATTGTCTGGGCTTTCCGGATTTTTATGACACTACCTATTCTGGTGGCTTTGGCATGGATGCCTACAGTCTGATGAGCAGTGGCAGCTTCAATGGTGCGAACAACAATGGCGAGTGTCCTGCCGGATTCTCTGCCTACGAGCGATGGTTTGCTGGGTGGCTCGACTTCAAGGAACTGTCGCGTCCTACAACCATCACCGACATGCCTTGTCTGGGCGATACGGCTGTGGCTTACATTATATATAATGATGGAAACCGCAACGAATACTTCACGCTGGAGAATCGCCAGAGCGAGCGGTGGTATAAGTATCTTGGGTCCACCACTGGTGTGCACGGCATATTGGTGTGCCACGTGGATTACGACGAAACGGTCTGGTTGAACAACGAGCCAAACAGTGTGCCCGACCATCAGCGCATGAGCATCATTCCGGCGGGTAAGACATTCGGCACGCTCAAGGGAACGGAAGGGGAGATGTATTATAATGTCAGCGCGGCAGTCTATCGCTCGCAGCTTTTCCCCGGCACCAAAAAGGTAACGACACTGGACAACACCTCGCATAAGACCTGCGGCGGACAGCTGTTCAACCAGAACACCGATGGCAGCTACTACATGCAAAAGCCCATCACCGACATCACAGAAACCAACGGCCTGATTTCGTTTAAATTCATGGGCGGCGGCGATACGGCCATCCCTGACATTCCGCAGACTGACGGCCAGGATGCCGAAACCATCTATTACCAGCTGGACGGCACGCGCATCTATCAGCCCACTCAGCCAGGTGTCTATTTGGTTCGGCAGGGTGAGAACATTCGTAAAATCTTTTTCCGTAAATGAAGTCTTTCTTTTTATTCTTCGTCTTGATAATGGTGGCTCTGTGCCGCCCTCATGCTCAGACAGCAGAGGTTGAGCAAGACGTGTTTGAATCCATGCGCGGTGCAGACAAGGCCGCCATTGTGGCTGTATATTATGGTACTACCGACGAAGGCCAACAGCAGCGGTGCATCGCAGCCCTGAACGCTAAACTGCAAAAGGCGTTTGCTGGCGTGGCTGTGTTCGAGGCCTGGACACATCAGCCTGCTGTCCGCCAGATGGAGGAGCGGGGGAGTGTCAGGTGTACGCTGACTCATGTGCTCGACCAATTAAGGGCAGAGGGTTTTACCCATGTGCTGATTCAGCCGTCAAGCATCATCGATGGGGTGGAAATGGAGTACATCCGTCACGAAGCAGCCATTTATGTCGGGAAGTTTAAGCAGCTGCGCGTTGGTGGTGCATTGCTGACTACGCCCGATGACTATGAACAGACCGTCCGTCAGATTGCTGCTGTGTATGGCAGCAAGAAGCTTGGCAATGTACTGGTTGTAGGTGGCGAAGGCGGGGAGAGCCCAGCCCAGTTTGCCATGCTTGACTATATGTTGCGCCATCTGGGCTACGACAACTGGTTTGTGGTGGCAGAAGCAGAAGACGGCTTCCCCACAGTGGAGCACCTGCAAAGGCGGCTGAAGCAGCGCAAACAGAAGAAGTTGAACCTGATACCCTTGACTTTCACCTCGAAGAACACAGAAAATATTGATGAGATAAGGCAACAACTGCAAAAGGCAGGCTACAAGGTGTCGTTGACTGAACATACACCAGGGGAAGTAGATGGCATACAGGAACTGTTTGTCAATCAGGCCAAGCACACACGGATGTTTCGCACCTACACGCCTCTGGAACTCAAGATGCAGGAGTCTTTGAGACGCCCCACAGCCCCATGAAAGTCAACAGACCGTTGAACATCAGCATTTCATAGCCGAATTTATAGCCTGTTAAAGTCAGTGTGGCACTGTCTATCAGATAGCAAATCACAGGCGAAGCAACTGCGATATAGGGAACAGCCCTGTCTCGCGGTTCTCTTTTGGTAAAGATGCCAAAGGCAAACAGTCCCAGAAGGGGACCGTATGTATAGCTGACCAACGTATAAATCAGGTCCATTATGCTGCTGTTGTGCATGGCGTGGAAGGCCAGTGTACACAGAAGGAAGGCAATTATCATCAGGATGTGCACGCGCTGACGCATTCTCTCTGCATGTTTGGCATCCCCTGTGCGCTCCATCCCCATGATATCTACGCAATAGCTGGTTGTCAGTGCTGTCAGCGAACTGTCGGCACTGGAGCAGGCACTGGCCACCACGCCAATGGTAAACAGGGCAAGCGCCGTTTGTCCCAAGACACCAGAATAGATAATGGTGCTCAGTAGAGCGTCGCCACTTGTCGGCACGTCCATCCCCAGTTGGGGATAGAGCATGAGCAGTAGCACGCCAAGTGCCAGAAACAGGTAGTTGACAGGAACGAACAGCACGCCATAGCTGCACATGTCGAGCTGGGCCGAGCGCAAGTTTTTGCAGGTCAGGTTTTTCTGCATCATGTCTTGGTCAAGCCCTGTCATGACAACTACAATAAAGATGCCGCTGATGAACTGCTTCCAGAAGTTTTGTCGTGACGCGAAATCCTGAAACTCAAACATACGGCTGTGGGGGTCGTTCCATACAGCAGTCATGGCTTCTGTGAAGTTCATGTCCAGCATGGTGCACACACGGAGCAGAATCAGCACAAGTGCCAGGATGAGCACCGCAGTCTGCAGCACATCCGTCCATACCAAGGCGCGAATCCCACCGTGGCGGGTGTACAGCCAAATGAAAAGCAGGGTGACAATGGCTGTCAGGGTATATGGAATGTTGTATGCGTCGGCAATGCAAGTTTGCAGAATTTCCACGACAACATAAAACTTGGCCGCTGCGCCTGATAGTTTGCTGAGGATAAAGAACCACGCCCCCGTGTGGTAGCTGGTTTGTCCGAATCGTTGCTCCAGATAGGTGTAGATGGATGTCAGGCCCAACCGATAATAGATGGGCAGCAGAACAAAGGCCACCAGCAGATAGCCGGCAATGAAGCCTATGCACATCTGCATGTAGGTCATGTCGATGCTCTGCACCCAGCCCGGCACCCCCACAAACGTGAGGCCGCTGATGCTGGCTCCCACCATGCCAAAGGCCACCAGCATCCACGGCGACCGTCGGCCACCACGGAAGAAGGCGTCGTTGCCGCCATGCCCCGCCATGCGTGACACCCATAGCAACAGCAGGAAATAGGCTGTCAGGAGACCGAACAACATCATCTCTTGGTTGGGTATCTTTTCCAGAACATCCTCATCAGGAAGATGCAAACGGCTGTGCAGAGGACTGTGGCAATAAGCGTTCCTGTGCTGCCCCAGATGTCAGCATAGCGAAACCTGTCAGCTTGGTTGCCCAGCAGGTTCATCTCTACCACGGCCATGCTGTTGTTCAGAATGTGAACGATGACGGGCACGACGATATTGCCCGTCTTATAGTAGATGATGGCCAACAGCACACCAACAATGGTGGCAAAGGGAATCTGGACGGGATTGCCATGCACCACCCCGAAGGCCAGCGCCGAGCTGATGATGGTCGCCCAAGGTTGTACGCCCTTACGGAGCAGATGCCCCAAGACGGCTTCACGGAAGACCAGTTCCTCCACAACAGGAGCTACGATTGCCATGCTCAGAATACCCCAGAAGCTTTGCGCCATTCCCTGAAACTGGTCGGACATCAGGTCGGGCAGATTCAGCAATTCGCAGAGGAAGTCAGAAGCAAAGATGCCTGAGAAAGCCCCTGCAATGGCTAAGGGAACCATGCGCCAGTGGATGCGGTGAACATCCCACACGCTGTGCTTGTCAATGCATCCCATCCAATAGATAATGCCAACGGACAACAGGCCTGTGATGATGACCGTCAGCCCCATAGCAACGGGGGGTAGTGCAGGAAATAACAGGGCTAAAACAACACCTCCAATGCCCTGCAAGAGGACAAAAGTAAGGATGGCCCAAAGCGCCTTGTATCGCTCTTTCATTTTGTGTGAATATTTTGGTGTAATTAGTCGTTCTGAAATAAACGTTTATAATATGCGGCTTTCTTCTCCAAAGCCAAAGGATAGGCACGCGATGATGACGGCATACGCCACCACTCCAAATCTCGGTCGTAGCAATATAGCGGTGTATAATCCCCAATTGCCGGCATGGGAATCTGTTGCCCTGCAGCCTTGGATAGTTGACTTTGCAGCTCTTCGCTTGCCTTGCCGCCAGTCGTGACGATGCGGTGACAGTCGGGCATCTGGTAGAGTAGGGCAGAGATGTCTGTGGGTTGCAGGATTTCCAGAAAGTTGTCGCTGGCATTGTCTTTCAGACGGCGCACACGGGTGGCTGTGTCGTAAAATGCCAGTCCCTGTTCTGTTGCAAACTGCACAATGCGCTCCTTGTCGAAACGTTTGGTGCAGGCACATTCAAAGTACGTTTTGTCTGCAAAGAACAGCAAACCCATGATGCGCCAAAAGTCGTTAATCCAGTTCGGGTAGAAGAAGTCCATGCTCCACCGCTCGCGGGGTGGGGGAAAACTGCCCAGAAACAAGAGGTGACCGTTTCTGGGCAGAAAGGGAGATAGGGGATGTGATTCTTCCGTCATTTCCCGAACTTTTCGCAAGCCTCCTTGTAAGTGTCAAGGCTGCCGATGTCGAAGCGGCCAGCCGTCATGGGCCAGGCGTGAACCGTGGTGTGGTCCACCATGTAGTGTGCCAGATTGCCGGGCGCATCCTTGCCGCAACCGTTCTCCACACTGTGGCGAACCAGCTCCAGGTCCTCTTTCCTATATATATAGAAAGGTGGCACGGCCCAGTGCGATTTAGGCACCTGCGGCTTTTCCTCCATATTGAGCACGCGGTTCTGCTCGTCCAGGACGACAACGCCCGTGCGCTGCAGCTTTTCCACGGATGGCTGCTCGTGGCACATGATGCACGATGTGCCTTTCGCCTTGGCGAAGTCCACAAACTCCAGGAACGAGAAGAAGAGGATATTGTCTGCGGCTACGACCAGCAAATCATCATCAATCTGAAGCTTCTGCAAAGCAAAAAGCAGGTCGCAGACAGCGCCCAGTCGGGTTTCGTTGGTTTCCGTGCCGTCATCCACAATGGTGATGGGTTTGGTATAGTGGGTTGTCTGTTTCCACTGCTCGAAGTGCTGGGCAAACTTGTGATTGGTAATAACGATGTGTTCATCAATTTCCGGGATGCGGTCAATGTCGTCCAGCATCCGTCCCAAAATGCTGCTCTGCCCAATCTGCAGCAGTGGCTTGGGAAAGTTCTTGGTCAGTTCGCCCAAACGAGTGGCATAGCCAGCGGCGATAACTATATTCTTCATACGCTGTATTTATTTACTTCCATAATACCGTGCATACCATTCAGCAAAAGCACGCAGCCCTGTGCGCAGACTGGTGGAGGGCTTGAAACCGAAATCCTGTTCCAGTGGCGTAGTGTCGGCGTATGTCACAGGCACATCGCCGGGCTGCATAGGCACAAGCTCCTTGTGCGACTCGAAGTCGTAGTCAGCGGGCAGCACCTTGGCACGAATCAGTTCCTCTTGCAGGATGGTCACAAAGTCGAGCAGGTTCTCAGGACTGTTGTTGCCGATGTTATACACTTTGTAAGGAGGAATGGGCAGCCCGTCCTCACCGTTCTGCTTCTCTGGTGCGTGCTGCATGATGCGGATTACGCCCTCCACAATGTCATCCACGAAAGTGAAATCACGCTTGCAGTTGCCGTAATTGAAGATCTGGATGGTCTTGCCCTCACGCAACTTGTTGGTAAAGCCGAAGTAGGCCATGTCAGGACGACCAGCCGGGCCATATACCGTGAAGAAACGCAGGCCTGTAGATGGGATGTTATAGAGTTTTGAATAGGCATGGGCCATCAGCTCGTTGCTCTTCTTCGTGGCAGCATACAGACTGACAGGGTTATCCACCTTGTCATCTGTGGAATACGGCACTTTCTTGTTACTGCCATATACACTGGACGACGAGGCATAGACCAGATGTTCCACTTCGTTCCATCGGCACGCCTCCAGGATGTTATAGAAGCCGATGAGGTTTGATTCTAGATAAGAGCCCGGATTAGTAATGCTGTAACGCACACCAGCCTGAGCCGCCAAGTTGACAACCACAGCGGGCTTGTACTCGGCAAAAAGCTTATCGAGCGCAGCCTTGTCGGCGATGTTCACCTTCTCGAAGACAAAGCTGGGGTGCTGTTCCAGCTCCTTCAGACGCTCATATTTGATATTCACGTCATAATAATCCGTGATGCTGTCAACACCAACCACGCGGATGTTCTCACCAATCTGTCTGTACAGTTGTTTAACCAAATTTGCACCGATGAAGCCCGCTGCACCAGTGACGAGGATGGTCTTCCCCTCCAGTTTTACATTGTATTTCAACATAATCTTTACCGTTTTTATTAAATAGTGTCCCGTTCCCGGCTGCTCTGCCGCCGGGTCTTCTTCTATACAAACCGCGCCCCGTCATCCGGCTTCACAAAGAAGCACTGGAACGTGTTTTCATATTCCGGGAACTGCTCCAAATATTTCTTCGTCAGCTCCGCCTCAATCTGCTCCTTGTAAGCTGGATCCACAATGGCAATGCATGCGCCTTTGAATCCCGCTCCGCTGAATCGGCCTCCCCACACGCCTGGCAGCTTGCGCATAATCTCGTAGATAGCCACCAATTCGGGGCTGCCGCACTCATAATTATGGATGCTCGACTCGCAGCTGTCGAAACTCAACTTTCCAAACAGTTTCAGATTACCCGTCTCCCAAGCCGTCACACCCTGTCGCACCCGGCGATACTCACTATAGAAATGCTCTGCACGACGGGCAAACCGAGCTGGCATGGCAATCTTTGTCTTGTCAAACGTCGCCTTCGGAATATCGCGCAAGAAAGTCTTGTCAAATGTCTTCAAAGGCTGGTCGGTATAGGCCAGCATATTCCATGCCGCCGTCTTGCACTCATATACACGCAGGTTATAGTCGCTGTTTACCAGACTTCTTGTCAGACCTGAGAAGAAGATACCCAACTCAAACTCCGGCATCGCCGGATTCTTTTTGATGATGCGGTAGTCATTACTGTCGCAATCGAGGAAGAGCAAGCCGTCCTTCTTCCCCAAGGCAATACAAGCCTGGTCGAGCAAGCCGTTGTTGAGGCCGATATACTCCCGCTCTGCCTCGCTGGCAATTTGCACCACCTCGAAAGGCTTGAGCGAAACGCCATTTGCCTTGGCAAACGCCATGACGTAGGCAATCAGCACCGCTGCACTCGACGACAAGCCGCCCACAGGCAGACTGCCCTGAATCACGCCGTCAATGCCCTTCGTCAGTTCAAAACGCTTGCGCAATGCGTACTTGGCTCCTCGGGCATAGTCGCCCCAGTGACGTTCCTTCACCTGAGAAGGCGTGTTGATGTGAAAACTGACATCGCCCTCAAAAGTCTTTGAAGACAGATTCACCTGGTTGTCTTCACGCACATTGAACCAGAGATCCACGCCCTTGTCGATGGCAAAGCCCGTCACCAGTCCGTGCTGGTGGTCAACATGCGCACCTAACGGGCACACACGGTAAGGCGAAAAAATGTGATACTGATACTGTTCCATAAAGATTCTTTTTATATTTCAATTTTCAATTTTCATTTTTCAATTTTCAATTTTCAATTCTCAATTTTCAATTCTCAATTATTCCTCATCCTCCAGAAGAAATGGTACAGCCTGAAGATGGGCTCCCACAGACATTCGGAAGGGAAAAGCCACATCAGGCGCACATCGCGCTTGAGGCGCTGGATGTTCTTTTTCAGTGGTGTGTGGCTGCCAGCCAGCCGTTTGTCGAAGTGCCCGAAGTTGCCGGCCAGCATAATCTCCTCCAACAGCAATTTTCCACGGCGTTCATCGGACGGCACAATCATCTGTTCGCGTGGCAAACCAAGCACGTTCCCCAGCACAAACATGACCGCCGTCGCAATCTTGTAAATGCCAAACCACTTCATCAGACGTTCCTCCTGCCTCTGCTCTTCCTGGCTAAAACCCTGCTGCAGCACATAATAATAATCAACCAGCTGGCGCAGGCCGATGCCCTCGTGGAAGAAGTGGTTGGAAATGTGAACCATCTGGTAGATGCGGTTGAAGGCATTGGTCGGTACGCAGATATGTCCTGCCCCGTCGGGCAGTTCCACACTGTGGACAAATTGTTCCTTGGCTTCAGCCTCGAACCACTGCTGCAGACGCAGGTTGCACACCAGGTTGTTCATGAACGACGGGCGGAAATGTATCTCCACCTCCGTGCCGCAGAACATCCCGGCATCAACGTGATGATAGACAATCATTCCGTCAGGATGATGTTTTCTTGCAAACGCAATGCTCTGCTGGATGGTGTCGCCTTCCTTTGCCTTCACCCAGATGTCAATATCTCCGGCCATTCTTGTATAAGGGTCTGGATAAAGCAAGTTGTTCCCTTGCCCTTTCAGCACACAGCTCCAAAAGCCCGCTTTCTGGAACACAGCCGACAACTTGGCGGCATTCTCGTTCACCTTACAGTTGCTCTGTCGAATCTGTTGCACCTCGGCATACCACGTCAACAGCACATCTCGTGGTGGGCGCATCCGTTTTGGCAGTTGTTCTATGCCACGGAACATCACCCCCAACAGCGACTGCTGTCTGGCACACTCATGTATATTCCGCCAATCCACGTCGCCGTCAGCCAGTCTATCCACATCGCCGCCCGCAACCGAGAATCGGAGCAAATCCAGAAAGTTCATACTTTTTTTCTTTTAATGGTGCAAAGGTACAGTTTTTCCACGGAAAAAAGGCAAAACGTGGATTTTTTCCTTCTTTTTCTTTACATTTTGCTTGCAAATGAAAAAAAATCTCTACCTTTGCAGCCGATTTATGTCCCCCTTCTTACACAGGTGCGGAGATAAACCACAATTTGGCTCGACATGGAAACATGGCAGAAAACCAAGGATATCAATCCTTTCCAAACGAAGCGATAGGTGCAACTCTGCACAAATCGCAGGGCGGAGCCCTACCCAGCCCCTCCCTTTCTTCCTCACCTCACAACCCCTTGCAAGTGTCCAGTGCTTCGGCATTCCATGCCGAAGTCCCCCCTTCCTTCTGGCACGCCGCCCTCGTAAAACGCAACTACGAGCGCCTCTGCCGCGACCAACTGGCGAACCTTGGCCATGAAACCTACCTCGCCAGCCAAAAGGAGACCCATATATATAGGAATCGCACGCGACGCGAAGTGGAAAAAATCATCATCCCCAACATCGTCTTCATCCGCATCCCCGGACACCAGACCCTGCCGGTGATGAAGTCCTGCTCCCTCATCCAAGGCTTCCTGCGCAACAAAGCAGCTCAGGCCAGTCCGTATGGGCAACAGCCTATGGCCATCATCCCCGACCAGCAGATGAAGCTCCTGCAGTTCATGCTCTACCATGCCGAGCAGCCCGTCAACTTCACCAATCAGCCCCTTCATCTCGGCGACCGCATCCGCGTCACCCGTGGCCAGCTTGCCGGCCTCGAAGGCCAAGTCCTTCGTGAAGGCAAAAACGCCTACATCGTCGTCTCTCTCGACATCCTCGGTTCCGCCATCACCAGCATTGCCCTGACCGACGTGGAAAAAGCTCAGTAGTCTTGATATATAGCCACTTAACAGGAGAGAATGTATAATGTATAAGAAAATAAGATTTTCTGGGTTCTGCGTCAATTTAGGTGAAAATTTTTGACCTCAACACAATAGTTTTAGTCTTAGAACATCGGCATTAGCCCTGTTGTACGAGTCTATAATCTTTTTCACACAAGCAAATAAAAAAATTGGGTTAGGCGCTTAGAGCGCACTCGCGAAATGCCCTATTATAGGCGTTTTGG
>R20__coassemble_940_pt1 | contig 18946 bp, 7 predicted proteins | sample R20__metabat2_low_PE_030 | metagenome-assembled genome bin R20 | reverse complement strand
CATCGCTACTGCCGCAACGCTGGGGTGTTGTCTGTTCACCGATGTTCATTGTCTGCGTAACCGCCCCGATGAAAGGCAGTATGAAAGTGACATGAAAGTGAAAAATTCACTTTCATAGTGCTTATTATCTGATATTTAGTCAGATAAATAGCATTTTATGAAAGTGAAAGTGAAATGAGAATTTTTTCGTTTCTGCGTCAATTTAGGTGGTGAATTCACGGCCTCGGAGAGGCCACACTTTTGAGTAACCCCCTGTAAGGCAGCGGTTAAGCTGGCTCACCGGGGGGGGGGCTGAAGAATACTACTACAAATATTTGGCACTTTGGAGATGTGCCATACCCATTAAGGGTAGATATGCTAATAGCTAAACAGATATACCATCTGCGATAGTGTGGCACATCTGTCGAAGTACCAGATTGATTCTCTCATACGCACCTCCCCAGACCGACTCCCCATCCGCACTTTAATTTCATTACTATCTAATACACTCCTTTTTGGCAACCAAAGAAGACAATTCCGTACCATTAAACTTATTTAACAAAAATGTTAAGCCAAAGAAACATAAAAAACACTAATTTTGCGCTCGTAACATTAAACCTTGGCAACGAACCATGCCACCAACCTAACCTATACATTATTTATTTATAATATCTATAGCATCTATAGTTTCTATAGCGTCTATAGCCCCAACAACAAGCCTTAACCGAAACAACTATATTCTACTAACTTATAATCATGAAAAAAGTATTTTATGGAGCCGCTATCTTTGGCGCATTGCTACTGAGTTCCTGCGAAAACACTTTCAAGGACGTCTATGGCGATGTGAACGAAGAAAGCAAGCCAGAATGGCTCGGCGGTAGCATCTACTCCGAGCTGCAGAACACCAGCAGCGGAAGGCTGACCGGCTCGTTCTCCACCTACCTACGCCTGATTGACGACCTCGGCTATGCCGAAACGCTCAACCGAACAGGCAGTAAAACAATCTTTCCGGCCAACGACGAGGCGTTCAGCCGCTTCTTTGCCAGCAACCAATGGGGAGTCAGCTCCTACGAGGAACTCACCTACGCGCAGAAGAAGCTGCTGCTCTACTCCTCCATGCTCGACAACGCGCTGCTCGTCGGGATGCTCTCCAACGTGGCCAACAGTAGTGCCGTGGGCGGCATCTCCGACGGCATGGCCCTGAAGCACCCCAGCAACATCAGCATCATCGACAGCGTCACGCAGATTACACCTGACCAGATGCCGCTGAACAACACCTACTGGGATGAGTTCCGCCAGAAGGGCCAGACCCTGTGGGGACTGCACGACTACACCACCCCACCCATCGTGCACTTCACACGCGAGCAGATGGTCAACAACGGCATCTCCACCGCAGGCGACAACTCCGACTTCGCCATCCTCACGGGCGAGCCCTACACCGAGGGCACGGCCTACGTCTTCAACGACAAGGTCATCAACGCCGATGTCACCTGCCTCAACGGCTACATCCATCAGGTGCAGGACGTGCTGGTGCAGCCAGGCTCCATGGCACAGGTCATCGCCAAGGAAAGCGACACCAAGTACTTCAGCCACATCCTGGACTACTTCAAGATATATAAGCCCAACAACCAATCCACCGAAAACTACAACGCCTGGATACGCCAGAACAGAGACCTGGCCGCCCAGAACGGCTACCAGCAGCACGACCAGCTCTACGACATCACCTACCTGAGCGCAGCCGGCTACAATTCTGACAGCAACAAGGACCCCAACGGCACCACCAGGCCTACCAACGAGATTCTGAACTACGACCCGGGATGGAACGGCTACTATCCCAACTCGAAGCGCTCCAGCGACGACGTGTCGCGCATCACCGACATGGGTGCCATGTTCGTGCCAACCGACGATGCCCTCTGGAACTACTTCAAGGGGCGCGGCGCATTCATCATCAATGAATACGGCGAGCAGGACGCAAGCGGCAACGTCATCAACACCCGCGAAAAGCTGCTCACCAACCTCGACCTCGTTCACCAGAAGAACCCGGTCATCCTCACCTCCTTCATCAACAACATCCAGAAGACCAGCTTCAACGCCACCGTGCCCAGCAAGTTCTCTGAAATCATCAACGACGCCAGCGAACTGCTCAACATGAGTGTCGATTCACTCATCCGCAAAGACAACGGCAAGTATGACATCATCATTGCCAACAACGGCGTCATCTACAAGGTGAAAGGCGTGCTTGCCCCCGACCGCTACCGCTCCGTCCTCGGCCCCGTCTGCACCTACCACGACATGAAGGTCATGGACTGGGCCGTCGAGGAAAGCTACACAGGCTACCTCGGCATGGACTTCCAGTACTACCTCCTGGCCATGAAAGCCAACTACGCCTTCTGCATCCCCGATGACGACGCCTTCGGCAACCCCGAGGCCTACTACCTCGACCCCACATCCATCAACTGGGACACCAAGAAGGCCAAGCTCATCCACTTCTGGTACGACAAGAGCGACCGCACCCTGCGCTCGCAGCAGTACCTCGGTGCAGCCTCGCTCGAAATCGACCTCACCACAGGAGCCATCAGCCCCGTGGAGACACTGCTCGACTTCAATAGCAACAAGGCACAAATCCAGTCGGCCCTGTGCGACATCCTCAACTACCACACCATCGTGCTCTCCGAGGAAGACGATGCTAGCGGCAACAGCCAGAAGGACGTCATCACCGTGGGCAACAAATACTACCGCACCAAGCACGGCGCAGAAGTGCTCGTCGAGAAGAAAGACGGCGTGTGGACCCTGAAGAGCGGCAGCCAGATTGACAACCTCCTGCCCCAGGAAGGGCAGTTCACCATGCCGGCCAGCAACATCAAGGTGGCCGAGAAGGAAGACAACGGCTACGCCTACCGCATCAGCCACCTCATCCAGCCCACCATCCAGAGCGTGTCGCAGGTGCTGAAGAACGACGAGCGTTTCTCCGAGTTCTACACCCTCTGCACCGGCTTCGACAACCACACACTGCTCCGCTGGATTGGCTTCAGCGACGTACCCAATCAGTTCAACACCACCGAACAGAAGCAGATGCTCATCTTCACCACCGACTACTCATCCACGCTGACCAACCTCAGCCTTGCGACCGAGGGCAACGTGAAGATGTTCAACACCTACCACTACACCCTCTACGCTCCCGACAACGACGCGATGGAGGAAGCCTACCAGGCTGGCCTGCCAAGCTGGGATGACATCCAGGACCTCTACGAACAGGTCACCGAGGCGCTGCCCGACAAGTTCGGCAACAACGAGACCTGCCCCGAACCCTGGGCATCGGTGCTGAAGGAGAAGGTGGAGAAGATTCACGACTTCTGCAAGTACCACTTCCAGAACATTTCCATCTATGCCGACAACACGCTGGCCGACGGCAATGGCTACTACCAGAGCCTCTATGCACCCAAGAATATGCCGCTGGCTGAATACCACGTCAGCTGTTCGGGCGGTATCATCACCCTGCGCGACGGCGGCAACGTCAACCACACCATCAACGCCAACGATGCCGACCACCGCTCCAACATCATGGCACGCGACTACTGGCTCAACAACCAGCGCGGCAGCAGCAGCAACGGCATACGCACCTCTTCGTTCTGCGTCGTGCATGAGCTCACCAGCCCGCTCTACTTCGACAACACCCGCACCTACAACGCCACCTGGGCAGCCGACGACTTCACAGCCGAAGACCTCATCAACGCCCTCAGTGGTGGAGCCAAGAAGAGAGCCGCAGCAAAGGCCGCTAAATCCAGAAGAACCAAATAAACCTAAAATAACATCTCATCGACTATGAACCATATATCATCCATAGCAAAAATCCGGGCCTTGCTCCTCACCGTGCTGATGACCATCTGCTCCAATGCCGCTCTGGCACAAGGCATACGCATCTCTGGTACGGTCACCGACGACTTTGGCCCCGTCATGATGGCCAACGTCGTGGAACGAGACGGCAACAACCGTATCCTCAACGCCACCACGACCGACTTCAACGGCAACTTCACCATGTCCATCAAGAGTCCCAAGAACAAGCTTGAAATCTCTTACGTCGGACTGGAAAAGCACTCCGAGACCATCGGCAACAAGAAAGTGTTCAAAATCTTCATGCAGTCCAAGACACAGCTGCAGGAAGTGGTGGTCAAGGCACAGAAGAAGACCGAAATCGGCGGCCTGAACATCCCCGTGCGCGAAATGTCAGTGGCCACACAGACCTTCAACATGGAAGACGTGGAGGGACTCTCCTTCACCTCTGCCGACGAAGCCCTGCAAGGTGAAATCGCTGGTCTCGACATCGTGGCCAATTCGGGCAACCTCGGTGCCGGCACACAGATGCGTCTGCGCGGTGTCACCACCATCAACGGCGACGCCAACCCGCTCATCGTCGTCGATGACAAAATCTTCGACAACCCCGACGAGAACTTCGACTTCCAGAACGCCAGCGAAGAGCAGTACGCCTCGCTCCTCTCCGTCAACGTCGATGACATTGCCAAGATTGATGTGCTGAAGGACGCTGCCGCCACCGCCATCTGGGGTGCCTACGGCGCCAACGGTGTCATCCAGATTACCACCAAGCGCGGTGTGCGCGGAAAGACTAAGGTCAGCTTCGCCTATAAGTTCACAGGCACCTGGATGCCCAAGGGCTACAACCTGCTGAACGGTGACGACTACACCATGATGATGAAGGAGGAACTCTACAACCCCACACAGGCCTCCAACGCCACCACCAATATCGCTGAGCTGAACTACGACCGCTCATGGGCTGAATACGAGAACTGGAACAACAACACCGACTGGGTGAAGGAAGTCTCACAGTTCGGTATCCTCCAGAACTTCAACCTCAACCTCACAGGCGGTGGCGAAAAGGCACGCTTCCGCATTTCGGGCAGCTGGGACCACCAGACGGGTACCATCATCGAGCAGCGCCTCGACCGCCTCACCACACGCCTCGTCCTCGACTACGACGTGAGCGACCGCATCCGCTTCTCCACCAACTTCGCCCTCACCTACACCAATAACGACAAGAACTACGCCGACCTGCTGGGCATTGCACAGAAGCTCGCGCCCAACATGGCCGTCTATCGCCAGGATGCCTACGGCAACGACACCGGTGACTTCTACATCGTCAACCCGTCGGGCGACCCCTATTCCGGCAACTTCTCCTCAAACAAATTGTCCGACGTGCTGAGCCTGGGCAACCCTGTGGCCATCGCCAAGAATGCCTGGAAGAAGGAATCCACCTACCGCATCACGCCAGACTTCACCCTGAAATATGAGCTCCTGGGCAAGGAGGCCGACCAGCACAAACTGACCCTCTCGGCAGATGTGGACTTCGACATCTACGCCAACAGCTCACCCGTATGGTACCCGGCCAGCATCCTTTCGGGTTCCAACAACGGTTTAGGTTACACGAGCAACACTTACAACCAGGCCACCAGTGCCGAAAGCAACCGCTTCAAGATTGGTGCCGAAGGCAAACTCACCTTCATCCCCTATCTGGGTGAAGACTGGAACGTGAGCGCACTCGTCCGCTACCAGATGCACACCTCCAAGAGCAATGCACAGGGCAACGTGACCTACGAACTCCCGGCTGGCATCACCTCGCCCAACGTCATGGGTGCCTTCAAAGAATTTAGCAGTTCCACTGGCCGCGCTGCCGACGAGAACATCCTCTTCAACGCACACGGTGCCTACAAGGGCCGCTATATCCTCGGTTTCTCCATGCGTATGGACGGAAACTCCAAGTTCGGTCCCGCCCACAAGTGGGCTGCTTTCCCCGGCGTATCCGCACGCTACAACATCAGCGACGAGAAGTTCATCCGCAGCTGGATGCCTGAGGTTGTCCACACCATCGGTATCCGTGCCAGCTACGGTATCAACGGACGCGCACCAACCACCGATTACCTCTACTATAATAAATATGACACGTCGGCTGGCTACTACGGCCAGACGGGCAATATGGCACAGACTGGCTCCGTCGATGGCATGAAACTCGACGACCTGCGCTGGGAGAAGACCACCTCCATCAACATCGGTGGCAACCTCGGCCTCTTCGACGACAAGCTCAACATCGAGTTCGACTACTACCGCAAGAATACCTCCGACCTGCTCATGCAGAGCGTCAGAATCCCCCACACCACGGGCTACTCGGCACTCTCCTGGTACAACGTCGGCAAGATGACCAACAACGGTTGGGAACTCAACATCAGCGGCAAGGACTTCATCAAGATTGGCAAGAAGTTCAGCATCAGCGCAAGCTTCAACATCGCACAGAACGTGAACAACATCAAGGAAATGGACGCCCGTGTGCTCGATGCCATCAACTCGGAGTGGAGTGCCAGCTCACGCGGCACCTACCTCAACCGCATCCAGGAGGGCAACCCCCTCGGCTCCATCTATGGCCTGCGCTACAAGGGCGTCTATCAGTACTCCTACACCTATCTGGAGAACTACCGCAAGGAGCAGGAACTGGCCTACAGCGCACAGGGCAAGGTCTATACCACCGACATGTACAAGCAGTGGATCAACTCGCAGCTGGCTGAAGGCAAAACCTTCCCCATCGTCACCGATGCCAACGGCAACGTGGTGATGACCAACAACGGATCGCCCCAGCGCATGGTTTATAACTACGAAAACGGTTCGGCCACCTACACCTTCCAGGGCGGTGATGCCATCTACGAGGACATCAACAACGACGGACAGATCAACGCCCTCGACGTGGTCTATCTCGGCAATGCCATGCCAAAGGTGAACGGCGGTTTCAGCCTCACCTTCAAGTATGGCCGCTGGAAGCTCGTAGCCCGCTTCAACTATCGCGCCGGCAACAAAATCTGCAACCTGGCCCGCATGAACCTGGAGAATATGTACACAGCCAACAACCAGGCGGCCACCGTCAACTACCGCTGGCGCAAGGACGGCGACGAGACACCCATCCCACGCGCACTCTACGGCACGGGCTATAACTGGAACGGCTCCAGCCGCTACGTGGAAGACGGCTCTTTCCTCCGCTTCCAGAACCTCCAGCTCTCCTACTCCTTCCCGCAGAAGACCTGCAAGAAACTGGGCATGAGCAACCTCGCGCTCTACTTCTCCATGAACAACCTCTACTGCTGGACCAAATACAGCGGCGTTGACCCCGAAGTTTCAGTAGGTGGCTGGGGCGTTGCATCCGACAACTCCAAGACACCGCGCTCCAAGCAGTTCACTGCCTCTATCAATATTGGATTCTAATTGACAACCGTTAAAACAAACGATAAACAATGAAACACATTCATAACATCAAAAGCGGAAGTGTGAAGAGAGCAGCGTATCTGTTACTTGGATTTTTCACTTTTCACTTTTCACTTTTCACTTTCACATCCTGCGTCGATACGGCCCTCCTCCCCGAAAACAAGACTGTTGACGAAGACTTCTGGAAGACCAAGTCCGACGTGGCTCTCATGGTCAACGGTGCCTACCAGAGTATGCTTAACGCCAATATCATAACCCGCCTCATTGTCTGGGGCGACTTCCGCAGCGACGAACTCATCCCCAACACCGACGTGCCAACCGACGGAACCAAGGAAGACCTGGCAGAAATCGCCACAGCCAATATCGAGACAACCAACATGGCCAGCAACTGGCAAAGCTTCTACTCCGTCATTAACAACTGCAACATCGTCATCAATAAGGCACCCGGCGTAGTGGGCACCGACCCCGACTACACCGAGGGTGACCTCGCCGTTGATGTGGCACAGATGAAGACCCTCCGCTCCCTCTGCTACTTCTACCTGGTACGTGCCTTCCGCGATGTGCCCTACATCACCGAAGCCTACATGGAGAACAGCCAGGAGATGAACGTGGCCCAGTCGGCACCCTCCGTGGTACTGCAGGGCTGCATCAACGACCTGCTGGAGGCCGCCGGCAACATCTACGACCCACAGGCATTCCCCACCTCCAACTGGCGCGGACGCGGCTACTTCAACCGCGATGCCGTCTATGCGCTGCTGGCCGACATCTACCTCTGGCGTGCATCCGTCCTCCACGGCAGCAACCCGCAGCAGGCAATGGCCGACTACCGCGAGTGTGCCAAGTACTGCCAGATGGTCATCGACTCGAAGAACGCCGCACACACCAACTACACCTTTGGCGGACAGGTGGTGGATGCCGACGACCCCTACCCCGCACTGGCCCCCTACGCCACCGACTTCTACGAAATCTTCGTGCAGGGCAACGCCGAGGAAAGCATCTTCGAACTGCAGTTCAACGGCAACAACAACAGCAACACCGCACTCTGCCAGATGTTCTATAAGTACAAGAACAACAACTCCGCCTACGGCTATATGCGAGTGCCACAAATTTTCGGATTGAAAGCGACCAGCAACGATGCCGGTGTCTTCATCCAGTCGCACGATGGCCGCCTCAACAAATTCGTCTATGGCGGACACACCACAGCCGAATACTATGGCGTGCGCAAGATGATTTCTGAATCGGTCAACACGACCTACGCTTCACCCGAGAGCGCCGGCTACACAAGAGAAGAACGTGCTTATACCTATTTCGCACAGAACTACGTCATCTACCGCATGACCGACGTGATGCTGATGGAAGCTGAGGCCCTCACGCAAATTGCTGCCTTGGAAGGCGGCAACGAAACGACCCTCCGCCAGGCTTTCGACCTGCTCAAGGCCGTCAACGACCGAGCCATCTACGAAGTGGAGACCACCAACGCCAGCGAAGCCCTCAAGTGGGACAACTACAAGACGGTGGAAGACATGGAGACAATGGTGCTGGGCGAGCGGCTGCGCGAACTCTGCTTCGAGGGCAAACGCTACTACGACCTGCTGCGCTACGGCTACCGCGAGAACGCCAAGCTGGGGCTTAACACCAACTACGACGCCATCCTGGCCGACCAGTCGGGCTTCATCCCCAACGCATCGAAAATGATGGCCCTGCTCACGCGCACCAGCGATTCGCCCAGCGCCATCATCTCCAAGATGCCTACGGAGCCTTACCTCTATATGCCCATCTTGCAGAGCGAAATCGAAGTGAACCCGCTGCTCAAGCAGAACCCCGTTTACAGCTCATCCGATGTTTGGAACAAAAATGTTAACTGACCATAGAACAACCATACTGACATGAAAAGACATCATTTCACACACCGCTTTCCCACACTGCTGATGCTCACGCTCGGACTGGCTGGCCTGACAGCCTGCAGCAACGAGCCTGACGGCGAAGATCTCTACACCTTCACGGGAAAGACCATCAACGACTATATCACGGAGGATGCCGACCTCACCTCCTTCGAATACATCCTGCAGCGCATCGACCTCGACAAGTCGCTGGCCGCCTACGGACAATACACCTGCTTTGCCCCCAGCAATGCCGGCGTGGCAGCCTACATCGACAGCCTCTGGAACGATACCGAGTCACGCTTCCCCCACAACGGGCTTTCATCCAACTCGCTTGAAGGCCTGAACGACAGCCTCTGCAAGGACATTGCCAAATATCACATGCTCAACGGCGAATACACCGTGGTCAACCTGGCACAGTCGTCGGGCAGCGTCAACACCATGTTGGGCTACACACTCAGCACCGAGGTCATCGACGGTTACACCACCCTCAACAAGGTGGCACGCATCATCAGTGCCGACCACGAGGCCGTCAACGGCATCTTCCACAAGATTGACAAGGTGGCACCACGCTCCTCACGCCTCATCGGCGACGAATTCGACCACATCGAGGGCTACACCATCTTCAACCAGGCACTGAAGCTCACTGGCATCGACCAGCTGCTCACACAGGCCGAAAAGAACGTGGAATACACCATCAACGACATCTACGACGTGAGTGCCAGCGACGGTACAAAGACCAATCCGCTCTACTGGCCGGAAGAGTGCAAGGTGGGCTACACCATCTTTGCCGAAAGCGACGCTGTGATGAAGAGCAAGGCCAACATCAACAGCCTGCAGGACCTCATCAACTACGCCAACGAACAGTATGAGAACGCCAGCGACTGGTACGACTACATCCGTGAAAAGGGCATCACCGTCAGCACGGGCACAGACTACACCAACCAGTGGAACGCCCTCAACATGTTTGTCCGCTACCACATCCTCTACGCCAAGATGGCCAAAGACCAGTTTGTCTTCGAGTCCGGCTCAAACGCCTACTGGAACTATAACACCACCCTCTGCGGCGGCGAACCCTACGACTACTACGAGACCATGCTGCCCCACACCATCCTGAAGATTTGGGAACCACAGGCTGCCGGCACCAGCACCGACGGCATGAGCAAGCGGCTCTACATCAACCGCTATCGTCCCAACAACACGCTGACCGACGAGGTGGGCACACTGGGCTCTGCCGGTATGCACGGCACCATTCGCGAAAACATCCGCATCAACACCTCGCTCAACCGCCAAGCACACAATGGCTACATCCATGCCATCACCGATATGCTTGTCTATGACCAGCGCGTCAAGACCGAAGTGCTCCACGAGCGCCTGCGCTTCGAGGCAACCACCTTCCTGCCCGAGTTCATCAACAACGGCTTTCGCAATATGTCGTATGCCGATGTCAGCTCACTCAACGGTGGTGGCAGCGGTGCACGTGTGGCCTTCCCGCTCAACTACTTCGACAATGTCTATTGCTACAACGACCAGAACAAGCTCCGCTACAACGTGAAGGGTGCCTTCCGTTCCTACCAGGCCGATGCCTTCCAGGGATGGGGCAACTACGACCTGGCCATCAAGCTGCCGCCCGTGCCGACAGGCACCTATGAACTGCGCCTCGTCTATTCGCCCATGGGACACGGCGGATTCATGCAGTTCTACCTCGGCACCAGCACCGACCTGGCCAGTATGCAGATTCTCGGCATTCCACTCGACGTGCGCATCGATGCCACTGACGAGCGTATCGGCTGGACCGATGCCGCCACCGAAGAAGACCGGGGCATTGAGAGCGACCGCGCCCTGCGCAACCGTGGCTATATGCGCGGTCCCTTCTCCTTCCGTGGACATGGCGACAGCTACGTGGAGGCCATCGACGGCGTAGGCAACTGCCGCACCGACGGCACTGTCATCCTCCGCAAGATTCTCGTCACCCAGCAGTTCAAGCAGAGCGAGGAATACTGGCTCCGCTTCAAGAATATGCTCTCCAACGGCGATGCCCTCAAATGGCAGATGGACTTCATCGAGTTCGTCCCCATCGATGTCCTCAACAACGGCGTCTATGAAGAAGACTGGATGTAATATATATATTTATATATAATGTGTCCACAAGGCCCATTACGCCCATAATCCCCCATAACACCCCATAAACTCCCATAAAAAACTTATGAAACTAACCAACCATACAGTCCTCATCATGCTGGCCGCCACACTCGGCGCGGCCACATCATGCACCGACCGCAACGACTGGAACACAGTCCAGGAAGACAGCAACGCTGGCGCTGGTCAGTCCCTCTGGCAGAACATCGTCAGCGAGCCAGAGCTTTCCGACTTCACACAGGTGCTCAACCGGGTGAACCTCTCCGAAACGCTGAGTGCCTCCCACTTCTACACCATCTGGGCACCACTCAACGGAACCTTCAATGCCGACTCCGTGCTCAGCTGCACCGACAAGGCCATACAGGAGCAGTTCGTCAAGAACCACATCGCCGAGTACAACCACCCCGCCTCTGGTCAACTGGCCGAGCGCGTCAAGACCCTCAACCAGAAGAGCTACGACTTCGTGCTGCAGAACGGCGCCTACACCTATAACGATGTGCCGCTGGCCACTGCCGCCGACGGCACACCGCTCTACAACCTGCCAAGCAGCAACGGCACGCTCCACATGCTGCAGGGCAAGTCGGAGTTCCTGCCCAACGGGTTCGAGGCGCTCTCCATGCTGGACGATATCAGCCAGATTGCCGGCTACCTCAACCAGTACAACGACACCGCGCTTGACCTCACCAACTCGGTGGCCGGCCCCATCGTCAACGGACGGCAGACCTACCTCGACTCGGTCTTCACCGTGCGCAACACCATGACCAACCGCTTGCGTGCTCGCATCGAGAACGAAGACAGCACCTACTCCATCCTGCTGCCCAACGACGATGCCTACACCAAGTACTACAACACAGCCAAGCAGTACTACAAGTACCTGGCCGACTTCCAGTGGCAGAACGTGCATGAATCCACAACAACATCGAGCTACACCACCACGAAGATTACCAGCGCGCTCATTGGCGGCGTGGACTTCAACTTCCTGTCCGACTCCATCACCAAGCGCAACATCGTGGACTACCTCTTCTACAGCAACAACAACAAGTACAACACACACCTTGTGCTGCCTGAAGCCCCCAACTACAACGACACCGTTGCCACCACCTACTACGACAAGCTGACCAACGGCGACGAAATCTTCAGCCCCGACCACATTGTCCAGAAGGAGAAACTCTCCAACGGCTACGCCTACGTGGTCGATACGCTGGCCTTCAAGCCCTGGGAAACCTACAACCCCGAAATCACCATCCCCGGCACGGCCAACTGCCGCATCATCAACGAACAGAGCAAGACCAACGTCCGCCTCAGCGAGGAATACATCAACAAAGACCTGGTATCCTTCAAGGAAGGCGTACTTCCCTCCCTCTCGTTTGCCTGGGCCAAAGCCTCCGACCGTGGCAAGCCCGAAATGGACTTCTACCTCACTGGTGCACGTTCTACGACCTACAATGTCTATGTAGTCATACCACCAGCCAATATCGACGTGCGCGACTCCACCACTGCCGTCAAGCCCAACATCCTCAACTTCGAGTACAACGGCTACTACAAGAACGAAAAGGGCAGCTCCGTCTATGGCAAGATATCCATCGAGAATCCGAATTATGATAAAGACAACCCTGGCGTGGTCGAAGGTTCGTACAATAAGACCACAGGCAAATATACGAATCTGAAGAATATCGATTTCGTCAACGACACTTCCAAGGTCGATACCATCTTCCTGATGCAGATTTCGCTGCCATATAGCTACGCCAGCCTAGGTTACTATCCTAACATCAAGATTACGAACTCTTCCAGCATCAACGTGCTCAAGGCGGACATCCTCAACAGCTACACACGCGACATCCGCGTCTGCGCCATCATCCTCCGCCCGCTGGACTACGAGGAATACCTCAACCCCGGAGAAGCAGAAGAACCCAAGGCAGAAGAATAACACTTAACGCTAAACATACTTTCATACTATGATGAATCTATTGAACAACATACAGCACAAGGGCCTCCAGTTCTCACTCTGCGCCCTGATGATGGCTACTGCAGCCACGGCCTTTGCACAGGACGAAGCCCCGGAACAGGCTCCCAAACGGAAGGTCGCCCAAACCAAGCAGTACCCCACCGTCACCATCCACGGCAAAGTCACAGACTTGGCCACCGATGAACCACTGGCCGGCGTACAAATCAGGATGCTGGGCAACACACGCTACACAGCCATTACGGACGAAAAGGGTAGCTTCGACATCCGTCTGCCCAAGTTCGCCACCGCACTCTACATCTACAGCCCCGACTACCTCAGTCAGCAGGTGGCCGTCAATGTTGCCGACTCCACACAGACCGTCAAGGTCAAGATGGTCAGCGACAAGTTCCAGGCCATGTATAACGACGGAACCACCTACACCGCCCAGAAGAAAATCACGCTCGATTCCCATCAGCTGACGGCTGATGCCGACATCGTGCAGGATCTGCAGGGCGACGTGCGCGCACTGACGCGCTCTGGCGTGGTCGAAAACGGTGCCGCCATGTTCATCCGTGGCTTGAACTCGCTCAATGCCAATGCCCAGCCACTCATCATCATTGACGGCGTGGAACAAGACATGATGCTCGACCGCACCGCCCTCCACGAAGGACAGTTCATGAATATGCTGCAGAACCTCGCGCCGGGCGACATCGAAAGCATCGAGGTGCTCAAGAATGCCACCGCCCTCTATGGCTCACGCGGCGGCAACGGTGTCATCCTCATCAACACCAAGCGCGGCCACTCCATGGCCACACGCATCGATGCCAACATCTTTGCCGGTTTGCAACTCATCCCCTCGCAGCCCAAGATGATGGACTACGACCAGTACCGCAACTACGCCACCGAGATGCTCGGCACCATTCCCGACGTGCTCAACTACAAGAACACGCTCGTGCTCAACTTCCTCAACGATGACCCCACAGGCTACTACTACAACACCTACCACAACAACACCGACTGGAAAGAATACACCTACCGCAAGGCACTCACCCAGAACTACAGCATCAACGTGCAGGGTGGCGATGCCGTCGGCATGTACAACCTCTCCTTCGGCTACACCAAGGCACAGAACACAGCCAAGGAGAGCGACTTCGACCGCTTCAACATCCGCTTCAACACCGACATCGAAATCCTGCCCGTGCTGAAGACACGCTTCGACCTCTCCATCTCGCGCACCAACAGCAACGTGTTCGACACGGCCATCCCTGCCGACCTCTCGCTGGGAACCGTCACCTCGCCCACGTTCCTCGCGCTCATCAAGTCGCCCATCGTGTCGCCCTACACCTACAACGCCATCATCAAGGACTACTCTGAAATCCTCTCCGACTACGACGACATCTACCAGCAGCTCAACAACGTGCAGCGCGGACTCGGCACCGCACAGTCGTTGGCCAACCCCGCCGCTATCCTCGAATACGGCAAAGGCAACAACAAGAACAGGGCCGAAAACACAGTCTTCAACATCCTGCTGGCACCCACATGGGAAATCAACAGCCACCTGAAGATCTCCGAGAACCTGTCCTACTCACTCGTGCGCAATTCGCAGCGATACTACCGCCCCTACACGGGCGTGCCGCCCTACACCATCAGCGAACTCGGCACCGTCTATGCCAAGGTGGCTTCCTTCCAGGCCAAGCAGAACCACATCTTCAGCGACACACGCCTGGAGTGGGGCAACATCTACGGCAGCCACACCATCAGGGCTTTTGGCGGATTCCGCTACAACCGCTTCAGCTACGATGCCACCATGCTGGCCGAGGATAAAGACAGCAAGACCGACGACAAGAATCCGGCACTCGAAGGCACCAACACCAACTCCACCTCCAGCGGCGCAGCCGACATCTGGAAGCAGATGCAGTGGTATGCCAATGCCGACTACAACTACCAGAACCGCTACTTCGCCACTGTCAGCATCCTGGGTGAGGCCAACAGCCGATTCGGCGAAAACGCCGGCAGCAAGATTTTCGGTGTGGGCTGGGCTTTCTTCCCCAGCATCCAGGCTGGCTGGGTCATCACCAACGAACAGTGGTTCCCCAAGACCAAGGGCGTGAACTACCTCCGCCTCAACGTGGGCTTCGACACCAGCGGTAACGACAACATCTCCAACTACGCCGCACAGACCTCCTACACCCCCGTGCGCTACAACTACCGTGCCATCGGTGCACAGCTCACCAACATCGGCAACGACCAGATCAAGTGGGAGCTGACCAAGAAGTTCAACGCCGGACTGCAAGGCCACTTCGTCAACAACCGCATCTCCCTCGGCTTTAACTACTACATCCACAACACCAGCGACCTGCTCACCCTCAAGACCTTCGATAACCCCATCGGCGGCATCAACCGCTACTGGACCAACGGCGGCTCCCTCCGCAACGAAGGCTTCGAGGTCACGTTCAGCGGCAAGCCTGTGGTCACCAAAAACTGGCAGCTCGAACTCGGTGCCACCATCGGCCACTACAAAAACAAAATCACGGCCCTGCCCGACGGCGACTACACCACCACCCTCTACGGGGCTGAAATCCTCACCTCGGTGGGCAACCCTGCAGACCTCTTCTATGGCTACCAGACCGACGGCGTGTTCTCCACATCTGCCGAGGCCGCAGCATACGGCAAGAGCCACCTGAACAGCGACGGACAGACCACCACAAATCTCTACATGGAAAACAGCGCCGGGCAGAAGATTGACTTCCAGGCTGGCGACATCCACTTCATCGACCAGAACGGCGACGGCATCATCAGCGAAGCCGACAAGACCATCATTGGCGACCCCAACCCCGACATCTTCGGCAACATCTTCGCCAGCCTCAGCTGGAAGCGGCTTACCCTGGGCCTCAACTTCACCTACAGCCTGGGCAACGACATCTACAACTACCAGCGTTCCATCATCAATGCCGGCAGCAACTTCTACAACCAGCAGGTGGCCGAAACCAGCCACTGGCGCTACGAAGGACAGCAGACCGACATCCCGCGTATCAACTACGGCGACACACTGGGGAACAACATCTTCAGCTACCTCTGGATTGAAGACGGCAGCTATCTCCGCCTCAAGACCATCAGCCTCACCTACAAGATTCCAGTGCCCACATCGTGGTCATGGCTGCAAGGACTCAGTGTCTGGGCCGAAGCACGCAATGTCTTCACCCTTACCCGCTACCTCGGCAATGACCCCGAACTCAGCATCCAGAACGGTGTACTCTATCAGGGCATCGATGCCGGCAACCTCTCGCAGGGCCGCAGCTTCCTCCTTGGCGTAAAGATTAACCTCTAAAAAAAACGACATACAACAATGAAACACATCAATAATAAAGGAAAGATGAAGAACGCAACAGTCCTGCTACTCGGCATTTTCATTTTTCAATTCTCAATTCTCAATTTAACCTCCTGCTCCGACATGCTTGAGGTCGATAGTACCAGCCTGGCCATCAACCCCGAGATTGGAGAGAAGACCGACTCCGTCTTCTATGCCTACGGCATCGCACAGGCTATGCAGCAGGTGGCCGACCAGTACTTCTTCCAAGGGGAAATGCGCGGCGAACTCATCTCCGCCACGCAGTATGCCGACACCGCCCTGCTCCAGCTGCAGAACTTCACGGCAGACCTCACCAACAAGTACGACTCGGCTTACGCCTACTACCGCGTCATCAACAACTGCAACTACTACCTCGCCTACCGCGACACCACACTCTACACCGGCAGCGTCAACATCACCACACGCGAATACGCCGCCGTGCTGGCCTACCGCGCCTGGGCCTACCTGCAGCTCTGCCGCAACTACGGCTCCGTGCCCTTCTACACCGAGCCGCTGACCACCATCTCGCAAATCAACGACAACCAGTTCCCCACCTACAACGTGGAGCAGGTCACCGCCGCACTGGCACCCGAAATGCAGAAGTTCTCCGGCACACCCGTGCCCGACTACGGAGCCAATGCCACCTTCTTTGGCAAGAACATGGACTCCAGGCTCGCCTTCATCCCCATTGATGTCGTGCTGGGCGACCTCTATCTGGAGTCTGGCCAATACCAGCAGGCCGCCAACAGCTACGTGGCCTACCTGCTCGCGGCCAAGAAGACACTGGCACAGCTCCGCTGCTCCTTCCCCTCCTACTACATGTACCTGCGCAACGAAGACTTCGTGGCACCCAGCGACCTCGACACCAAGGGAAACATCACCGGCAACTACAGCAGCATCTTCTACGCATCAACGACACCACCCGATGTCGTCAGCTACATCCCCCTGGCACGCAGCCGCACCGCTGGAGCCACAACCGCCGTGCCCGCAGCCTTCGGCTACAACTACTACGCACTCAACAGCTCCGAGCGGTGGAACGAGAACGTGCCGCTGTTGCCCTCCGACACCTACAAGAAGCTCACCGACGAACAACTCTACTACTATTACTACAAGTTCACGGGCTCCACAAGCCCCACCTACGGACAGAACGACATCCGCTCGGGACGCTACGGCGATATGCGCGCCATCGACATCATGCGCGCCACACGCGGCACCAGCACCCTCACCGACGAGACCGAGGACCTGCTCTGGATTGACAAGTTCGAGAGCGGTAACATCATCCTCTACCGTGCCTCCACCATCTACCTCCACCTCTGCGAGGCCCTCAACCACATCGGACTGCCCGACCTGGCCTTCAACTTCCTGAAGGAAGGCATCCAGTTCGCCTCCCTCAGCAAACGCACCACATGGCTCTCGCAGCAGGCACGCGACTACCTCTATGCCACCCTCTGCGACACCAACTCCGTGGCCTACGAAACCTTCTATGGCAACGTCTATCCCATCCATGCACACGGCTGCGGAGCCACCAGCGACGGCACCTACCCCGGCTCATCGCCCTACCAGTACAGCACCGAAATCATGAGCAAGGCCCAGCAGCTCATCACAGCCGCCCCGGCCCTCTGCCCGGCTGGCCTATCCACACGTTATACACAGTCCATTGCCTACAACGAAGTAGTGGCTGAATACGAAGAAGCCTACACAGCCTACGTGGCGGAGCTGCGCACCTACAACACAGACTACGCTGCCTACCTGACGGAATACGAAGCATACCAGACAGACTACCAGGCCTACCTCGATGCCATCGCCGCCGGCGAAACAGCCACCGAGCCCATCGCGCCCACCGCGCCCACAATGCCCACCGCGCCCACCGCGCGCGCCCGCAATGCCTACGACATCCGCACCAAGGCCATGGACCTCGCGGCGGAGAACTACGACCTCGTAAGTTCGCGCTACGACAGTGGGCTCGCTACGATGACGGACCTTCTCGACGCGTCTTCTCAGAAACTGGACTCGGAAATAGCGCAGATAAACGCGAAAATCGACATCCTCACATCCTACTACAAACTCCTCTACATCACCGGTCAGATATAAAATTTCCTTTGCCATGAAAAAGACAATCAAAAGACTCATAATCAACACAATAGTAGTACTTCTTATCGCAGGAGGCCTCGCGTGGATTGCCTCCGCATACGTCCACTTCGGAGGACAGTGGACAGACAATGCCCAGGTAAGGAGGGACATCGTGACGCACTCTTCGCGCGTCCAGGGATTCATCAGCGAAATCCGCTTCGAGGGATTCCAGCACGTAAGCGCCGGCGACACTCTCGTCATCATCGACGATGCGGAGTACCGTCTCCGCGTCTCCCAGGCACGCACCGACCTCGAGAACGCCAAGGT
>R20__coassemble_935_pt1 | contig 19004 bp, 13 predicted proteins | sample R20__metabat2_low_PE_030 | metagenome-assembled genome bin R20 | reverse complement strand
TTGTATTGGTCGGTGGTGATCTGGCGGCGCACGTGGATTCCCGAGCTTTGCTCGCCTACCCGTAGCCTTTCATAGTCCAAGGAGAGGTCGAGGGTGGCGATGGGGAATACGTGGACGGCTCCGCTGTGGGTGAGGGAGGTCGTGGTATTGCTCTCTTCGGCGTAGCGGGAGCGCGACCACCCGTAGCGGATGTCGTAGCGCAGTTCGAGCCAGGGGACGGGGGTGATGGCGGCATTGCCATGGAGGTTGTAACTGTTCGAGCGAATCTTGATGATGTCGGCAGCGCCTTCCGAAGAGGAAATCGCCTGCTCGCTGTCGCCGAAACCGTAGGTGGCATCTGCACCGAGTTTGGCGAAGAGCGAGGGGAAGTTCTTCGTGCTGCTGACGGAGAAGTTGGTGGAGCGGCTGCGGGTGTCGCGTTGCAGGGCACTGCTGCTGATGTCTATACCGCTGACGCTCTGAGAGTAGAGCGTATTACGCTTGCCCTCGCTGTGGCTGGCGGCGAGGCTCAGCGTGAAGTACTGCATGGGCAGCTGCCACTTCCAGTCGCCCGATGCGTGCCACGTGTTCGACTCGCCGATGATGCCCGACGAAGTGCGCACCGTGCGGTAATCCACCTGCATCGGCTCCGTCAGCAACGTCATCATGTCGCCAATCTGCGTCGTGTAGCCCGTCGAGAACTGCAGTTTGCTGTTGGCCGAGAAGGTGTAGTTGATGCCCATCGAGGGATTGAGCACGGGCTTCGTATAGTTCAGCTTATTGTAGTACAGCCCTTTCAAGGCGGCACCGAGTCCGGCACTCAGGTAGAAGCGGCGGTTGCGCGAATGAATCTCGAAGCCGGGATTGACGCTGGGGGTGAATGACCAGCCTCGAATGTCGTTTTGGTCGCCGGTCGCCACACGATAGGTCTCTACATCATCATACATCGCATTGACCCTGACAGGCAGACTGAGGCGGAACGTCTTGCCGATGGGGATATTGAACGACGAACCGACGTTCATCGTGAGCGTTGACGACTGCGCCGTCTGGCCATAGCCCTGTCCGTCGTTGACGAACGACAGACTTAACGTCGGCGTCCGCTTGAACGACATCGACGCATTGACATGTCGGCGAGTGCCCTTCTCCGTCCTGCCCATCCAGAATAGGTCGTTGCCCACCTCGAACGAAGATGTCTTCCTCCGCTGCTCCACCAGACAACCGTTGGCATTGACGTTCCCCTCATTCTGCTCAAACTTCCCCTTCAGCACAAACGTCTCGCTGAGATATACGTGGTCGGCGTTCTTCAGGTAGTTCATCGTCAGCTTGGGCAGATGCACCTTCGTCAGCGGCGAGGTCTGTTCGCTCACGGTCACGTAGTTGCCGTCGCCAGAGAGATACGTGCTGCTCTGGCTGATGTCGTGCGTGGCGCGGTGGTAGCTGTAGTCGGCGTTCACCTTCACCGTCGTGGCCGAGTCGAGTTTCTGGATGCCGTTGAGCGTCGCCATGCCGTTACGCTGGTAGAGGTATTCGCCCTGTGGAGGCGCACCGCCGTCAAAGCCGCCGAACAGGCTGGTGGCGGGTGTCGTCACGTCCGAGCCGCCGAAGTGGTCTATCATGTCAGCCCGTGCGAAGCTCTTGTAGTTACCGCCCTTCACCGAGCAGATGGTCTGGAACTTCTCGGTGAACATCATGCCGGTGATTCCTAACAAAAAGACCCCCTTGCAGACCCCCTCAGCCCTTTGGGCATCTCCCCCTCTATGGGGAGAGCCATCCGGAAGGTCTCCCTCCCCATAGAGGGGGAGGGTTGGGGAGAGGGTCTGTCCTATTCCCGCCTCCTCCTGCCCGAACGGCTTGAACTTTGCCTTGTTCGACAGTTTGATGTTCATCGACACCTCGTTGCTCGGCACGTCCTTCTCCACCCGTCGGCTGTGGTGGTTGCGCACTATCTCCACGTTCGTCACATAGTCCGCCGGGATGTTCCGCGTCGCCAGGTTGTACTTGCCGCCCAGCATGTCCAGCCCCTCGATGTTGAACTGCGAGATGGGCTTGCCCATGTAGCTGATGGCACCGCTCTGTGCCACGTCCACGCCGGGCAACCGCTTCAGCCCGTCCTCAAGCGTCACGTCGCCCTTGCCCAGAAACGACGCCAGGTTATGGCTCAGCGTGTCGCCCCTCTGCCGTAGCGGGTCGGGCTTCACCGTCACCTCCTTCAGGCTGATGCTCTTCGGAGTCAGCACCATGTCCACCTTGGTCGTCCGTTCCTTTAGCGATAGCCTTTCCGACTCCTTCTCATAGCTGATGTGGGTGAACTGTAGCGTCACCTCCCCGCTGGGCGCGCTCTTCAGCTCCAGACTGTACTCGCCCTTCGCATTGCTGCTGGTGAACGCCAACGTCTTCGTGCCGCATTCCCGAGCTTCGCTCGCCGACCCGTAGCCTTTCACCAATTTCACAATCACGTCACTCACGGGTTTGTTCTGCAGGTCAATCACCCGCCCCGTCACCCGTACCTGTGCTGATGCCGACGCTGCCAGCACCACACATAATATAATGTATAGGAGTCGTTTCATTTTGTCTTATTCCTTTTCCAGTGGCTGATACACATGCGCCTTGGTCAGCAGCGGATGACCGCCATTGGCGAGGAGAAGTTGCTGGCCGTTGTGGTTGAGTACGCTCATATCCGTAATGCTTCCCTGCAAGTCAGGAATGTAGTAGGTTGGTTTCTTGGCATACTGCTTGTGGCCATAGACCTCGTTGCGGTGCTTCAACAGCTTGGCGTACTTCATTCGATGTACTTCGGGATTTTGTTCTGGAGCGGTGATGGGTGATGCCTCCATCCGCAGCTCCGCGAGGCAGAACGTGTGCGCATCGTTCTCCGCCCTGACTATCAAGCCTGGTAATCCGCGCAGCCGCCAAGGCCCTGCCGATGAAGGAATCTCATCGGTGTACCACACGCGCCACTCCACGCCTCGATGCGTTGACATGGCCTGTTGGCAGAGGTAGCCGCTCATGGTCAACGTGTCGTCAGTCAGCGTCCATGCGATGTCGGGTGTCGGCTCATAGCCCTCATACTCATGCGGGAAGATGAACTCGCGCACGGTGGTCTGCCCTGTGGGTAAGCCCGTCCACACCGTCGGCATGTGCATCAGAGCCTCTTGGAATCCTGCGGCCACATCGGGTTTTGATTCGTCGTCATTTACAGGGTAGGCAGAGAACGGCATCGATTTTGTTACCGTCCTTCCCACCTGCACCACCACCTGCATCCTGTCCGTGACGGGTGCTGCCTCGTCATTCAGAGTCCGGCACTCGTAGTCGTACACTGCCACGAACTGCGCTGTATCAACAGTCTCTACTTGTCCCTGCGTTGCTATCGTCAGCGCAAGGGCCATCACTGTCAATAAAATCTTCTTCATTGTTTCTGCCTTTATACACGAATTGCCATTAATTGACCACAAATTATTCATAAATTATTTCGTTTTGAACTGAGTATGAACATTGATGCCCACCACACCTATATGCACCCTGGAGGGGTGCCCCATCCGCAACATCCAAACCGCAACATGGCCTACACCAAGCTCATCTACCACATAGTCCTCCGCACCCATCAGGGTACGACGCCTATTGCCGAGGCTCATGAGCGCGACCTCTACATGTACATCTTTGGCTTCTGCAAGAATCACCAGTGCGTGCTCTACCGCATCAACGGTATGCCCGACCACATCCACATGCTGGTCTCTCTGCACCCCACCATTGCCGTTGCCTCCTTCGTCCACGACCTGAAGATAGCCACCAACAACTTCATGTCTGTCAACCGCGACCGCTTCCCTGAGTTTGTGAAGAGGGAACAGGGCTACTGCGCCCTGACATACTCCGAGGCAGACAAGGAGCGGGTCATCCAATATATCATCAACCAGAAGGAGCATCATCGCAAGCTCTCTGCCCGTGACGAGTTGATAGCCCTGCTCCAGGAGTGTGGCGTGGAGTATGACGAGCGGTATATCTGAGGCAGTGATGGGGCACCCCTTTAGGGTGCATGCCCTCACCATTGTCCGCCATCCGGGGAGCTCGCTGCGCTCGTACCCTCGGTTACTGAGCGGTGACCGCGTTGCGGTCGGGCTAAGCTCACCGCCCCGTATGGTATCCCGCTCCTACCCGAGCGGGCTTTTTGTCTCTGTATGTCTCGTAGGTATGTCATTCTTTCTTATTCTATTTCTAACGGCTGGTACTGTCTCGGATTAGACACTAAGACTACCCCTGCTACGCTGCTTATGTTATCGCCAGCAGGGTTGAAACTATTCTCCACATAGCCGAAGGCCGTCATGGGGTCAGCGGCATAGTAAGTGGGATTCTTTACGTAGCGACTATTGCCCAGCACTTTCTTCTTGTAGGCCAGGAATGCCGAGGCTTTCATCTTCTGATAGTCCACTCGCTGGGCTGCAAACTTGCCATGGCCGTCAGGGACAATCCAAGTGACGTATTTGGTAAATATGATCGGCGTGTCCTCCTGATGAAAGCCGTAAAGCGTAAAGGTGTGTATGCCCTTCGCATCGGTAGCCTTCGTGATGAGACCCGGCAAGCCTCCCAACTTCCACGGACCGATGCTGGCTGGCACATCCTCCGTGTAATACACGTTCCAAGTCAGGCCATGATACTTTGCCGTGGCCGACTGGCAAGCATAGCCGCAGATGCTGTCCTGTGAATCCGTCAGTTTCCACTCCTGCTTTTCCAATGGCTCGTCCGTCATGTAACGATAAGGATAAAGCATTTCTTGCGTTGTGATTTGTCCTTCGGGGTAGTTCGTGAAGATGGTACCCATGTGCATCTGGGCAGCCAGATAGCCGTCGGCTATCCGAGAGCCACCCTTCTTCTGCCTGTCATACTCTTCGTAAGGGAAACTCTTTGTGATGCCGCCCGAGGTCTGTACTGCAATGTACATCGAGTCCGTTACCGGCTGTCCGTCAGCATCAGTAGTTTTACACTCGTAGCGATAAATCGCCGTAAACTTCGACACGCCAATCGTGTCTCTCTGCGCCTGTGCTGCTATCGTCAGCACCGAGGCCATGATTGTCACTAAAAACTTCTGCATCATTTTAATTCCAGTGGTTGATACTTATTTGCTTTCTTCGGGATTATCATGTCGGAGGCTACGACTGAGATTTTATCCTCTGCTGCAGGCTCTGGCCCGCCCGGCCACATTTCAATGATGTTCAGGTGCTCGTAAGTTCCCTGCGGAATATAGTAGTTGGGCTTCTGCACATACTGTTTGTTGCAAAAGAGCTTGTTGCGGTGGGAAATGAACTTGTCGCGCTTGAGGCTCGTGTAGCCGCCCTTAGAGAAGTACTTGATGGGAGCCGTCCTTTGCATCAGTCCCACGCAGACGAACGAGAAGATGCCGTCCTTGTCCTCTGCTCTGAGAATCATGCCCGGCAGTCCGCGCAGTTTCCAAGGGCCGAAGCTTGCTGGCACCTCTTCCGAATACCACGCCGTCCACGTCCTGCCCGCATATTTTCCGACGGCCTTCTGGCACAGGTAGCCGCCCACGGTCAATGTATCGTCCATCAACTGCCAACCGAAGTCGTGCAGCGGCTCCGTGTAAAAGTATCGGTTAGGAGTAACTTTGTCAAATGAACTCACTTCGCCGTCGGGATGTCCGATGAACAGCACAGGAAGGTTATACTTCCGCGCATCCCACTCGCCATACTGGTAGTCTCGGTTACTCCCCTCGCCGAAGTTCTCCATCATGGTGCGATTATACTCCATGCACTTCGTCACATGGCTTCCTACCATCACGGCCAGCTGCACGGAATCCTTTGCGGCATTCCCATTCCTGTCCGTCGTGTTCGTCACATAGTCATAGACCACCACAAACTGACACTGGTCTATGCTGTCCTGTTGTGCCTGCGCTGCTATCGTCAGCACGAAGGCCATGATTGTTACTAAAATCTTTTTCATTTTGTTTGTTGTTTTATGAGGTTAATTCTTCTTCGGATTCTTGTTCCAGTGATACACCAGATGCAGCATGACGTAGTGCGGGAGGGAGCGGTACCAGGTTTCGGTGCGGCCCTGGGCGTTCACGGAGTATTGGGTGGAGGAGAGTTGGTGCAGCAGGTCGAAGGCTTCGATGCGGGCGATGAGCTTGCCCTTGAAGAAGGGCTGGCTGACGGAGGCGTTCAGCACGAAGTCGTCGGTGTTCAGCTCGCTGCTGCCATAGCCGCGACGGGAGTACATGTTGCCGTCGGCAGAGAGCGTGGTGTTCAGGCGTGGAATGGTGTAGCGGGCTGAGAGGCCATACTGGAAGTCAAAGGCGTTGAGGGAGTTACTCGACGGGGAACCCGTCGAGCACGCGACACCCTCCGAGTGCCGCCAGCAGATGTCGCCCATGGCACGGATGTTCAGCGCACCTTTATTATATTGTATGTAGGCATTATCGTGCAAAGTCAGGGTGTTTACCACGTTCTCTTCACTCGCTGTCATGCCCGTGAGCATGGCGTGGTCGATAGAGTGATGATAGCCAGCATCGGCGTTGGTCTGCCACGACCAGTAGCGGTTCTTGTCGATGGTGCGGCTAATGTCGAACTTGGCGTTCAGGCGGTATGCTCCGCTGACGTTCATGGGCTTGTAGGTATAAACACCGCTTGCAGGGTCGTAACTTGCAGACTGCGCTGTCTGTCGGTGATAGAAGTCAGCCGATGTGCCCACGTGCCATTGCTGCTGGTTGCGCCCTGCCTTATTAGAATAGTCTATGCCGAAGTTGGACGTGACGGAACTCTTCAAGTCGGGGTTGCCCTGTTTGACAACGAGCGGCTGGCTGTCGTCGCGATAGGTGATGCGGTCGGAGAGGTTGGCAGTACTGCGCTTGTGGCTGGCATGTACTCTGAAATCATACTTCCCGTCTTCCGGGACATATCTGAAAGATGCCGAGGTGTTCACGAACAGCGTATTTTGCCGGGCAAGCGTATCGAGGTGTCCCCGCTGATAGTCGAGCGACTCATGGCGTATGGGGACGCTGATGCCGACGCTCCAGCGCTGATAGTTGACGGTGAACGGACTGTTGGGAGCCATCTTGTACTTCCCCTTGCCTGAGAACGAGAGGCCGACGGTATTCTCCACTACATTCGTTTGGCTCTCGTATGAGTTGTTGAAGTCCGTGATGGCTGTCAGCGCGTCTATTTGCGAGGCCAGCAGCAGCGTATCGGGATGATACAGGTAATCGTGGACATCAATGCGGGTCAGGTACACGCTTTCGCTCAAGCGCATGTCCACGCCCTTGAACAGCTTCATGCCGTAGCCCAACGATGCGTAGCCCCATGTCGTGCGGTTGCAGATGTCGTCCACATTATGTTGGGTGGTCTGCTGAGGATTCACGTATTGCCGCGTACTGTATCTCATGGCCGATTCCGACTCGTTCTCACTGTGTTCCGCCTTGATGTAGAAGTCAATATGTTTCTGGTTCTTGCCAACGTTGAACGCACCTTGTGCCTCTATGTATCCGCTCCATGCCGTCCCCTCATTGAAGCCACGGTTGCGCTGCGAGGCTGTCAGGCTGATTCCCGAACTTTGTTCGCCTACCCGTAGCCTTTCAGTCCACTGGTCAAACATGGAACTGAAGGCACCGTGATTCTTGGAGTATCTGAAATCAAATTCCACAAGGAGCCAAAGGGGCTTTGTCAGCGTGAACGCATCGTGCGCATGACATGTCCTGCTGCCCGTGCGGTTGCTGCTTTCTGTCAGCGACATGGGAGTAGCCCCTTGCAGGAACTGCTCATAGCGGCTTCTCGACTCGCTGAGGTCCGTAGTCGAGGTGTACGAGGCTGTCAGATTGTTCTTCACTTTGTCCTCTTTGGCATGGTAGTCCACTTCTCCTGCAATGCTTCTGGTCGTGAGCATGTTCTTGGGCATCGTGGCAGGAGTCCAGTGCCCCGATTCGCCGATGTGGCGCGTCTCGTTCACGTTGTTCAAGTTGCCCAACAGCGTGAAGCGGTAATGGTCGCTGAAACCAAGGGCAAAGGCACGTGCAAGCCATCTGTCCTCTGTACCCACGGCACCTTCCACGTTGGCAATGTAGCCCCGCTGGTATTCCTGTTTCAGGTTCACGTCCATCACAAACTGCTTCGGATCCACGTCGTAACCCAGTGCCTTGCTCTTGTCCGACTGCTTGTCATACACCTTGATGTTCTGCACGGTGTAGTAAGGCAAATTCTCCAGCAGCACCTTTTTGTTTCCTTTCATGAAAGAACGTGAACCGAGCAGCAGTTCGTCCACCTTGCGTCCGTTGACGAAAATCTCTCCTGCCTCGTTCAGCGTCACACCCGGCATCTGTCGGATAAGGTCGTCGAGCATCGAGCCTTCGGGCAGCTTGAACGCCGTGGCATCATAAACGATGGTGTCGCCCCGGTAGTACATCTTCACCTTCGTGGCCGTCACTGTCACCTCCTGCAGGTTCATTTGTCGAATCTTGCGCATCTCTATCGTCGGCACCTCCACCTCTTTCTCTTTGCCGATGATCACCTGCTGCCACACGTCATCGTAGCCCTCCTTCCAAGCATGAACGAGCACGGCGTTTGCGTCCGTCGTCACTTTCGCCGAATACACGGCCAGAAACGGTCTGTCGCTGCGCATGTAGATGATCATCTTTAACGAATCGGCCAGCACGCTGCTATCAGCTCTGCATATTGACACATGTGCATCGGTCAGCGGAGTCTTCAGGAACCCGTCTTTCACGTCACCCGTGATGGTTATTTCTCTCTGAGTCTGTGCCCCTGCCGTCAAGGCGGCGAGGACGAGGATGAGAGTAATGATTTTCTTGTTCATTTAGTAAAAGATGATTGAAATATGGGACAATTTGAGCTTCGTCAGTGAGAAAGTCAATGAAATCTTTGGTCGCATCGAGGGATCTTCGTATTTTTGCAGCATGGTCATGTCATTTTATCATGATAAACTATCATGTAGCGTATGTATGTAAGAAGAATTAGCATCAACGGAGAATACAATGACAGCGTGTTCCTGTGGGGGGCGCGTCAAGTGGGTAAGACAACGTGGCTGACGAGCCAATTTCCTGGTTGCCGATATTACGACCTGTTGCGACCGTCGGAGTTTGAGCGGCTTCTGCGTCATCCCGAACTGTTGTCGGAAGAGTTGGCGGATTTCGGTGAAAACGACACGGTCATTATTGACGAAATACAGAAATTGCCGCAACTGCTTGACGAGGTCCACTACTTGATCCAACGAAAGGGAATTAGGTTCATCCTCAGCGGTTCCAGTGCTCGGAAGTTGAAACGTGCGGGCACGAATTTGCTGGGTGGCAGGGCTTCGCGAGAGATGATGTACCCTCTGGTCTCTGCCGAGATTCCCGATTTCGATTTGCTCAGAGCTGTCAATAACGGGATGATACCCCGCCACTATATGGTACAGAACCCATTGGAACGACTGCGTGGTTACATCGGTGTGTATCTGGACGAGGAGATACGCGAGGAAGCCATCACGAGGAACCTCAAGACCTTCTCGCACTTTCTGGAAGTGGCGGCACAGAGCGATGGGGAGATGGTGGTGTATAAGAACATCGCCCAAGACTGTGGGATAGACCATCGCACGGTGAAGGACTATTTTGCCATTCTTGAAGACACCCTGATTGGCTATCTCATTCCTGGGTTCACACGGGCAGAGAAACGGCGTGCCATCGCCGCACCTAAGTTCTACTTCTTTGACGTGGGCGTGACCAACTATCTGAGGCATCGGCGGGGACTTGTGCCGGGAACGGACGACTTCGGACACGCCTTTGAGCATTTGATGGTGCAGGAGATCATTGCTTTCTTGGGCTACAGCCATTCCGAGGAGCGGCTGACATACTGGCGCACGGCCAGTGGCTATGAGGTAGATGCCATCATTGGCGACGGACGTGTGGCAATAGAATTCAAGGCGACTGCCGAAGTTCAGTCCCGTCATACACGTGGACTGAAAGCATTCAGCGAGGAGCGTCCCGAGGCACGTCTGATTATCGTTTCCCTCGACAAATACCGCCGTAAGCTGAACGGCGTAGATGTGTTGCCTGCCACCGAATTCCTGGCAGACCTTTGGCAAGGCCAGATTATTTGATTTCAGCCTAAGTTTCTTCATTTCTTCTTCGGATTCTTGTTCCAATGATACACCAGATGCAGCATGACGTAGTGCGGCAGGGAGCGATACCAGGTTTCGGTGCGGCCCTGGGCATTCACGGTGTACTGGGTGGAGGAAAGCTGGTGGAGGAGGTCGAAGGCTTCAATGCGGGCGATGAGCTTGCCCTTGAAGAACGGCTGGCTGATGGAGGCGTTCAGTACGAAGTCGTCGGTTTTCAGTTAGCTGCTGCCATAGCCGCAACGGGAATACAAATTACCGTCGGCTGAGAGCGTGGTGTTCAGGCGCGGCAGGGTGTAGCGGGCAGAGAGTCCGTACTGGAAGTCAAAGGCGTTGAGGGAGTTACTCGACGGGGAACCCGTCGAGCACGCGACACCCTCGGAGTGCCGCCAGCGGATGTCGCCCGTGGCGCGGATGTTCAGCGTACCTTTATTATATTGTATGTAGGCGTTGTGGTGCTGCGTCAGGGAGTTGACCGCATTGACATGGCTTTCGGTCTCCCCGGCCAGCATGATATGGTCGAGCCAGTGGGTGAAGAGTGCATCGAACTTGGCCTCTGCTGTCCAGTAGTTGTTTTTGTCAAGCGTGTAGAAGATGCCGCCTTTCACCCTGATGTCGTAGCTGCCATGCACGTTTTCGGGTCGATAGGTGTAAACGCCCGTAGCGGGATTGAAGCTGACGGCCTCCAACACCTTATTATGTAAGTAGCCATAAAAACCTGAGACATAGAAGTTGTGCCGTGCGCTGCGAATGTCCTTGTATTCAGCCTCAAACGTAGATTGCAATGTGTATGACTTCAGGTTGGGATTGCCAAGACGGACAACAAGTGGATTGGCATCGTCGCGGTAGCTGAGGAGGCTGACCAGCGGCGTGTTGTTTACGATTTGGTAGAGACGGATGAGTGCGGGGCGATGGCGGTCTTTCTTGGCAAACAGATAGATACGGAGTTCCGGCCAGAAACGGAAGGTGTTGCGGGTGACCAGTGTGTCGAGAGGTCCGCGCTGGTAGTTCAGGCGTTCGTGCATAGGGGTGAAGTGCAGATACAAGTCCAGAAACTCAGCATCACTCTCAAACGGCACAATCTTCGAGGCCGGCAAATGCTGAAAATGTCGAAGTTGGAGATTGATGCCCGCTTTGTAGGTCTGCAATTCGCTGTCGTAGGAGTTGGTGGGGTCGGTAGTGGCCCTGAGCATGTCTATCTGCGAAGCCAGCAGCAGGGTGTCGGGATGATAGAGCCAGTCGTGAGTCCTTTCGCGACTGTACGACGGCGCCACTTCCAAGAGTATTTTTCTTTTGCTGCCTTCGAGAGCATAGCAGATGGGCGTATGCACGGCTATCTTACTCAGAGAATAGTCGGTGGCATTGTACTGGTTGGTGATTGAAGGATGGACAAGGTTCTCTACGCGGTAACGCTGTGCACGCTCGTTTTCATCCGACGAGTAGTCAAACGATGGATTGGAAAAGAAGAATTGCCTTATCTTCCCTATGTTCTTCAGCTTCGGGTCGATACGGGCAAAGGCGTGTACACTCCATGCCTTCCCGTCGTTGAAACCATTAGTGCGCTGGCGTGTCGTGAGACTATCGACAAACTGCTCCATCAGCGTTGCGGAGTTCCCACTGTAAGTCCTGTAATTGAGCGCGACATCGGAGTTGAACCTGAAGCCGTCGGGCTTGACGTACTTGAAGGTGTTGCCGACCTTCAGCCGTTGGGCTTTCGACAACGAGTTCTGGTGAGTGGTCTGTAGCGGATTGCCCTGTAGGAACAGCTCGCTGCTCCTCAGCATCTCGCCCTCGTCACGGGTGGAGGTGAAGTCGGCGGTCAGGTTCTCCTGCACGTTCTTGTCTTCCGACTGGTAGTCAATCTCTCCGGCTGCGCTGTGCGTCGCCAACAGCGACTGCGGCACGGCATCGGGCGTCCAATGGTTGGAGCTTCCTATGTGGCGGCTCTCGTTCACGTTGTTCGAGTTGCCCAACAGCGTGTAGCGGGTATGCTTGGTGAAGCCCAGCAGGAAGGCGCGTCCCAGCCAGCGTTCCTGTGTGCCGCCCGCCGCCTCCACGTTGGCGATGTAGCCCATCTGGTACTCCGGCTTCAGGTTCACGTCCATCACGAACTTCTTCTTCTCTGCCTGTGTGTTCAGCGCACGGTTCAGGTCGGTGTCCTGGTCATACACCTTGATGTCCTTCACCGTGTAGTAAGGCAGGTTCTCCAGCAGCACCTTCGAGTTGCCTCGCATGAAGGAGCGCGAGCCGAGTTGCAGCTCGTCAATCTTCCTGCCGTTGACGAATATCTCGCCGTAATCGTTGATGGTTACGCCTGGCATCTGCCGGATAAGGTCGTCGAGCATCGAGCCTTCGGGCAGCTTGAACGCCGTGGCATCATAAACGATGGTGTCGCCCCGGTAGTACATCTTCACCTTCGTGGCCGTCACCGTCACCTCCTGCAGGTTCATTTGTCGAATCTTGCGCAGTTCCAGCGCATCGTCGAGCATCAGGGCGCGGCCTTCGTTAGCGTCTATCGTCAGGGGTAGGTAGCCATCCTCGTAGCCGTCGAGCGTACCTCGCAGCAGATACTTGCACGTTTTCTTCTCGGGCTGTAGCATGAACTGCGCCTCCCTCACCGTGCCGTCATCCCTTAATTTCTTGGTGATAGGGATTGAGTCGATGACCACGGTGCTGTCAGCTGCTAATAGTAATGAAATTCTGGCCTCTGGCAGCGGTGTCTTCAGGAAAGCGTCCTGCACGGTGCCGAACACGAGGCCCTGCGCCTGCCCTGCCAATGTAGCGGAGAGGGCGAGGATGACGGTGATGATTTGTCGTTTCATAACTTTTTCTCCATCATTTGATATTTTTTTGATTTTATTTGGCTGTTCCAATTATTCGTTGTACCTTTGCACTCGGATAGTTCTCGCCACGCTTCCCGAAGACCAGCGTACCAGGGCGGGACGGTTTTTTATATATAGGTCTATGGAATATACCAAGCAACCCATCACCCTTGCTGAACAGATTGAGATTCTGAAGCGGCGAGGGCTTATTTTTGACGATGAGGCGGAGGCTACAGAAACTTTGCGGCGAATCAGTTACTTCCGTCTGGCGGCCTACTGGCGTCCGATGGAGATGGATAGCAGCTCGCACATCTTTCGGAAAGGAAGCCGCTTTGCTATGGCATTGGCACTCTACCAGTTTGACAACAACCTGAAAGCGTTGCTCTTTCGTGCCATCCAGACCATTGAAGTGGCTGTTCGTACGCAGATGATTCAGCATTTTTCGATGAAATTCGTCGGCGACCTGAAACTCTTGCTGCTCCGCTATCCCACGGTTAACCCCGCCGCCATGGGCTTTCCCGCCCATTGGCGACAAGAGCCGTTGTGGCAGCTCTGACCTATACAGCAATTCCCGGGCTAAGCTCACCGACCTGTAGCCTCTCCCGCTCCCCCTCACAGCCGAGCGGGCTTTTTGTCTCTGTATATCTCGCAGGTATGTCATTCCTTTTTACTTCAATTCTAAAGGTTGATACACATGCGCCTTATTATTCACATACACGTTGTTGACGAGTATTCCCTCGGTGTCGTGGGTGACGTCGGCGGTGCTGAGGTCGCCAACGTAATACTTGGGATTCTTCAGGTAGAGCCTGTTGCCGAATGTCTTGATGCGGTTCTTAATCAGTTTCGCCTCAGTTGTCTTCACGGTGATGGCATTGGTTTCGTAGTAGATGGGCGAGGCTATACGCTGGATGTCGGCAATTGTGAAGCGGTGGGTGCCGTCGGCCTCTGCTTCGAGTACCAGCCCCGGCAGTCCGCAGAGTTTCCACGGGCCTGCCGACGTGGGGATGTCCTCGCTGTAGCGCACCGTCCACTTCCTTCCGTGCATCTGACAGGTGGCCGTCTTGCACAGGTAGCCGCCGACGGTCAGCGTGTCGTCGCTGAGCGTCCACTTGATGGGTTTCCGCTCTTCGCACGTCTCGTATGGAGTCGGCACGATGGCGTCGCGTACCGTCACCTTGCCGTCGGGGTAGTTCGTCCAGACCTCTGGCATGAAGCAGAACGACTCCGCCCTCAGCAGGGGCAGATTGTCGGGTGCCAGACTTTCATAGCCCTCCGTGTCTTCGCGGAATTTCCGATAGGGATAACTGCGCGTGCAGTGCTGTCCCACTTGTAGGCACACCTTCATCCTGTCAGTCACGGCCTTGCCGTCTGCGTCCTGCGTCTGACATTCGTAGTCGTACACCGCCACGAGGCTCGACGTGTCGATACTGTCCTGATGAATCTTGGCCGCAATCATCGCTGACATGATGTCGGCAAGGCCGTCGTCCTGGGCCTGTACTGCTATCGTCAGCACAAGCGAACAAATCAATGAAAGAGTTTTCTTGTTCATGGTTATTTAGTCTTTTAGATATTGTGCCACGAAGTTAATCCTACGTTTTAGTTAGGACAAAACAAAATACCCGGAAAATGAACATGCTGCCAAAAGTTTAACTCCTTTTGTTAGATATTCTGCGGGATTTATTAGATATTATGTTTTTCCTGTCACCAACAATTAACAAAGAAACGGATGCCCCCTTGGGTGGGGGGCAATCTCCTTTTGAGGATATTATTTGACTGATTCGACCATTTATATGGTTCCCGTGTCGCTGCTATTGCAGGGCTTTCTCGATTTCGGCCTTGAAGTGCAGTTCTGCCCCGTCGGCAAAACCGATTTGGTGGAGAACCTGCTTGCCTGTGCGGTCGTAGAGCAGGTATTGGGGAATGCCCTTCGTCTCAGCGAAGCAAGGGAGCTTGTTCCAGAAACTGGAGGACATACGCAAGTGATAACCCGTCATGGGGCCGATGCTCCGCCGCCAGTCGGCTTCGGGACTGGACTCGTCTGTCAGATAGACAAAGACCACATCCTTGCCTTTCAGCTCCTCCTTCACGGGTCTCATCTTGATGATGCCCTGCTTGCAGGGACTGCACCATGTTGCCCAAAGGTCGATGAAGACCACCTTGCCTGGGAACATGGCGACAATGGCATCAAAGAACTGCTCGGGTGTTGCGTCGGGCATGACGAGGAGGTGGGAATCGGCAATGGGTTCCTCCTTTTTTGTCTTGACAAGGTTGACGTTGCGGATACTGTTGCCAACGTCAAATACGGTCACATCGGCAGGAATGGGTTCGAAATGGAGGATGAGCGAATCCTTCTGACTGGTGTTCCTGTAGGGCTTCCCCTCCACAAACGGCTCTTCGCCACCTTTGATGAGCCACACGCCCGTCTTCTCGCCAGCCTTGTTGACCGTGGGGAGTTCGATGTCCTCTTTCAGTTCCTTGCCATCCATCGTGGGGATGCGGCGACCGCTCTTGAGGGCATACCGCTTGCCGTTCGCCTCTATATAGTTATTGATTCCCACCCAGCCACCAAAGTTGCAGTGTACATTGATGTGCAGGATCGTTGCCGTATCGGTCAACTCCACCTTGGCAAGGTGGTCCATGGAACCCTCCTGCTCGTCGTAGGCGGGGTTCACAATCACTCTCGTTTGTGCCTGTGCTGCGATGGCCAACACAAGGACACACATTGATAAAAGAATTTTTTTCATGTTACTTCAAGACTTTAATTTGTTATTCCAATACTTTATTGATTTTCTGTTTGATTTCGTCCAGCACCTTATCGCTGAAGCCCGTCTGTTCCCACACCCGTGTACCCGTTCGGTTGTAGAGGTAATACTGAGGGATGGCACCAAGGCCAGGGATTTGCCGCCACATGGAGGAAGGGATGCGGTAATGCAACCCTGGTATGGTAAGTACGTGCTTATTCCATTCGTTCATGGGGCTTGACTCGTCGGTCAGATAGACGAAGACGATATCCTGTCCTTTCATTTGCTCTTTTAGTGGTTCCATCGCCCGGATGCCATTGAGGCAGGGGCCGCACCACGTAGCCCACAGGTCAAAGAAGACGGCCTTGCCGGGATGCTGGCTGACGATGGCCGAAAGGAGTTGGTCGCCCGGCACGTCGGGCGTGGGCATCATGCGGTCTTTCGCCTCGCGTTGCAGCCGCTCCACAATGACGCGGGTCGTGTCATTGAAGGCACGGAGCACGGACTGGAAGTAGGGATGGGCAGCAAGGATCACGCTGTCGGGCTGCACCTTGCCCTGCCGCATCTTCTCGCCCATCTTTTGTGCCTCGGCAAAACCCTTCAACAGCTCATACACCTCGCCGTGGTCGAGTCCGTTGGCTTCCAGGTAGGGCAGGCGGCTTGCCTGTGGGGGCAGGTAGTAGGAGCGGCCATCGCGGAAGAGAATCAGGTCTTTGGCATGAGGGTCGGAGAGCGTGTGTTCTTGCACGGTGCGCACATAGTAGTCCTCCAAAAGCAGTCGCAGGAAGTCCTGCTGACGACGTGTGTAGCCATGACTTTCGACCACGCCCCGACGCAAGGTGTCGAGACTCTGCCACAGCGCATCGCACCATGCCGAAACATCCTCGCCTTCGGTGTAGGTGGGTGTTCCATTGATGTGGCGATAATGCAGAAAAACGTTCTCCAAGAGCACTTGGTTGAGGTCACCCAATGTGCCACCAAAACGGTAGCAGTCGTGAAAGGCGGGCTTGCCTGCCGCAAAGTCGCGTTTGAGAGCCAAACAGGCTGTGGCATCGGCTTCGAGTGTGAGAGTCTCGCCAGAAATGAGGATGAGCGGGAACTGGCCTGCAATGCCACCTTCGATGACGGGACGCGTGGCGACATAGGCCGGATGGCAATAGAACGTCGTGGAGTCGTCATACTGGGTCTTGCTCTCATATTGTCCCGTGAGAGGGTCGCGGCTGGGGTCGCCAAAGTAGGTGAACGTACCGCCTCCGTGCAGGGTGAGGGTTGCGGTTGCCTCGCCATGCGTCAGCGTCAGCGGCTTCAGCGGTTCTCCGTTGTCAACGGGTTTCTGATAGGGAGGGAAGATGAAGGGATAGAGTTGGTTGTCAAGCCTGATGCCGTATATCTTCCATGGACCCTCGCTGTCACTTTCCAGGTAGTCGAAGGTCTTTGCCTCCTTGGGCAGTGGCTCGAAGGTCAGGATGAGGGAGTCCTGCTGTGCATTCTTCAGGTACTTCCTCCCTATCTCAAACGCTTCATCTGCCAACACCGTAGTGCCGTCGTGGGTGATAATCCGTCCATGCCGGTAGGCACAGGTCTTTCCGTTACATTCCAACCGTGCCCCGTCCATGCTCCAGTCGCGCCAATGGGCGCAGTCCACACGGAAATGCACGATGGTCGCCTTCTTCGTCAGTTCCACTTTCACGGGAATGATACTGCCCGTATTTGTTGACTTGAATGCAGGGCGGTCTATCACCCTGTCTTTTGCCTGTGCCGATACTGCCAGCACGAGGGCAAACAGAAATAGCATCTTTTTCATATCGGTTTTAGTTAGTTGTTAAGTAATTCGTTGAGTCGCCGCTTGGCATCGTCCAACGGTTTATCCTTGGTTCTCTGTTCAATCGAACTATAGAGGGTATTCCCTTGGCGGTCGAGGATGTAGAAGAAGGGAACAAAGCCATTGCTGAAGAGAAGGGGGCGCGGGCGTCCTTCCGGGGTGCCGTCGAACTTGGAGGAAAGGTTCGCCCACTCGTATTGTGGACTTTCGTCCACGGCTTTCAGCCATGCAGAGCGGTCTTCATCGATGGTCACGCTGACGAAAGCCACACGGTCGCGACATTCCTTATAACAGGCTATCAAGTCGGGAATCTCCGCACGACAAGGACCGCACCAACTCGCCCATAGGTTCAAGAGCATATACTCCTTTCCACCCAAGCACTCCTCAAAGGAATGGGCGTTCCCAGCCGTGTCCCACATGGGAAAAAGCCTTGCCACCCCACCCCTTTCTTTCCGGGCCAAGATGAGTTGCTGCAGTTTCTGTCCCCGTGCGGAGGAACGCAGGAAGGCAGAGAAACAATCCAACGTCCTCTGCAAGGTGTCGGCATTCCACGAAACGGACAGGAGGTATAGTGCCTGCAGACTTTGCGCATGGGCTTTCAGGAAGTCCTCACTCCGAAAGCGTTGGGGGGCATTGAAGAATACATCATTTGCCTCAAAATCGCCGTACTCGTCGGCAATGCTTCCCACGGACACCAGAGAGGTAAGCGAGTCGAACGTGAGCACCGTGCGTCCATACCCTAACGGGACACTTCCCCATCGGGTAGATGCTCCCTGCACCGCCAGCCACACCTTGCTGTCCGCATTCCTCTCCTTCAGATACCTCAGCGTGACAGTCACAGGCAAGCTGTCCTTCTCCATCAGTACATGTCCATCCACTATCGGGAGCGTGTCGCACAGATCTCCTTCCTCACCGAAAGTCACCTCCACAAAGCCTTCCGTGCCCGTGGGGAAATTGACCTCCAGCACGTCTGGTGCTGTCATCTTGTGTTGACATGACACCACCCCAAGACATACAGCTGCCATTAGAATCTTTAGTTCGGCATAACCAATCTTTTTCATATAGACTGAGTTTTTCAGGTTGTGTTCTACAAAATAGTATCGTTCAAAAATGGAAGATAATCCCCGTCTCTAACCTCACGGTCCAAGGCGAGGATACATTGTTTGAACTAATCTTTAATTCTATTTCGCTGCAAAAGTACAGCAATTCTATTCGCCCCTCAAAATGTATGGGTTGGCAAATAGTTGGCTTTTGCGCAGGGGCATGAAAAAGGAGTTTGCAAATAGTTTGCAAACTCGGGTTAATTAGCTCATTGTGAGGAAAAAGTATTTTTATAATGACAAGATGACTTCGTCCCAGTCCTTTCCGCTGCCGTCTTTGCCGAATACCTTGCGGTAGAGGCGGTGGCGCATGGAACTGACGCAGAATTACAAAAAAAGCAAAATCACTTTCACTTTCATAAAATGCCACTTATCCTGCTAAATATCAGACAACAAGCACTATGAAAGTGAATTTTTCACTTTCATATCACTT
>R20__coassemble_927_pt1 | contig 19150 bp, 12 predicted proteins | sample R20__metabat2_low_PE_030 | metagenome-assembled genome bin R20 | reverse complement strand
GATGCGGTGGTCGCGGTGAAGCATCAGTTCATGGGCATCCGTTTTCAGATCATATCGGTACAGGTTGCCGTCCATGTCGGCCACTGCTATTGCACCATCGGCCAACTGCAAGAACGTGCGTACACTGGCAACAGCCTCAGTGCCCGCCTTGCCCGACAGCACATGATAACGGATGTTCTGACTGCCTGGCATCAACTTATATACCCCGGCGTAGGCCGTCATCAGCCATACGACACCTGAACGGTCGAGCAGCACATCATTGATGCCGTCAGACTCGATGACGGGCTTGGCATCGTGCGAGGTGTAATGTGTCAAGCATCCGTTTCCGCTGTCATAGAAATAAAAGCCATTGTCGATGGTGCCCCATACCTCATGGCCGTTCGGAAGCGTCACGTATTTCACTGCGTTGTGGCGGTGCGAAATATTCTTCCATTGCACACCACGCTCCCAGGCTTTTCTCACAGTGACGGGTTCGTTGATGCCTGCATCCAAAATCTCTGCGAAGCGGTTTCCGACTGTGCTGTCAGTCGCCTCGAATGTCATTTGTTCCAGATTGAAAGGATAGACCTGATAATCTTTGCCGCACACCAACAACCTGTTCTGTGTGGTGTCCTCCACAACGTTCGTGACATGCTCAATCACCCGTTTGCCGTTCTCTTCGCGGTAGAAATTGACAAAGCGATAGCCGTCAAAACGCGTCAGTCCCTGATTTGTACCAAACCACAAATAGCCATGATGGTCTTGCATGCCTGTGTTGATGTAATTGCTACCCAATCCGTCGTGCGTAGTGTAGTGTTGCGTGCGGAACGGCACCGTCTGCCCCATGAGCAACAGTGGGCATACAAGCAGAAAAATGAGATAAAAGACACCTTTCTTAATCATAACGGGTTTCAAGTTTCAAGTTACAGGTGCAAAGGTACGAAGAAATGACCGAAAACTGTTAGAAAGAATCTGTCAATTATCGGTATTGACCGCTTTTTAACAGTAAAAGACCGCTTTTTGAAAGGCTTTGAGAAGAAAAGGTAATAATTTTGCGCCAAAAATAAACAACAATAGTCATAACAAAACCCAAAACAACATGAAACAGAGAGTTCTTTTCACCCTTGCCCTGATGCTCACAACAACCGTGGGTTGGGCACAGCGGTTTACCGACCGTCTTGACCGCGGTCTGGTGGCCATCCCCGCCAGCACCAACGGTGGCTCGGGCAGCGGCAACTTCGTTTCGTGGCGCATCTTCGGCGAAGAGTACTACGACGTGACCTACAACCTCTATGCCGACGGCTCGAAGATTGCCTCGAACCTGAAGGTGAGCAACTACACCCACACCGGTGGCAACGCCTCGACGAAGTATCAGGTGGCGGCTGTGGTGCGCGGTGTGGAGCAGGAGAAGTGTGCCGAGGTGACGCGCTGGCAGAACGGCTACCTCGACGTGCCTGTGCAGCCGGTGATAGACCGCAACGGCGACGACGCGACCACCTCGCAAAGCTATTTCCTCAACGACGTGTCACTGGGCGACGTCGATGGCGACGGCATTGCCGAACTCATCGTGAAGCGCAACAACGGCAAGGACCTGCGCAAGGTGGCCAACAAGGTGGCCTTCAACCACTACGAGTGCTATAATATAAAAGGTGAACGGCTGTGGACCATTGACCTAGGGCCGAACCTCATGGCCGAGGCCGACGAGCAGTGGGACCTCGTGTGCTACGACTGGGACGAGGACGGCCGTTGCGAGCTGCTGATGCGCGGTGCCGACAACATGATTATCCACACCGCCGACGGCCACCACATCGAGGTGGGAAACATGAATGTTGACACCCGTTGGGACGATATCGGCTACACCACCACCGGTGCCGAATACCTCCTGTATATGGAGGGAGCCACCGCCCGCCCCTACGGATGGGACGGTCAGGAGGACAAGTTCCAGCCCATGGCCTACCCCCTGCCACGATTCGACCAGGGCGAGGCACAGGACGAGGCTGCCATCTGGGGAGCCGGCATCCTGGGCCACCGGCCCACGAAGCATTTCTTCGGTGCACCGTTCCTCGACGGTCGCCATGCCAGCATCTTTCTGGGCCGGGGCATCTACACCCGCGAGAAGATGGTGGCACTCGACGTGAACCCGCAGACCCACGAACTGACCGAGCGCTGGCGCTGGCACTGCTACAACAGCAGCAGCCCCTGGTTCGGACAGGGCTTCCACAACTATGCCATTGCCGATGTCGATTGGGACGGGCGCGACGAGATAGTCTATGGCTCGATGGTCATCGACGACAACGGCAAGGGCCTCAGCACCACCGGCCTGGGCCACGGCGACGCACAGCACTGCAGCGACCTGGACCCCTACCGCCACGGACAGGAGCAGTTCACCTGCCTGGAGAACCAGCCCGTGATGAACTTCCGCAACGCCACAACCAGCGAGATTTATTACCGCTGGGTGGGGTCTGCCGATGACGGACGTGCATTGGCAGGCAACTTCTCGAACAGCTACCCTGGTGCCATGGGACGCTCTACGATGACGGGCATGATCAGCTGCACCGCCGACAAACCCATCACCGAGATTCCCGAACTCATAGCTTGGAACGACCTGAACTTCCGCATCTACTGGGACGGCGACCTGCTCGAAGAGGTGCTCAACAGCCCTGGCACCGAGCGCGATGCCGCCATCATCAAGCCTGGCACAGGACGCATCTTCCTCTCCGCAGGCTGCCAGATGAACAACTGGACGAAGAACAATCCCGGCGCCACGGGCGACATCTTCGGCGACTGGCGCGAGGAGCTGGTGCTGCGTGCCGACGGCAACACCAAGCTGCGCATCTACACCACGCCGCACCCCACCCAGCACCGTCTCTACACCCTCTGGCACGATCACCAGTACCGTCAGGGCATGGTGTGGGAGTGCCTGGGCTACAACCAGCCGCCCCATGTGAGCTATTTCGTGGGCGAGATGGAGGGCATCACCATGGCTCCGCCGCCATTGACCAACACAGGGCGTGTCACCGTGTCCAACGGTGCTGTCATCGGAACCAGTCTCAACGACCAGCAGGTGCTGCTCTGCGATGCTGAAGATGTCACAGTGACCGTCAGCGAGGGCGCACAGCCCTGGTTGTTCATCGACAATGCCCCCTCATGGGTGCAGGGAACCGACGTGGATGGCACATCGACACTGAAGAACCGCTCTGAAATCATCCGCCAGTATTATACCCACACCGTCACGGGCGGTGCCTTCACCGGTGCCATGCGCCTCGTGAAGCAAGGCGACGGCACGCTGGTGCTGCCCAAGGTGGCACAGACCTACACCGGAGCCACCGACATCTGGGCCGGCACGCTCCGCTTCGACGGCACGCTGCTGCAGAGCGACCTCTGGCTGAACCGCTTCGCCCGTCTTGAGAGCAACGGCGGCGAGTTCCGCAGCATCAAGATGGACTATGACGCCCGCCTGTTACCTGGCGGCGAGGGCAGCGTGGGAACCGTCAAGACCGCCACACTGCAAATGGGCTTTGGCTCGCGCATCATCCTGGACATGCAAGGCGGGCAGAACGACCGCATAGACATCGGCACGCTGAAGATTGAGAAGAAAACATGGAAATATGGTCCCAAGTATCTCACACCCGTAATCGAGTTCGCAGGCACCGACATTGCCGAAGGCCGTTACCTCTTGGGCACGGTAGAGACGCTCTCGGGCTCGCTCGCCGACATCATCATTGAGGGCATACCAACCAACCTGAAACCGACACTCATGTTGGAAGATGGCAAACTGTGGCTCGACATTGCCACGCTACGCCAGCCTGCCGATATTACATGGACGGGTAGCGAGAGTAACGTATGGGACTTTGCCAATGCCCAGAACTTCAGAATCACAGAGAACACAGAGGCATCGGAGACTTTTGTAGAAGGCGACAAGGTGCGCTTTACCGATGAGGGCACGAAGACATCCGTCACCATTACCGGCGAGCTTTATCCTGACAGCATTATCGTAGATGCCACGAAGAACTACACCTTCAACGGCACTGGTGCCATCCTCGGTGAGGGCGCACTCGTGAAGCGCGGCAGCGGCATGCTGACCATCAACACCGACAACGGCTTCACGGGCGGCGTGCGTCTCAGCGGCGGTGTCACCGTGGTCAAGTCGTTGGCCAACACCACGCAGGCACGGGGCGCCCTCGGTGCCATGACCACCAAGGCCCAGGAATTCATCATTGAGAACGGAGCCGAACTGCGCACCACAGGCGACGTACGCATCGAGTCGCCCATCACGGCCAACGACGGCATCATCAACAAGCAAAAGGGACTGTCCTTGTCGAAAACCGTCACGGGCAAACGCCTCACGCTGAAAGGCACGGGAATCATGCAGAGCAGTGTTGCCTTCTCTGGGCTCGATACACTGATCATCCAGGCTGGCGGTCTCGACCTGCTGAACCACAACACTCCTGGCAAGGCCGTCGTGCTGGAAGGCGGATGGCTCACAGAGACAATGGTCTATATGAATGCCACCTACTCCATCACCGTGCCCAAGGGCAAGAGCGGCACCTACTATCTGGCCGAGCGCAGCGGTTACAGCAACAAGATTCTAGGCGAGGGAACGCTTACCGTCGTTTGTCCGCCCACCAACAAGGTAGTGGCCCGCACGGCATTCGCTGCCAACCTCACTGGGTTTGAAGGCACGCTAAAGGCAGAGGGGCGCGACGGTTGGGATCTCTTCGTATTCGACAACAGCTCCAACATGTCGAAAGGCACGCTCCAAATCACGGATGGCGTGACGGTGAAGAACTCGGCCAAGACCATGACCCTCGGCTGCGTGAAGGGCAACAACGGTAAGTTGGGCGGTTTCGAGGCTGCCGGTGCCCGCATCAGCGAAGGCAACCCCACCTGGCGTTTGGGCAACGATACCAACTGGTCGTGGGGCGGCATGCTCACCGGCGGCTGCAACCTGCAGAAGGTGGGCACGGGCAGAGTGACACTCACTGGTGCCAGCGACCACACCGGCAGCACCATCGTCAATGAGGGCGAACTGCACTTCGGTAACAAGGCCACGCTCGGAAAAAGCACGCTCACCGTCAAGAAAGGGGCTGTGCTCTCTGGTGCAACCAGCAATAACTCCGACCTCACAAATTCTTCATATACCATCAGTGCCGGTGCCACGTTGCAAGTTGGCCTCTATGCAAAGGCCACTACAGGTGTCATCCGTTTCGGTAGCAAGAATGTCACCTTTGCCTCCGGTTCCTTCCTTCAGATGGGCATCAGCCGCGCTGCCACCGCCACCAATACAGGCGGCACATCCCTCGACAATATCAACCGTCTCACGATGAATGCAACCATCCAGCTCCACTATGCCGAAAGCTTTGCACCCGAGGTGGGCGACAGCGTGGTGCTCTGGAAAGCCAACACTATAACTGGCACGCCTGTTCTGGAATCGACTGTCATCGATGCCGAGCGCGGTCTCTATTGGGACACTACCGACCTTGCGAAAGGCATCCTACGCGTGACCGATGTGGTCCCAACAGGAATTGGCAATATACGTACCAGTGATCTAAAGCCCTCGGCTATATATGACCTGAATGGTCACCGAGTGACTGCTCCACGGAAGGGTGGAGTGTACATCGTAGGTGGTCGCAAAATTTTGTATTAACCCCATGACCTGTTTTTACATGAAACGACTTCTATTATCAGTGCTAGTGATAGCACTCACCTTGGGTGCTGCAGCACAGACCGAGAACTTCACGGGCTACCTGTTCGCCTACTTCGAGGGACAGGGCGAGCAGCAGGAGCACCTGCGCTTCGCACTGAGCGACGACGCGGTACACTGGCACGCACTGAACGGGAACAAGCCCGTCGTGGCCTCCGACACCATCAGCGAGAGTGGCGGCATACGCGACCCGCACATCCTGCGCGGCGAGTCGGGCGACTACTACATCGTGGCCACCGACATGCACACCCGCGACCCGAAGCAGGGGTGGAAGGAGAACCCGGGCATCGTGCTCATGCGCTCCACCGACCTCATCCACTGGACGCACGCCAGGCTCAACCTCTCCAAGCAGTACCCCAAGCGCTTCGGCGATGCCTACTGGGTGTGGGCACCGCAGACCATATATGACCGCAAAGCGAAAAAGTACATGATCTACTTCACGCTGAAGCGGCGCGACATGGAGGGGCTGGTGACCTACTATGCCTATGCCAACCGCGACTTCACGGCCTTTGAAAGCGAGCCGAAAGTACTCTTCAGCGCCAAGTACGGCTCAATAGACAACGACATCATCGAGGGGCCTGACGGCACGTTCCGCCTTTTCTATAAGGGCAACACGAAGGATGCCGAGGGCAAGGAGGTGCAGAACGGCATCCAGCAGGCCACGGCCAAGAGCCTGCACGGCCCGTGGAAGGAGAACTTCCGCTATCTCGATGCCTACGCCAACCAGAAGACGGGCGTGGAGGGCAGCAGCGTGTTCAAAATGAATGGCGAGCAGAAATGGGTCTTGATGTACGACCTCTACAGTTCAGGTCGCTACGAGTATCAGACCACTACCGACCTCGTGCACTTCACCGAGCGTCCGCAGTCGTTCACCAAAGACTTCTTCCCACGCCACGGCAGCGTCATCTCGCTCACATGCGACGAGATGCAGCGTGTGCAGGAGCAGTGGGGCTTCGTGGCCACCTACAAGTTCGAGAGCAAGGGCAATCCCATCATCCGCCATATCTACACCGCCGACCCCGCCGTCCTTGTGGAGAACGACACGCTGTGGCTCTTTGCCGGCCACGATGCCGACGGCGACCATAAGGGTTACGTGATGCGCGACTGGCAGCTCTTCTCCACCACCGACCTGCGCCACTGGACGCAGCACCCCTGTCCGCTCACCGTCTATGACTTCAAGTGGGCCAGCAGTCGCCAGGCATACGCCGGACACGTGGCCAAACGCAACGGCAAGTACTACTGGTATGTATCGACCAACGGCAGCGGCATAGGCGTGGCCGTGAGCGACAATATTACCGGCCCCTACAAGGATGCAATAGGAAAGCCGCTGCTGACGAAGGCCGACTGCTTCGACTCACGTCACGGCTGGTGCTGCATCGACCCTGCCATCTTCATCGATGACGACAATACGCCTTATATCATCTGGGGCAACCGCGAGTGCTACATGGCGCGGCTCAAGGACAACATGACCGAAATCGACAGTGAGATACGCCGCATACAGCTGCCCCACATAGAGAACGACAAAGGTGCGGCCAGCCCCTTCACCGAGGCGCCTTGGCTGCACAAGCGGAACGGCAAGTACTACCTGACCTACGCCTCGGAGTGGCCCGAGAAGATTGCCTACGCCGTGGCCGACAACATCTGGGGACCCTACACGCCGCTGGCCATCATCAGCGAGATTGCCGGCAACAGCGACACCACCCATCCTGCCATCGTGGAGTTCAAGGGTGAGTGGCTCTTCTTCAGTCACAACGGCGGCCTCGACGGCGGCAACGGTGCCCACCGCTCCATCATAGCCGAGCCTATGCACTACAACCCCGACGGTACCATCCAGAAGATCCATCCATCGTCGGAGGGCGTCAGCCATCTGCTGAACGACAGCCTCACGGCCTATCTCATGGTCTATCACAAAGACCAGGACCACGGCCTGCACATCGCCCTGAGCGACGACGGCTACACCTGGACGGCCCTGAACGACGACAAACCCGTCATCGGCGGCGACACCATTGCCATGCAGCACGGCATCCGCGACCCGCACATCTTCCGTGGCCCCGACGGTGCCTTCTACCTCTCCATGACCGACCTCCACGTCTATGGGCAGCGCGACGGCCACCGACAGAACGAGTGGGAGCGCGACGGCAAGCGCTATGGCTGGGGCAACAACCGCGGACTGGTGCTGATGAAGAGCCGCGACCTCATCCACTGGACGCGCACCAACATCGACTTCTCCCGCCTGCCCGCACAAGAGGGCATGAACTGGCAGGAGGTGGGCTGCGTGTGGGCACCCGAGACCGTCTATGACGAGGATACCCACCAGCTGATGATTCACTTCACCACCCGCGAAGCGGGCGGCAAGAACGTCATCTACTATGCCTATGTGAACAACGACTACAACGCCATGACCTCACAGCCGAAACTTCTTGCCGAAGCCCCGAATCAAGCCTACAACATCATCGACTCGGACATTATCAAGGTGGGCGACACCTACCACCTCTTCTACGTCAGCCACGAGAGCGGAGCCACGCCCAAGCACGCCACAGCCCAAAAGATAACCGGCCCCTACCGCTTCGACGACACCTACCAAGACGGAGAACGTCAGGGGCACGAGGCTCCTAACTGTTGGAAACGACTGAACTCCGACACCTATGTCGTGATGTTCGACAACTACCGCCGCCGTCCCATGAACTTCGGCTTCGTAGAGACCCGCGACTTCTTCACCTACACGCCCATCGGCTACTTCGACGACCCCAACTCGCCCATGCGCCGCAACAACTTCAGCGAGCAGAAGCACGGCTCAGTGACATACATCACAGCCGAGGAAATGCAGCGGCTGAAAGCGTTTTGGAAATAAGAGTAGGCTAATGATATAATCCCATCGCATTATCAAAGTTGCGATGGGATTATTTTGGTACGCTCAGCGTGAGCATCAGCTAACGGGTGTAAGTCGTGAACGAGCCCTAATAGCGGGAACCACTCAGCCAAAGGCAAGGGTGTCCATCGTGAGGTGGAATCTGGAGGAAGCCTGCGGCAAACATCTGGTCTGACGGACAGAAACCACATATAAGGCATTTGCACGTGGGTGAGGTTGCCGAACAAACCAAATCTACAATGCGACCTTTGCACAGCGACCTACCTTCTTCAATCGGGCGATGTCCCACTCCAGACGTTCCTTAATGCCAAGCAAAAGATTGGAACGGTTGCCATTGATTATCACGGATTCCGCCTCCGAATCCCATTCAGACGCAAATACTTTGTAGTCTGTATTCAACTGACGGACTACACGGTTATGGATAATCTGGAAATAGATGCATCCTTCTTTGCCCTCAACTGTAGAGGGCCTGAACTTTACCTTTATTGATGTCATTATTCCACTGCATTTTAGTTTGCCTGTCAACTGATTCCCCAACCATTCTTTTTCTTCGTGCCGTCCCAGTTGGTAAGCTCACCGTTGGAGCCACCACCTCCTAAACTGATGCCACCTCTTCCTCCTGCCATAAGAAGCAAGTTTTGCATCAAATCTTTGGAGACTGTCATCATATCACAGAGTTGTCGAGTACGAGATGCAGTAAGGCCAGCCTTAAACTCGGACATACCTGTCCATGACACCCTCTCTAATAGATAGACGGTAGCCATCTTTCGTTGCTTCTCGTCAGTTGGGTCAAGATTACGCTCGAATGCTTCAGCAATGATGCCCCATGCAACAGCGTCACCCTTCTCTGGTTGGAAGTCGTTGTCTTTGCGCTCTGCATAATCCCTGATGGCAGCAACGCCATCTTCAATCCATTTGTCAATCTGTTTCGAGAAGGCTTTCTTATTCTGTTGAATGCTCTCCCAGATTTCCTTGATTTCAGGAATGTCCAACATTTCTCGGACTTGTCTCTCTGCGTTTTCGGCCCGCTGATGCTCACTATACGCTTTGTTGCCTGAACGGACAGCCTCGGACTCGGCTTTGCCAAGTCGCTCTTGCAGGTCTTTGATTTCGGCATCCTTCTTGTCCCGAAGCCGGGTGATGGCATTCTCATCTATTGAGGCTATCCGTTTTCTGAGGACATCGTTTTCTTCAGTCAATCGTCCGTTCTCTTTTTGTAGTTGCTTGTTCTGCTCAACGATAGTCCTTGCTTCCTTCATGGCTTTGTTGTAGAGCGACTTTCCTAATTTCAGTATTTCCGCCTTTTGGGTTTCCTTGGCGTTGAAAAGGTTGTCTTGTAGTTCTTTGAGGATGGCCTTAATAGCCTTCCGACGTTCTTCTCGCCATTCTTTCTGCCCAAATGCAGGGATAGGTTTGCTAAGTTCTTCTTTTATGGCATCCCAGGCATCCTTCACAAGTGGATTGGTCTTCAAGGTTGGCACCAATAAATCTTCTTCCTTGATGTCCAATGCCGCAGCATATCTCTCCAATTGTGAGACATCACCTTCCAACCTTGCCTTCTGGCTTCTTATACTTCGTGTTTTGTCTACAAGTTTGTCTTTCTGTTCTTCAAGACATTCCTTTTGCCTCTTCATGTCCCGTACCTCACTCGCCATCTTTTCCTTTTGACATTCCAGTCGTTCATTTTCCATCTGAGCCAGAACGATTGCGTCTTTGGATTGTCGCTCTGCTTCAAGCAAAGCCTTGTTCTTGTGGACGCGCTCGCGCTGTTCCTCATCGGGCAGCATGGCAATGTCATCGCCACGTTCCAAACCATATTTTCGTCCCACCTGATTGTAGTAGTCAGTGTGCATTTGGTAGTAGGTTCTGCCAACGGCATACTTGTCCTCACCCCATACACGGGCGTATGATACACATTCCTTTTCCCTCCGTTCGACTTCTGTTCTTACGAAGTCGTTGCGTATTTCTTCAGGCAGTTTCTTCCACTCCCTTTGGGAGAGCACCCTTGACTTATCATCCTTATGCACATACTTGACAGATGCACGACCTCTGGCTTTTGTCTTCGCTACGGGGATTGTCTGGATTTGGATATGTGGTGTGGTCTCATCAAGATGTACGTCGAATCCTATGATGTTCTCTGCTCCCCAATGGTCACATGCCCAGTGGTAGGTGTCCATCGCCCAGTCCTTGATGCCTTGCTTCAACTGGACATGGGCATTGCTTTTTTGAAGGGTAAAGTCCACATCTTGGTCACCGAAAGCCAGACGTGTCAGCACATCATGGTCACCACTGACGATGATGCCGACGGTGCAGTTAGGACTATTGTCAGAGTTGCCCAAGGGATTGTCCTTATCCTTGTAAGGTTTGAAACCGAGTTCATCAAGACGTTTCTGTAGTCGCTCATGCAACGGCATTGGATTGGAACCGAGAGGAACGATTTTACCCTCTCTGTTGATTTCAAAGTTGAGATGCTTGCGAGTAAAGTCATAATGATTGTTGGTGTCCTGGTTCTTCAGACGATATGTTTTCTCATCCCATTCGCGACGTTCTGGTTCGTAACCTTCAGCAGCGGAGAAGGATTTTGCTGGTGCGCCAACATGAATGGCGGCACGTGGTATATTGTTTCTTGTTTTAGACATAATGTAATTCTTTTGAAGTTGTGATTAGATGTAATTCGGGTCTCGGGTGGAACCTGAGTGGAGGGTCGAGGGAGAGAGTCACTCCCTCGCAGATGCAGCCTGTCATTGATGCTGTTGACATCTTTTCTTGGCAGACAATCTCTGCTTTATAGAAACATCACACCCCTCGGAGAGCATAATGGGACTTTTTAAGGGAGCGCAGCGAATCTAAAAGTCCATATTATGTTATGGGATTTTTACGGAATCCCCCTCAGCGGACGCCTCCGCTCAGGTCACCAGAGAACTAGGAAGGTCACGTAGTGCCTCGTCATTGATTGATAGTTGACTTGGCTTTCGTCCATTCCTTGTCTCGCAGATACACATAGAGGTAGGTACGTGAACTGAGGTCACCTTGCAATCGCTGTGCATAAGCGAATGCTGACGTTCGTTCGTGTTCACTGAGTTGCTGCCATACACCAAATGCTTGCGATTCGTTGTCACCAATCTTCTTGTAACACTTTTTCATTCTGTCAAAAGAAGAGGTGGCATCGCTTGCGTTGAAATCTTTGGGGGATTCTGTGATACCAGCATCATTAGATGTATTAGCATCTGATGATTCGGTTGACACTTCTTCCATCGCTATTAGCTTTACAGTAGTAGCGTTCGCTGCATTTGCTACGTTCGTTGCATTCGCTACATTCGCTTTCTTTGCAGGACTGTTAACGGAACCGTTATTCCTTGCAGTTCTGCATTTTGCACTTTCGCTGCATTTGTGACTTTTCTTCTCCGCAGCCATTCGTTGCGAATCCAGGTCTTGTGCGATCAAATCGAAGTAAGCTTCCAGACGAAGGTCGCCAAGGTCTGTCCGTGTACCTTCGTTGGCATAGGTTACCAATGCCTTTACCAGTTTGCCCACTTCGCCATTCGGACGTGCACATGCTACGATGAGCACGTTCGCTAAAAACTGAAATCTTTCAAGTGACTTCATAATCATTACTTTTTAGAGGTTCAACATTAGAGTTACTCATGCCAGTCCGCTTTGTTCGGTTTACGTTTGTGCGAAGAGAGGATGGCATTATTCTCCTCATCAGCCGTAAGTGGTACAGCGTTCCTTCGGTTCGCCTCCAGCCATCGGTCAAGCTCGTCCTGATACAGGAGCCATCTTCTGCCTAGCTTGGTGGCCGGAATGGTGCCGTCCTCCAGTTTCATGTACATCGTACCTTTGGGTATGTGCGTGTACTCGATGGCCTCCTCCACAGTCATAGGTTTGTGGCGGTTCTCCTTAGTCGGTTTGTTACTCAGTTCCTGCTGTCTTGACAGCATTGCTCTCATGCCCATCACCTCATCCCGAAGCTGGGCGACGACCTGCGGGAGGTCGTTGAATGTCAAATTTTCGTTTTGCATAACTTATCACTATTTTGGTGAATCGGCTGCAAAGGAACTCAATGATACCATGCTGATTCCGATTATTCACGATAATCCACGAATAATCATGTCCACATGAATTCTTCACCAACTAAAAAGCATCGAAACAGACCTAGCCAAATCACAAACAGATGCGCGTAAACCACTGCTATTCAATTAACTTCACTTAACTTACACTCTTAATCGCCTATTGCCAGTTTGCCCCTTTTAGCGTAATTTTGTACCGCGATTGTACCTCGGCAGGGGGACGGACACGGACTGAAGAATTGCACCATCCTGCACTCCGTTGCACTATCCTGCACTATCTTGCACATTCCGTCTTGGCCCCTCCTGAAATCGCTGATTAAGCGAGAGCAATTACAAACTCGTTTGATAATTGTCGAGCGTGAAGCGATTGGACGAAGTCAAAATCGCACGAAAATCGATTTGTAACCGCAAAATTACTTTGGGTATGGCACAAGTAGTTAATCAGTTTTCACAATCCGATTCACGTCTCCTTACCATCAGGGAGGCAGCAGACTTCCTGCGCATCAGCAGGAGAACCATCTTCTATCTCATTAGCAAGGGTGTCATCCCTGTCGTCAGGTTGTCGGCAAGGATGACACGCATCCAACTGTCCGAACTTCAAAAGTTGACGGATGGGGCTTCTTCGGCTTCTTCTTCCCTTCCTTATAATAATAAGGATAAGAGGGAAAGGAAAAAGCCAAGAGCAACCGCCCAGCCAGAGACTGGCATCGTGAACAAGCGTGCCAAGTGCCGCATGACACCAGCCAGCGACATAGCCCCGGAGGGAGTTACCCACGATACACACTATACGTTGGCAGAGGTGATGAACAAGTTCGGCATCAAGTATGGTCGTTTCTATGAAGTGCGCAACCGCTACCAACTGCCATCCGTCCATGCCTGGGGAACGACTGCCTTCAGGAAGGAGGACGTGGAGAACGCCATCGCTCACTACGACGAGGAACAAGGCAAGGCGCAGCAGGAAGCATACTACACCTGCTTCGACATCATGCAGAAGTTCGGTCTGGGCAAGACACAAGTACGCCGCTTTGCCGAGACTCACGGCGTGAGAATCAAGAAGGCCAAGGGCGGCAGGGCAAACCTCTACCTGAAAGCCGACTGGGATGCGGCAAGGCAAAAGGCCGCAGAGGTCAGTCCATGCGTCAAGGAGCAAAGGAAACATAGATGAAACACCATCAAAGACAGAATGTTGGTACCATCTGACCTTCCCCTTAGAACCAATCCACTTAAACGATGGCAAAAACATCGGTTTGGATGTAAAATCGGATGATGACATTATTTATTCCTGATACCTTTGCAAAGCAGTTGGAATCATTTAAGAGTATGATTTTTGCCAGAAAATAATACTCAAATGTTACAACGAGTTAAGATTTGCATGTTGAGGGTCAATAATTTAGGCATGACCTAAACAAAGACAGTAACTTTGCAACCGCTTGGAATCCAAACCGCCCTGACGGGCAGGACAGGACAAACGGCAATAGACAAAAAGAATACAATAAAAATATAGCAGTTATGACAAACTTATGTACCAAGGTCACCGTGCGGAAGCGCCCCATCAAGAACGGGCAGACATCGCTCTACCTCGATTTCTACCCGCCCATCCGCAATCCCAAGACCGGCCGTCTTTCACGGCGCGAGTATCTGGGCTTCTACATCTACACCAACCCTACGGAGAAGTTCCAGCAGGAGTACAACCGCAGCATCATGCAGAAGGCGGAGCTTATCAAGTGCCGACGCACTGAGTCCATCATCAATGAGGAGTTCGGCTTCCTCGACCGCTCCAAGGGTCAGGAGAGTTTTCTCGACTTCTTCAGGAAGTGCATGAACGAAACCACCAACAAGGCCAACTGGGAGGCCGCCTACAAGCACTTCGTCAGATACACTGGCGGCGAGTGCCGTTTCTGCGACCTCGATGTGACATACTGCCAGCAGTTCCTCGACTATCTCTTGTCGGCAGAGTGCAATCATAACGGCAAGCCGATGATGGCCACCACCGCCAACAACCACTTCGTCAAGCTGAAAGCCGCCCTCCGCATGGCATACGAGGACGGGCACATCAAGGACAACATCGCCCAGAAACTTGTCAAGGCCAAAGGACATGGCAACAAACGTGAATACCTGACCAAGGAGGAACTGGTCAGGCTCTCCAAGGCCGAGTGCAGGAGTGACGTGCTTCGCCGTGCCGGACTGTTCTCCTGCCTGACAGGTCTTCGCCTGTCCGACTGCATCCTGCTCCGTTGGGAGAACATCAAGAAGTCTGGCGATGGCGGCTGGGTACTCGACATCACCACCAAGAAGACCAAGACCGATGCCATCCTGCCCATCAGCGAAGAGGCACTTGCCCTGTGCGGCGAGCGTGGCGAGGGGCAGGTATTTCAAAAGCTGACACCGAACATCGTGGCCATGCACCTCAAAGACTGGATAAAGGCTGCTGGAATATCCAAGCACATCACCTTCCACTGTTTTCGTCATACCTTCGCCACCTTGCAGTTAGCTGGCGGTACGGACATCTACACCGTGAGCAAACTGCTTACGCACAGCAACCTTGCCACTACCCAGGTGTATGCCGAGGTGGTAGATGAACTGAAACGCGATGCCACAAGCCGCATATCATTGAAGGATGCCAATGTGCCACTTGTCGCTCCTGCGGAATGACAACCCGATTTGCCACTTTCTTTGACAGATATACAGTTATACATGATATACAGCTATACATGAATACAGTGATACAGATATATCGATATACAATTAAAATTCACTCTATATGGAAGATACGACTACTAATCTCACGTTCGACCAGCTGCCCAAGGCGGTTGGCGAACTCCTGACCAAGGTGGACTATGTGATAAGCCGTCTTGACGTGAAGAAGGATGCGGCAGATGCATCCGAGAACAGCGATGATGACCAGATGATGACACTGGAAGAAGCCTGTCGGTTCATTGGCAAGAAACAGTCCACCATGTACTCGCTGACCTCCGAGCGGCGCATCCCTTTCCGCAAACGTGGCAATAAGCTCTACTTCTTCAAGAAGGAACTTCTGGAATGGATTCAGAGCGGTGGCGCATACGACAAGCCCTACACGCTCACCGAGACGGAACAGGCAGAGTACGATGCCCATCTGGAGCAACTGCGTGAGAAGAAACGGCACAAGCCGTCATCCATCACGAAGACTGCTGATGTCGAACCCTCAGACACGACACACGCCCATGGATAAACTCATCGCCGTACCCACCAGCCGAGACCTTAATCGGAGCAGACACTTTACACCGCTGACCGTAAAACACGGCCAGTTAGCGAAAGGTGTTTTTAAGGTGTTTGGGGGAGCAAGTATAGGTTTTGCGTCCCACAAAACCACGGCTCTGAAAGCCGGAATTTGCCAGATGTACCATCCTGCACTTTACACCGTATGACACCCCAAACACCCACAACCGAGGACAGCAGAAAGAAGAAGGGCGGTCGCCCGAAAAAGGCCGAGGACGAGCTGCGCAACTACCCCGTGAAGGTATATTTCGACGAGGCGAACTACCGCAAGTTGCAGAACCGAAGCCGACGCACAGGCCAGCCGCTCTCGACCATCGTCTATGACCTGGCCGTCAACGGCTATGTACGTCAGCCCTTCACCAAGGAAGAGCTGTCACTGCTGAGAACGCTGTCGGGAGAGGCGAACAACCTGAACCAGATAGCACGTCAGGCGAACACCTACGGCTATCAGGCTGTAGCCTCCGAGGTGTCCGAGGTGGTGGGTAAGATGGATAACCTGCTCATACGTTTCAGCGAAAAGTGACCAGATGACATGACTGATTATAGAAGTCCAAGGTAGAACCAACAAAGATGTGTAAACATGATAGCCCAGATTAGTCAAGGTGAGGGTTTCGGTGGACTTGTAAACTACGCCAATGACATCATCAAGAAAGACACGGTGATAATCGCGTCCGAGGGCGTGAACCTCTCGTCGAATGCCACCATCACTGCCAGTTTCAAGGCACAGGCCAAAGCCCGTCCCACATTCCACAAGTTTGTCGGACACATATCGCTCAGTTTTTCACCTGAGGACTATGACAAACTGGATGACAAGAAGATTGCGGAGATAGCCAGGGAATACATGCGACGCATGGGCATCAGGAACACCCAGTATGTGATATTCCGTCACCACGACCAGCCGCACCCTCATATCCACATCGTCTATAACCGAGTTGACAATGACGGACGTGGCATCAAAGGTGATACCAGCTACACAAAGTCAGCAGCCATCACCAAGGCTCTGACCCGTGAGTATCACCTGACCTTCGGCAAGGGAAAGGACAAGGTGAGGCGTGAACGCTTGAAGGGCAAGGATGCCATCAAGTACCGTCTCTATGATGAGATAAAAGCGGCCTTGAAAGAATGTACCACATGGGACGAACTGCGCAGGTGGCTTGCCACCAAGGGCATTACATTCGACTTCGTGAAGGACAAGGACGGCAGCATCCGTGGCGTGACCTTCACGGACATCCGAAAGAACGTCACCTATGCCGGAAGCAAGATAGACCGTTCGCTATCTTTTGCCCAGATAGACAAATTTATGCTCTATGTCGTCAATGACAAGACTGACCGCTACGGAGAGCCGCTGCCGAAAGAGCCGGAACAGGAAAGGTTTGTCGATGTCGATGAACTCTTTGACTTTTCCAAGATTTCCGGCGGGACACGGCAACCGTCAGAATCTGGCTACGGCGAATATCAGACAACTGGCTCGGAGGGTGGCACATCATCTGGCAGTCACATTGGCGAAGCCATCGTTGAAGTACTGTTGCAGCCCAACGTCGCTCCGACCGTTGGCGGAGGTGGCGGCGGTACATCTGGCGGCTGGCGTGACGACGATGATGACGACGAGAAAAACAAAAATAAGTATAGACCACGTAAACGAGGAAGATAACTATGGCAAGAAACAGACAGACCCCATTGAAAGACGAGCAGGAATACGATATTGATGACCTGTATCGGAGAATTGATGACATCATGAAGGCCATTCAAACATTGATCGACCAGAAGAACCATGACAGCGAATCTCAGAAAGCCAGTTCAGCGCAGGACGCGACAGTCTCCACTGATAATTTCTCAAATTGTTATATAAGGGGCTATCAAGCTTTGAGGCAGGAGTATTTTAAGGCAAAAGAGGGACTGCTCTTAGAAAAAGACTTGGAGAATATCAGCGAGAAGTTCAAGGAAAAGTATGACGAGTTTAAGGATGGCATGGTTAAGCATGGCAAGGAAACCATGGAGAAAGAGGAAAAACGTCTGAGCGAAGTTGATGATAGGCATGAAGTCCGCACCATGGAACAGATGGCCGAATGGGCATCGGAATACCCTGTGCCAGTACGCCGTTGGATGCGCTGGATTGGGAAACAAATCTTTAACGAAAACGAGCCGAAAGAGACGGTTCATGCCACACTGAAGGTTATTGGTGACTGCTTGATGGCGGCCGGGCTGAAGCCCAAGGTGGAGTCTGTGCCAGAGCCGACCTTCCGCGCCGTCCAGCTCTGCAAGTGGCGTAAGGTGAAACCGTGGCTTGTCAGGCGCAAATTGTGGTGCTACTATCTGTTCTTCCTCATAGGGCTTGCAGCCCTGCTGTGCTTGGGTATCTATCACAATCACGTGATGCAGATGGATAAAACTAACCGCATCTTCTACCAGACCGTCATCCAGACACGCCGTGATGCTGAGATATGGCAGGACATCGATTCCATTGTCAAGGGCTTCAAGCAGCATCATGAACTACAAACTGACCCTCCAAAGAAGAAAAACTGACAACTTATTCTATGCCTGGAGATTGAGTTTGAGTTAATATTTCCCAATTTTTATTATGCGAGGGAAGGATTAGATTAAAAAAGATTACAAGAGAATCCCACACTGAGGTCGATAATGCCACGTCGTGAGATTGTCTCCAACTGCGTGCGACGCAGGTGAGCAAGATAAGCAACATTAAGGAAGAGGTTGAAGTCGGGTGAAAAGACATATTCTATGCCTAATGTCAGCTTAGCCGAAGGAACCCAACGGTTGTGGTCGGACGTGCGGTAGTGTGTGTCGTCCACCGCAGAAACATGTTTCAATTGCGACCATGTCGTGCCTGCCTGCATCAATGCCGTTGCAGCCCATCGAGGGTGCTTTTGAAGTTGCTTCCGCCTATGGGTTATGAGCGGCTGACGCCATCCCATACCCCCCATGATGTCCATGTATTGAACATCACCCTCAGTGACATTCACGCCATCTACAAGGTTGTTGCGGTAGTCATGCGTATGCTCGTCATATTCTATGACAGCAAACAACCCGTAGGTGCGATGAATGCGGAATTCCAGACTTGTGCTGATGTAATAGGCGTTCTTCTGACACTTGTCTGGCGCAAGTGAGATGCCCATCTCCAATGGCATATATACGCGAGGCCAGAAACCACGAATGGTATCGGCAGGATGATTCTCTCCAGCCGATAAGTGGGGGGCGATAGCCGTCATTACCCATAGGACGACGACTCTAAGGCAGAATGTCCGCATAACTTCC
>R20__coassemble_924_pt1 | contig 19203 bp, 13 predicted proteins | sample R20__metabat2_low_PE_030 | metagenome-assembled genome bin R20 | reverse complement strand
GTAGATATTGTGGTCGCGGTTTTTGTACCGCTGTTCAAATTTGATGCGGTTGACGTTGCCTTTCGGAATGATGTAGGCTCCCAGCGTGTAGGTCATCATGCAAATGATGGCGGCTGAAATGAGGTAGGGGCGCAACAGGCGGTTGAAGCTGGTGCCCGTGCTCATCATGGCGATAATCTCTGAGTTTTCGGCCAGTTTGGTCGTAAAGAAGATGACCGCCACAAAGACGAAGAGCTGCGAGAAGAGGTTGGAGTAGTACGGAATGAAGTTTAAGTAGTAGTCGAACAGAATGGCGTTAAGTGGCGCATTACGAGAAAGAAACTTATCTACGTTCTCGTTGAAGTCGAACACTACGGCAATGGAGATGATAAGGACAATCGAGAAGAAGTAGGTGCCCAGGAACTTCCCGATGATGTAGCGGTCGAGCCGCGAGATGTGTATCAGTCTCCAGAACTTTTCCATTGTGCTTACAGTCTTTTTCCCAATTCATCGCACATTTTGGCCTTCCACACGGCGAAGTCACCGAGGATGATGTGTTGGCGAGCCTCGCCCACAAGCCAGAGGTAGAAACTGAGGTTGTGGATGCTGGCAATCTGCAGAGCCAACAGCTCCTGCGCCTTGAACAGATGGTGCAGGTAGGCACGCGTGTAGGTGGTATCGACATAGCTGGTGCCTTCGGGGTCGATGGGCGAGAAGTCCGTCTCCCACTTCTTGTTCCGCATGTTGATGGTGCCGTGGCGTGTGAAGAGCTGGGCGTTGCGTCCGTTGCGGGTTGGCATGACGCAGTCGAACATATCCACGCCGCGCTCGATGCCTTCGAGCAGGTTCTGCGGCGTGCCCACTCCCATGAGGTAGCGGGGCTTGTCCTTGGGCAGGATGGCGTTGACCACCTCTATCATTTCATACATCACTTCGGTGGGTTCGCCTACGGCCAGTCCGCCGATGGCGTTGCCGTCGCACTCCTTGCCGGCCACATTCTCGGCGGCACGCTCGCGCAAGTCGCGGTAGGTGCAGCCCTGCACGATGGGGAAGAGGCTTTGCCGGTAGCCGTACCGGGGCTGGGTCTGGCTGAATCGCTGGATGCAGCGGTCGAGCCAGCGCTCGGTCAGGGCCAGCGACCGCTTGGCGTACTGGTAGTCGCTGGTTCCGGGCGGACACTCGTCGAAGGCCATCATGATGTCGGCGCCGATGCTGCGCTCGATGTCCATCACCTTTTCGGGGGAGAAGAAGTGCTTCGAGCCGTCGATGTGGCTGCGGAACTCCACGCCCTCCTCCTTGATTTTGCGGATGCCGGCCAGGGAGAACACCTGGAAGCCGCCCGAGTCGGTCAGCATGGGACGGTCGAAGCCGTTGAAGCGGTGCAGTCCGCCTGCTGCCTCGATGACGTCCAGTCCGGGGCGCAGGTAGAGGTGGTAGGTGTTGCCCAGAATAATCTGTGCCCGCACGTCGTCCTTCAGTTCATGCAGGTGCACGCCCTTCACGGTGGCCTGTGTGCCGACGGGCATGAAGATGGGGGTCTCGATGTCGCCGTGGTCGGTGTGGATCAGGCCGGCGCGGGCGTTGGTCTTGGGGTCGGTATGTTGGAGGGTGAATGTCATAGCAGGGCAAAGTCTAATACGTCCTTTACGGTTTCCACGTACTGGAAGGTGAGTCCCTTTACGTAGATGGACGGGATATCCTCCACGTTGCGGCGGTTTTCCTTGCAGCAGACGATGTCGGTGATGCCGGCACGCTTGGCGGCCAGAATCTTTTCCTTCACGCCGCCGATGGGGAGCACCTTGCCGCGCAGGGTGATTTCGCCCGTCATGGCAATCCGCTTGCGCACCTTGCGGCCTGTGATGGCCGAGGCAATGCTGGTGGCGATGGTGATGCCAGCCGAGGGGCCGTCCTTGGGTGTGGCGCCTTCGGGCACGTGGATGTGGATGCTGTGGGTGGCAAAGAAGTCGGCCCAGGTGGGCGTGTGGCCCGTCATGCCGTCCTTCTCCAGCTGTTCGCGCATGGATTTGGGCAGGGCGGGCGGTGTGCCCAGCAGCTCGGGGTTGGCCTTCAGGTATTGCAGGGCGATGGTGGCCGACTCTTTCATCACGTCGCCCAGGTTGCCGGTGAGCGAGAGGCCGGCCTGCTTCGACTCGTTGAAGCTGGTCTCGATGTAGAGGATTTCGCCGCCCACGCTGGTCCAAGCCAGACCTGTCACTACGCCGCATTGGGCGTTGCCCTCGTACTTGTCGCGCTGGAACGTCTCGGTGCCCAGGATGCGGGTCACGTCGTCGGGCTTCAGGTCATGCTCGGGCAGGGTCTCGGTCTTGGTGTATTCAAGTGTGACCTTGCGCAGGAGTTCGGTGATTTTCTTGTCGAGTGCGCGCACGCCCGACTCACGCGTGTATCCTTCTATCACTTTCTCGATGGCGGCCTTCGAGAGGCGTATCTTCTTGTCCTTCATGCCCAGGCTGTCCAGAGCCTTGGGCACGAGGTGGCGACGGGCTATCTCAATCTTCTCTTCGGTCAGGTAGCCGCTCACCTCGATGAGTTCCATGCGGTCGAGCAGCGGGGCGGGGATGTTGCCCACGTTGTTGGCCGTGGCAATGAACATGACACGCGAGAGGTCGTAGTCCACGTCCAGGTAGTTGTCGTGGAAAGCCTTGTTCTGCTCGGGGTCGAGCACCTCCAGCAGGGCGCTGGCCGGGTCGCCGTGGACGGTGGCCTGTGTCACCTTGTCAATCTCGTCGAGGATGAAGACGGGGTTGGAGCTCTTGGCCTTGATGATGTTCTTGATGATGCGCCCCGGCATGGCACCCACGTAGGTGCGGCGGTGTCCGCGTATTTCGGCCTCGTCGTGGATGCCGCCCAGGCTCATGCGCACGTACTTGCGCTTCATGGCCTTGGCGATGCTCTTGCCCAGGCTGGTCTTGCCCACGCCCGGAGGGCCGTAGAGGCAGATGATGGGACTTTTGAAGTCGCCCCTCATCTTCAGCACGGCCAGGTGCTCCAGGATGCGCTCCTTCACCTTCTCCATGCCGTAGTGGTCGCGGTCGAGAGTGCGCTCGGCGTTCTGTATGTTCAGGTTGTCCTTGGTGCAGGTGTCCCAGGGCAGGTCGGTCAGCGTGTCCAGGTAGCTGTAGGCCGTCTGGTAGTCGGGGCTTTGGGGGTTGAGCCGCTGCAGCTTGCGCATTTCGTCGTCGAAATAGTCCTGCATCTCTTTGCTCCAATGCCTGGCCTTGGCTTTCGCCTTGAGGCGCTGGATGGCGGCAGTCTCGTCCTCGCCGTCGCCCAGTTCCTGATGGATGCGCTCGATTTCCTGGCGCAGGAAGTAGTCGCGCTGCTGCTTGTCCAGCTGCTCGCGGGTCTGCTGCTGCAGGTTGTGCTTCAGCAGGAAGAACTGGTAGTCGCGGTTGAGCAGTCCGAGCAGACGGTAGCCACGGTCGTAGATGCTGCTTTCCTCCAGCAGCTGTATGCGCTCATGGTTCTCGATGGCCAGGTTGGCGCAGGTGAAGTTGATGAGGGTGCGCCCGTCGGTGATGTTCTGCAGGGCAAAGGCCGCGCCCAGCATCTGTTCGCTGGTGCGCATCAGTTTCATGGCGGTCTCCTTGCAGGCCTCCACCACGGCGCTGAACTGCTTGTCGCCCTTGGGCGGCATCATCTCGGGGAAGTTCTCCACGTGACCTACCAGGTAGTTTCTCGTCTCGCTCAGGTCCAGGAGGCGAATGCGCTGGAAACCCTGCAGCAGGGCTGTCTGCGAGCCGTCGGGCAGACGGATGATGCGGATGATTTTCGCGCTCACGCCCGTGTGGTATATCTGTTCAAATTTTGGGGTCTGAACCATGTCGTCGGTCTGACTGAACACGCCGATGGGATTATCGTGGCGCATGGCATCTTCCGCCAGTTTCTGGGAGGCTTTCCGGCTGAGTCCCACAGGCAGGATGTTGCCGGGGAACAGCATGACGCCCTTCAGCGGCAGGATGGGCACCATCTCGTCGCTGCTGAGTTCCACTTCCTGTCTGCCTGCGGTCTGTTCGTCAAAATTGGTGTAGAGCGATATTTGTCCGCTTCCTTCCTCCGTAATTATTTCGTCGAATAAGTCTGTCATTGTTGTTGAATTATGGGACTTTTATAGGCTGTTTTGTGGCCTTTGTTGACGGATGGCCACAAAATGAGCGTGCAAAGTTAGGCTTTTTCTCCGACATTAGCCCCATCGTGCGCCAAATATCTTCTGTTGTTTAAGTTTTTTTGTGGTGAATTGCTGACAGGAGCACAGATACACAGACCCAGCAGAGCAGAATCGACGGAGTGGCACAGGTGCGCCGCAAGAGTAGCACAGGTGCGCTACTGGAGTGGCACAGGTGCGCTACTGGAGTGGCATAGGTGTGCTACTTGGGCGGCACAGGTGCGCTACTGCAAGAAAAACATTATTGTTCAACGATGAATCAGGTGTTATTTTCAACCACGAATTACACGAATTACACGAATTACACGAATTTTTTATGTTGCTGCGTTTGGTTTCGCAAAAAGTAATTCGTGTAATTCGTGTAATTCGTGGCAGGGAATCATTACAATCCCAGCTTCTTGGCAATCTGCTTGGGGAGGGCCTTCTTGTGGATGAGGATGTTCATGGTCTTGTAGGCAACGAAGGCTTTCGAGGCGTACCACACGCCCTTGTACTTGTAGTCGGTGCCCCATGAGTTCTTCACCATGAAGTATTCCTTGCCGTTCTGGTCGGTGGCCAGGCCGTAGATGAGCATACCGTGGTCGTCGGTCGTTTCCCAGTTGTCGTAGCCCAGCTGGCGCATGTCCTGCGTGACGGCGATTTCGGGCAGGGGCTTCTCGGTGAGGTGCTTGCGGCGGTCGCTGCTGGTGCTGCTCTTGCCGAACCAATGCTCGTAGTCGCTGCCGGCAGTCTCCTTCATCTTATCCACGTCGGGGCAGACGGCGATGCCTTCACGCGAAAAACCTTCCTCGCTGACGTCGGCTCCCCAGGCGAAGGTGTAGCCCTGCTTCACGGCAGACTCCATCACCTGCATGAACTCGTCGAGCGGCAGGTTGTAGGAGAGGCCCCAGCGCCAGTTGTCCTGCACTTCGATGACGAACTGGGTGTAGAAGGGGTGGTGTGTGAAGCTGGTCAGGCTCACGTAGTCGTCCATGTTCAGCCCCAGGCTGGCCATGAAGCTCTGCGGGGTATATTGCTTGCCCTTGTAGGTGAACTCCGTGGGCACCTCGCCCAGGTAGGCGTCGAGCGTGGCGCTGATGGGCTTGAACCACACGGGCGACAGCTTCTTCTGGCTGCCCTTGGCAATGGCGGTCACTTGGGGTTCGAGCATGGAGAAGAACTCGCCGAAGTTGGGCAGCGTGTCGCCGTAGAGTGTGCCGGGAGCCGGCATGGCCTCCTCGGGAATCATGCCGTAGTTCTTCATGCAATAGACGCAGTCGTAGAACGAGCCGCCCTGGCTGAAGTCCATGTCGCCGTGCAGACGGACGGTGGCCTTGGCGCGGTCCTCGTAGGTCTTGTGTGCCAGGTACATTTCGCAGAGGTCAAATTCGCCTTTGCCCATGCGCAGCAGTTCGGCCTCGAAGAAGCCCAGGCTGGAGTATGCCCAGCAGGTGCCCGAGCGGTTCTGGTTCTTGGTGGATGTGATGGGGTTTTCCTTTACGACTGTAAACTGGAAGCCCTCTTCCTTTTTCTCATCTTCCTGTGCAAAGAGGGTGGTGCCGAGCATCAGCAGCGCGGCAAGTGTGAGTGTTTTTTTCATTGTGTTGAGAGACCCACCCCGCCCCTCCCTACAGGGAGGGAGAGAGTGAGGGAGAGAATTGTTAATTGTTAGTTGTTAATTGTCAATTGATAAATGCTTCAACATCGTCGGGATGGTACGGAATGACCTTGTCGCCGATGATTTCGCAACCGTCGTGGGTGATGAGGATGTCGTTTTCGATGCGGATGCCGCCGAAGTCGCGCCAGGGTTCGATTGCGTCGTAATTGATGAACTGTTCGAATTTCTTTTCCGAGCGCCAAAGGTCGATGAGGTGGGGAATGAAGTACAGGCCCGGTTCGTCGGTCATGACGAAGCCCTCCTGCAGACGGCGACCGCACCGCAGGTGGCATAGGCCGAACTGGGTGGAGGGCTGCACCTCGTCGTCGAAGCCCAGGTAGTTCTGTCCGAGCCCCTCCATGTCGTGCACGTCCATGCCCATCATGTGTCCAAGTCCGCAGGGCGAGAACATGGCGTGTGCGCCAGCCATGACAGCCTCTTCGGTGTCGCCCTTCATCAGGCCGAGCGTCTTCAGGTGGTCGGTCATGACGCGGGCTGAACCCAGATGGATGTCGAGCCACTTCACGCCGGGCCTGGCATTGGCAATCACCCAGTCGTGGGCTGCCTCCACGCCGGCATACAGGTCGCGCTGCTGCTGTGTGAATTTGCCCGACACGGGGGTCACTCGCGTGTGGTCGGAACAATAGTTTTCCGGGCTTTCGGCTCCTGCGTCGCAGAGCATCAGCCGTCCGGCCTCCATCGGGCGGTAGCTGGGGAATCCGTGCTGGATTTCACCGTGCGTGGAAAGGATGGCCTGGAACGCAATGCCGTCGCCGTGGCTCATGGCGATGCCTTCAATCACACCGGCAATGTACTTTTCCGTCACGCCGGGTGCACAGAGCTTCATGGCCGTGGTGTGCATCAGGTAGCCAATGTCGGCGGCCTTCTTCAGTTCCTCAATCTCTTCGGGCTTCTTCACCGAGCGCATGGACACGATGGCCTTGATGAGGGCTACCGAGGCTTTCTCCCGCGATTGCAGGGGGTGGATGCCGACGAGGTCGGCCAGCTGAATCATCAGGTCGTGGCGGTATTGCGGCAGGAAGTGGATGGTCTGCCCCTTGGCCTTGGCCGCGTCAATCATGGTCTTCACGCCGGCCATCGGCGCCGTGTTGGCGATGCCTGTGCTGGCCGCCAGGTCTTTGACCGAGGGCACAAAGCCAGTCCAGATGATGTCGTTGATGTCGATGTCGTTGCCGAAGAGGTACTCCTGGTTGTTGTCCACATCGATGATGGCAACCAGTCCTTCGCGGCGCAGTCCGACGAAATAGAGGAAGTTGCTGTCCTGACGGAAGTGGTAGGTGTTGGCTGGATAGTTGTTCGGCGAGTCGTTGTTGCCGAAGAGCAGAATGAGGCCGGAGCCCAGTTTCTGCTTGAGTTCGTTACGTCGGCTGACGTATATTTCTTTGTTAAACATGGAAATGAAAGGTTATGTTAATGAATAATGGCTGCAAAGTTATGGAAAAAAGATTCAATTCTCCACACCCAGCTCTGTTTTTTTTGCTTCGACCTGTGATTTTAGCTGCCGGGCCAGGCGTTTTATCTCGTTTATATGCGGAGAATTGTCGTGGGTGGAGAGGTGAACCCTGTCGAGATTTCTGAGTACGCCGTACCTGCCGCTGCAGAAGCCGTCGAAAGCCTCGCGGCTGTTCACCTTGCGCAGCTGCGCTATGAGGTTCTGCAGGTTGCTGATGATGCCCTCCGGCTCCACTTCGTAGGCGCGGCAGGTCCTGGTGTAGAGCTCCTGGGTGTCGGCTGCTTTCTGTTGCAGCACGTCCTTTTCTTCGCCTGACAACAGCTGCAGCTCATGCACGATGCCGGCCAGCTGCTCCGGGCAGTCGCTCTTGGCCCGCATCAGCATGTCGGGCGACTTCACGGCCTCCAGTTCTGCTGCAATGTCGTCGAGCTGCCGCGACAAAGCCGTCCCGTCGGTGCTCACGGGCACCCCTGCAATGGTGTCGGTGAGGGGGGTTGCTTGTTCAACGAAATCGCCAGAATCACTTTCCTGTGAATCTGGCATTGTGGTCTTGTTCCCTGTGCAGGCCGCCAAAGCAAAGCAGAGGGCGGCCAATGTGTGTTGCGGTAGATGTCCTTTATACATAAATAATAGATAGGGGCAGTTAAGGTGCATGGTGCCCAGAGCTTAGTGCTTATGGCTATGGATGATGCCGCGCTTCTTCAGGTCGTGCATGATGGGGCGGTCGTCCCTGTACATATCTTCACGGTTGTGGGCCAGATTATACACGTGTGTCGGGGTAGTCCTGTGCTTCAGGGCCAACCAAATGTAAGTTCATTTGTGCTTGGAGTCAGAATAATTTGCCATTGTTTTTAATAATATGTTTATTAGTGCTTGAGTGCAAAAGTATAGGTTTTTCCATAAATGAGCAAGAAAAAGGCAAAATATTTACAAAAAAGAAACTATTTGGTGTGCAAAATGCTTCATTTTTCTTTGCTGTTCTGTTCTTTTGCGCTACCTTTGCAAAATAATTCAAACGTAACAAATCACATGAGCATCGAAAACACAGAAGAGGTAAAGTATGAATCGGTCAGCTTTGTGGAGGAAATCCTGCGCAAAGACCTGGCCGACGGTAAGAATGGCGGAAAAGTGCAGACACGTTTCCCGCCGGAACCCAACGGCTATCTGCACATCGGACATGCCAAGGCCATCGCCATCGACTTTGGCCTGGCCAAGAAATACGGCGGCGTGTGCAACCTGCGCATGGACGACACCAATCCGCAGAAGGAAGACACGGAATACGTGGAGGCTATCAAGCGCGACATCGAGTGGCTGGGCTTCAAGTGGGGCAGCATCCTCTATGCCTCCGACTATTTCCAGAAGCTCTGGGACCTGGCCGTGGAGCTGATAAAGGAGGGCAAGGCATACATCGACGAGCAGACTAGCGAGGAGATTGCCGCCCAGAAGGGCACGCCCACCCAGCCCGGCACGAACAGTCCCTACCGCGACCGCCCCGTGGAGGAAAGCCTCCGTCTGTTCGAGGAGATGAACAGCGGAAAGATGGAGCCGGGCCGCATGGTGCTGCGGGCCAAGATTGACATGGCCAGTCCCAACATGCACTTCCGCGACCCCATTATGTACCGTGTGCTGAACATGCCGCACTGGCGCACCGGCTCGAAGTGGAATGCCTACCCCATGTATGACTACACGCACGGACAATGTGACTACTGGGAGGGCGTGACCCACTCGTGGTGCACGCTGGAGTTCGTGAGCCACCGTCCGCTCTACGACCTGTTTGTGGATTGGGCCAAGATAGCCGAGGGCAACGACAAGCCGCTGGACGACAACCGTCCCCGCCAGACAGAGTTCAACAAGCTGAACCTGACGCACATCCTGCTGTCGAAGCGCAACCTGCTCATCCTGGTCAATGAAGGCGTGGTGAACGGGTGGGACGACCCGCGAATGCCAACCATCTGTGGTTTCCGCCGCCGTGGCTATAGTCCGGAGAGCATTCTGAACTTCATCGACAAGATAGGCTACACGAAGTTTGACGCCCTGAACGAGATGTCGCTCTTCGAAAGTGCTGTGCGCGACGACCTGAACAAGCGTGCCCAGCGTGTCAGCGCAGTCATCAATCCCGTGAAGCTGGTCATCACCAATTTCCCGGAGGGCGAGACGGAAGTCTATACGGCGCAGAACAATCCCGAGAATCCCGAGGACGGTACGCACGAGATTGAGTTCAGCCGCGAACTGTGGATAGAGCGCGACGACTTCATGGAAGACGCGCCGAAGAAGTTCTTCCGTCTGGGCCCAGGCAAGGAGGTCAGACTGAAAAACTCCTACATCATCCGTTGCTCGGAGAACCCCAAAGAATGTATGGTGAAGGACAGCAAGGGCAACATCGCGGAGATTCATGCCGAACTGATTCCCGACACGAAGACGGGTCAGGCCAACGCCAACATGAAGATAAAAGGCAAGACCATCCACTGGGTAAGCTGCGGCCATTGCATCGAGGCTGAAGTGCGCAACTACGACCGCCTCTGGATGGTGGAGAATCCACGCGACGAAGTGGCTGCCTACAGCAAGGCTCACGGCGATGTGCGTGGTATTGAAGCGATGCGTCCATTCCTCAACCCTAATAGCCTTGAAATCAAGAAGGCATACGTTGAGAAATGGCTAAAGACACGCCAGCCGCTCGACTACCTGCAGTTCCAGCGCATTGGTTACTACAACGTCGATCCAGACTCTACGCCCGAGCACCTCATCTTCAACCGAACGGTGGGCTTGACGGATGCCTGGAAGAAAATCAACAAATAGAAAAATTGCCCCTACTTTGAAGAACAGTTATTACGACAGCGAGGAGTTTAAAGGAATACTGAGTGCCTACGAAACATCCGTGGCCGAGGGCCGGTCGCCTTACTTTGATGCGGATGATTTTGCAGACATAGCCGACTACTATCTGAACATTGACAAGCCCAAGAAGTGCTTCCAATGTTTGGATAGGGGGCTGGCGTTGCATCCTGGAGACAACCAGCTGCTGTCAATCAAGTCGGGGGCATACATCTACACGCATAAGTACAGGAAGGCGGAGGAAATCATCGCCAACCTGAATCCCGACGACGAAGACGTGCTCTATCAGCGGGCGCAACTGGAATATGCCTTGTACCATAATCCCGTGAAAGCTGAAGAGATGTTTACGGAATGGATTGACATGCAGAGCGAGGCGGCAGACGACTTCTCGGACGAGGACGACGCGCAGCAGCATGAAGAGCTGTTGCGCGATGCTTATATCCATGTGATTACGTCGTTTATTGAACTGAGCAAGCACCATGATTACGACGATGAGCTGGTGAAACGGTGGGTTGAAGACTATCTGGTGATGTTTTCGCCCCTGGGCAACTATGACTCCGACCTGATTCTGGCCGATACGGTGAGGGAAGAGGGGCTTTACGACATGGTGGTGAAGGTCTATACCAGCATCCTGGAGACCAATCCGTACCTCAAATATGGATGGACGGTGCTGGCTGCAGCTCAATACACTTGCGAAATGTATGAAGATGCCCTGGAGTCTGCTGAATTTGCTTTGGCCGTGAATCCTAAAGACTGGGATTCTTTGCTCACCAAAGCGCATTGCTTCTATTCTACCTACAGACATGACGAGGCGCTCCCGTGTTTTGAGGAGTATATAGAACACACGGCGGACACCAGTCAGCACCTGCCCTACGCCATCTGCCTGATTCATGCCGAAAGGAATGCGGAGGCTCTGGAACAGCTGAAAAAGGCTGAAGCATATTATCAGGAGCATGAGCCGGACAGAGAATCCTATGCAGCCTGCTGCTTTGAGATGTCGGAAGCATATCTGGCGCTTGAACGTATTTCCGAGTCGGAACGTTTCGTTGACAAGTCAATGGACTTGTGTCCCGAGGAGAATTACTACAGATTGCAGAAGGGCACACTTCGGCTGGCCTATGGTGATGTCCAGACAGCAATGATATACTTTGCGTCCTACATCGAGAATGAGTCCGATATTGTCGATGGACTGGTGCAGGTGGTAGGACGTCTCTTGCTTTTTGGGCTGGTTACCGTTGTTGTGGAGCTGATAGGTGGAATGGAGAAGTTTGGCAGACGTAACCCCAGAGTGAAGGAGCTTTACCCTTACAAGGCTTTGGCTTATTTGCGGATGGGCAGTTACAAGGACTTTCTGATTTACCTGAAGAAGAGTCAGCGGCTGTGTCCTGAACATGCGCGGAATGTGTTGTCTTTTTTGTTCCCCGAAGGAATGGAACCAAAGGACTATTATCAATATATGACCAACAATCTGTCAAAGATTGTGGAAAAGAAAAGCTTTTTAGCCTAACAATCCTTCGTTTTTTGCTGATTAGATTTGCTTTTGCTGTGATTTTGCCATATCTTTGCAGCAAAATTGACTTTCTATGTCGAAAAAACAGACGAAAACTCCTGCAAAAAAGAATAAAAAGGGCAGTAATGCTGCCAATTCCACGCTTGTTGATGGTATAGGTAAAAAGGATTTGCTGACATTCTCCACAGGGTTTATCCTTGTGGTGGTGGCCATTTTCTTCCTGGTTGCTTTTGTTTCCTATCTCTACACCGGCCAGGCAGACTATGACCTGCTGGAAAGAGCAACGGCTGACGATATTGCCAACGAAGGTCTGCGCTATCAGAATGTTTGCGGTTCGGTAGGTGCCATTACGGCGCATTTCTTTTTGAACCAATGTTTTGGCCTGGCCTCATTCCTCATCATCCCTTTTATGGTGATGCTGGGACTGCGGCTGATGCGCATTTACCGCATCCGCCTGGTGCGCAAATTGATACTTGGCATCTTGTTGCTTGTGTGGACCAGCGTGTTCCTGGCGTTCATTGGTTCGTTCTTTCCCGGGCTTGACGATTCATTCCTCAATTTGGGCGGAAACCACGGAAACATGGTTGTGCGCAAGATTACAGCCGTGGTGGGCACGCCTGGCCTCTTGGGTTTGCTGGTTGTGACAGCTGTCATCTATCTGATTTATCTTAGTGCAAAGACTATCGAATACATCCGTGGTTTGTTCCGCCTCAGCTTTATCAGGAAGCTGAAACTGAAAAGGCATCAGGAGGCTGAAGACGAGGATGACGAGCAGGAAACGTCTTCCGACGAACAGGGTGACATGGACGTTCCTGATGAACCCGATGCTGAGGAAGGTGACGATCTGCTGGAAACGTCGGCTGAAGATGCACAGTCTGCGGCAGCCAACGTGCTGGAGTTTTCAGCAGAGGACCTGCCTAAGCCATCGGACGAGGCAGAGGATGCAGAGGATTTGTCTTTCGAGGAACTCTTTGCCCGCCAGGTGAAGGCCAATGAAGAATTGGCTGCGAAGGAGAAACAAGATGGCAAAGATAAGAATGAGCCGGCCTTCGATGTCACTATGACAGAGACAGAGCAGGGCGGGGGAGAGATTGAGCGTGGCGACATCAATACGCCCTACGACCCCAAGCTTGACCTCGAAGCCTACAAGTATCCTCCGCTTTCGCTCATTATGAATGGCGAAGACACGACTCCCTCGATAGACATGGCCGAGCAGAATGCCAATAAGGACCGCATTACTCATGTGTTGCGCAATTTCGGTGTGGAAATCAGCAGCATCAAGGCCACCATTGGCCCAACGATTACGCTTTACGAGATAGTGCCGGCAGAGGGAACACGCATCAGCAAGATTCGCAACCTGGAAGACGACATCGCCTTGAGCCTTGCAGCCGAAGGCATCCGCATCATAGCTCCGATTCCAGGCAAGGGCACCATTGGTATAGAGGTGCCAAACAAGAAGAAGTGCATTGTTTCGATGGAAGGCCTCCTGAGCAGCAAGGCATACCAGGACAGCACCATGGAACTGCCGTGTGCCGTGGGAAAGACCATCACGAATGAGGTCTTCATGTTCGACCTGGCCAAGGCGCCCCACCTGCTGGTGGCTGGTGCTACAGGACAGGGTAAGTCGGTGGGCCTGAATGCCATTATCGCCTCGTTGCTTTACAAGAAGCATCCAGCTGAACTGAAGATTGTGATGGTTGACCCCAAGAAGGTGGAGTTCAGCATCTATGCACCTATCGAAAACCATTTCCTGGCACGTCTGGAGGAGGAAGACGACTGCATCATCACCGATGTGCAGAAGGTGGTGAAGACGCTCACCTCGCTTTGTCAGCTGATGGACACGCGTTACGATTTGCTGAAGAAGGCGGGCTGCCGCAACATCAAGGAATACAATGCCAAGTTTAAGGAGCGCAAGCTCAACCCTGAACACGGACATGAGTTCATGCCCTACATCGTAGTTGTGGTCGATGAGTTTGGTGACCTGATTATGACTGCCGGCAAGGAAGTGGAACTGCCCATTTGCCGCATCGCCCAGTTGGCACGCGCCGTGGGTATCCACATGATTATCGCCACGCAGCGTCCGCAGGCCAGCATCATCAGCGGTGCCATCAAGACGAACTTTCCGGCACGCATGGCCTTCAAGGTCAGCTCCATGATTGACTCCCGCGTGGTGCTCGACCGCCCGGGTGCGCAGCAGCTCATTGGCCGTGGCGATATGCTCTTCCTGTCGGGCAGCGAGCCTGTGCGCGTGCAATGCGCTTTCCTCGATACGCCAGAGGTGAGCAGCATCTGTCAGTACATAGCCAAGCAGCAGGGCTATCTGCATCCGCTCTACCTGCCAGAAGTCGTCGGCGAAGAAGGTGAGGGCGGCGGTGTTGCTTCTGTTGACGTGAAGCGCCTCGATCCCCTGTTTGCCGAAGTGGCAAAATTTGTGGTCAGCACCCAGCAGGGCAGTACCTCCATGATTCAGCGCAACTACTCCATTGGCTACAACCGTGCAGGCAAGATTATGGACCAGCTGGAAAAGATGGGCGTTGTAGGTCCGCAGGTGGGCAGCAAGCCACGTGAAGTGATGATAAAAGACCCCATCACGCTTGAGTCGCTCATCAACACGATAGGATAAACGGAACATTCAGACACTAACTAATAAATAATGTATATGATGAAAAGGTTTTTCTCTTTAATATCACGACACAAAAAACTGTTCTTCCTTCTGATGCTGGCCAAGAAGCTCGCACTTGTGCTGATGCTGTTGTTCACCCAGCAGTCGTTTGCTGCGAAGCCGACCGACATCCTCGACAAGGCTGCAGCCAAGTTCCGCGCCGCCGGCAATGTGAAGATAGGTTTTCAGGTATCTGCCGATGGCGGCTCCACCACGGGCTATATAGACTTGGCTGGCAGCAAGTTCCATTGCGACATGGCGGGCATACGTGTGTGGTTCGACGGCACCGACCTGTGGCACTATGTGAAGGCTAACGACGAGGTGAACATCACCAGCCCTTCCCCTGCCGAAGCGGCCAAGTTCAACCCTTATTCCTTCATCTCGCAGTATAAGAAGCAATATACCTGCAAGATGGGCAAATCGACCGCAGCCTACCATGAAGTGATACTCACAGGCAAGAAGGGCAGCACCTACAAGAGCGTGGTGGTCCGGCTCGACAAGACTTCCTACCAGCCTGTCTATATCAAGACCACCACGGCCAAGCACTCGACGGAATTTACCGTCAATTCCTACTTGACCAACCAAAGCTTCCCCGCCTCCACATTTACGTTCAACAAGAAGGATTACCCGAATGTGGAAGTGGTGGACCTGAGGTAATCTTATTTGCCATTTACTAAAACCGTTTACCATTTACTAATACCCTTTAACCCATGGAGCACATCCGTTGTTTAATCATTGGCTCTGGCCCGGCTGGCTATACAGCAGCCATTTATGCAAGCCGAGCAAACCTCAACCCTGTACTATACGAAGGCATACAGCCTGGCGGGCAGCTCACCATCACAGACATGGTGGAGAACTTCCCTTCACATCCCGAAGAAATATCCGGCCCAGAACTGATGGAACAGATGCGCCGTCAGGTGGAGAAGTTCGGGGTGGACATCCGCAGCCACATCTGTGTGAAGACCGACCTTTCGGCTGCACCTTACAAGTTCACCTTTGAAGATGATTCGGAGGTGGAGGCCGATGCCATCATTATTGCTACCGGAGCCAGCGCCAGGTTCCTTGGACTGAGCGATGAAGAGAAATACCGTGGAATGGGCGTAAGTGCTTGTGCCACGTGCGATGGCTTCTTCTATCGCAAGAAGACCGTGGCCGTCGTGGGCGGCGGCGATACCGCCTGTGGCGAGGCGCTCTACCTGGCCAGTCTGGCCGCGAAGGTCTATCTTATCGTGCGCAAGCCTTTCCTGCGTGCAACAAAGATTCTGCAAGAGCGCGTGATGAGCAATCCGAAGATAGAAATCCTCTTCGAGACGAACACGCTGGGCCTCTATGGCGAAGGCGGTGTGGAGGGAGCGCACCTTGTGCACAGGAAGGGTGAAGCCGACGAGCGCAAGTACGATTTGCCCATCGACGGATTCTTCCTGGCCATTGGCCACAATCCCAATTCGGAGGTCTTCAAGCCGTGGATTGAAACCGACGAGCAGGGATACATCAAGACCGCAGGTGCCACGCCCCGGACCAACCTGCCCGGCATTTTTGCCGCTGGCGACGTGGCCGACCCGCATTACCGCCAGGCCATCGTGGCCGCAGGTAGCGGCTGCAAGGCCGCCATGGAGGCAGAGAAATACTTGGCGAGTTTAACGTTTAGCGTTTAGAGTTTAGAGACTTTACAATGTTTCTTCTCCCAACTCTCAACAGACTGCTTTTACAGAAAAGTCTATAAACGCTCAACGCTAAACTCTCAACGCTCAACGAGATACCATGACCTTCCATCAAATCAAGACCTTCTATGTGCTCGTGGCCCGCAATCAGCGGCTGCGCGACCGCCGTCACCCCATGTTCGAGCGGAACATGCTGATGAAGGTGCTGGGATACATATTCATATCCTTCTGGGCTGTCTATCTGATGATGCTGGGCTTCATGTGCTACCAAGTGTTCGACGGCGAGGCCATCGAGGCATTCGACAGGGTTGATGGCGGCATGATTTTCATCCTCTGTCTCGACTTCTTCCTGCGCTTCGGAATGCAGGAGACGCCGGCACAGGACATCAAGTCCTACATGCTTGTTCCCATGCCCATCCGCTTCCTGCTCAACGTCTTTCTGTTGCGCATGGGACTGCGAATCTACAATTTCTTCTGGTTCTTCTTCCTGCTGCCCTTCGGCCTGTTTGCCGTGGTCAAGTTCTATGGATTCCTGGGCTTGCTGAGCTACCTGCTGGGCTGGTGGATGCTGTTTGTCATCAACAGCTACTGGTATCTGCTTTGCCGCACGTTTGTCAACCGGAATGTCTATTGCCTCATCGTGCCCATCCTGTTCTATGCCGCCCTCATCTACTTCGGCCTTTTCGGTGAAGACGCCTGGCTGTTCAATGCCTCGATGTGGGTGGGGCGCCTGTTCGTCTCTTGCAGTCCGCTGATGTACGTGCTGTTCTTTGCCATAGCCGTCCCTCTGTTTTTCATCAACCGCAAGCTGCAGGCCCAGAGCATCTATACAGAAATCTCCCGCACAGAGCGCGTGGTGAAAGTGAAGTCACACCAGATGCATTGGCTGGAGCACCTGGGCGAGGTGGGCGAATACCTGAAGCTGGAGATTCGTTCCATCATTCGCAACTCCGTCATCCGCAAGCAGTTCCTCACGGGCTTCTACTGTACGCTGCTGTTCTGCCTGCTGTTTGCCTTCACCGACATCTACGACAGCGCCCCCTTCATGCGCATCTACATCTGCGTCTATTGCTTCTCGTGCCTGGGCGTGATGACCCTCACCATCGTCATGTGTGCCGAGGGCAACTACATCGACGGACTGATGTCGCGCAAGGAAAGCATCCTTGCCCTGCTGAAAGCCAAATACTACTTCAACTGCTGTCTCATGCTGGTGCCGCTGCTTATCAGCCTGTTCCCCATTGCAAAAGGCAAAATGACGGTCATCGATTCGCTGGGCTGCCTCTTCTTCACCAGCGGTGTGGTCATGCCCTTCCTCTTCCAGCTTGCCGCCTACAACGATGCCACCATTCACCTGAACCAGCGGCTCACCAAGTCGGGACGCAGCACAAAAGCCCAGATGATATTTGCCTCCATCGCCCTTTTCCTGCCCATGCTTATCATGTATGGCCTGATGAACTTCTGGGGGCAGCAGACGGCAGCCCTCATCATGATGGTCATCGGTCTGCTGGGCACAGCCCTGCACCCCCTTTGGCTGCGCAACATCTACAACCGCTTTATGCAGCGGCGCCATCAGATAATGGACGGATTCCGCAACTCCAGATAAGTTGAGCGTTCCAACCTACAGAAAACTCTCTCAACGCTATACGCTAAACTCTCAACCATCCCATGAACATTACCATTGAAAACCTCGTCAAACGCTTTGGCGACAAGACCGCCCTCGACATAGACCGCTACGACATCCACAGCGGGGAAATTATTGGCCTGCTTGGCAACAACGGGGCAGGGAAGACTACCCTGTTCCGCATCCTGCTCGACCTGCTCCATGCTGACAGCGGAACGGCCATTATCCATGGCCAGCTGCAAGACGGCACATACGTGTCGTACAACACGGCGCAATGCGAGGAATGGAAACACTACACCGGGGCATTTGTTGATACAGGTTTTCTCATCGAATACCTTACTCCCGAAGAATACTTCAGCTTTATTGCCAAAGTGTGCGGCATCAGTCCAGCCACGCTTACCGAAAGGCTGAAACCTTTCGATAGCTTTATGAATGGAGAAGTCACGGGGCGTAACATCCTCATCCGCAACCTTTCCATGGGCAATCAGCAGAAGGTGGGCATCATCGGGGCCATGATTAGCCATCCCCGCGTACTTATCCTCGACGAGCCGTTCAATTTCCTCGACCCCTCCTCGCAGTTGGCCATGAAGTATCTGCTCGAATCCTACAATAAGGACACAGGTGCCACCATCATCGTTTCCAGCCACAACCTGGCCCACACCTTCGACATCTGCACTCGTGCCACCTTGCTGGAGCACGGCAAGATTCTGATGGACTACGACAAGGACTACGCTTCCCTCACCAGCGACATCGAGAAGTATTTCAAGGGAAACGCTTTCTGATGTGAGTAGCACAGGTGCGCCACTCAAGTAGCACAGGTGTGCCACTCAAGTAGCACAGGTGCGCCACTCAAGTAGCACAGGTGTGCCACTCAAGTAGCACAGGTGCGCTACTCAGGTGGCACACCTGTGTTGCTTGTTTGCAAACTTAACTTGTCATTTCTGCGGAAAGGGTTTGGCAGAAGCGTTTTTTTAGGGGAAGGAAAGTTTTATTTGAAGGGATTAGTTCATCGGGTGGCTTTTATTTCGTACTTTTGCAAAGCAGTAATACGGTGTTCCGTTCCTGTGCAGACAGGGGAGGAACAAAATTTTGTGCATTTACATTAAACATTACATTTCATATTAAAAACAAAATCCTTATGAAGATTTCTCGTATCGATCACCTTGGAATAGGTGTGGAGAGCATCGACGCAGTGCTCCCTTATTTCGAAGAGGTGCTTGGACTCAAGTGCTATGCGGTAGAAGAAGTTGCCGACCAGAAGGTGAAGACCGCTTTCTTGAAGGTTGGCGAAGTGAAACTGGAACTCCTTGAGCCGACAAGCCCGGAGAGCGCTGTTGCAAAATGGCTGGAAAAGGGCGGCAAGGGCGTGCACCACGTAGCCTTCGCTGTGGAAGACGGTGTGGCCGAAGCCCTCGTGGAGGCTGAAGGCAAGGGCATCCGCCTGATTGACAAGACACCGCGTGCCGGTGCAGAGCAGATGAACATCGCTTTCCTGCACCCGAAGTCAACCGCTGGCATCTTGACTGAACTTTGTGAACCAATGAAGAAGTAAAAAAGCAGACCCACCCCCCGACCCCTGCAGACCCACTCCTAACCTGTGCTACTTGAGTGGCGCACCTGTGCTACTTGAGTGGCACACCTGTGCTAC
>R20__coassemble_918_pt1 | contig 19307 bp, 20 predicted proteins | sample R20__metabat2_low_PE_030 | metagenome-assembled genome bin R20 | reverse complement strand
GCCGTTTCCTCCCGCCCGATCGGCGTGGGTATTTTCCGCCCATTGCTGTATGCGACACCGGTGGCTTCCAGCAACGGGGCGGCTATCAGCAACGCGGTGGTTACGGCCAGCAGCGTGGTGGTGGCTACGGTCAGCAGCGTGGCGGCGGTTATGGTCAGCAGCGCGGTGGCTACGGCCAGCAGAGTCGTGGTGGTTAACAGCAGCGTGGCGGTTACGGCCAGCAGCGTGGTGGCTATCAGCAGCGTCCACGGACAGCCGATTACAATCCCAATGCAAAATACAGCTTGAAGAAGCAGATTGAATACAAGGAATACTTGGCAGACCCCAATGCACCAATCCGTCTGAACAAGTTCCTGGCAAATGCCGGTGTTTGTTCACGTCGTGAGGCAGACCAGTTCATCCAGGCCGGTGTTGTGACTGTAAACGGCACCGTGGTGACAGAACTGGGTACCAAGGTGCAGCGCACGGATGAGGTACACTTCCACGATCAGCTTGTCAGCATCGAGAAGAAAGTCTATGTGCTGCTGAACAAGCCCAAGGATTATGTGACCACCAGCGACGACCCCAAGCAGCGCAAGACCGTGATGGAGCTTGTGAAGAATTGCTGCCGCGAGCGCATCTATCCTGTTGGTCGTCTTGACCGCAACACCACCGGTGTACTCCTCTTCACCAATGACGGTGAACTGGCCAGCAAACTGACGCACCCGAAGTTCCTGAAGAAAAAGATCTACCATGTCTATCTGGACAAGAACTGCGCGGCAGAGGACATGAAGAAGATTGCCGAAGGCATTGAACTGGAGGATGGCCCCATCAAGGCTGATGAGATAACCTATGCCAGCGATACCGACCGCAAGCAGATTGGCATCGAAATCCATTCAGGCAAGAACCGCATTGTGCGCCGCATCTTTGAATCTCTGGGTTACAAGGTGTGCAAGCTTGACCGAGTGATGTTTGCCGGCCTCACGAAGAAAGGACTCAAGCGCGGCGACTGGCGTTTCCTCACCGAACAGGAAGTGGCCATGCTGCACATGGGAAGCTACGAATAATAAGAGTACAAACGTACCAACTCACAAACGTACAACCAATGAAACGTACAAAAATCATAGACCTCTTGCAACGCACTGACTACGGTGCAGAGGTTACCGTCATGGGCTGGGTTCGCACCAAGCGCGGCAGCAAGGCTGTGAACTTCATCGCCCTGAACGATGGCTCTACCATCAAGAACGTGCAGATTGTTGCCGACGTGGAGAAGTTTGACCCGGAAATGTTCAAGGACATCACAACGGGTGCCTGCCTCAAGGTTGTAGGCACCATGGTGGAAAGCATAGGCTCGGGTCAGGCCGTGGAGGTACAGGCTAAGGAGATTGAAGTCTTTGGTGGCTGTCCTGCCGACTACCCCATGCAGAAGAAAGGACAGTCCTTTGAATATATGCGCCAATACGCCCACATGCGTCTGCGCACCAACACCTTCGGTGCCGTGATGCGTATCCGCCACAACATGGCAATGGCCATCCACACCTACTTCCACGAGCACGGCTACTTCTACTTCCACACACCCATCATCACAGCCAGCGACTGTGAAGGTGCAGGACAGATGTTCCAGGTGACAACCAAGAACCTCTACGACCTGAAGAAGGACGAAAACGGCAGCATCATCTACGACGACGACTTCTTCGGCAAGCAGACATCGCTCACTGTCAGCGGTCAGCTGGAGGGTGAACTTGGTGCTACTGCACTGGGAGCCATCTACACCTTTGGCCCAACTTTCCGTGCAGAGAACAGCAACACGCCACGTCACTTGGCTGAGTTCTGGATGATTGAGCCGGAAATCGCCTTCATGGACTTGGATGACCTGATGGATTTGGAAGAAGACTTCATCAAGTACTGCGTGCGCTGGGCACTCGACCACTGCAAGGATGATCTGGAGTTCCTGAACAATCCCCGTTTGGATCCCCATCTGATTGAACGTCTCGAAGGCGTGCTGAAGAACGACTTTGTACGCCTTGATTATACCGAGGGCATTCGCATCCTGCAGCAGGCCATCAAGGACGGCAAGAAGTTCGAGTTCCCCTGCAACTGGGGCGATGACTTGGCCAGCGAACATGAACGTTATCTTGTGGAGGAATACTTCAAGAGGCCCGTCATAATGACCCACTACCCCAAAGCCATCAAGGCGTTCTACATGAAGATAGACGACCAGAACCCTGTGCTCGATGGCAAGGAGATGGAACAAACCGTACAGGGCACCGACGTGCTCTTCCCGCAGATTGGTGAAATCATTGGCGGCTCTGTTCGTGAAGAGAACTACGACAAGCTCATTGGTGAAATCCAGTCGCGCAACATTCCTATGAAGGATATGTGGTGGTATCTCGACACCCGCAAGTTCGGTTCCTGCCCACACGCAGGTTTCGGCCTCGGCTTCGAGCGTCTCATCCTGTTCGTCACAGGTATGCAGAACATCCGCGACGTCATCCCATTCCCACGTACACCCAAGACGGCAGAATTCTAAAAAGGAAAATCCTTTTTAAAGTGAAAAGTGAAGAGTGAAAAATCTAAGTTACTGGCATGACGGTATAACGTCTATTGCACTTTAGTAACTCAGATTTTTCACTCTTCACTTTTCACTTAAAGCCGCTTCTTTAGAAGAGCTTGTTTGGATAGACACCGTCAGCAACGAGCTTGGCAATGCGCTCAACGGTAGCTTCACGGTCGGCAGCGTAGGTTACGCCGAACCAGACGCTGGTGGTGTCGAGCACCTCAACTGTGCTGGTGCCCGAAGTGATGAGTTCGTTCACCATCAATGGGATGTAGAACTCCGCCTTCAGGTTTTCCATATTCTTCGGGTCGCTGAGGAACTTCTTGAAATAAGCCTCGCTGTGCTCAAAGTAGTCGGGCGTGAAGCCCCACATATTCATGCTGACAGGCACATTCTCGTCAACAGGAATCCATTCGCCCTGCTCGTCTTTGTAGCAAATGGCGTTGCCTTTGTCGGCCTGACGCATGATCTCTGTGCGTTCTACCACGTCGGTGAGATGGCGGTTGTTGTCATACTCACAGATGCCACGGGCCACAGAACCGTTCTCGCTCAGCGTGTTGCAGCAGCGGAAACCTACCATGGCATACTTGTTCTTTGAACCTTCGGGCAGGCTGGAAAGGAACTTGCCCACGCTCATGAAGGCGTCGCGGCCATAGAAATCGTCACAGTTGATGACGGCAAACGGCTCCCTGATGATGTCCTTGCCCATCAGCACGGCATGATTCGTGCCCCACGGCTTCTGGCGGCCTTCCGGACACTTGAAGCCCTCTGGCAGCGCGTCGATGCTCTGGAAGCACAGTTCGCAGGGCACAACACCCTCATACTTCGAGAGAATCTGCGTGCGGAACTGCTCCTCAAAATCCTTGCGGATGACCCACACAATCTTGCCGAAGCCAGCCTGCACGGCATCGTAGATGGAGTAGTCCATAATAGTTTCACCATTTGGTCCAAGACCGTCGAGCTGCTTCAAGCCGCCGTAGCGGCTGCCCATTCCCGCAGCAAGGAGGAAAAGAGTTGGTTTCATAACGTTTGGGTTTATAAGTGTGTTTTTTGAATGATTCGAGGCTTACAGGCGAGCATTACCCGAAATTTCTTGCAAATATGCGATTTTATTTTCTGTCCGCAAAGCGATACGGCATTTTTTTTGCTTTTGGCCTTAAATTTTAGGTTTTGGACTGAGGCGGAGCCAGACAGGCAAGTGGTCGCTGATGCCACCGTTGTAGCGTGGCCCAAGGTAGGTGCGGAAAGGCTTTTCACCTCCATTCGTTTTATCTTCTTCCAGAAGAAAGCCAGGGGCGGCAACATCGCTTTCTGCATGGAATGAACTTGACTTCAGCAGGATATGGTCGAGCGTGTTCCATGTTCCCTGATATTTGTAGGTGCCAGGACGCTTGCCTTGAACGACATCCTTGAATCCACGTTGGCGGAAAGGCTTCCACCTGCCAGCGCGCAGTTCGTCGTTGAAATCACCCATAATGACGATGTTGGCCTGCTTGCGTATGTGGCAGATGGAATCTGCATGTTCAAGCAGTTTGCCGATGACCGCCTGCCGGTTTCTGTCTGCTGCAAGGCCGCCCCTTTTAGATGGCAGGTGCACAAGGTAGACGTCCAGCGTGTCGCCTTGGGGTATCGTGCCTGTGGCGTATAGCACATCGCGCACAGGTTTGCTCGTCTTGGCCCGGATGCTTTCATGTGCCAGCATCCGGAAGCGCATCGGCGCATAAAGCAGCGCCACGTCGATGCCGCGTTCATCCTCGCTATGGGTCATCACATAGCGGTAGCCCAGCTTGTGCAGCCGGGTGCGCTCCGTCATGCAGACCATCACCGTGTCATTCTCCACCTCGCAAAGTCCAACGATGTCAATTGGCTGAACGCTATCCACCGCTACAATGGTTTTGCCAATATCCTGCAGCTTTCTGTAGAACCGATAGCGCGACCATCTGCGGCTGCCCTGCGGCAAAAACTCCTCGTCCCGCTTCCCCTCGTCGTGGATGGTGTCGAACAGGTTCTCCACGTTCCATGCCATCAGCGAGAAGTAATCCTGTGCCGCAGCAATCTGGCAGAGGAGCAAACTCCCCAGCAGAATGTATGGCCATTTCTTGTGTGTCGGCATGTGCACTCTATTTTTTTTCTGCAAAAGTAAGTGTTATCTTCCAAAAAAGCAAAAAAGAGGAAATAAAAAAAAGAGGGAAGCAATCGCTCCCCTCTGATATGATACCCATACAGAACTTAGAATCTCCAACCAATGCGGAGGGCTGGTGCTGCATAGAGCTTGAAGCCGGACTCCGATGTCTTCGTCTGATTTAGACTCATGGCTTTCTCTGTCCTAGTTTCTGTTTCAATGTCATCTCCAGATGTTGTGGTGACGGTAGTCCTCAGCCCCTCGCTGTCAGTAGTCCAGCTGCGACTTTCATACTCATACTTGGTCGTACTGGTGTTGCCACTCTTGTTGTACCTCATCGTGGTAGAGTTGGAACTGCCTGAATTGGTGATTTCTGGAGCCTTGAAGCTCTTGTGCTTATACTGAAGGCCCAACTCGGCTCCCAGGTAAAGCCCCTTGTAGATGTTTACGTCAATGCCTGTGAACACGCCGAAAGCAAAGGCTCCGAAAGCATCCTTCTTCTTTGTTTCCTGCAAAGATGTGTACGTCCTGTCGGTTGTTGTACGGTAAATGTTTTCAATCGTATTGTAGCTGGGATATCCTGTCTGATAAGATGAAGTGCTGGTGTAGTTTGAGCTACTGCTCCCTGTTGTTTCTATTTTTTCCGACCCGCCAGCCATTTCGAATCCTATTTCTGCACCAGCATAGAGGTTCATGTGGCGCGAAATGTTGAAATGATATTCGTAGCCTGCAAAGATGTTGAACTCTGATTTCTTGGTCGTTGTCACAGTCTCCTCCTTGCTGTTTGACGTGTTGCTGGTGGTGTTCGTAGTGTTTGGTGCAGGCGTAATGATGGGGTCAAACGTGCCACCATTTTCATTGTTTGTGGCTTTCTTCGAAGTGAATCCGAATCCCAAACGCACACGAACTGCGCTGTTGCCAAAGAAGTGACGATACTTCAGCTCGTCGATGCGGAACGTTTCAAAGTTATTGCTAAAAGGATTGAAGCCAATTTCAATGCTGTTCTTTTTCTGACTGAAATCTTCGCAGTCCTTTTGGGCCATTGCATAAGACGATACGGCCAATGCAACGACGGTAGTTAAAATAAGCTTTTTCATAATTAGATTAGGGCGGATTCTACTATGGTTCTTCAATACAGTCGTCAGGTCGAATCCTTTTGCCTGAGTCATGCTAAATTAAAAAGTGTTGCAAACATAGTGGTTTTGTTTTAATTATGCAAATAAATCCATAAAAAAGTGAATGGACGTATAGAATTTATCTACATACCAACTAAAACAGGACTCGCTTCACAGCGAATCCTGTTGCTTTGATTAACTTTTTAAAATTTAGATTTTTGAAGAATATATCGTGGTTTTCACCACAATATCTTTTTAGAAGCTGTAGTAAACACCAAGCTTGATGGCATCGTTGTCAACGCCGATGTTGAATTCGCTTGGACCTTTATCTGTGTACTTCTTGTAGCCGATGAGACCAGTCTTGGCAACAAGAGAGAACTTGTCAGAGAGAGCAATCTTCACACCAGGGCGGAGGCTGATGTTAAAGCACTTTGCAGCCTTGGGGCTCTCGTCTTTAGTTTCTTCAGCATCAGCACGAGTTGCAGCTTCTGTCGCAGCATCTGCTTGTGCACTTTTTTCCACAACAGCATCAAGACTGTAATCGTCAGCATTGAACTTGTTGGAATAGTAGCCAGCAGAAAGTTCAACGAAGAGCGTTGCAATACCTGCCTTCAGGTAGTTGTAGCGGCCATAAACTTCACCACCGAAGTTTTCGCCTACCTTGTTGTTTGCAAACTGGATGTCGAGGTCAAGACCTACAGTCCAGTTCTCGTTGATGTCGTAGCCTAATTCTGGTGAAAGTGTAAACACGCTCTGAGATTTTGCGCCTTCACCACCATCCTTAGTTGAACGGAAACCAAGGGCACCACCTACATAAAATTGTGCGCTTGCGCTAAGCGAAGCAACTGCTACGAGAGCAGTAAGAATAATCTTCTTCATAATCTTTCTTTGTTAATAAAATTGTTATTAAAAAGTGAATAAAATAAGTTATTGAAATAACTCTGTTTTTGAAATTCGCTGCAAAGTAACGAACATTTCGCTTAACAGAAAGAAACATTATGTAGAAGTAGTTGCTACATGTAGTTTCCTTTGCTACATTTTGGCCATCTGTGCGCGATTCCTTTGTAAATAATCGTTAAAACAAGGCTCTTCTTGCACCTGTTTAGCTGACAACAATCTGTTTCCTCCTGCTGATAAATATTGTAAAGGAAGCATCGCAATTTATATTCACAGCTTGTGAATAAAGTTTGCGATGTTGTCCGTCCGCTTTTCCATGCAAGAAAAACTTGTTTTTTAGCCATACAAGATTTGAAACTTTTTCTGGTGCAGTACGCTCAGTTTGATTTCATGCCACAGAAAAGAGCCGCCAGTTGTGGAGGCGGCTCTTTGTGAAAATTATGAGGAAAGTGTTCCCCTTTGAGGGATGTTTTTAGAATGATACACCCAGACGGATAAGGAAGTTATGGGACTTGCACTTAGCATCTTTCACGAAGTCCATTGCGCCAATTTGGTAAGTGAAGTCCAGATTGAAGTTGTTGAACCAGACGCCCACACCAAACTGACCGCCGAGGTTGAAGTAGCGATAGTCGTTAATGTCGTAAATGCTGGTGCTGTTGCTTTCTTTCTCACCATCGTAAGTAGCTTCATATTTTGCACTGCCAGCAAAATCTCCCGACATGAAGAAGCCAACATGTGGATCGATTTTAAAATTGTCGGCAACATTTATTTTGTAGCCCAATTGAATCGGTGTCCAACGAATCTGGTGTGCAGTTAGTTTATTTGTTTCTTTATAAGAGTAACTACCATAGCCGCGAATGTATTCACTTCCGCTGTTTTCAACTTTGAAGCCACGTGCACTGAAGCCAAATTCCATTCCCCAATACAATCCTTCGTAAATGGGCTTTTGGAAGCCAAACATGAAATCATAGAGAATCACGCTTTTCGAGCCTTTGGCTCCGTCGCCATTAGCACCGGCAATGTTCAAGCCCAAGCGCAGATACGTTGTTGTGTTGGATGCTTCAACTTTTTTTATTGTACTTTGTGAAGACACAATTTGTGCCTGTGAACCCGTAGCCAAGCAGATGGCTGCGAGAAGGGTGAAGATTTTTTTCATTTGTTTTTTGTGTGTTATTTGATTTGTTGATTAGTTTGTTTTCTTGATGGTAGAGGCTTCTGAAGAAGATTTCAGAGACGTTTGAATTTGTTCCAGCCTAATCCATTCGTAGTCTTTCTGAACGGCAGTTCTCCATGTACCGAATTTTGCAGGAAAGCCTTTGACTTTAACGATAAATCCTTTCGTTTTACCCTGTTCGCTGGATTTTATGAAGAATGTGGGCGAAACAATGGCATCAACTTGAATGTTCTTGTTTTTCTCCAGTTCGTCAATCAGCCAATAGATTGCATAATTGCGGATGTTTTCTGTGGTTGTCATTCCCTGTAACAGAGCTTCCGCTTCATCGTTGGGCAAGAAGAGTTCGCCTGTGACGAGGTCTCTCCCTTTTTCTCCTAATCCTTTGATGACTTCCATCTGTGTGACCATTGGTTCTACGTAGGAATGGGCTTGCGAATCAACGGAGCGTGCTTGTGTTTCCTGATAGTTGTACACGACTTTTTGGGCAAAGCTTGTACATCCCATCATCATCACGGTGGCTGTGAATAAGACTTTTAAGTGTTTCATAATCGTTATAAATTGTTAGTGAATGATGAATTTTGTGCAAAGTAAACAAAAAACATCTTCCAAAACGTTAACAGTGTGTAGTGTAGCACGCTACATGTTGTGTGTTTTGCTACACTGCTGTGCCGTGGAATGGTGAATGAGGCATCTTTTCGGTGATTTTCCCCTCCACCTCCTCTTGGTAGAGGGCAAAGAAATTGTAGTGCAGGATGACGCTGAGACGCTGCAGCTGCTGGGTGTCGATGCTGTACTTGTCGAAAAGGTTATAGACGTTGGTGCGGTGGCAACCAAGTTCCTGTGCAAGCCAGACCACGGTCTTGCCCTGTTCCTTTAGTTTCTGCTGAATGATGCTGCCGATGTGCATGGTGTTTCCAGTTTATGTGCCTGATACATGAAAAGCGTGGACACTGTGTCTCTGCTTATCCTGCTGTTCAGGCCCTGGAAACTGCCTCTTACCAAAGGATAAGCACCCAGTTAGCCCACGCATAGAGATTGTATATATTTAAAATGTGTATCCTCCTTTTTGTCAGACATACTGACAAGCCGAAGGAAATGCACATAGATATAACAATCCCACGTGAACGTCCTGACTGCCTTATCTTCTATGGTAATTCAAGTTTTCCAGGTTTGAACAGCAGAAGACAAGCGTCGTAAACGCTCTGTTATCAATAAGATGCGATGCTTTGACTGCCGAGGCAATCTTGCTTTCGCATACCCCGTCCGCCCATGAGGGCTAACCGGATGGGCGCAAAGGTACGAATTTTTTCAATTAGACAATTTACATTTTGGCAATTATTTTGTGAAGACTTCAGTCCCTCCCCCTGAAACAGAGAGAAGCATCTTTGCCGAAAACGCTGTGTCGGCAAAGATGCTTCTGCTGCTGTAGGTGTGTAAGCGATGTCTCACTCGCCCTTGTTGATGAGCCGCCATTCGCGGGGCGTGAAGTCGGCGGTGGAGGGTTGCCACGCGGGGTCGGGCATGTACCACCAGAACTGGCTGAAGTATTTCTGCAGCTTCTTGTCCTTGAAGACGTAGCCCCGGTGGGCGTAGGGCAGGTTGCGCAGGATGCGCTCGCGGTCTTTCACCTTGTCGACCTCCAGCATGTAGCTGCCGGGCTGGTAGGTGTCGCTGCGGTCGTAGAAGGTGCCCAGCATGAAGTTGTCGTAGTTGATGCGCTCGGCGGACTGGATGGTCATGTTGTCTTTGGGTTTGAAGTTCGTGGCGTGCCACTCTACGGTAGCGTTACGGAGCGAGAATTCTGTGCAGGAGTCGCCGTGATCTTTCGCTTTTCTCATTTTGCCTGTTCCTTCGGTGATGGTGAACGGGGCGGCGGCGAAGAGCGAGTCGGGCAGGAAGAAGTGCTTGGCTGTGTTGGTGGCCTTGATGCGCAGGGTGAAGTCATCAATCTGGTGGTTGGCCCAGCGCATGGCGGGCTTGAGCCAGTAGGGCACTTCAAAGGTACGCCCTATGCCGTAGGACAGTCGGTAGCGGTAGGTGTGGTGCACGGTGTTTTGTCCGGGCTTGAAGCGGGCCACGAAGTAGTAGGCGTAGGAGAAGTCGGTGAGGCTGTCGAGCAGCGCCCAGTAGAGTAGGGCGTTGTGGGGCAGGTCTTCACCGTCGCGCATCTTCACCTTGCCGTATGATTTCCAGTCTTTCAGGTTGAGCGGCAGAAAATCGCAGTCTTCGTCGTATTTCGATTTCACCACGGCGTTCATGTAGGCCAGTTCCTGCCCGTTCATGTTGACGGTGAAGTCGCTGATGTAGGGGTGGACTCCCTGTGGGTTGAAGTCCACGTCGTCGTTGTAGGCGGCGTTGGCCTCGAAGCCCATCACCACGGTCTTGGCCTCTCCCTGGTTGGTGAGCAGGTACTGCACATCGACGGTGGCATAGCCGTCGTCGCACAGGCTGATGGTCAGCACTTCTTTGGTGAGGGCGATGTCGGTTTCCTGGATGGGCATGAGGTGGTTGCCGTTCACATAGAAAACGCCGTCGTTGGCAAGGGCTGTCAACGACGAGAGTATGCTCAGTATAAAAACAAGCAGATATTTCATGTTTTTTGTTTTATCCAATCAGTGCAGCGGCCAATGTTTTTAGGTCAGCCACGGTCTTCTGCTTGACGGTGGACTCAACGGTGACGATGGGTTCGATAATGGTGATGTTTTTCATCTGCTCGAAGGCTTCGTGCATCTTCTTGCCGCTGGCTGGTGCCCATGTGCCGTTTTCGATGATGCCCACGGTGCGGTTCTGGTAAGCCTTGATGCTGAGGTGGTGCAGGAAGTCCTGCATGATGGGCATGATGCCGCCGTCGTAGGTGGGGGCTGCCACGACGAGGCGGTCGTAGCGGAATGCGTCTTCGATGGCTTCGGCCATGTCGTCGCGTGCCAGGTCGCTGGTGCTGACCTTCACGTCGCTGTTGTCCTTGATGAGTTCGGCCAGCTTGAGGGCGGCTTCTTCGGTATTGCCGTGGAGCGAGCAGTAGGCAATGAACACGCCTTTGTCTTCGGGCTGGTAGCTCGACCATGTGTTATAGATGTTCAGGTAGTAGCCCAGGTCCTCGTTGAGCACGGGGCCGTGGAGTGGGGCAATCACCTTGATGTCGAGCTTGGCGGCTTTCTTCAGAACGGTCTGAACCATCGCGCCATATTTGCCCACAATGTTGAAGTAGTAGCGGCGAGCTTCGCACGCCCAGCCTTCTACTGTGCCGTGGAGCTTGTCGGCTGCCATGCCTTCGCTGTTGGGATGGTTCAGTGCACCGAATTTGCCGAAGCCATCAGCTGCAAACAGGATACCCTCGGTGCTTTCGTAGCTGACCATCACTTCGGGCCAGTGTACCATCGGAGCCATGATGAAGGTGAGCGTGTGCTGGCCCAGCGAGAGTGTTTCGCCTTCCTTCACAACCTGTAGCCTGTCGGCAAAGTCCACGTCGAAGAACCGCTTCACCATGGCCACAGCCTTCTGCGAACATACGCCTGTGCAGTTGGGGTATTTCTCCAGAATCATCTTCACGTTGCTGGCGTGGTCTGGCTCCATGTGGTGAATGATGAGGTAGTCGGGCTGTCTGCCGTTCAGCGTGGCTTCCAGCTTCTCCACCCACTCGTTGGTCTTGCGGGCATCCACCGTGTCCATGATGGCAATCTTCTCGTCGTCAATCAGGTATGAGTTGTAGGAGATGCCTTCCGGCACGTCGTATTGTCCCTCGAAGAGGTCGATGTCGGTGTCATCCACACCGATGTACTTGATGTTTTTTGCTATTTCCATTGTTATGTGATGTTTGTAGAATAAGATGCAAGTTAAAAGTTTATTTTTCTCCCTTCAAACAGAAACGTTAGAAAAGGTCTGCGTGTGTTCCTGTCCTGTAAAGTGAGATAACTTGGATGGCTTCTTTTTTGCGATATATCAAAAGCCAGTCTGGGTTGATGTGGCATTCACGGAATCCTTTGTAGTTTCCTGTAAGCAGGTGATCTTTGTATTTGGCGGGAAGTTTGTTTCCTGCTTGTAATAGGTCCGTTACATTTCTCAGTTCAGTTAAATTCAATCCTCTGCGTTTTGCAAGTTTCAAGTCTTTGAGAAACTTGCCGCCATATTCCAATTCATATTTCATAACGTAGCTATCAATTCGTCAAGATTGCGGCATCGTTTTACTTTTCCCGCCTCTACATCATGGATGGCTTGCATGGTTTCTTCGTTCAAGAACATGTTTGTTTCAGGGTCGAATAGGCGGTCACTACCTTGTTTGTTAATAGTCCAACCCATTCGCTTTGCCATTTGTCTTGCAAATCCGAGGTCAGCTTTAGGCATATTGAGGCTGATTGATACTGCTGAATTCATATTCATTGCTGTTTTGTGTGGCAAAGGTAAGAAAAGTATTTTGTCCATGCAAACATTTCCCGATGTTTTGTGTAGTTCAGGTCTTTCATCCTGTCGTAAGCCTCGCGTTCAAAGCTGATGTTCAGGTAGGCTTTGAAGGCGTTGCGATATTGGATGAGCCGCACGAGCCACTCTATTATATAAATAATGTAGAAGCCCACGAACAGGAGTTCCCGCTGTTGCAACGTATGGATATATTCGTGGTTCAGTTCCTGCCGCGACAAACGGCATTTGGCAAACACCACGCCAAACAGGTTGATGGCGGCATAGTGTCTGCCAAACGGAATCAGTTTGTTATGGATGACTTTCATTCTATTCCTTTCATCGACAGGCTCATACGTTGGCGTTGCAGGTCAACGCTGAGGACGCGGACGGTGACGTGCTGGTGGAGCTGCACCTCGCTGGCTGGGTCTTTCACAAAGTGGTCGGCCAGTTCGCTGATGTGGACAAGCCCCTTGGTATGCACGCCGACGTCCACGAAGCAGCCGAAGTCGGTCACGTTGGTGATGATGCCTGGCAGGAGCATTCCGGGCTGCACATCCTCCAGTTCCTTCACGTCCTTGCTAAAACTGAATGACTCCAGTTGCTGACGAGGGTCACGACCAGGCTTGTCCAGTTCCTGCATGATGTCTTGCAGGGTGGGGAGCCCCACCGTGTCGGTCACGTACTTGTTGATGTCAATCTTTGCCCTGAGTTCCTTGTCGGCCATCAAGTCGGCCACGGTACACTTCAGGTCTTTTGCCATCTTTTCCACAATGGCATAGCTTTCAGGATGAACTGCGCTGTTGTCCAAAGGCTGCTTGCTGCCGCTTACTCGAAGGAAACCTGCCGCCTGCTGGAATGCCTTTGGCCCCAGCTTGGGCACTTTCAGCAATTCTTTTCTGCTACCGAATGCACCGTTCTCTGCGCGGTAGTTCACGATGTTTTGTGCAATGGCTGGCCCTAAACCTGAAACGTAGGTCAGCAGGTGCTTGCTGGCTGTATTGACATTTACGCCCACTTTGTTGACGCACATCTCCACGGTCTGGTCGAGCGAATGCTTCAGTGCCTTCTGGTCAACATCCTTCTGATACTGTCCCACCCCAATGCTGCTGGGGTCAATCTTCACGAGTTCGGCCAGGGGGTCCATCAGTCGGCGGCCTATCGATACGGCACCGCGCACCGTCACGTCGTAGTCAGGGAATTCCTCGCGAGCCACTTTCGAGGCCGAATAGATGCTGGCACCGTCTTCGCTCACTACGAACACCTGAATCTTTTCGGGCAGTCCCAGGCTATTGACGAAAGCTTCCGTCTCACGACTGGCCGTACCGTTGCCAATGGAGATGGCCTCAATCTTGTACTGCTTGCACAGCGTCCAAACCTTGTCGCCGGCAGCCTTGCGTTCAGCCTTCGGCGGATGCGGATAGATGGCCTCATTGTGCAGCAGATTGCCCTCGGCATCGAGGATGACCAGTTTACAGCCAGTACGAAAGCCTGGGTCAAGCGCCAGCACGCGCTTCTGTCCCAACGGGGCAGCCATCAGCAGCTGTTCCAGGTTCTTCACAAAGATGCGGATGGCCTCCTTGTCGGCCAGTTCCTTGCTCTGGTTGGCAAATTCCGTTTCGATGCTGGGCTTGATGAGTCGCTTGAAGCTGTCCTCTACGGCATCCCACACCAGCTCGGCACTCTTCGACGAGTTGCGCAGAAATAGTCTGTCAAGTCTGTCCAAACAACGCTCGTCGTCACCATTGATGCCGATGCGCAGCACGCCTTCAGCCTCACCACGGCGCATGGCCAACAGGCGGTGACTGGCACACTTGGAAAGCTTTTCGGAGAAGTCGAAGTAATCGCGATACTTCTGCGACTTCTGCACCCATTCCTCCGTTTCCTCCTTGGGCTTGATAACTTTGCTGCTGATGACTGCGTCGCGCTTGAAGTTGAAGCGCACAATGTTGCGGGCCTCTTCCGTCTCGCTCACCTGTTCGGCAATGATGTCCTGTGCACCCCTGATGGCTTCCTCTGCAGAGTTCACACCCTTTTCGGCATTGATGAACTCCTTGACTTTCTTTTCAATATCAGCCGTCGGACTCTGCAGCATCAGGAACGTAGCCAAAGGCTCCAGTCCCTTCTGCCTTGCCACTTCGGCACGGGTCTTTCGCTTGGGTTTGTAAGGTAGGTAGATATCCTCCAGTTCGGTGCTGTCCCATGAGTCTTCGATGCGCTTCCTCAGTTCGGGTGTCAGCTTCCCCTGTTCTTCAATGGTCTTCAGGATGGTCTGCTTTCTGGCCTCCAACTCCTTCAGCTTGTCCAGACTGTCGCTCACGGCTGCCACCTTCACCTCGTCCAGCGTACCCGTCACCTCCTTGCGGTAACGGGCAATGAACGGAATGGTGCAACCCTCTTCCAGCAGCCCGACCGTTGCTGCCACTTGCCGCTCGCTGACACCCGTGGCGGTGGCTATCAGCTTTGAAAATATAACGTTCATATACTTGTCCTTTTTTAGTTTGATTGTGATTGGTTCCTATGCTGTAGCATAAACAGCTGTTTTTGCTTTTCTATTTCTTGTTTCAGTTCTTCGTCTGTAGGGAGGAGAGGAAGATATTTGGCTGCAAAAAGTTGTTCATTCCCCTTGAGAATGGAGTATCTGGCGATGTCTTTGCTTGTTTCGGAGCATAGTACAATGCCTATGGTTGGATTGTCGCCCTCGGTGCGTTTCAACTCATCGTACATGCGGACGTACATATCCATTTGACCCACGTCCTGATGGGTGATGGTGCCAACCTTCAGGTCTATGAGCACATAGCACTTGAGCACCACGTTATAGAAAACCAAATCAATGAAATAGTCCTGGGTGTCGGTGCGTACAAGCTGTTGCCGCCCCATGAAAGCAAAGCCTCGTCCCATCTCCATGATGAAATCTTGCAAATGGCCGATAATGGCTCCTTCCAGTTCCTGTTCAGAATAGCTGTAATCTTGTTTAAATCCCAAAAACTCGGCAATGATGGGACTTTTCAGCATCTCAAACTTGTCGGGGTGCTCTTCTTTCATGGGCAATTGTGGTTGCTTGAAATGGCGCTCAAAGTACTGGGTGCCGATGTTACGGTCAAGCGTGCGTACACTCCACATCTCTTGCGAGGCCGTCAGGAGGTACCATCGCGCAGCCACGTCGCTATCAACACTGAGAATGCGGTGGATGTGCGACCAATGCAGATTTTGCAAACGCGTTTGCAAAATCTTGATGTCTGGTATAGTCAGATAAAATTTACGGAAATAAGCGAGATAGCGTGGACTGAACCCCTTTCCGTATTCATGTGTCAAAGTTTCAGACAATTGTTTAATTATCTGTTTGCCATATTCGGCTCGTTCCATGCCTTGCTGTTCTTCCTTTACGATGCGCAGTCCAATTTTCCAATATGTTTCAATCATCGATTTGTTAACGGCGGAGTATGCTGCCTGGCGGCCTGTTTCAATTATTGTGCGAATGTCATTGACCAGTCTTGTAGGGAGAACCACTGATAGTTTTTTGTCTTGTTCCATTATCTGTTCTTTATTTTCTCTTTTACCCTAACAGGTGTTGAAGAAAAGTCTATCGGATAGTAGCTCTTTATAGTTTATAATTCACTTTAATCACCAACACGCGGAGCCGTTGGCTGGCTTCCTTTGTCTTCACTTTGGCAATGTGCCAGTCGCAGGGGAACATGATGTTGAAAGTGCCGGGAACGGAGTTGAAACGCTCCAGCCGGTCAGCATCAAACTTGTACTCCAGCCGGTCTTTCTCTGGCTTGTAGGTGTTTGTGGGCGTAGATGTTTCGTGGTCCAGACGGCAGAAGCCCTCTGTGCCCGCCACCACATACATGAAGTCAATCTTCTGGTAGTGGCTCTCGCTGCCCTTGCCAGCCCGCAGGTCGTTTTCCGAACACCAGTTGTCGCCATCCTCCACACTCACCGTCAGCTGTGTGCCGGGAATGGGAATCCTGCCCGCAGGCACACTGAGCAGGTCGTTTTCCTGTAGCCACTTAAACAGCGCTTTCCACTCTTCTGGATTCCGCTGATACTGGATGTAGAACTCCACGAGGTTCACCTGCCCGGCGGGCACCGCCTTCGTGAAACCGTTCTTCCACTCGCCTTTCTTCACCCACTTGGCTGCCAGCTTCTGCAACTCCTTCGGGTACTCGTTGGTGTACGTCTGTGCCCATGCCGATGTTGCCATCAGACCACATAGGGCCATTACTGATAAAAACTTTCTCGTCATACGTGTTGTTGGTTTTATTTCGCGTGCAAATGTAGTGAAAATAGGGCGGAAAAAGAAAAAAAACGTCCAAATGTTTGGCCGTGAGCGAAAATGTCTGTACTTTTGCGCCGTCTTTTCGGTCATAGTGTCGCCACGTGAGGCGCATTTATACGGAGGGACATACATAGTAAAGGCGTTTATCACGCTTGTTCTTGACGTGTTGAAACTTCGCAACTTTCAGATAAAGTCATGAGCAATGCAGCGATAGATGGCCACATTGATGATTATTTTATACACACATGGCGTGTGTCTTGTTGTTGCCAGCTAATATAGGTTTGCATGGTGGCAATAGGAGCGTGCTGATGTGCTTGTAAATATATCATCTTATTGTGGGGTCATTCGTTGCTCGTTCAACTTTATCGGGTAGCGAAGACCTCAACACGTGGGACGGGCAAGGTTGCTCCCCACTTTTTATATTCCCCTATAATATAATAATGTAAGAGTCAACACAAAGGTAAACCGCCTCGTGTCGGCCAGCCATCAATTTGTCTAAGCCCCACGCATCATCGAACAGAGACTTAACTATTAACCCTATTTATAAACCTTTTAAAAACAAACAAAATGAAAAAGAAGTTTACTTTTTTCAAAACGCTCCTCGTAGCAGCTGGACTGCAGGGAGGAAGCTGTGCGTGGGCAGACACGACAACTCTGCTAGAATATGGTACCAACGATGTGGCGTGGACTGCTGAAGGACTTGCTACATGGAGTGGCAAAACGACAGAAATTATTAGTGATTCTTATGTACAGTACACAGGAACTGACAATAGCGACTTTGCGACAAGCAAAACCATTAGCCCTAAATCAGGAACTATCATTAATCTGACAGCAGTTTGGAGAGGACGGTCAAATACTGGTCGCTATTGGTCAAACGGCTGTGGAATCTATTTCCGGTTTGGAAATATTGTCGTGGCACAGAATGACCAAGATAAGAAACATGGTTATGTCTTTACCGGATTGAGTAACATGTCATCTGTTACTGAGTTTACTGCTGGCAGCTATCGTACAGACATCTCCAATATACCATGGTTAAAGATTGAAGCAGAGATTAATACCGCAACAAATACCTTAACGACATTTACTGTAAAGTCTGAGGATGGAAATACCACATACGTCTCTCTGTCGAATGTAGCTCTTGCAAATCCAGATTATACAACAGTGGCTTTCGGTTTTCAAAGAGGTAGTTCTCATACAACCGAGAAACAAGAACAGCTGAAATCAATCATAATTACCGAGACCACTCAATCCGTATCATACGCAGATTATACCGTCCACTTTGTTGATAATAATGGAGCTACGGTCAAAGATGACGTAGTTCGCTCTGGTCAGGTTGGTGCCACTGTTAATGCAAATAGTGACGACCAGACTACTATCTATAGTGGTGACAACAGGTATGAATATAGTTCTGATGGTGGCGGCGTAGAAGTAGTTGCAGGAGGAACTGCTGAGTTCACCGTAACCTATACAAAATACACAAAAGCGGATTATTCAGTAAAGGCTCAGGTTAGTGGAGTTGACCTTGTGGAACTCGCTTCAGGTAAGGCTTTCTTTGACAATGGTAGTACAACCGAGTACTGGCATAAATTTATCAAGGTTAATGGGCAATGGTATGAAACAACAGCCACACCTTATTATACCGCAATTACGACTGCAACCACAAATGTTGCTTATACGACAAATAACAGTTTTGATTACTACTATGATGATTCCGATTTGCATGTAACCCATGCTTATGCAGGAAACTATGGTTCAAGCTTTATGTCAAAAGGTAATGGTGCCCGTCTGTATAAGAATAGTACGGCATATACAGATGCACTTAGCGCAGGTACATATACAGTTATTATAGCTGCTGCAACTTATAGCGGTAACCCAACTTTGAAGTATGGATATAGAATAAATGGCACTAATACACAACTTGGTGAAACTGAGACATGGAAAAATGGGTATACAGGCAACTACGCTGCAACACAGACTTTTGAAAATCTTGTGATTCCAGAAGGTGCAAGTTTCTGCATATACACTGATGACGTAAACAACAATTCAAACGTTATGTTTGACTATTTGACGTTGAAGAAGACAGCACAATCTGCCACCATCGGCACAGCTGGTTACGCCTCTTTCTCATCTACCTATCCGCTTGACCTTGAAAACATTTCTGGTGCTACAGCCTATATGGTGACGGAGAATGCCGCAAACGGCTACGTCACGCTGACAGAAGCAACAGGCACAGTGGCTGCTAACACAGGTCTGATTATCAAGGGCGATGCCGGTACTGTTACCATCCCCGTAGCCGCTTCGGGCACAGACTATTCGGCAACCAACAAGCTGGTGACTATGACAACTACTGGTAATGTGGCTGCAGGCAACTACATCTTGGCTGCCAACAAGGACGGCTCGGAGGCTGGTTTCTATCAGCTGGAAGAGGCTACATCGCTCGATGCCGGTAAGGCTTATCTTCCGGCTTCAGCCGTAAGCGAGGCCAAGGCACGTTTCCTCTTTGCCGACAACGCAACAGCCATCAAGACCATTGCCGTGGATGCAACCGATAACGCTGCCATCTACAATGTGGCTGGTCAGCGCGTGAACGCCGCCTACAAGGGCATCGTCATTAAGAACGGCAAGAAGTATCTGAACAAGTAAAATTAATTGACTGAAAGAAATTAGGATAAATTATGACAAATTTTTCGCCTAAGCGAAAAGCTACAGAAAAAGAAATTTATCCCAATTTATCTTAATCCTCAAATCCGCAACTATCATCCAATACACGATTAAGGGTAGATTTATGA
>R20__coassemble_911_pt1 | contig 19419 bp, 17 predicted proteins | sample R20__metabat2_low_PE_030 | metagenome-assembled genome bin R20 | reverse complement strand
AGAACTTTATATCAACAGCACAAAATCAAGTTTTGTCCAAGGTTCGGACGCTTACTTAGTGTGTGACAAAAAGTGTGACAGATGTGACAATAAGTGACAATAACTTTTATTTTATTGTCACATGTAAGCTTTTGTTATTCAGTGTCCTTGGCGGCTTGTGACAGTGTGACAGTAAAATTGCGAAAAACTCTGCTTTAGTTTCTATTTACACAAATCTGTTGTATGATTAGCGTTAAAAAGGTGATTTTTTGCCTCTGTTTTTACAGATTTCTGTCGAATTTGTTATCAATTCTGCAGTACAGCGGTAGCACAGGTATGTCATCTGTGGTATTGATGCATTGTTACTGTAGTTGGGTGTTTTGTTAATCAACAAAATATCGCTTGTAAAAATCCGAAAGGGACATGGGGACAATGTCGGTTTTGTTGTTTCGCATATTTCTGTATCTTCGGATGTTGCGTTCCAAATTTTTGCCGCCAAACAAGACAACAGAGGGGGTGGCACACGATTTGAAATGGAGGGAGGTGACTAAGATGCTTTTTGTGTGGGAAATCTTTCTTTCCACCTCGCCTTTTAAGTTCGTCACGTTCTCTACATCCAATTTTGCTTCGACCATCAGAAGTTGGCCGTTTTCAAGCCCCACCACGAAATCAACGGTCTCATCTCGTTTTGTGCCTTTTTTGCAGGCTATTTCGTAGGCATCTGCATCCCAGGCATATTTGTCTGAAAACTCGGTGCATGAAAGTTTTTTGTAGTCTTTGTGCAGAATCGTCTCTATAGAATAGATGTAGTTTCTTGGGGACGGTTGTTGGCTGCAACTGTTTGCCCAGGTTTCTATACAATCTTTTGAAGTATAGATTCCTCTATTCTTGACTGGCATAGAAATCAAGCTTTTCGTATGATTTGTTGAACGAAGCAAAGATGGGTTCTACGTCTTTGCCCAAATCACGATAGATGTACTGCATTTCTCCTGCATCTTCCGCTAAATAGAAGTTCAGATTTTCTATGCCAACAGATTGCGCAATTTCTTTCATGGCACCTACAAAGTCTGTACTATGGCTTGCAATGAAGAATTTTACGCCTAATCGTTGGTGCAGTAAAAGGACAATGCGTGCATATTCCACAATCCATTGGGGATGAAGATGTGCTTCAGGTTCATCGATAATAAGCAACGTGTCTTTTTTCAGGAAGCCGTTTCTCAATAGCAATTGAAGGATTGAGAAGGACTTGATACCCGTTGCACATTTGAACAGGTCGAAAATCTGTCCATCTTCCCTTCGGAACTGAAACTCATCGAAGACGTCGTTGTCATACATCGCCTCACCATGCAGAATTTCGTTTTGCAATGTGTCATTTATTTTTTTGTCGAAATCGTCTGTCGGTTCTTCCTTCAGCAAATCATTAAGATCTTCCCAATAGCTTGGTGAATCGAACAGGTCACACCCTACAATCATTGGTGTGTCAATGTAGGCGACATGCTGAATGTAGTGTGGCAGAGGAACGGCTCCTTCGTCGGTTCCGATAAAAGAATCTCCGTATTCGCTGACAGACACATTTCTGGGGAATGGCTCTTGGAAATCTTTGCTGATTCGGTCAATCAACAGGTTGCGTGGTCGGTTGATAGCCGTTTGCACTCCTTCTTGCACGATGTCGGTCACAATGCTTTGGAATTTTTCAAAAAGGGTTGCAAGGTCTGTTGTTGATTCATCTTCTACAGCACTCTGAAGAATTCGCAGCAATCGTTCAGAAACTACTTGCTCGCCTGTTTCTTCCGCCTCTGCTACCTGGTTCAGAAAATCATCACAAAGTTCTTTCACCATTTTGAGGAATGCTTCCGATTTGTAAAGGCTACGTAGCCTAATCCTTGTGGTGATGCGTCTTGCTGCCGGAACAGAGAATGTAATATGACGTTGCAACTGGTTCAGCACGTCATAAAACGGTTCCAGACGCTCATTAAAATGGCTCAATACAATCCGGTCGTATTTCTGACTGTTTTTGAACGTGAAATACAGCAATTTAGAAAGCGTACTTTTTCCGCATCCATTGATGCCAGAAACAACTGCAATGCCATCAAAGTGAACGTGTGCTTCCTTGATTGCCCTAAACCCATTTGGAATGTGGATGTCAACCAGACTATTTTCCATAAATTGCTGTAATTTGGCTGCAAAGTTACAATGAAGCGATTAGAAAACCAAACGTTTTGGTGTTTTTCTTTACATTATGCCGCATAGACTCTGTTGTAAAGTTGCAAGGCATAGCGGTCTTCTTCGGTCGGGGAAGTGTCAGCCCAGATGGCCATGAGGTGGTCGATGTCGGGCTGGAGGGTGTCGTCCAGGGTTTCTGCGTAGAGCTGGATGAGCAGGTGGGCGGTGAGTTTGCTGTTAGCCATATTGCTGAGAGAATCTTTCTCGGAAAGGAGTTGGGGCAGCAGTTCGTAGGTGCGTTCCACAACGTAGTGGAAAAGCGGTTGGTTGCGGTAGCCTATCTGCAGCCCCAGAAAGGCGGTCAGCAAAATGCTTGCTTCTTCGACAGGGGGCAGGTTGTGTGCGGCGGTGTAGGCAAGGAGTTGCTTCACTTCTGCCTGGGCTTCGCTGCCGGCTGCCTGATAGTCCTGAATGGCGTAATCGGTTGCCACGTCATCGAGCATGAGTCTGCGGTAGTATTTCAGACAGAGCTGCCGGGCTTGTTGTTGTCTGTTTTCCATTGGAATGAGGATAGGTCAGGGTTATAGGATTTCAAACTCGCCTGAGCGGATATAGGCGGTGGCAAATTTGCCCAGCGCTCCTAAATCTACAAAGACGCGCCGCTGGTGTTTCCACTTGAGCAGGATACCTTCCACGCCGGCAAAGGGGCCGCTGGTTACACGGACACGTTTGCCTGAGAGGTAGTCGGGCACTTGCTGCTGGTCGATGAGGATGTCTTCGTGGTTTGACTCGATGATGCGGCGGAAGCTGTCGAACTGCCGTTCCGGCACCACCAGATAGTTGTTTCGTCCTGTGGGCGAAATGGAAAAATGGTCGTAGAAGGGGGTGAAGCCTGGAATCTGTGGCGGTGTATGCAGCAACTGCGCATAAGCCCTGAGGGTGGCATTGACAAATAGCAGCCCGGTGTGGATGGGACGTTCCTTGAGAATGAGGCGTGGCTGACCATCGACCAGCTGGCAGACCTGCGTTTTCGTCATGGGCAGGTAGGGCGTGACATCCTCCTCTTCGGCCCGGCTGACGATGGCCGCATAGACGCTGTTTGCCCTGCCGTGGGTGATGCGGGCGGCAAACCATTGGCGCGGCGCATTCCTCACCGTCTGCCCATTCTGTGCTTCGCCTGAAATGGGGGGCGTTTTGGATGCTGGTCCGCAACTGGGGTTTTGGCTATTTGCCCGATGAGAAAGTGTTGATTGCAAGGCTTTCAAATCGTCGTGACGCTTATATAGGAACCTCCATATATAAGGACATTAAAAAAGCGTGAAACATCTTCGTCATCCATTCCACGCATTGGAGGCTCCAGCATTGCCCATAAAAGTCAGAACGGACAACGTTAGAGCTCACGCCGATATGAAAACCTATGTGCCTATGACCACACTCCGATGTGTATGGCATAGACGGGATTGGTTTTTCACATCCCACGAAGCATCTACCGTTGCAATGTTCTCGGCTTTTATTGCTTTTCGAATTTGCTGGATTCTCAATGCGCCAGAACAAAGCGCCGATGATGCGCTTTCAATATGTCTATCTCACCAGGGCTTTGAGGGCCACTATGTGAGAAAATCGCTGCAAAGTAACGTGTTTTTTCTTTCTTGTCAAAATTTTTAGGGTAAAAAATGTGTTTCGCAGCAAAAAAACGCTGTAAAGTTTTGCCAATTAAACTTTTTGCCGTAATTTTGCCGCTCGTTGGGAAAATCCCCTGCTTGGGGTGTGCCATTTTGTGGCCTTTGGTTCCCTACATACACATTATTTATATATTATAATAACAAACTAAAACAAAAAAGAATCAGAACATGATTATCGTTCCTGTAAAAGAAGGCGAGAACATTGAGCGTGCGCTCAAGAAGTTCAAGAGAAAAGCTGAGAAGACTGGCGTAATTAAGGAAGTGCGCAACCGCAAGCAGTTTAACAAGCCGTCGGTGGTTAAACGTAAGGCCATGCAGCACGCTATTTACGTGAACAAACTCCACTCTGCAGAAGAGTAAGCATTAAAACGTCTTAATTTTTTTAATTTTTGTTGCACCAAATTTGGTGGCTTGAGGAAAACATCCTAAATTAGTCGCGTGATTTGAGACCAGTGCGTCCAAACGCCAGACGAAAAGATGGAAACGTGGGTTAAATCCTTTCTGGAATATCTGAAGACAGAGCGTAACCATTCGCCACTGACAGTGACGAAATATGAGGAAGCGCTGCTTGCATTCCAGTGTTTCTTCCAAGAAATGGACACTACGTTGAAGTGGGACACAGTTGATGCGTCGGTGGTGCGGGAATGGGTCGTTTACTTAATGGACCAGGAGCACAAAGACGTTTCGACCGTCAACAATGGCAGACTAAGCCCCTTGCGTACTTTCTACAAGTATCTGCGGATGATGGGGTGGGTGGATGCCAACCCGATGGAAAAGGTCGTTGCACCTAAGATGCCGAAGAAGTTGCCGTCGTTTGTCAAGGAAAAGGACATGGACAAGCTTCTCGGCTTGATGGCGGAAGACGAAACTTTCGAGGGAGTCAGGAACAGGCTTGTGATGATGATGTTCTACGAAACGGGGATTCGCCGGACGGAGCTTTTGACATTGAGGGATAAAGACGTTGATGTCTGCGCCATGAACCTGAAGGTGACTGGCAAACGGAACAAACAACGCATCATCCCCTTTGGTGAGGAGCTGAAAACGGCCATCCAGAAGTATCAATGCCTGCGTGACGAGACAATTGGCAAAGAGCCGGAACGTTTTTTCACTACAGACACGGGAAAAGGAATCAGCAACCCCAGTCTGGGTAGAATCGTGAAGGAAAACCTTTCGTTAGTCACTCAGCAGCGGAAACGCACCCCGCACGTACTTCGCCATTCGTTTGCAACGGCAATGCTCAACAACAAGGCCGACCTGGGTTCAATCCAGCGCCTTCTTGGGCACGCGAGCTTGGCAACAACGGAGATTTACACCCATCTGTCGTTTGAGGAACTGAAGAACGTGTATAAACGTGCACTGCCACGCGAATAAATTGTTTAACCAGGCGGCCAGTTGCTTGAAACGGAACATGTCCGAAAGCACCGCTCCGCCGCAATTCATCTAAGATTATGGAGATTAACGTAAAAGCTATTAAGTTCGATGCAACAGAGAAGTTGCAAGAGTTTATCCAGAAGAAAGTAGGAAAGCTGGAGAAGTTTTGTGACAATATAAGGAAAGTCGAGGTGTCATTGAAAGTTGTAAAGCCGGAAACTGCACTCAACAAGCAGGTCGCACTGACAGTCAGCCTCCCGGGCGAGGAGCTTTATGCGGAGAAGGTTTGCAACACTTTTGAAGAAGCAATACAGGAAACACTGGCTGCATTAGAGAAGCAGCTGTTAAAATACAAGGAAAAAACAAACCGCTAAGCAAAAAAAGTCTGCAAAAGTTTTGGCGTTAGAAAAAATATGCCTACCTTTGCACCCGCTTTGGCTGCACTGCCACGTTAATGTTGCTGTTATAGCTCAGCGGTAGAGCACTTCCTTGGTAAGGAAGAGGTCCCGAGTTCAAGTCTCGGTAACAGCTCCAACTGGGAGCGCGGCTAAAAGTTGGCGGATTAAGACATACATTAATAATAAAAATAAAAACATTTTTAATCGCTATGGCAAAAGAAAAATTCGAACGTACCAAACCGCACGTAAACATCGGTACAATCGGTCACGTTGACCACGGTAAGACCACTCTTACTGCTGCTATTACTACAGTTCTTGCAAAGCAGGGACTTTCTGAAATCAAGTCTTTCGACCAGATTGACAATGCTCCAGAAGAGAAGGAGCGTGGTATCACTATCAACACTGCTCACGTTGAATACGAAACAGCAAAGCGTCACTACGCTCACGTGGACTGTCCGGGACACGCCGACTATGTGAAGAACATGGTAACTGGTGCTGCTCAGATGGACGGTGCTATCATCGTGGTTGCTGCAACTGATGGTCCTATGCCACAGACTCGCGAGCACATCCTTCTTGCCCGTCAGGTGAACGTTCCACGTCTGGTTGTGTTCATGAACAAGTGTGACATGGTTGACGATGAGGAAATGCTTGACCTCGTTGAAATGGAAATGCGTGACCTCCTCGCTCAGTACGAGTTCGAAGATGACACTCCATTTATCCGTGGCTCTGCTCTTGGTGCACTCAACGGTGTTCCAGAATGGGAAGCTAAGGTTATGGAACTGATGGACGCTTGCGACACTTGGATTCAGGAGCCTGTTCGCGACATCGATAAGCCATTCCTGATGCCTGTAGAAGACGTGTTCTCTATCACTGGTCGTGGTACTGTAGCAACAGGTCGTATCGAGACAGGTGTTGTAAAGGTTGGTGACGAAGTTCAGCTTCTCGGTCTTGGTGAAGATGCTAAGTCGGTTGTAACTGGCGTTGAAATGTTCCGCAAGATTCTTGACGAAGGTCAGGCTGGTGACAACGTAGGTCTCCTCCTCCGTGGTATCGACAAGAAGGACGTTAAGCGTGGTATGGTTATCACTCACCCGGGTGTTATCACTCCTCACCAGGGCTTCAAGGCTTCAATCTACGTGTTGAAGAAGGAAGAAGGTGGTCGTCACACTCCATTCAAGAACCACTATCGTCCACAGTTCTACCTCCGCACCATGGACTGTACAGGTGAAATCAGCTTGCCAGAAGGTGTAGAAATGGTAATGCCCGGCGATAACGTTGAGATCAAGGTTGAACTCATCTACCCAGTAGCCATCAACGTAGGTCTTCGCTTCGCTATCCGTGAAGGTGGTCGCACCGTTGGTTCTGGTCAGGTTACTGAAGTATTCGACTAATCACCTGTTTAAGCACAGCGTTGCTTAAATACACATAAACCGAATAGTTGAGGGCCAAAGCCAAGAACGCAAGTTCCAACACTTAACCCTCAACTAATCTACGGGAATAGCTCAGTTGGCAGAGCACTGGTCTCCAAAACCAGGTGTCGGGAGTTCGAGCCTCTCTTCCCGTGCAAAATGTAAGAATTATATTATGTTTGGAAAAGTAGTACAATATTGCAAAGAATCTTACGAAGAACTTGTTCATAAGTGTTCTTGGCCAACATACAAGGAGTTGACCAACAGCGCAGTGATTGTTTTATCTGCTTCCATAATCATTGCACTGGTGGTCTTTGTCATGGACTCAATCTTTGAGGAAATCATGAAGCTTGTTTATTCCATCTTTTAATGCTTAATTAAGGGAACAATAAATATGGCTGAGATTGAAAAGAAGTGGTATGTGTTGCGTGCCATAAGTGGCAAGGAGGCTAATGTCAAGGAGTACATCGAACTTGACATGAAGAATCATGGCTACCAACAGTACGTTACGCAGGTACTTATTCCGACAGAGAACGTCATTAAGACGACGGCTGCAAACAAGCGCGTAGAGCAGAAGCGGAATCTTCTGCCTGGCTATGTGCTTGTGGAGGCTGCTCTTGTTGGAGAAATTCCTCACATGCTCCGTAACACACCTGGAGTGCTCGGCTTCTTGGGCGGGATGGACAAACCGACACCGGTTCGCCAGAACGAACTCAACCGAATGCTGGGTATAGGTGAAGAAAAAGACATGTCGCAGATTTTGGCTGCCCAGGTTGACTACATGGTCGGCGAGGCCGTGAAAGTGACTGACGGCCCATTCAGCGGCTTTGACGGAACAATTGAAGAAGTCAATGCGGACAAACAGAAACTCAAAGTGTCGGTAAAGATTTTTGGGCGTGTAACACCGCTCGAATTAAGCTTTGCGCAAGTTTCTAAGGAAATGGCCTGATGTTACGCGGTTCAGATCCTTTTTCGTTAATTATTTAATAAATAGAACAAAATGGCTAAAGAAGTTGCTGGATTAATCAAATTACAGATTAAAGGTGGCGCTGCAAATCCATCACCTCCAGTAGGACCTGCACTGGGTTCTAAGGGAATCAACATCATGGATTTCTGTAAAGCATTCAACGCCAGAACTCAGGATAAGGCTGGTAAGATTCTTCCAGTCGTTATTACCTATTATGCTGATAAGTCTTACGATTTCGTAATCAAGACTCCCCCTGCAGCCGTTCAGCTGATGGAGGCTGCCAAGGTGAAGTCTGGTTCTGCTGAGCCTAACCGCAAGAAGGTTGCTTCAGTGACATGGGATCAAGTAAGAGCTATCGCTGAGGACAAGATGCCTGACCTGAACTGCTTTACTATTGAGTCTGCGATGTCTATGATTGCTGGTACAGCAAGAAGTATGGGTATCACTGTAAAGTAGATTTTCCCTGGATAAATCAATTAAAAATTCAATCAAGATGAGTAAACTTACAAAAAATCAGAAAGCAGTTGCTGACAAGGTTGAAACAGGGAAAGCATACACACTTGCCGAAGCATCACAGCTGGTGAAAGACATCACTTTCACTAAGTTTGACGCATCGCTTGACATCGATATCCGTCTGGGCGTTGACCCTCGTAAGGCCAACCAGATGGTTCGTGGTGTCGTTTCTCTCCCGAATGGAACTGGTAAGGAAGTGCGCGTGCTTGCACTCGTTACTTCTGATCAGGCTGCTGCTGCTACAGAAGCTGGTGCCGACTATGTAGGTCTTGAAGAATATATCGACAAGATCAAGGGTGGCTGGACTGACATTGATGTCATCATCACCATGCCTTCATGCATGGGTAAGATTGGTGCTCTCGGTCGTGTCCTGGGTCCTCGTGGCCTCATGCCAAATCCCAAGAGCGGTACTGTAACTATGGACGTTGCGAAAGCTATCCGTGAAGTGAAGCAGGGTAAGATTGACTTCAAGGTTGATAAGACTGGTATCGTGCATGCTTCTATCGGCAAAGTGTCCTTCTCTGCCGAGAAGATTGCCCAGAATGCCCAGGAATTCATCAACACGATTATCAAGCTCAAGCCTGCTACAGCTAAGGGTACTTATATCAAGAGCATTTATCTTTCAAGTACTATGAGTAAGGGTGTAAAGGTTGACCCCAAGTCTGTTGAATAATTAAAACGAACTGAATCATGAAGAAAGAAGATAAAGCTTTACTTATTGATAGCCTTGTTGAGTCACTCAACAACTATCCACATTTCTATGTAGTTGATGTAACTGCTCTTGACTCTGCTACAACAAGCGCCCTTCGTCGTGAATGCTTCAAGAACGAAATCAAACTTCAGGTTGTTAAGAACACCCTTTTCATCAAGGCTCTTGACAAGAAAGGTGAAGAATTCGAGGCTTTGAAGCCGATTCTTAAGAACACAACAGGTATCATGTTCTGTCAGACAGCCAATGTACCTGCCAAGTTGATTAAGAAATTCGCAAAGGATCATGGCGATATGCCGGCCCTGAAGGGTGCGTATGCAGAAGAAAGCTGCTATGTTGGTGCTGATCAGCTCGACACATTGGCAGCAATCAAGAGCAAGAACGAACTCATTGCAGACGTTATTGCTGCTCTCGAAGGCCCAGTCAATGGTGTACTTTCAGCCCTCGATGCTGGTGCAACTATTCACGGTCTGCTTGACGCAATCGAAGAAAAGAAGGGCTAATCTCCAATGCCCTACAAAGATTCAGCCAATGAACAATGGTTGAGCAAAACAATTAAAACAAAAAAGTAAAAAAATAACAAATTAAATTTTATAAGAAGATGGCAGATATTAAAGCTATTGCTGAAGAATTGGTTAATTTGACAGTAAAGGAAGTTAGTGAACTTAAGGCTATCCTCAAGGATGAGTATGGAATCGAACCAGCTGCTGCAGCTGTTGCTGTTGCTGCGGGTCCAGCAGAAGGCGCTGCTGCTGCTGAAGAGAAGACATCTTTCGATGTTGTTCTGAAGAGCGCAGGTGCTGCTAAGCTTGGCGTTGTAAAGGCTGCTAAGGAAGCTCTTGGTCTTGGCCTGAAAGAGGCTAAGGACCTCGTAGATGGTGCTCCTTGCAACGTTAAGGAAGGTGTAGATAAGGCTACAGCTGAAGCTGTAAAGGCCGCTCTTGAGGCTGCCGGTGCTGAGGTAGAAATCAAGTAATTTATTACCTTAGATAACGCTTGTGGTTAAGAATCCTCAGGTTGAGGGTTCTTAACCCTTTTGTGTCTCTATAATTGTATTTTAGGAAAGCCTAAACCGATAAGTTATTAAAATAAAAGTTTAACAGATGTCTCAAATCATCAACAATCGAGTAAACTTTGCTACCGTAAAGAATCCGATGCCCTACCCAGACTTCCTGGATGTTCAGTTGAAGTCTTTCCAGGATTTCTTGCAGCTTGACACTCCGCCGGAGAAGCGCAAGAACGACGGTCTTTATAAGGTGTTTGCAGAGAATTTCCCCATTGCCGATACGCGCAATAACTTCGTTCTCGAATTTCTGGATTACTACATTGATGCACCTCGCTATAGCATTGAAGAGTGTCTGGAACGCGGCCTGACGTATAGTGTTCCGTTGAAAGCCAAGTTAAAGCTTTATTGTTCGGATCCTGACCATGAAGATTTCGATACAGTCATTCAGGATGTTTTTCTTGGTCCGATTCCTTACATGACGGATAACGGAACGTTCATCATCAATGGTGCTGAACGTGTCGTTGTATCTCAGTTGCATCGTTCGCCAGGTGTATTCTTTGGCTCCAGCGTTCATGCCAATGGAACTCCTTTGTTCTCAGCACGTATTATTCCATTCAAAGGTTCATGGATAGAGTTTGCTACCGACATCAACAACGTCATGTATGCATACATCGACCGTAAGAAGAAGTTGCCGGTAACAACCCTGCTCCGTGCTATCGGATTTGAGGCAGATAAAGACATCCTTGGTATTTTCAATCTGGCTGAAGAAGTAAAGGTTACGGCAACGAACCTGAAGAAGGTGAAAGGTCGTAAGCTTGCAGCTCGTGTCCTGAAATCATGGAACGAGGACTTCGTGGATGAAGATACGGGTGAAGTTGTTTCTATTGAGCGCAACGAGGTCATCATCGACCGTGAAACTGTGCTTGAACAGGAACAGATTGACGAGATTCTCGATTCAGGTGTTGAGCACATTCTGATTCATAACGAGGAAGTCAATTCGTCCGACTACTCCATCATTTTCAATACATTGCAGAAAGACCCGAGTAACTCGGAGAAGGAGGCTGTCGTCTATATCTATCGCCAGCTTCGCAATGCTGACCCTGCAGATGATGCCAGTGCACGGGAAGTTATCAACAACTTGTTCTTCTCGGAGAAGCGTTACGATTTGGGCGATGTAGGCCGCTACCGCATTAACAAGAAGCTGGGTCTTGACACCGACCCTGAAGTGCGTGTCCTCACCAAGGAAGACATCATCGAAATTATCAAGTATCTTGTTGAGCTTGCCAATTCGAAGGCTGTGGTGGATGACATCGACCATTTGTCAAACCGTCGCGTCCGCACTGTTGGTGAACAGCTTTCCAATCAGTTCGCCATCGGTCTTGCCCGCATGAGCCGTACGATTCGTGAGCGTATGAATGTACGCGACAACGAAGTGTTTACGCCGACCGACCTGATTAACGCAAAGACTATCTCAAGCGTCATTAATTCATTCTTTGGAACCAACCCATTGTCACAGTTCATGGACCAGACCAACCCTCTGGCAGAGGTTACCCACAAGCGTCGCCTCAGTGCCCTTGGTCCTGGCGGTCTGTCGCGTGAGCGTGCTGGTTTCGAGGTGCGTGACGTACACTATACACACTATGGTCGTCTGTGTCCAATCGAGAGCCCTGAAGGTCCCAACATCGGACTTATCTCTTCGCTTTGCGTCTATGCAAAGATCAACGACCTTGGTTTCATTGAGACACCATACCGTAAGGTAAACAATAGTGTTGTTGACATTGATAATGACCACATCGTTTATCTTTCTGCAGAAGAAGAGGAAAACATGATTATCGGTCAGGGTAATGCTCCGTTGAGAGACGACGGAACATTTATCCGAAAAGTGGTGAAATGCCGTCAAGATGCAGACTATCCTGTTGTTCCGCCATCTGAAGTGGACTACATGGACGTTGCGCCACAGCAGATTGCATCTATCGCAGCAGCCCTGATTCCGTTCCTGGAGCACGACGACGCCCACCGTGCGTTGATGGGTTCCAACATGATGCGCCAGGCTGTTCCTCTGATTCGTACAGAGGCTCCTATTGTAGGTACAGGCATCGAGAAGCAAGTCTGCGAAGACTCTCGTACCATGATAACCGCCGAAGGAGACGGTGTTGTGGAATATGTTGACGCAACAACCATTCGCGTGCTGTATGACCGCACAGAAGATGAAGAATTCGTTAGCTTCGAGCCAGCTCTGAAGGAATATAAGATTCCTAAGTTCCGTCGTACGAACCAGAACATGACCATCGACCTGCGTCCCATCTGCGACCGTGGTCAGCGTGTGAAGAAGGGCGACATCTTGACCGAAGGTTATGCTACCGAAGCTGGAGAATTGGCACTTGGCCGCAACCTGCTGGTGGCTTACATGCCTTGGAAGGGCTACAACTATGAGGACGCCATTGTGCTGAATGAGCGCGTTGTCCGTGAAGACATCCTTACATCCGTTCATGTTGATGAATATTCACTTGAGGTTCGCGAAACAAAGCGCGGACTGGAGGAATTGACTTCCGATATCCCCAATGTGAGCGAAGAGGCTACTAAGGACCTTGATGAAAGCGGTATCGTGCGCGTTGGTGCACGTATTGAGCCGGGCGACATCCTCATTGGTAAGATTACACCAAAGGGCGAGTCCGACCCGTCGCCAGAAGAAAAGCTGCTCCGTGCCATCTTCGGCGATAAGGCTGGCGACGTGAAAGATGCTTCATTGAAAGCTACTCCGTCGCTTTCCGGTGTCGTCATTGACAAGAAGCTGTTCTCGAAAGCCATCAAGACACGCGCTTCGAAAGCAGAAGACAAGAAGCTGTTGCCTAAATATGACCAGGAATTTGAAGACAAGGTGAGCGACTTGCAAGCCATTCTCATCGACAAGCTGCTTCAGCTGACGAAGGGCAAGACTTCGCAAGGCGTGAAGGACTTCATGGGGGCCGATCTGATTCCGAAGGGATCCAAATTCATTGCTGGCGCATTAAGCAATCTTGACTGGACAGCTGTACAGCTGACAGGCTGGACCAACGATGAGCACGCCAATGGCCTTATCCGCGATCTCGTCATCAACTACCTCAAACAGTACAAGTTGCTTGATGCAGAGCTCAAGCGCAAGAAGTATGCTCTCACCATCGGCGACGAACTGCCATCAGGCATCATTCAGATGGCCAAGGTTTACATCGCCAAGAAGCGTAAGATTGGTGTGGGTGACAAGATGGCCGGCCGCCACGGTAACAAGGGTATTGTTTCCAAGGTGGTTCGTCAGGAAGATATGCCGTTCCTTGAAGACGGAACCCCCGTTGATATCGTGCTCAACCCGCTGGGTGTGCCTTCACGAATGAACATTGGCCAGATTTTTGAGACCGTCCTTGGTTATGCCGGCAAGAAACTGGGCGTGAAATTCGCTACGCCTATTTTCGACGGTGCCCGCCTGGAAGACCTCTGTGAATGGACAGACAAGGCAGGCCTGCCACGCTACAGCCGCACTTACCTCTACAACGGTGAAACAGGACTTCGTTTCGATCAGCCAGCAACCGTAGGTGTCACTTACATGCTGAAACTGGGCCACATGGTAGAAGACAAGATGCACGCCCGTTCCATCGGTCCGTACTCGCTCATCACACAGCAGCCACTGGGTGGTAAGGCACAGTTTGGTGGTCAGCGTTTCGGAGAAATGGAAGTCTGGGCACTGGAAGCCTTCGGTGCATCACACGTTCTGCAGGAAATCCTCACCATCAAGTCTGATGACGTTAACGGTCGTAGCAAGGCATACGAAGCTATCGTTAAGGGTGAACCCATGCCAACTCCAGGCATCCCAGAGTCTCTCAATGTGCTCCTCCATGAGCTTCGCGGACTCGGTCTTAGCATTTCGTTGGATTAATAAAACAAGATATACAAAATGGCTTTTAAGAGAGAAACCAAATCAAAAACCAATTTCACAAAGATCACCATTGGTCTTGCTTCCCCGGAAGAGATTCTCGAGAACTCTTATGGTGAAGTCCTGAAGCCAGAGACTATCAATTACCGCACTTACAAACCTGAGCGCGACGGCCTCTTCTGTGAGCGCATCTTTGGTCCGACCAAGGACTATGAATGCCACTGCGGTAAGTACAAGCGTATTCGCTACAAAGGTATAGTCTGCGACCGATGCGGTGTCGAGGTGACAGAGAAGAAGGTACGCCGTGAGCGCACTGGACACATTGCTCTTGTCGTGCCTGTAGCCCACATCTGGTATTTCCGTTCATTGCCTAACAAGATTGGCTATTTGCTCGGAATTCCTACCAAGAAACTTGATTCCATCATCTACTACGAGCGCTATATCATCATTCAGGCAGGTGCTGCCGACAATGGCGAAAACATTGTTGACGGCGAGCTCCTTTCTGAAGAGGAATACTACGACATCATTGACAACCTGCCCGAAAGCAACCAGTATCTCTCCGACGATGACCCCAACAAGTTCATTGCCATGATGGGTGCTGAGGCTATCGAGTACCTGCTCCAGCACATTGACCTCGACAAGCTGTCCTATGAACTGCGTGACCGTGCCAGCCAAGACGGCAGCGCCCAGCGTCGCACCGAGTCGCTGAAGCGTCTGCAGGTTGTTGAGGCCTTCCGTGCCAGCCGCAATATCAACAAGCCGGAGTGGATGATTATGCACAACATCCCTGTGACGCCCCCAGAATTGCGTCCGCTTGTGCCACTGGATGGTGGTCGTTTCGCTACCAGTGACCTCAACGACCTCTACCGCCGTGTCATCATCCGCAACAACCGTCTGAAGCGTCTGCTCGAAATCAAGGCTCCCGATGTCATTCTGCGCAACGAAAAGCGTATGCTTCAGGAAGCTGTTGACTCCCTTTTCGACAACTCGCGCAAGTCCAGTGCCGTCAAGGGCGAGAGCAACCGCCCGCTGAAGTCCTTGTCTGACTCCCTCAAGGGTAAGCAAGGCCGCTTCCGCCAGAACCTGCTGGGTAAACGTGTGGACTACTCTGCACGTTCCGTCATCGTGGTAGGTCCAGAACTCAACATGGGCGAATGTGGTCTGCCCAAACTGATGGCTGCCGAGCTGTACAAGCCGTTTGTCATTCGCAAACTCATTGAGCGCGGCATTGTAAAGACTGTCAAGAGTGCCAAGAAGATTGTTGACCGTCGCGACCCTATCATTTGGGATATTCTTGAATTCGTCATGAAGGGGCACCCCGTACTCCTCAACCGTGCACCAACCCTGCACCGTCTGGGTATTCAGGCATTCCAGCCACGCATGATTGAAGGCAAGGCCATTCAGCTCCATCCGCTTGCTTGTACGGCATTCAACGCCGACTTCGACGGTGACCAGATGGCTGTGCACCTTCCGCTTTCCAACGAAGCTATTCTGGAAGCACAACTGCTGATGCTCCAGAGCCACAATATCCTTTCGCCAGCCAGTGGCGACCCCGTGACAGTGCCTTCACAAGACATGGTGCTCGGTCTCTACTACATCTCAAAGCAGCGCTCCGGGACAAAAGGCGAAGGACTCACATTCTACGGCACAGAAGAAGCTATCATTGCCTACAACGAAGGCCGCGTAGATGTTCATGCCCCCATTAAGTGCGTTGTCAACGACATTGACGAAAACGGCAACCCCATTCGTCACCTTGTTGAAACCACCATTGGCCGCATCATCATCAACGAAGTCATTCCGCAGGAAGTGGGATTCGTGAATGAAGTCATTGGCAAAAAGGCACTCAAGAAAGTCATCACGAAGGTAATTAAGGGAGTGGGTATGGCTCGCGCCTGTGAGTTCCTCGATGGTATCAAGAACCTCGGCTACAGCAAGGCCTACGAGGGTGGTCTGTCCTTTGTGCTCGACGACATTATCATACCAGAAGAAAAAGAGCAGATTGTGCAGGATGGTCACGACACCGTTGACCAGATTACAGCCAACTACTCCTTCGGTCTGATTACCGACAAGGACCGCTACCAGCAAGTCGTGGAAACCTGGACCAAGGTCAACGACAAGCTGAAAGCTACCCTGATGAAACAGATGACCGAGGCCGACCAGGGCTTCAACGCCGTTTTCATGATGCTCGACTCTGGTGCCCGTGGTTCTGCCGACCAGATTTCACAGCTTGCAGGTATGCGTGGTCTGATGGCTAAGCCCCAGAAGGCTGGTGCCAGCGACAACAGCATCATCGAGAACCCCATCCTGTCCAACTTTAAGGAAGGTATGTCCGTGCTCGAATACTTCATCTCCACCCACGGTGCCCGTAAGGGTCTGGCCGACACCGCCCTCAAGACGGCTGACGCCGGTTACCTCACCCGCCGTCTGGTTGACGTTAGCCACGATGTCATCGTGACTGAAGAAGACTGCGGCACGCTCCGTGGACTCATCTGCACAGCCTTGAAAGATGGCGACCGCGTAGTTGCCAGCCTTGAAGACCGCATCAAGGGCCGTGTTTCTGTGCACGACATTGTTCACCCTGCCACCAACGAACTCATTGTGGCCAGCGGCGATGAAATCACCGACCGCATTGCCCACGAGATTGAGGCAGCCGGCATCGAAAGCGTGGAAATCCGTTCCGTGCTCACCTGCGAAAGCAAGAAGGGTGTCTGCATGAAATGCTATGGCCGCAACCTGGCCACTCAGCGCATGGTACAACGCGGCGAGGCCGTGGGTGTCATTGCAGCACAGGCCATTGGCGAACCTGGTACACAGCTTACGCTCCGTACATTCCACGCTGGTGGTGTGGCTGGTAACGCAGCAGCTAATGCCCAGATAAAGGCCAAGAACCACTGCAAGCTGGAGTTTGAAGAGCTTCGCACCATCGACCGTCCAACAGCAGAACATCCTGAAGGCAAGATTGTCGTAGGCCGACTGGCCGAACTCCGTTTCCTCGATGTCAACACAGGCATCGCCCTCTCCACCGTCTCTGTTCCCTACGGAGCAAACCTCTACGTCAAGGACGGCGACATCGTGGAAGGCGGTACCGTCATTGCCGACTGGGATCCCTTCAACGCAGTCATTGTGACCGAATTTGCAGGTCGCGTTCAATTCGAAGGCGTGAAGGAAGGTCTCACCTACCGTGTGGAAACCGACGAAACCACAGGTCTGCGCGACCTCATCGTCATTGAAACTCGTGATAACAAGGGCATCGTGCCAATGGCTCATATCCTTGACGAGAATGGAAACCTGCTCCGCACTTACAACTTCCCAATCAATGGCCACATTTCCGTGGAAGACGGACAGGAACTCGCTGCCGGCGATGTGCTCGTGAAGATTCCGCGCTCTGTTGCCAAGGCTGGTGACATCACGGGTGGTCTGCCACGTGTTACCGAGCTGTTCGAGGCTCGCAACCCGTCCAACCCTGCTGTCGTTGCCGAAATCGACGGTGAAGTCACGATGGGTAAGGTGAAGCGCGGCAACCGCGAGGTCATCCTCACCTCCAAGGTGGGCGACGTGCGCAAATACCTCATTCCTCTGTCAAAGCAGATTCTTGTGCAGGAAAACGACTATGTGCGTGCAGGTACGCCACTCTCCGACGGTGCCATCACCCCGGCTGACATCCTGGCCATCAAGGGCCCGACAGCCGTACAGGAATACATCGTCAACCAGGTGCAGGACGTTTACCGTATGCAGGGTGTAAGCATCAACGACAAGCACTTCGAAATCATTGTTCGTCAGATGATGCGCAAGGTGCAGGTCAACGATGCCGGCGACACCAAGTTCCTTGAAGACGGTATTGTCGATAAGATTGACTTTATCGAAGAGAACGACCGCATCTGGGGCAAGAAGGTTGTTACCGACGCTGGCGACAGCGAGACCATGGTGCCTGGTATGATTGTTACCGCCCGCAAGTTGCGTGACGAGAACTCCATGCTTAAGCGCCGCGACCTGAAGATTGTGCAGACACGCGATGCCGTGCCCGCCACTTCCACCCAGATTCTGCAAGGTATTACCCGTGCAGCCCTTGGTGCCAAGAGCTTCGTCAGTGCAGCTTCCTTCCAGGAAACTACCAAGGTACTCAACGAAGCTGCCATCTCCGGCAAGAGCGACTCGCTCGACGGCATGAAGGAAAACGTTATCTGCGGTCACCTCATTCCTGCCGGTACAGGTCTGCGCGACTTCGAGAAGATTGTCGTTGGCAGCAAGGAGGAAATGGCCGAAGTGCAGCGCCGTCAGTTCAATCCCGACATCTCTTTTGCTGCATTCGGCAACTAAACAGTCCCATCGCTCCTTTTCATAAAAAGGACAACCTCATAACTAAAGTTCCGCTGGCTCACCGAATGTGTGAAGCCAGCGGAACTTTCTTGTCAGGGTAGGGTAGTCAGTTGCCTACCAAAGTCCCTGCTCCCAAGTGGGCTGCCCATCGGTCACCTCTTCGGCAGGGTCTGTGCCGCGCTCCCTGGCGCTGGGGTCAAGCTCGCCTGCTTCATCCACACCGCCATATTTCAGGCCGTTACTGCTGCTGACGGCATCGCTCACGCTGCTGAGCAACACTTCCGATGCAAACGGATGCAATACCACTGCTGGAGTCATATATGTCTTTTTCATAATCTGTAGCACGTTTACTGGTTATACACTTTCTTCCCGTTCACAATGTAAAAGCCCTTGGGCAACGTCTTCAGCCTGTCCGCCGTGCCCATGCGCACGCCGCTGACGCTATAGACAGCACCGGTCTGCATGACACCGCCGATGCCCTCAATCTCCGCCGCCGTGTCATCAATGAAGAAGCGCACCTTGGCATACGACTCATCCACCTCCGTCAGCACATCGTAGAAGTCGAAGTAGCCGCGAAACGCCTTCATCTTCGTCGCGCCCATAGAATAATAGAACTTGTTGCCACTGAGGAACAGCGTCTTCTCGGGCACAGCCGTATTGGCGGCATAGGTGCCGATGAACTCGCTCCACTGCTTGCGCGTCCGCTTCACCGTGGCCACGGTCGGCTCCTCCTCCGGGTCAACGTCCACGCCGTCCACCGTAAACTCGCTGACAGCCGCCGACACCTTGATGAGGTAGGGGTGGTTCGCCTCGATGGCATCCGCATCGCTGAAGTTCACGCTCAAGCCAGCGACATTGCCGTCCTCGTCCTCTTCCACTTCATAACCCATAAAGTCCGCCAGCTGCACATCGCTGCCGAAAGCAGCTTTCACCTGTGCCTCCGTCATGGCGAAAGGCAGGCAGATGGTGCTCCACTCGTCGGCCCTGATGGTGCGCTTCAC
>R20__coassemble_901_pt1 | contig 19494 bp, 11 predicted proteins | sample R20__metabat2_low_PE_030 | metagenome-assembled genome bin R20 | reverse complement strand
AGTAGCACCCCATCGCTACTGCCGCAACACCCCGTCGCTACTACTGCAACACCCCAGTGCTACTGCCGCAACGCCGGGGTGTTGCCTGTTCACCGATGTTCATTGTCTGTGTAACCGCCCCCGATGAAAGGCAGTATGAAAGTGACATGAAAGTGAAAAATTCACTTTCATCCACTTTCCCTGCTGATTTACTGCATGTTAACTGCCAAATTATGAAAGTGAAAGTGAAATGGGAATTTTTTATGATTGTTCGCTATCATACCACCGCGATGCACAGGGGAGGGTGCTTATTTGGTGGCAACCTGAACTTTTTTGTTCTTTATTCTTGCGTTGTCTGCTGCTTTTTTGTAATTTTGCCACCATGTTTACAACAATCGTACTTGACTGGTTCCGACACAACGGGCGCGATTTGCCCTGGCGGCACACTGCCGACCCCTACGCCGTGTGGCTGAGCGAGGTGATTTTGCAACAGACTCAGGTGAAGCAGGGCATGGACTACTGGCTGCGCTTTACGCGGCGGTGGCCACGGGTGGAGGATTTGGCTGCTGCCACCGAGGACGAGGTACTGCGTGAATGGCAGGGCCTGGGTTACTACAGCCGTGCCCGCAACCTGCACGCGGCGGCAAAGCAAATCGTTGCGGCGGGGAAGTTTCCCGATACCTTGGAAGGCATCAGGCAGCTGAAGGGGGTGGGTGACTACACGGCTGCGGCCATTGGCAGCATTGCTTTCGGGCTGCCCGCCGCCGTGGTCGATGGCAATGTCTATCGGGTGTTGGCCCGCCACTACGGCATTGACACCCCCATCAACACGACGCTGGGCAAAAAGGTTTTTACAGCCTTGGCGCAGTCGCTCCTGCCCCCCGACCAGCCGTCGGCTTTCAATCAGGCCATGATGGATTTCGGAGCCATCCAGTGTACGCCGCAGACGCCACGGTGCGTAGTTTGTCCTCTACAGGAAACCTGTGATGCCTTGCATACGGGTCGTATCAGCCGGTTGCCAGTGAAGCAGAAGACTTTAAAGGTGCAGACACGTCATTTGTCTTATCTGTATTTGCGTAGTGATGGCCGGACGGCCATGCGCCGTCGCCCTGCCGGTGACATCTGGCAAGGGCTGTGGGAACCTGTATTGTTGGTCGATGATGGTGCACCGCATCTCCCCTTGTCGGAATCACTGTCTGCGGCCTTACGGATGGATGCCATCCTCCTGCGCCGGCAGGTGAAGCATGTGCTGACCCACCGCATTCTGCGGGCCGACTTCTATTTTCTGGAAAATTCCGTCCAGCCCTCCCTCCCAGCCGATTATCATTGGATAGCAGAGGCGGAGCTCGGAAACTATGCTCTGCCCCGATTGATAGAATTACTTCTTGCTTCCTTGCCTGAAGCGTGATTTTTCTCACCCCCGTCACCTCGCCGTCGTTTCAGTTCTAAACGTCCTGCTGGACTTGGGAAAGAATGAGTAGATGGTGGTGCGGCATCCTTGGATTTCTCCGTAGATGGTGTAGGTGTCGTGGTCGTACCAAATGCGGTCGTAGATGAAATCGCTGATGAAATGCTCTTGTGCCAGAGAGTAGATGGCCCACTTGCCATCGGGGCGCATGACATGGGCATGGTAGTTGTGGATGGATATGTTGGTATAGAGAGGCGGCAGGAGGAGGTGACGGCGGTAGGCTATGATGCCCAATAGGCCGGCGCACCGGATATACTGGAACTCCTGGTAGAAGTCTTCGGCGGCAAGGTATTCTTCAACGAGCGGCTGAGGCAGGTCTTTGGGTGAGAAATGTGCCAATGCACAGGTCGTGTCGATGGTAATCCAGACTTTCAGCCTCCGTTCATCGGCTCCGAGCGGTACGCTGAGCAGGTGGTCGTAGGTGTAGTATTTCCGAATGTTCAGTCTTCGGTTATATTCCAGCGTATTGACAAACAGCACATCGGGGAAGCGGCTGGAGAGGTAGAGGGCGATGCCGTAGGTGAGGCAGAGGTTGGAGAAATTGCCTTCGTGGACGAGGTAGCAGTTCTGGGTGAGCGTGAAGATGTAGTTGGACAGTGGAAGTGCTCTCAGCCGCATCTGCGGGGAGATATGGTAGAATTTTCCTTGCTCTAATGAGGTTTCTTTGCGGCGCGGTATTTTGGGATGGGTGCCGATGGTGAACTGTAGCAGCTTCTGGTAGTTTTCTCCGTTGTATCGCATGAAATGCTGTGCGCGCTGGTCTTTACGGCGGAACAGGATGAAGCTTTGGCTGTTCCAGATGTTGAAGGAGAGCGCGTGGCGGAGTGAAAGTGTCTTGTCTTCGGTAAAGACCTGGTTAATGGCTAACCGGTGGCGTTGTCGGAATGGAGATTCAATAGCGTTTGCATTGTTAGCTACAGGATGGGGTATCTTTTGCAAATGTAGCATCTGGCTGCGGGCATTCCATGCCTCTTCTTCGGTATATGCCACCTCATAGGGCAAGGCCAGCCGGAAAAATTCCACAGACATTTCCTGCAGGCGGATTCCGTCCCATGTTTGCACTTCTGTCGGCAAGGAGTTCTGAATGCGATACAATGTGTGGCTGTGGGGCAGGAAGTGGAAACTGATTTGAACGCCATAGACACGGAAGTAGGTGACTCGTTCCGTCTGGTCGTGGAAGACGCTGGTATGCTTTTGGGGATGATGGCACAGGTGAACAAACAGACGGGCGGCCATGCCTTTGATGTAATTGTAGCAGACAAGCCGTGCTCCCCACGGGCGTTTCACGACGGTGTTGAGCAGATTGAGTGAAGCCAGAATGCAGAATGTTTCGCGGGGTGTGCTGGGTGGAAACAGTCGTTCCACTATGACGGCTGCTTCTATAGCATGACACATTTCCAAGGGATGCCTTGGTGCTGTTGTGGAGTTGTAGATTCTTCGGACCTCTGCTTGATAGTCGATGCGTTTAGGTAATTAAGTTGGATTGGAACAAATTAGGTTGGGCAGAAGCGTTACAGTTGGTTTAGTCCATGGAATAGCAGGTGGGGGGCTTGAGTGACGCAGTTCTGAAGGTCGTCTGCCAGCTGGAAGGTGTTGCCGCCGGTGAGATAGACTTGCAGGTCGGGGTATTGCGGCAGGAGGTGGCGGATGTAGCCCTCAATTTCGAAGCGGGTGCCGTGGATGGCACTTGATGTCATGCAGGTTCGGGTGTCGAAGCCCATGAGCGGAGTGTCAGGTACGGCTTCAAAGAGGGGCAGTTGGGCAGTATGTTCGTGCATGGCCTTTAATCGGAGTTGAACACCTGGGGAGATGACTCCGCCGATGAGTTTGCCTTCACGGTTGATGAGGTCGTAGGTGATGCAGGTGCCGGCATCGATGACCAGGAGTGTGCGGCCCGGAGACAGCGCCAATGCCCCCAAGTCGGCAGCCAGGCGGTCGGCCCCATACCCCTTGGGAACCCCATGTAGTTTGCAATCGGACAAATTGCTGTTTACAATTTTCCCGTCGGGTGACGGAGAGGCATCGATGCCGAGGAGCAGGGTGGGGAGGTCACACTTCCGGAGGGCATCTATCAGCGTGGGGTCTTCACCGGCAACGGTGGAGATGACACAACGCTCAAGGGGAAAAGCAGTCGTCAGTCTGCTGAAAACCTCGGTCCACGATGTGGCAAGGTGTTCGAAGTGTACAAAACAGTCGCCATCGGCGATGGCCAGCTTTGCAGATGTGTTGCCTATGTCGATGAGCAGCTTCATGGTTTCTGTATTTTCGCTATTGGCTACGCTAAGGGTTCACTTTTAATTTATATATCTTACTGTATCCACCGAATTCTGGCGCATATTCGCATTGGGCTTGTACTGTTCCAGACTGGTATTGGCCAGTTCGGGTGATGTAGTAGTCGAGGTCGATGGTGGTCGTGCCACGGCGGAAGTGGTTGAAAAAGATGCTGGTTTCTGTGTCGTGCAACTCCAGGTAGCAGCCGCGTGTGCCCATCCATTGATAGCCGGAACGTGTTTGCCTGGGCTCCATACAGGCTGCATGGCGTGAAGTGACACTGACAAAATCCATGTCGCGGTCAGCATGGATGATGTGGCGGACACGGAGGATGCTGCCGATTGTTAATGAGGAATGAGGAATGAGGAATGAGGAATTGTCTGTGTCCAGTCCATTTCCTAATTCCACCCATTCTTCTCCCTGTTTAAGGTAAAGTTTACGTTCCACAGAAAGTTCGCCGGTGGTGTAGGTGTTCAGTTTCTCAGCCTCTTCCAGGAATGTGCCACGGACATATCCCCAAGAGATGCCTGGGGAATGCTTCTCCACGGAGAGTGTGGCTACAGATGAGTTTTTAAGTTCCTGAGTTTCAGAAATGCTGCGGTTCCCTTCTGTTTTTAGGACAATAGTTTTTTTGTCGAGCTTCATCCTTGGTGTCTCAGCCTTGCGTACTGTTTCGTCTGGTGAGAGGGTTATCAGATAGTCGGCCACATCAATGGCATTGAGAGGGTTGCCCCATAGCTGTGTCTGCTTCTGACGCAAAAGCCAAAGTTGCATATCGTGGAGCAGGGCGCTCTCCGACTTGTCCGCCAAATCCTTGCTGAGACAGCGCATGGCAGCTAACTGGGTGGGGATGCGGTAGTCTTGCCAGGAGTAATAGGCACGATCCGTGGCAAAGTAACGTCCCAATCCAGGCTTATAGACCAGATAATGCTTGACGGATTCCACGAATTTCTTGGCTTGGGCTTTTCGCTGGAATCGCTGCAGGATGCAAGCTCCCTTGGCACGTCCATAGATGGTGAGCGTGTTGAGGTCTTTGGCCAGTTCGTCAAGATAAGTGACAAGCATCAGACTGTGTGTGCTAGTCTGAACCAAAGCCTTTCCTCCTGCCGGGCAGATGGCCATATAACGCAAGTCGAAGTCGGTGGGTTGCAATGTCTCCTTCTGAGCCTTTCTGCGAGTAAAAGTCTCCACCTCATGTTTGTTGAGGAAACGCAAAGCTTTTTCCTGCATTCTTTCTATGTCGTTTGGCAAGGGAAGGCCCAACCTGTGCATATAGTTCTGCAGTTTGTCGAGGTGTTCGGCTACAGCCAGTGTGATGTAAGGACTGCCTTCCATGCCTTTGAACCAGCTCCACGAACCGTCAGCCAGTTGCAATTCTTTCAATTTTTTCTGAGCATCGTCGGCTCGCCGCTGTGCTTCTGTGGTGTCAAAGTCTTTAATCACGCTGTCACCCAAAACTGAAAGACGGTCGTACAGACTCAGCATGACAAGGTTAGAATAGATGGCTGCTGCATAGCAGGGGGCATTGTCGTGACTTGGCAACTGCAGACCACGCAGCGACTGGAACACGTCGATGGCAGGGTTGTCGGTATAGCCAATGCTGAGTGTGCGGTGGGTGGCCGTCGGACTGTTGCCATTATATAAAGATGTAAGGTCGATGTCCTTGGTGCTGGCCCCCTCTAAGTAGAACGGAATATTCTCCGTCACCAGTTCTTGAGTGGAGAGCACCAGCAGCAAGTTGCGTTCACCGTCGGAACAGCTGCCGTCGGTGGCCGTGATTTCGCAGACCACATCTTCGGAAAGCGTACCTTCCGGTATGTTGAAGGTGACAATGGCGGAGCCGCCTTGTTCGGCCACGAACTTTTTGTTTTGTTTATAGACTACCGTGCGCTCATCTTTGGCCAACAGCAGTCGCATGGTGGCAGTACCTTCAATGTTGACTTCTGATTTGTTGAAGATGCGTGCCTGAATGGTGGCCTGGTCAGCAGTCCGCAGGAAACGCGGCAACTGTGGCTGCACCATGAAGTCCTTACTGGCTACGGCGGAGGCCGTTATCAGTCCATACCGTACATCCTCTGTGTGGGCAAAGCCCAAAAATTTCCACTCCGTAAGGCTTTCCGGCAAGGTGAAGGCAATCTGCACGTTGCCATCGGCATCTGTTCGGAGGTTGGGGCAGAAGAATGCCGTTTCGTTGAAATTGGTGCGTAGGCTGACCACCTGTCCGCCAATCTCCCCGGCATCGCTGCTGCCTTCCTCTTCTGTTTCTGCAGCTTCCGCAGCACTGTCGGCAGTTGCCTTTGCAGCTCTGTTCGTTGCCATGCTTTCAGGCGCAGCACTGGCCATCAGGACAGGAGCCTCTGCTACGGCATCATACTGCTGAACGGAGCGTTTAGTGGCTCGTGCGGCCAGCCCTCCACTGCTTTTCATACCGTATAAAAGGCCACGCCCATATCGTCCCATCCCCTGATACCCCTCCAGCATATCGAACTCGGTCGGCATCAGACTCCTGAACGGCGCCTGGTGGTACATATTGAGGGTTTGGGTATAGGTGGGGTGGGAGTGGATGCAGTGCAGGTTGCTGATACGGGTGACAAACGGAATGCTGAACCGCCAGCCAAAGCTGCTCAGTTCGTCCAGCGAAGCGTCGTACATGCTGGCCAGCACTTCAGCACCATCAACGCCCTTTTCCTGCTTGTCTTTCACGGTGAGCGTCCATGTTTCCTGCTGCCCTGGTGTGAGGTGGTCACGGAAGGTGTGCCACGTCAGGTTCAGCTTCTTGTCGGGCTTGGGGACAGTGATGGTCTTCTGCTCCCTGTGAACACGTCCGTTCTTCACGTAGAAGACGGTGACGGTGGCACCGTCGCCCCATTCCTTCTGGCAGACAATGCGCTTGTGGAGGGTTTCGCCCACCAGCTGCTGAGCCTGGTCTATGACTTTCTCGCCAGCCACCACGTAATAGAACACATACGCCTCTTTGTCCTCCGGAGTATAGTCAATGTCAATGCTTTCGCCCGGATATGCCTCCTTCCTGGAGAGTTTCAGCGGGTCTGGCTTTTCCGCCTCAGCCTTCTTCTTTGGCTTCAGGGGGATGACGTAATGGATGCTTGTCTGGTGGCTTTCTCCGGCATTGTCGGTCACGTTGGCCTTGATGCGGACAAGCAGCTTTTCACCCTCGTAGGCATCTTCCATGTATTCCTTGACAAGCCCATAGTCCGATGGCCGGAAAGCAATGCTGGCCTGCCCCTGTCCGTTGGTTTCGATGTCCTTGCTTTCCACGGTTTGCCATCTGCTGTTGCCCCAATAAAAGAAGCGTTGCTTGGCGACTTCGAGCGTGTAGCTGACCTTGGCCTCCGCCACGGTAATGCCAGCGAATGTCTCTGCCTTCAGCAGGGCAGTAATGCTGTCCTTTGCAGTGTAGGTTGTGGTGTCTTTCTGGAACGCCACGCTGTAGGTGGGGCGCTTGTATTCCTCCACCTGAACACTCTGACTGGCAACGACCGTGTAGCTTCGTCTTTGTCGGGCATCCTTCAGGCTCAGGTGGCAGGTGCCCAATTTGCACGCCGCAGGCAAGATGAAATCAAACGTGAGCGTGCCCATGCCTCCCGGCGACAGCGTGTCGCTCACCGTCTCTTTTCCGTCGGGAGTGCGCAGGATAAACAGATAGCAGCCCTCTTTCACAACATGGGTTTCATCGCCCAGCATGGCATAAAGCAGGGCAGAGGCGTGGATGGTCTGCCCCGGGCGGTAAATGCCCCGGTCAGTAAACAGGTTGCCATGCACAGCCAGCTTCTCCGTGTAGGGATAATCATAATGGTAGATATAGCTCATCTCGGTGGCATCCTCCCGATAAGTGTCAAGGGCAGAAACATCCTTCGTGGCTCGCATCTGGCGGTAAGTCTTCGAACCGAAGACCACCTCCCCCTGCTTGTCGCTCCGCAGGGTGTCGTATGTGTCATCCGTATGATTCCTGTACAGGAGCACCTGGACATCGCTGCGTGGCAGGCCTGTCTTTCTGTCCAGCGTAAAGGCGTGTACCTTATTGTCTGGCGTGTAGAAAAGGGCATGATGCAGCGTGGTGACGCAGATTTCGCTGATAGCGGTATCTTCTGTAGCCGTTGCCAAGAGCACATAGCGGCCAGCCTCCAGAGTCAGTGAATCCTGGAGCGAATCGTTCACGGCCAAATAAGTCCTCCTCCCCTCGGCAATGGCTTTCGGCGTACTGAGTTCATATTTCCGTCCCATCAGCCTTCTCCCGTTCAGTCTGGGCTGTCCATGCTTGTTTTTCCCGTTGTATTGAAGCAACTGCAACGTAACCCTTGTGGCATTCCTTGCTTCTATCCTGATGCCGAAAGGCATGTCTGCAAGGATATTCTCAGCCACGTGCAGGTTGACCGACGTGGACATGATGCCGTTCACTTCCTCTTCCAGCCTGTTGGCCACCAGCTTGCCAGCTTCAATGTCGTGCGTCGAATCCCTCAGGGCTTCCAGCCGGCGGCAGAATAGCTGCCGGCCAGCTGGCGTATGGTGTTCCGTGTTTTCCAGTTCACGCAGTCGCAGCATGGCATCGGAATTGCGGTCGCCCCTTGCCTGATAAATGCGCCGAGCCCTGGCATAGAGCGAATCAAGCCCCTCCCTGCTGCGTTTGCCGCTCCGCTGCTGGCCATATATGTCCCAGTGGCTCTCCACGAAATCCAACATCACGGCCAGCATATTGTGCCCGTAGTATTTGCTGCCCTTGCCTTGTCTGATGAGGGGAATATAGTCCTTGCTCCGTTCCCCGGCCAACACATTCATCCCTTCCAGTACCAGTCCAAAATGCTCTTGAGCCAACTGCGTATATCTTTCCTGTGTCTCCGCATCGAAGTCGCTGATGTGACTATTTTTCATTTCATGGTAAGCCGTGGCCAGCACACCGTGGACGATGGACTTCAGCGTCGCAGTTGCTCCCATGGAGAGTTCACCGTCAGGGCGGTCCAGCCCCTCCAGCTCATGCTCCAGGGCTTTCACATCGACAGCAAAGCTGTCCGGGTCCACATCGCTGCGCGCCTCCATGCGCGTAATGAGCGCCTTGATGCGCTCGGGATAAGTCTTGGCATCGCCGCTGATACAGCACAGAACAAAGGCCAACAAGAAGACAACTCTTTTCATGTTTCCGACAGGATATACCGTTATAGTTTTCATGTTTCCGACGGGTTCTACCGCCATGGTTTCATGTTTCCAATTGCAAATATAGAGACTTTCCCATCAAAATCTTGGGAAATGATTGGCTTTTTACGGAATTTTTGCGAATTTTGCACATTGAAAAACCTCACTTAACAAATAACTATGAAAAAACTGACATTCTTTGTATGGTTACTGGCAATGGCTTGCAATATCCAAGCCCAGCCGCGCAAGCAGAATTTTGACATGGATTGGCGCTTCCATCGTGGTGGTGCCGTGAATGCGGAATGTGTGGGATTCGATGATTCGAAGTGGCGGTTGCTGAATGTGCCGCATGATTTCAGCATGGATGCCGTGTTCGATACGTTGGACTACCGGCAGCGTAATGCTGACTGGACTTCGGTGCAGGTGGGCCCCTTTTCGCGCTTGAGCATTGGCGACTGGGACACAGGACAGACCGTCGGTGGCGAGGGTTGGTATCGCAAGGCATACACACTGCCACTCCGACAGGGGCAGACGGCCAAGGACTATCTCCGTACCCACGAGGTGACCCTTCAGTTCGATGGCATTTACAACCAGTCGGAAGTTTGGGCGAATGGCCGTAAGGTGGCTTTCAATGTCTATGGCTACATGCCTTATAAGGTAAGTCTTAACGACTGCTTTACCAGCGACGGCAAAGTACTCATAGCAGTGAAAGCCGTCAACGAAGGGCTGAACTCACGTTGGTATGCTGGCAGCGGTATGTTTCGCCATGTCTGGTTGGTGACTACAGACAAGATGCACCTTGATGAATGGAATCTCTTTGTGGACGCCTCCGATGTGGATTTGAAGGCACGGACGGCCAACGTCAATATCTCACTTACCGTTTTCAATGAACCGCTTCCCAAGACTGCCGGCAGTCTTTGTGTGGATATCATTGCTCCCGACGGCAAGAAGGTGGCACATGGTGAGACTCCCTTTGTCATGGACGAAGAACCTCTGCGGATGAAATGCGCACCGTTGGTTATCAATGATGTCAGGCTATGGTCAGTAGATAATCCCCTGCGTTATATAGCACAGATATACTTGCGGAAGAACGGCAACCAGGAATGTGAACGTCTGGCCATTCCCTTTGGTATTCGCAAAATAGATTTTTCTGCCAAAGAAGGATTCAAGCTGAACGGTGTGCCCATGAAACTGCGTGGCGGCTGTGTGCATCACGACAACGGGCTGCTTGGAGCAGCAGGCATTGACCGGGCGGAGGTACACAAGGTGGAGCAGTTCAAGCAAATGGGGTACAATGCCGTGCGTTGCTCACACAATTTGCCTACCGAGGCCTTTCTCTATGCTTGCGACAGCCTTGGTCTGTTGGTGATTGATGAAGTGTTCGACCAATGGGAGGAAGCCAAGCGTCGTCAGGATTATTCCAATTACTTCTCGAAACCTAAGCAGTTGATGAAAGACGGAAAGGTGGCGATTCTGAAAGATGTGACCAATGCCGAATACGACGTAGCCCTGATGGTGCGTCGCGACCGCAACCATCCCAGCGTTGTCTGCTGGAGCATTGGCAACGAAATTGCCCAGCGTGCCGACGAACCCCGTGGACGTGAAATCGCCCAGATGCTGACCTCTACGATTAAGCAGCTTGACCCGACACGCCCCACAACCATTGCCGCCAACGACTTCTGGGACCGCCGTCAGTTCAAGTGGGACAGCGACATCTACCGTGCCTTTGAGCATGTGGATTGGGCTGGCTACAATTATAAGTGGGATCGTTACGAACCAGACCATGCAGCCTATCCCGAGCGCATCATCTTCGGCAGTGAATCCTTCCCCAAGGAAATGGCACAAAACTGGAACCTGATTGAAAAGTATCCTTATCTTATCGGCGATTTTGTCTGGACAGCCATCGACTATGTGGGTGAAGCCGGACTGGGACACACTTTTGAACGCTCCGATAACCGTTGGGTGCAGTTCCTGTCCTGGCCCTGGTTCAATGCCTGGTGCGGCGACCTTGACTTGGCTGGCAACAAGAAACCACAGTCCTATTATCGTGATGTGCTGTGGGGCAGGACAAGGATTGCTATGGCGGTGCGACCCGCTTTACCCGAAGGTGAACGTGAAGATGTGAACGGTTGGGGCTGGACGGCAGAGGAATGTCACTGGAACTGGGCCGATGGCTATCTGCCAGTGGAATTGCGTCCAGAAAACTATCAGACAACCAATGTAAAGGGGCGGGTGCAACATCATGTGCAGGCTAAACGCGGTGACAAGATGCGCGTGAATGTATATAGCCGTGAACCGCGTGTGCGGTTGTTGCTCAATGACGAAGTGGTGGGTGATGCCGATGTGAACATGGAAACCTATACCGCGACCTTTGAACTGCCTTTCACTCCTGGCACCCTGACTGCACAGACACTTACCAGCCGGGCAGCTGCCGCAGCGGTCAGTTTCACGACGGCTGGCAGCCCGGCCAAACTGTTCCTGGAGGCCGACCGCACCCAAATATCGTGCAACCCCTCCGACCTCTCCTACATCAGCATCCGCGTCGTGGATGCCGACGGCAACCTCTGCCCCACGGCGGAACTTCCGCTACAAATCAGCTACAGCGGCAAAGCCCACTTGACAGCAGGCACAGGCCACCCTTATGACATGAAAAGCTTTCGCAGCCTGTCTCCCGTCACCTTCCGTGGACAGGCACTGGCCATCCTGCAACCACAGGGCGAACCGGGCACTTGCACCGTGACCGTACAGGCACAAGGACTGCTCCCCGCGACGCTCGACATCAAAATGAAGTAACCTCTCACAACATTGGTTAAAAGAGTAACGCAAACGTTTAACAAACGCTAAAATCCTTTGCAGCCTCCGTGCGAAATCCTATCTTTGCGGCGTTTTTTAGTAGAGAGAAAACACGAATGAAAAAAGTCACATCAGCGATAACCGTGTTGACTGCCGCATTGCTGGGATTCACTTCCTGTGCAGACAAATACAACATCATAGGTACCTCCATGCAGTCTGTCTATGACGGTAAAATGGTTTATCTGAGCCACACCATTGACGGCAAGGACGCTTCGGTCGATTCGTGCGAAATCGTGCACGGGCGGTTCGCTATGACTGGCAACCTCGACTCCGTGATGTGCGTAACGCTCGACATGGGCGATTTCCATCTGCCCATCGTCCTGGAGGAAGGCGACATCATGGTCAGCTCCGAGGGGCAGTCCATCAGGGTGGAAGGTACCCCGCTGAACGACAAGCTGTATGCTTTCCTCACCTCACGCGACTCGCTCATCATGCTTCTGGCTGAGCTGCCGCGCCGCGAGAGCCAGATGATTCTGGAAGGCTACGACCACGATGACATTATGCGCACGTTGGGTTCAGAAGAAGCTGAACTCCGCATGGCGATGGACAGGCTGGAAACGGGATTCATCACCAGCAACTTTGATAATATATTGGGCGTAAGTTGGTTCATGGAACTTTGCAATGACACTTACCAGCGTTTTGGTTATCCGAACACGACGCCGCAGATTGACGAAATCTATGGGCGTGCGCCGGAGGCTTTTCGCAACAAGAAGGAGGTGCGCGACTACATGAAGCTTTGCGAGGGAAAATAGCACAGAGATAATATAGAGCAATACTGATAAAAGGCAGAGGACACAGGGTCAAAACTCCGTGTCCTCTGCCTTCTTTGTGTCCTCTATGCTCTATCCATTCATGGAAATGAGGAACTCCTCGTTGTTCTTGGTTTTCTCGATGTAGTTCATCACGGTGTCCATAGCCTCGAGCGGCGTCATGTCGGCAATGTGCTTGCGCAGTACCCACATGCGGTTGAGGGTGGTCTGGTCTTGCAAGAGATCGTCGCGACGTGTGGAGGAGGCAATGAGATTGACGGCTGGGAAGACGCGCTTGTTGGCCAGTTGGCGGTCGAGCTGCAGTTCCATGTTGCCTGTGCCCTTGAATTCCTCGAAGATGACTTCGTCCATCTTGCTGCCTGTGTCGATGAGGGCCGTGGCAATGATGGTGAGCGAGCCGCCGCCCTCGATGTTGCGTGCTGCGCCGAAGAAGCGCTTGGGCTTGTGGAGTGCGTTGGCATCGACACCGCCGGAGAGGACTTTTCCGCTGGCGGGACTGACGGTGTTGTAGGCCCTGGCCAGACGGGTGATGGAGTCGAGGAAGATGACGACGTCGTGGCCGCATTCCACCATGCGCTTGGCTTTCTCCAGGACGATGCCGGCTATCTTCACGTGGTTTTCGGCTGGTGCGTCGAAGGTGGAGGCGATGACTTCGGCATTGACGGTGCGGGCCATGTCGGTGACTTCCTCGGGACGCTCGTCGATGAGCAGCATCATAAGGTAGGCCTCGGGGTGGTTGGCTGCGATGCTGTTGGCAATGTCTTTCATCAGCAGTGTCTTACCCGTCTTGGGCTGTGCCACGATGAGGGCACGCTGGCCTTTGCCGATGGGCGAGAAGAGGTCAACGATGCGCGATGACTTACTGTCGCCGCTGCCTTTGCAAAGCTGGAATTTCTGGTCGGGGAAGAGGGGAGTGAGGAATTCGAAACTCATGCGGTTGCGCACCTGCTGAGGGTCGCATCCGTTGATTTTCACCACGTCGGCCAGGGGGAAGAATTTCTCGCCGTCTTTTGGCGGACGCACGAAGCCTTCGACCACGTCACCCATCTTCAGTCCCCAGTGTTTGATTTGTTGCAGGTTGACATAGACGTCGTCGGGGCTGGGCAGGTAGTTGTAGTCGCTGCTGCGCAGGAAACCGTAGTTGTCGATAATCTCCAGTACGCCTGTCACTTTCACGATGCCGGCAAAGTCGTAGTATTTTTCTTTCTGCACGGCCTTCTTTGCGGCGGTGTTCTCCTTGCTGGCTTCGGGGAGGGGTGCACTTTCTTTCTGTGGCATGAAGGACGGTGCGGGGGATTGGAAGGCGGCATCGAGTGGCGGAATATCCTTGATGATGATGAAATCGGTGCCGTCTATCGGAAGGTTGACGGCTGCCTCCACGGATCCTTTGCTGATGATTTGTTCCTTGTGGGCTTCGTCTGGTGTGTAGGTTGCCTCGGGGATGGCATCAAATTCTGCGGTGGCTTCGGCTGCAGCTTCGGGCTTGGTGTCCTCCTTTGCTTCAGTCGCTGTGTCGGCTTTTGGTGCAGGTTCATCGGTCAGAGGTGTGGTGGTGTCTTGTTCTGGAGCCGTTTCCTCTTCCTTTTTCTTTCTGCTGCGCTTCTTGGGCTGGGCAGCTTCTGCCTCAGGCTGAGGGGTGCTTTCTTCCTTTTTCTTTCTGCCGCGCTTTTTGGGTGTTTCTGCTTGCACCTCTGGCTCGGCCTGGGGTGCTTCTGCTTCGGCGGAGGTTATCGGTGTGAGCATGTCTTTTTCTTCTTGCGAAAGGCTGCCGAAGAGGGTGTCGTCGAGTGTCACCTGCATCTTCTTGTCAATCTTTTTAGTCTTGGTCTGTGATGCGGAATAGACGCGGTCAACATTTTTCACGCTGACCCGTGCACGTTTGCGGGTTGGCTTTTCTGCGGCTGAGGACTGGGCGGCTGCTTCTGCCTGTTCGTCGATGATATGAAACATGAGTGTCGCCTTGTCGGTCTTGTCGGCATTCTTGATGCCAAGCTCGGTGGCTATGGCCTGTAGTTCTGCCAACTCCTTGTTGTTGAGTTGTTCTAAATTGTACATAAGATGGTTATGTGTGGTAAAATGGCGTATGACCATCACCTGTGGTCATGCTTCCTTTTTGTATTATTCTCTTAAATGGTGAATTGAAATAAGACGGAAAAATGCCTTCTGAGGGGGGCTGGCATTGCCTGAATGCCTCAGAATTCGTTGCAAAGGTAAGAATTATTTACGATGTACGATGTACGATGTGCTGTTTTTTTTGCAAAAAGGCAAGATTTTTTTTGAAAAGGGCGTTGTGCACCCATTATTTGCCTCCGTCGGAAAGGACGGCTTTGTTGATGCTGTCGATATAGTTGAGCAGTTCGTCTCGGCCTGTGCGGTTGGCGCTGCTGGTGACGAAGTGTGGAGGCAGTGTTTCCCAGTTTTCTTTCAGACTTTCAAGGTAGGCATTTACGGAGGCTGCGATTTTCCACCGGCTCAGCTTGTCGGCCTTGGTGAAGACGAGGGCGATGGGCACACCGTTTTCGCCGCAGAAGGCAAGGAAGTCCAGGTCCTTCTGCTGTGGTTCGTGGCGGATGTCGATGAGTACGAACAGACAGGTGAGTTGCTGGCGGTCAAGCACATAGTGGCTGATGAGGTTCCACAGCTTGTCCATTTCCCGCTTACCGCGTTGTGCATAGCCGTAGCCTGGCAAATCGACCAGATACCACTGGTTGTTGATGAGAAAATGGTTCACCAGCAGGGTCTTGCCCGGGGTGCTTGATGTCTTGGCCAGGCCTTTGCGCTCGGTCAGCATGTTGATGAGTGACGATTTGCCCACGTTGCTGCGGCCAATGAAGGCATATTCTGGCAGGGTCGTCTGGGGGCACATGTCTGCCCGTGGACTGGAACCCGTAAATGTTGCTGAGACTATTTTCATGGAAATTAGGAATGTGGAATTAGGAATGTGGAATTAGGAATGTGGATTTAATTAAATTCACTAAGTTCAAGCCAGCGCATTTCTTTTTCGTCCAGTTCGGCGCAGAGCAGGGGCAGGCGTTTGCTGAGACGAGTGATGACCTCCACGTCGGTTGTGCCGCCACAGAGGGCTGTGTTGATTTCTGCTTTCTCGACTTCCAATGCGGCAATGTCGCGTTCCAGCTGCTCGTATTCGCGTTTTTCCTTGAAGGTGAGTTTGCGGACACGGGCTGTGCCGTCGTTACGGCTGACGGTTGCAGCCTGTGGCTTGTCGGCCTTTCTGTCTGCCGAGGCGTTTGTTGCTCTTCGTTGCTCCTCTGTCTGCCATTCGCGATATTGTGTATAGTTGCCGGGGAAGTCACGCACCTTGCCTTCACCCTCGAAAACCAGCAGGTGGTCAACCACCTTGTCCATGAAGTAGCGGTCGTGACTGACGATGATGAGGCATCCCTTGAACTGCCGCAGGTATTCCTCCAGAATCTGCAATGTCACGATGTCGAGGTCGTTGGTTGGCTCATCGAGGATGAGGAAGTTGGGCGACCGCATCAGCACCGTGCAGAGGTAGAGTCGTCGCCGCTCGCCGCCGCTGAGTTTGTAGATATAGGAACGCTGTTCGGCTGGGCTGAACAGGAAGTGTTGCAGGAATTGGCTGACGGAGAGTTTCTGCCCGCCTCCCATATCGACATATTCGGCAATGTCGCGGACGGCATCGATGACCCGCTGTTCGGGCTTGAAGGTCATGCCTTCCTGCGAGTAGTGACCAAAGCGCACGGTTTCGCCAATCTCGATGCGGCCTTTGTCGTGGGGTTCAAGCCCCAGCAGCATTTTCACGAAGGTGGATTTCCCTGTGCCGTTGTTGCCGACGATGCCCATCTTTTCGTAACGGCTGAAAATGTATTCAAAGTCCTTCAGGATGACTTTCTCGCCGAAGGCTTTGCACAGTCCGTGGGCTTCAAAGATTTTGCTGCCGATGTAGGTGTCCTTCAGTTCCAGCTTGACACGCTCGTCCTGCACCCGTTGCTTGGCTTGCCGCTCCAGTTCGTAGAACGACTCAATGCGGTAGCGGGCTTTCGAGGAACGGGCGCTGGGCGTGGAGCGCATCCATTCCAGTTCCGTTCGGTAGAGGTTGTTAGCCCGTGCAATGTTGGCATTCATGTTGTCGATGCGCTCCTGTCGCTTCTCCAGGTAGTAGGCGTAGTTGCCTCGGTAGGTGTAGAGCCGCTGGTTGTCCATCTCGATGATGGTCTGGCAGATGCGGTCCAGGAAATAGCGGTCGTGGGTCACCATGAGCAGGGCCATCGTGGTGCGGCGCAGCAGCTGCTCCAGCCACTCAATCATCTCCAGGTCCAAATGGTTTGTAGGCTCGTCGAGGATGAGCAGGTCGGGCTCCCCAGCCAGCACACGGGCCAAGGCAATGCGCTTCACCTGTCCGCCGCTGAGTTGGCTGGCCGGGCGCAAAGCCTCTTCCTCGCTGATTTTCATCTGTGTGAGGTATTGCCTGTAGCGCAACTTGAAAGTGCCAAGGTCTTCGTTGGGGTGGCGCAACGCCTCCATCCATTGCTCGTCAGCAGGGTCGCCGATGGTGGGTGTCTGTTCCAGATAGCCCACTTTCAGGCCGCCCCGCAGCACCATGCGTCCGCCGTCGTCGCCCTCTTTGCCGGCAAGGATGGAGAGCAGGGTCGATTTGCCTGTGCCGTTCTTGGCTATCAGTCCGATGTGTTCCCGCTCGTTCACGGTGAAACTGATGTCCTCGAACAGCACGCGGTGACCAATGCGCTTGGTCAGCCCCATCACTTCCAGATATGGTGAGTTTACAGCCATGAATGTCTATTGCACATTATATATAATAATATCACGCCTGGAGCGTCTGAAGATTCTTTTCCTTAGAACCTCACATACGCTTCCGCCCAGACTTCATTGTAGTGGCGGTCGATGCCAGAGCTACGGTCTTCCACGAAGTTGTACTGCAACTGCAGCATCAGATTCTTGTGTATCTGGAAGTTTGGCGCAACAGAGTACATCGTCTTCATGCCCGACCATTCTGCCTGGTCGCGATAGGCATCATACTTCAGGTAGGTTTTCAGCCAGGGCGTCAACGGAATGCCCACGGTGGCGTACCAGCCGTCGGCTTCGCCCGTGCCGCTGACGGTGCCGTCTGCGTGGTCGTAGTCGCTGATTTTATGCCCTTCTGAATGTACATATTCCGCTCGTGCGCTCCAGCCGCCATGCTCATACTTTGCACTCACGCCCCAGCGGTTGCGATCGACCGTCACGGTCTGGCCGTTGCTGGTGGTGCCCACAAAGTCGCCCGTCCAGCCAAAGAAACCAATGAACAGGTCTTTCACAGGCTGCAACTGCAGGGTGCCGATGAGGTCCTTTCTGCCGTTCTTGTCGCCCGTGTTGATGCCTTGACCATTGAACACGCCCACCTGATAGTGGATGAGCCTGTACTTATCCTTGCTTACAGGGAACAGGTCGCCTTGCAACTGCACACCCTGGTCGCGTCCGCCCGTGGCGCCAACTTCACCGTTGTAGTCGCCCAGGCCGGCCAGCTTCTTCACGGCCTGTGCATAGTCGCCCAGTCCCACATCCCACGGATTGTAGGGGTTCTCGAAGGTGAACGGGCGCTTGAACTGGCCCACCTTCACTTTCAGCTCCTTCCAGCGTGCCCATTCCACGAAGAAGTCTTTCATGTGCGGGCTGCTGCCGTTAATCTGCATCTGCACACGGTAGCTGAAGTCCTGCAGGATGGTGCCATCCACATACACGCGGATGAATCGCTGGTTGAATCCCTCGCCGCCCTTGGCCCCGTCCTGGTCGCTGTACTTGTAGGTGCCGATGAAGTAGCCGCCCAGCTTTGGTGTGCTGGCAAACTCCTTCAGGCTGCGGCTCAGCAGCGGCCTTCCGTGGTTGTTAGTCTCATTTTGCGGCTGTTCGCCAGGGCTTGCCCAGCCAGGCATTGCTGTGAGCATTGTCAAAGCCAATGCCTGCGAAAGAAACTTCTTCATATAGGGTTAAGTGTTTATCAACGCTAAACTTTCAACGAAATTACAGGTTTCCGCGCTCCTTGTCCAGATAATACTTGTATGTGCCCACGGTCAGTTCGTCGCAGGCAGCCTCGTCGCACACCACGATGGCGTGGGGGTGCATCTGCAGCATGGAGGAAGTCCACTTGTGCGAGATGTAGCCATCGATGCAATGCTGCAGGGCGCGAGCCTTGGCGTGGCCGTTGACGACAATCATCACTTCCTTGGCAGCCATCACCGTGCCGATGCCCACCGTCAGGGCCTGTTTCGGCACAAGGCTGAGGTCGCCGTCGAAAAAGCGGCTGTTGGCGTGGATAGTGTCGGTGGTCAGGGTCTTGATGCGCGTCTTGCTCGCCAGCGAAGATCCCGGCTCGTTGAAGGCCAGGTGACCGTCGGGCCCGATGCCGCCCAGGAAGAGGTCGATGCCGCCGGCAGCCTCGATAGCCTTTTCGTAATTGTTGCACTCTTCAATCAGGTCCGGCGCATTGCCATTGAGGATATGCACATTCTCTGGCTTGATGTCAATATGGCTGAAGAAGTTGTTCCACATGAAGCTGTGGTACGACTCGGGGTGGTCTTCCGGCAGGTTGACATATTCGTCCATGTTGAAGGTGACGACATTCTGGAAAGAAATCTTCCCCTCCTTGTTCATCTGGATGAGTTCCTTGTAAAGTCCCAGGGGCGAAGAGCCTGTGGGGCATCCCAGTACGAATGGTTTTTCAGGAGTCGGATTGGCGTTGATAATCCTGTTTGCTACATAGGTTGCTGCCCAATGTGAAACGGCGGCATAGTCTGGTTCGATAATAACTCGCATGTTTTTTGTGTTTTTTATGTTCTATTAGTATTGTTCCGTTTTGGGCACAAAGGTAAAAATATTTTTTTGTCCCCCCAAGCCAGGGCAACTTTTTTTGGACTATCCGCCCATTTTTCTGTTCCAGCAGCACAGGTGTGCTGGCGGAGTAGCACAGGTGCGCCACTCAAGTAGCACAGGTGCGCTGCAAGAGTAGCACAGGTGCGCTACTCAAGTGGC